>Ga0105100_10002183_pt1 | contig 11448 bp, 9 predicted proteins | sample PPLLak12cMay2015_2_FD_87033 | JGI IMG/M metagenome (GOLD analysis project Ga0105100, IMG submission 87033) | Freshwater sediment microbial communities from Prairie Pothole Lake near Jamestown, North Dakota, USA - PPLs Lake P8 Core (1) Depth... | ecosystem: Environmental > Aquatic > Freshwater >... | reverse complement strand
GCTTGCGGCGGGGTTAGCGAGCGAATCACAAAGTGGCAGCGTTCCTTACGGTCGAATCCCGATGAAATCGGGACTGCGGCTTGCTGCAGGGATCTTCAATTTGGGGCTTTTTATTTTGCCATCTCTTCGATGGCTTTTTACGGTTTCATCAAGATTCACTGCAGCAAATTACGGGGAATGCGCTCGCTATTGCGGTTCGATTATGACCGGCTCTCTCAGAAGCATGTCAATGGCCTGCGTGGCCGTTGCCGCAATCGCAGGATACTCCTGCGTGAGCGAGGCAATTTGCCGCAAGTTTTCAGCGGTTCTCAACACCAGCATGGATAGATCCCCTTCGGACATGCCTCCAACGGCCAGCGTTTCGTCCCATGACCGGCCCCCGGCCCAGGCAAAGATGGTTTCACCGGCCCATAACACGATTGGCCTCACCACAAATCCCCGCACTGCCATCCGCTCCGCAAGGGGACCTACGGTGCTTCTCAGCCGATCGAAAGCCCGCGACAGACGCAGTGGGATCTTGGACGGGTCGTCGATCTCCTCCACGTCCCGGTCGTGGACAAAGGGGGCCACGAGGGCTGCCAACAAGGCCGGATCTGAATCGGGAAAGACTCCCCTGCGCAGACCTTCGGCAATGATGAGCGGTTGATCGATCCGCAGTTTTGACGCCCACATCCCGTCTTCGGTGAGTTTATAGCCCTCCCCTACAAATCCTTCTTCCTTGAGGAACTGGAGGTGTTTTTGAAAATTTTCCCTCAATCGCATTCGAACTGCATTGACCCTGTCCCAGACCACGATAAAGTCGTCTAGTACCCGCCCGAAGGGCCCCGTGCGCCGTCCATGGCATCTTTTCTGGTGACGGCAACCGTTACAGACCATGTGGTCCAATTCTCTTTCAAGGGCTTCAAGACGGGCCGTGATCGGACCCAACACGGCGTGTTCGTCGTCACCCATAGGCAATTGATCAAGCGGTCGGAAACCGCCTTCCTGGGCGGCTCGAACCAACACCGCCCTGATTCCTGCCGTGTCTTCCCTGGATGGCAACGCAAGCAACCCGTCCAGAATCCGGGACACTTTTGGGGGACGAAACCACCTCATGGGCAGAAGCCCCCGCCGCAAAGAGAGCTCTTGTGTGACGCGACACGCAAGGACCCCCCATTCTTCTTTTTTCACTTTCGCCCCCATGACACAATACAGGCGGCCACGATGGTCCAGGAAAAGGCGGCCCGGAACCAGGTTTGCGGTCTTGGTCATGCGGGCTTCAAGCTCTTTGCGTTCCCGCGAAAGCTCGGAAATTTCACGGATGAGCGCCCGTCGCTGCCTGGTCAGCCGGACAACCGCATCCGGCAGCGCACAACGGGCATCGGGCAGCATGCGATCCAACCGCGCCCCCGCATCCTTGAGCTTCCGGTCGAGGCCGGGGCTTTGGTTCACAACATTTAAGAACGTGGCAAAAGACCTCTGAAAGATTTCCTCAATCTGGTCCGGCGTATGAGACAGCAACAGATTTAGCACCATGGAAAAATCAACCCGAATCCGACTGATTACGTCTTCCGGTGGGGCGGCGCTCAATTCCGCCATCAGGCGGACATCCATGAACTTGCCGGGCACGACGACGGCAAACCCGATCCGGTCTTTGCCCCGCCGGCCCGCGCGCCCCGTAGCTTGGTGAAATTCGGTCGCATCCAAAGGGACGAACTGGTGCCCGTTGTACCGATCCGAATTCAAGAACACCACGCTGCGGGCAGGAAAGTTCACCCCGGCCGCTACGGTTGAGGTGGCGAAAACGGCCTCAAGCAGCCCATCGGTCATGAGACGCTCGATAACGAGTTTCCACGCCGGCAGTTGTCCGGCATGATGGGCACCCACAGCCCCATGTCTGAGGTGCCCCATTTGTCGATGCCCTGCCAGATGGACGTTCACCCCGGTAAGCTCGGCCGCTTTCGTTTCCAATGCGCTGAAGTCTCTTGTGGAACCTCCTGCCGTATCCATGCAACGTTCCAGGGCCGCGTCGCAATCGGCACGGGACTTCATGAAAAATATGGCCGGCAGCAGGTCAAACCGCCTCAGCACGTTCAAGACATCTCTGAATGGAGGCAGTTGCCTTGGAGAAGCAAGAAGTGGTGGATTAGGATCGCTCAGGTATTTCTTGATTTTCCTGTCAATGTCCTTGGCCTCCAGCAGGGGAAGCAGCATTCCTGTCGGGTGGAAGAACAAAGGAAAAAGCGGCACCGGCCGTTTTCGTTCTTCCACCACGACACACCTTTTGTTTCGAATCGATTCCAACCAGTCTGCGATCTGTTGGGCATTTCTGATCGTAGCCGAGAGAAGCAACAGGTGAATCCTCTGAGGCAGATAGATCATAATCTCCTCCCAGACCACCCCGCGATCCTCGTCACCCAGAAAGTGCGCCTCATCCAGAACCACGAGATCCACCCCCAAATCGGAGCCCTCGTGCATGGCATCGTAGAGCTGGTTGCGCAGGATTTCCGTTGTTCCCACGATGACCGGCGCGTCAGGGTTCTCCTTGCGATCACCGGTCAAGATGCCCACGCGCTCTTGTCCGAATTCGGCTGCAAACTCCAGAAGCTTTGAATTGGTCAGGGCCTTCAAGGGCGAGGCATACCAGGCCCGCCCCCCGTGTCTCAGCGTACGACCGATCGCTTCCTGGGCGATCCATGTCTTACCGGAACCGGTAGGGGCTGATACCAGGCAGTCCGCACGACCGATCTCGACAACCGCACGAAGCTGAAAAGGATCCGCCTGAAAAGGTTTTTCAGGAGGCGATCCGATCTTGGCAAAAACCTTTTTTAGCCGCGGGTCCGCCGCCGGCTTGATCCTGGGGATCTCCCGTCTGAACGTTTGGCCGCGACGTTGCAAACGGCCCGGCCGATTCTTCATCAAAGGACTTCTCACGGGTCACAATACTCCCTACGCTATCGAACGTTCCAAGGACACCTTCGGCCCCTGCGATTCTGCACCATACCACAACGCTCCGAAAGCTGTCGTCCGCCGGGGCACGATGGTCTATTCATAACGTAACCCGCACGCCTTTGTATATCAAAATGGCCCGATCCTTCGTTTCCTGCAAAATCTACCGCCCAATTTGGACATATTTGTTAAATCAGGTGGCTTGGCCATATTCCTGATCACCGCCAAGGCATCAGATGCAAGGCGCCGAGCCCCTGCAATTTAGGAATTCAGGGATTTAGTAATTGAGCGATTGTCAGACTTGTAATAGCAAACCATGGATCCGGGCAATTCCACTATTCCCAATTCCTTAATTCCCCAATTCTCTACATACGCCGCAAAGAGGCGGGAACGAAGGCTTCGGCCGTGCCTTCGACATGAGCTCAGGCCGAATGTAGCTCAGCCGAACGGCAACACCGCAGATGATGCCTTGCCGGTGATCAGGGTACTGCTTTGCGGTTGAAGCCGGTATAGATACATGGTAGAGCCCACTCGGCGGCGGACACTCATTTCCAACTTCAAAACCGGGGGATTGAATGGTGAAGATTCCCGGTAACCGGCTGCAGGGGATCTTCAATGCGACCAAGGAGCTTTGCTATGCGGGCGGTCATCCAGCGTGTCACTGAATGCCGGGTCAACGTGGCGGGACAAAACGTCGGGCAGATCGGTGCGGGCTTACTGGTGTTGTTGGGCATATCCGGGGCCGACGAAAACAAAGATGCCGACTACCTTGCAGACAAGGTCGTGAATCTGCGCATCTTTGAGGACGAGGCTGGAAAGATGAATCGGTCTTGTCTGGAGACCGTTAAGGAGGTTATGGTGGTTTCCCAGTTCACGCTGTTGGCGGACTGCCGCAAGGGGCGCAGGCCTTCTTTTGTCGGGGCGGCGCCGCCGGACGAGGCTGAAAGACTCTATGAATACTTCGTCGCCCAGATCAGGTCCAAAGGGATCCGTGTTACCACAGGCCGGTTTCAAGCCAAGATGGCAGTTGCCCTGGTCAACGACGGGCCCGTGACGTTAATCCTTGAAAGCAGGTAGAGTCGGCGTAATGGACGGGCAATCCCGTGTCGCGGCAGATGGCGGTCCGCCGCCATGCATGATCCATATAGACAAAGACGGATCCTGGTTCCATAAAGGAAATCCCATCGTCCATCGCGGGATCCTACGTCTTTTCTATGAATCGCTGTGTCGGGACGAGCAGGGTCACTATATCCTCAGGCTCGAAGATCAGATCTGCCGTCTCGAAGTCGAGGACACACCCTTTGTGGTGGTCGGACTCGATTTTGTCCCAGGAGGCCACGACGGGAAGGACTTTTTTGTCCTGCATCTCATAGACGAAACACAAGAAAAGCTCGACCCAAACACGTTGTTTGTGGGCGCGCAAAACGTGCTCTACTGCTGGGTCCGCAACGGTACCTTTCCGGCCCGTTTTTCGCGCGCCGGGTACTACCAGATGGCAAAATTCATAGAACAGTCATCGCAGACAGGCGGGTTCTTCGTGCCATTGAACGGGTCGGAATACTACATCAGGCCACAACGCGAAGGGTAGGCATGGAGCTTCACATCTTTTTGTTGGTCCGTTTCATGCGTGGTATGCAAAGGGTTCCCATGTTTTTTTTGCCTATTGTCAACGAAACCGGCTCCTCGCACGATCGGCACGGGAAGGAATTGAATAGCAATGGCAAGCGATAAGAGCAAAAAAAAGGCCGATGCCTTACGACGGCGGCTCTTTCGAAAACCACGACTCGTCTGGGATTTTCTGGGGCCTCGGGAGAAGAAGAGTGTATTTGCCTTTGCGGAGGAATACAAAACATTTTTGAACGACGCCAAGACGGAGCGTGAAGCGGTCCGGGCCATCGAAGGATTCGCCAAGCAGCAGGGCTTTGTCGATATGACCGGCCAGGGTGCAGGTACCAGACTGTATAGTGTCAGCAAGCGAAAAAACATCGCTTTGGCTGTGTTGGGACGGAAACCCGTCTCGGAAGGAATCAATCTCATCGTCTCGCACATCGACGCCCCACGGCTCGATATCAAGCAAAACCCGCTTTATGAAGAAACCGATCTGGCCTTTCTGAAAACGCATTACTACGGTGGAATCAAGAAGTATCAGTGGCTTGCCCGCCCGCTGGCGATTCACGGCACCATTTTTAAGAGCAACGGTGATTCTTTCCATATGAGCATCGGTGAGAAACCGGAGGAGCCCGTGTTCACCATTGCCGATCTCCTGCCCCATCTGTCCAGAAAAACCCAGTCCGAAAAAAAAGTGTCCGACGCCTTTGAAGGGGAGAAGTTGAATGTCTTGGTGGGAAGCCTCCCTTTCGGCGACGATGAAGTTGCGGAACGGTTCAAGTTGGGCGTGCTCGAACACCTTCATGCAAACTATGGATTCATTGAAGAGGACCTGATGAGTGCTGAGCTGGAGGTCGTGCCTGCCGGGGAGGCAAGGGATATCGGATGGGATCGCGGCCTTGTCGGCGGATATGGACAGGACGACCGGTCGTGTGCCTTCACATCCGCCAAGGCGATCGGAGAAGTCGAAGCGCCGACAAGAACGGCCGTGGCCCTGTTTTTGGACAAAGAAGAGGTCGGCAGTGACGGCAGTACCGGCGCCAAATCGCGCTTCTTGGAAGATTTCGTCTCACAGCTTTTATGCAAGAGCGGCCTGGATGCCACGGGACGAAACCTTAGAGACTGTCTCATGAAGACCAAGGCTTTGTCGGCCGATGTGGCCGGGGCACTAGACCCTGACTACCAGGAGGTCCATGAAAAGAGGAATGCCGCCAGAATAGGGTACGGCGTCTGCATCACCAAGTTTACGGGTTCAGGCGGCAAATACGGTTCCAGCGACGCCAACGCCGAATACTTGTCGGAGATACGCTCCCTATTCAATCGCCACAAGATTGTGTGGCAAACGGGCGAACTGGGCAAAGTGGATGAAGGCGGCGGCGGCACGGTTGCCAAATTTCTCGCCGTGTATGGGATGGAGGTCCTTGACTGCGGGATGCCGCTCCTGTCCACCCACGCCCCCTTTGAGATAGCCAGCAAAGCAGATCTGTACATGACTTACAAGGCCTGTGGCGCTTTTTTCACGGGCGCCTGAGGTTCAATGCCGGAAAGGAATCCCCCGGCCATTCTCCGTCCCTCTTCAAACTGGGGGCCGCTACAGAAAGGAGTCACAGGGCGTGACAGGGGCAAGGCATCTTTTTTTTGTGATGGCAACTGCGTTGTCGGTACTCTGGTCGTCGGCGCTTCCTTGTCTGTGCGCTTCACCTCTGGACCGGATCGGCCCCCGCGACACCCTGCTCGTCGTGGCCTCGGACGGCCACGTTCTTTTCAAGAAAAACGAGAAGGAAAAATTCGTGCCCGCATCGACCTTAAAGATTCTGACTGCGGTTACAGCACTCGATCGTCTGGGCCTGTCATTCCGATTCAAGACCGACTTCTACCTGGACGACGGGCACAATCTGACGGTCAAGGGCTATGGAGATCCTCTTCTCGTCTCCGAAGTCTGGGAGGAGATGGCGGGGACGCTGGATGTACCGAATGGTTGGCTTAACGATGTGATTCTGGACGACTCCTATTTCGCACGAGGGGTCGATATCCCCGGATCGGGCACTTCTACAAACCCCTATGATGCTCCCCTCGGTGCCCTGTGTGCCAACTTCAATACGGTCTTCTTCGGCCGGGACAGTGGGGGAGGAATTGTGTCGGCCGAACCCCAAACGCCGTTGACCCCTCTGGCTTTTAGGCGTGTCCGTCAGTTGGGACTGGAAAGCGGCCGATACACCTTTACTCACGAACACGACGAGATCGTCCAATATGCCGGCGAAATCCTCGTCCATTTTTTGCGCCGACGGGGCATCGATGTGAGAGGAAAGATTCGCACGGGGGTTGCGCCTCCCAAGGAGCCGTTGTGCACCTATCGCTCCCCGTTCGCTCTGGAGGAGGCCCTGCAAAAGATGCTCACCTTTTCCAACAACTTCTTGGCAAATCAGATTCTGATGGCCATGGGTGCCCAAGAAGAAGGGCCGCCGGCAACCCTGGAAAAAGGGGTGTCCGTCCTATCCCGTTATGCGAAAGACACGCTCCACCTGAAGGACATTCAACTGGTGGAAGGCTCCGGGCTCTCGCGGGGAAACCAACTATCCGCCTTCGATATGCTGGCCATCCTCCAGGCGTTTCAACCCTACCGGCACATCTTGACCCGCGACGGAGACATCCTGTACAAGAGCGGGACGCTTCGAGGCTTGAGAACCAGGGCCGGATACATCGAACGACCAGGTTTGGGGCCTTACTACTTCGTTGTATCCTTGACAAGCACCCTCGACATGAACGCCGTCATGGACGCCTTGAAGAAGTCCGTCCGTTCCCACCCCCCAACCGAGCACAAGTCCCGTTGATCCCCGAAACGCGCTTAGCGCACGGTTGCGTATCCCACCGTTGTTGATCTTGGGGCGATAAGCCTTGTAAGAACGGAAAAAAATCGATATAAAATGTTCGATATCGATGGAGGCCTTTCTTGAAATAGCGCATGTTGGGAAATCGTTCGGCGGGCTGACCGCTCTGGACGAAGTTTCGTTTACTGTGCAACAAGGCCAGGTCAAGTCGCTGATTGGTCCCAATGGTGCCGGCAAAACCACCCTTTTCAACATTGTGACGGGATTCCAAACACCCACGGCAGGAACCGTCCGTTTCTGCGGGACAAAGATTGACGGAGTCAAGCCGCACCGTATTGCTGAAATCGGGATTGCCCGTACCTTTCAGAACGTGGAGCTTTTCGGAAACATGACGGTGCTGGAAAACGTCATGATGGGTTGTCACGTCCGAACAAGGGCCGGTCTCCTTGCCGGCGCGTTGAGGCTTCCGTCTGCCTGTAAGGAGGGACGCGCGGTTGCACATCGCTCCATGCAGCTCCTTGAATTTGTAAACCTCCATGACCGGGCTTATGAGGAATCCGGCGGGTTGCCTTTCGGATTGCAGCGATATCTGGAGATAGCAAGGGCACTTGCCACCGAACCGAAACTCCTTCTTTTGGATGAACCTGCTTCAGGTCTTGATCCCACGGAAAGTCGGGACTTGGGGCAATTGATCCTGAGAATCAGAGATCGCGGCGTCACCGTGTTGTTGGTAGAGCACAACATGGAAGTGGCCATGGAGATCTCCGACGAAATAGTAGTTCTCAACTACGGCAAAACCCTCGCAGAAGGGACGCCCCGCCAGATCCAAAATGATTCCGCCGTCATCTCAGCCTACCTTGGGGATGAATCCTATGCTTAGGATTAAGAATCTCCACACCTACTACGGTCGGATCAAGGCCCTCGAAAACGTATCCATCCATGTCCGCAGGGGAGAAATCGTTTCTCTCATCGGCGCCAACGGGGCAGGCAAAACCACCATGTTGAATACGATTTCCGGGCTGCTCCCTGCTGCAAAAGGGGACATTTACTTCCATGACAAGAAGCTTAACGGCCGGCAGGCTGAAAAAATCGTAGGGGCAGGCATCAGCCAGGTGCCTCAGGGGCGTCAGATCTTTGGGCCCCTGACCGTCCTGGAAAATCTGCAACTGGGGGCCTATCTGCGTTACAAAAACAAAGAAACGGACGCCATTGAAGAAGACCTCGCGTGGATCTTCAAGCTCTTTCCCCGACTCAAGGAAAGGATCAAACAGATCGCGGGGACCCTTTCCGGAGGGGAACAGCAAATGCTCGCCATTGGCCGCGCACTGATGGCTCGCCCAAAGCTGTTGCTTCTCGATGAGCCTTCCATGGGCCTCGCTCCGTTGATCGTCAAGGACATCATGAACACGATTTCCGCCCTCCGGGAAAACGGAATGACTATTCTGATTGTTGAACAGAATGCCCGGGCTTCCCTGAAGATCTCCGATCGGGGCTATGTCCTGGAGACCGGCAGGGTCATTCTGCAGGGAAGTTCCGAAGACCTTCTGAATGACGGCGACGTCAAGCGGGCCTATCTGGGAAAGGACTATAAGACGTTCTGCGAAGGGAGGGAAAAGGTGTGAGCGTTCGGAACGGCGAGAACGAAAGGATGCAAAGGGAAGAGCTGGAACAGGTCCAACTGGAACGGCTTCAGAGCACGCTCAATCGCGCGTACAAGAATGTCACTTTCTACAAAAAGCAATTCGACGAACATGGGATCCATCCCGGCGCCGTTTCTTCGGTGCAAGACATCGCAGCCTTGCCTTTTACTACTAGGAAGGACCTGGGAGATAACTACCCCTATGGCCTTTTTGCCGTCCCCCTGAGGGATATTGTCCGAATCAGTCCATCGTCGGGCACAACGCTCAAGCCTGTAGTCATAGGCTACACCAAAGGCGATCTAAAGGTCAGAGATACCATCACGGCTCGTTTTCTTGAAGCAGGAGGGGTGACCGAAGCGGACATTGTGCAAATCTGCCTGAATCCGGGGCTTTCAGGCTGGGGTCGGGCACTCAAGGAGGGGGCGGAGTACATTGGGGCCTCTGTTATGCCCATGTCCAATATGAGCACAAAAAAACAGCTTATGGCCATGGAGGACTACAAGACTTCGGCGCTGTTGACGACCCCCTCATATGCCCTGCACATCCTGGACGTCATGGAAGCGATTGCAATGGATAAAAACAGGCTCGCCCTTAAAGCGATCATTGTTGCAGGAGAAACGCTCACAGAGGAAGGGCGAAAGACCCTTCGGACGGCCCTGGGAGCGGCCGTGACGGCCGGATATGGACCCAGCGACGTAACCGGGCCGGGCGTTGCTTTTGAGTGCGGCGGCGATAGCGGGCTGCATGTCAGCGAAGACCACTTCGTGTTGGAGATTGTGGATCCCCAAACAGGAAGACCGTGCCCGCAGGGACAACAGGGAGAAGTCGTGTTGACCACCTTGACAGCCAAGGCATTCCCTCTGATTCGGTTTCGGACGGGAGACATGGCCTGTGCCATAACGGCGCCTTGCTCCTGTGGCCGGACGTTCTTTCGTATCTCACCCATCACGGGGCACACGGGAGAAATCCTTACCATCCGAGGAGTGAAGGCCCACCCGTCCCAGATTGCACAAATGCTTGAGGCACAGACGCCTTCGGGAGTGACGCCTCCGCGCTTCTTGGTCCATGTCTTTAAAGAAAGCCATCTTGACATGATCGAGGTGTGGCTTGAAATGACGGGGAGCCTTTTTTCTGATGAAGTAAAAGAGGTGGAAGCCACGTTGATGAAGTTGCGAAAACAGATGTTTCAGACACTCGGACTTGAAGTGACGATCAAAATGATGGAGGCTGCAACGCTCGATCGTTTCGGTCTCCCCAGTGGCGGGGTTGTCGACGACAGATAGCCCCGCAAGATCCAACACGATGTAGGATTAGATCTGCTGCCTTGCTGCGACTCAGAAGCCTCCATACCTATTACGGCAACGTGCACGTCCTGAAGGGGATATCTCTCCATGTGGCGCAGGGAGAGTTGGTCGCCCTCATCGGGGCCAATGGGGCGGGCAAAACGACGACGCTGAAGACGATCTCCGGGCTTATCAAACCGAAAAGGGGCAGCGTCGAGTTTCTGGGAACGGACATTTCCGGGCATGCACCCAACAGGATCGTACGCAAAGGGGTGTCCCATGTCCCCGAAGGACGACAGGTCTTTGCAAAGATGACGGTCTCGGCCAACCTCGAACTGGGTGCGTATCTGGAAAAGGACCGCCGGACCGTCAACGACAGGATGGGCCTTATCGAAAACCAGTTTCCCATATTGGGACAGCGGAAGGATCAGCTCGCCGGAACCCTTTCAGGAGGGGAACAGCAAATGCTTGCGATAGGTCGGGCACTCATGGGCCGACCGAGGCTTTTGCTGCTCGACGAACCTTCTTTGGGCCTCGCTCCGATCGTTGCCTACAAGGTATTTCAAGCCATTGCACGGCTAAGGGATGAAGGAATGACCATCCTTTTGGTGGAGCAAAATGCACGGGCTGCGCTCAACATCTGTGACCGAGCCTATGTCATGGAAACTGGAAAGATTTTCATGGAAGGCCCCTCAGAGGAACTTTTGAATCACAACCAGATCAAGCGGGCATATCTTGGAAAAGGATACCGTGAAGTGTGGGAGTAGAGAAGATGGCCATATGGAATCGCACATACGAATGCATGTCGCGGGATGAACTGGAACAGCTTCAACTGGAGCGCCTGCAAGCCACCTTGAACCGAGTCTATCGCAATGTGAGCTTCTACAGGAAGTCTTTGGATGCTATCGGTTTCGTTCCCGAGGATTTGGAAAGCTTGGCATCGCTGGAAAGCCTCCCTTTTACGACTCGGGCTGACTTGGGCGCGGCGTATCCGTACGAGATGTTTGCCGTGCCGTTGAGGGAAGTGGTCCGGATCCACTCGTCATCGGGCACATTCGAAAAGCCTAGCATTGTGGGATACACGGCAAATGATTTGAAGCATTGGGGAAATCTTGCAGCCAGGGGACTTGTTGCCGCAGGAGTGACCCGGGACGATGTGGT
>Ga0105100_10002181_pt1 | contig 11452 bp, 8 predicted proteins | sample PPLLak12cMay2015_2_FD_87033 | JGI IMG/M metagenome (GOLD analysis project Ga0105100, IMG submission 87033) | Freshwater sediment microbial communities from Prairie Pothole Lake near Jamestown, North Dakota, USA - PPLs Lake P8 Core (1) Depth... | ecosystem: Environmental > Aquatic > Freshwater >... | reverse complement strand
TGTTGGCGAAGTGAACGTAGACGACGTTGCAGAAGAACTCCTGGCCGAACACATAGGACGGCAGAAGGTCTTCAAAGAGTTTTCCCCTCACCGATTTCAGGTATTCCGGCATATAGCCGAAGGACAAGACCTTGTCCTTGACCTTGCCCACCTTGTATCTTCCCTGGGGTTCGCCGATGTGGATCCACTGCTGGGTGATCGCCCTTGGGGCGACAAGAATGCCTTTTTCCTGGCGCCTCTCGGTAATCAGATAAAAAGGGTGATTCCCTCTTTTGCAGTACTCCTCGCAGGCATAGCAGGTGACGCAGTCCTGCAGCACAAAGGAATCCTTTCCTTCGGTTATCTTGACCATCTCCTCTTTTGCTTTTTCCCTGCCCACGTGAAGGTATTGACACTTGACGAGGCAGTCACCGGTTGGACAGGTCTGGCAGAGCCGAGCATCAAACTTGAGCTGAACCATAGGTCCTCCCTACTGGGTTGAGATAGATGTTTTTGCGGTAGGGCGTTGCGAAAGGAAATCGAAGTCACCATACTGTAGGCCTGGTTGGAGTGTCAAGGCACAAGGATTCCATTCAGAATTGACATTTGGGCTGCTGTGGCATAAGGGGTGAAGTCAGAACCTGGAAGAAGTGCCTAAAGTTATAAAGAGAAACCCGCATCGCCGTTGCTTGTGACTCTTTCAAAAGGCTAACAGGTACCGATTTTTCGATTGAGGTCGGCTGTATGGATGTCCATAGCGCGTTGGTCCGCATTTTGGGAAACGACAGGGTGTCGAATAGCCCAGAGGAGCTGTTTATCTATTCGCGGGATTCAGGAGCCCAGCCCCCCCGGCGCGCGGACCACGTGGTCATGCCCAAGACGGTGGAGGAAGTCCGGAACATCCTTCTGCTCGCCAATGAAGGGAAGATCCCTGTCACCCCCCTGGGCGGAGGCTTTACCCTTTCGGCCCTGGTGGTGCCGAACAAGGGCGGGATTGTCCTGGATATGCGGCGAATGGACAGGATCCTTGAGGTGGATGAAATCAACCGCTATGCTCTGATCGAAGCGGGCGTGTCTCAGGGCGCTCTCAGATCCTACCTGCAAAAGAATCATCCTCGGCTTCAGCACTCGATGCCCGAGGCTCCTCCGACCGCCACGGTCGTGGGGAATGCCCTGATTCAGGGGCACGGCCACATCTCGCCACGGTACGGACTCAATTCAGACATGGTGAGCGGAATGGAGGTGGTGCTTCCCACCGGTGACATCTGCAAGATAGGTTCCTGTTCTGTCGGGCCCTCGTGGTTCACCCGAGGTCCGCTTCCGGATCTGCCGGGCCTCTTTATCGGGTGGTTAGGGACAACCGGAGTGGTCACCAAGCTCTCCATAAAGCTCTATCCCAAACCCGCCTACCGGGAAGTGATTGCTTTCAAGAGCGATGACGTTGATCTCATGACGGATGCCATTTTCGAAGCCACCTACCTGGACCTGCTGGAGGACTTTTTTATCATTGCCCAGGAAAAGCCGGACTGGCTGAATCATATTTTTTATGTTCTCATTTTGTCGGCTCACTCCAAGGATGAGCTTGAACTCAAAAAGAGCGCTTACAAGCGACTCTTCATGGAATTCAAGGGAGGGGGAAGAGTGGAGCTTGTCGAACAGCTTCACCCGGCCCTCGAGAAAAGATTCCTGGATGTGCCGCCTCTGGCCGCCTTGGCCGCAGATTTCCGAAAGGGCGGCGGGTTCGAATACACCGGCGCCATCCTTCCCGTCACCAAGGTTCCTGAAGCATGGCGAAGAGGCATGGAGATTTTTCGCAAGTACGGCATGATGTGCTCTTATGTGCATCAGGTCCTCATGGGGAACAGCGTCATGTTCGGATTCAACTACTCTTTTAACCGGGCCGATAAGGTGGACATTGAAAACACAAGAAGAGCCCTGGAAGAATCCAACAGGCTAACCTATGAGCTGGGAGGGATCGTCTGGAAAGGGGAGGTGGCCGCACAGAAACTCGCGATGGAACGAATGGATCCCAACACCTTTCATCTGATCCAGAGGATCAAGAAGTTTCTCGATCCCAACGGCATCATGAATCCCGGGAACTGGGATCCGGGTTAGGAGCGATGGGAGCGAAAAAGATTAAAGGCGGGCACCTGATTCTGGGAGTGACCGGAGGCATTGCCAGTGGAAAGAGCACGGTCAGCCGGATGCTCGAAGAATCCGGGGCCCCTGCGGTGGATTTCGACGCCCTAGCCCGGCAAATCGTGGAACCGGGGAAACCCGCCTTCAAGGAGATTGTCGCTCTTTTTGGAGAAGGAGTTCTTCAAAGCGACGGCAAGCTCGACCGGAAAAAACTGGCAGGCATAGTGTTTGGCGATGAGCGCAAGAGGAGGGCCCTGGAAAACATGACCCATCCTCGCATTGTGGAGGCTTTTTTCGATCGGGTCGACGAGATCACCCACAGGGACCCTCATGCGATCCTCCAGGCCGTGATCCCGCTGCTCTTTGAGGTGGACCTGAAGCATTTGGTTCATAAGGTTCTCCTGGTCTACATTCCCCGTGAGATGCAGATCGAGCGGCTCATGAAGCGTGACGGCATCAGCCGGGAGGCGGCAGAGAGCATCCTCAAGGCCCAGTTGCCCATTGATGAAAAAGTGGAATACTCGGATTTCGTGATTCACAACGAAGGCCCTTTGGAAGAAACAAGGAAACAGGTGGAGAAGGTGTGGGAAGAACTGAAGAAGGAGACAGAATCCAGAAGACAGTAGACAGAATAAGAAGCGACGGACAACGGACAACGGACCACGGGCGACGGACATATTGAAAGAGAGGGAATGCGATGGTGCTTAAAGAGGTAGACAGAGTAGAAGTGCTGACGCTCATGGACAACTATGTGGACGTGCTCCTCGGCAATACGGACGTGGTCCGTCGACCGGCGCACTCAGGAGGCGGAGAGATTTTCAAAGACACGCTCGTCGGGGAACATGGTCTTTCCCTGCTGGTGACCGTCTCCAAAGGGGCGAAAAAACACACCGTCCTGTTCGATACGGGGTACAGCGCTGTGGGTGTCCTGCATAATATTGAACACCTGGGATTGGACCTGAAGCAGATCGAGTGCATCGTGCTCAGCCACGGCCACATGGATCACTTAGGATCTCTGAACGTTTTATTGGAAAAGATGCCCAAACCCATGCCCGTGCTGCTCCACCCCTATGCTTTTACCTCCCCCCGTTATGTGAGCCGCAAGGACGGCGAAAAAGACCGCTTCCCCATCATGCTGGATCGAGGGGAAATTCAGAAACGGGGAGGTCAAATTAAAGAGACTGAGGCACCCACGTTGATCTGTGAGGACATGATCATGGTCAGCGGCGAGGTGGAGCGAACCACCTCGTTTGAAAAAGGAATGCCCCACGCCATGGTGGAAAAAAATGGAAAACTGGAAAAAGACCCCATCTCGGAAGATCAGGCGTTGTTCGTTCTTCTTAAGGGCAAAGGGTTGGTGGTGATCGGAGGGTGCAGCCACGCAGGAATCGTCAATACGGTGCTTTACGGGAAGAAGCTGACAGGATCACAACCCGTTCACGCGGTCTTGGGAGGATTTCATCTTTCAGGTCCCTTTTTTGAGCCCATCATCGGAGAGACCATCGATGCCCTAAAGGCTATGGCACCCAAAGTCCTAGTGCCCATGCACTGCACAGGCTGGAAGGCGATCCATCGCTTTGAAGATGCGTTTCCCGGCGTTTTCATTCTCAATGCCGTAGGCTCCAAATATACGCTTTCTTCTACTCCGGCCGCTTGAGCATGCCTTTGCGGACTTTGCCGAGCGATGTGCGCGGGAAGTCGCCGGAGAAGGTGACGTGTTTGGGCCACTTGTAGCGGGCCAGCATCCCGTCGCAGAAAGAAATCACCTCTTCCGTCTGAAGGGTGAAGCCCTCTTTGACGATCACGAAGGCGTGCCCTACTTCCCCCCAGACGTCATCAGGGACACCGATGATGGCGATGTCTTCAATCGCAGGATGTTCCCTTAGAACCTTCTCCACTTCAGCGGGATAAACGTTTTCTCCGCCGGAGATGTACATGTCCTTGGCCCTGTCGATCAGGTAGAAGTATCCGTCCTCATCCATGCGCGCGAGATCCCCTGTGTTCAGCCATCCGTTCTTGATCGTCTCCTCGGTGCGCACCGGGTCTTGCCAGTACTCTTTCATCATGATGGACCCGCGGACCACGATCTCTCCGACTATGCCGGGCTTGGCGGTTTTTCCTTCCCGGGTCATGATCCCCACCTCCGCGTGAAAAACCGGCCTGCCTACGGTGCCCGGCTTCCGCAACGATTCCTCTTCAGAGGCCCACAGAAGAATAGAGGTTTCGGTCTGTCCCATGATCTGGCGGAGAGAAAAGCCGGCCTCTTTGCATTGAAGAAGAAGTTCAGGGGTTGTTTTTTCTCCGCCGATGGCGCAGACGTGCAGCGAAGAGAGATCCCCCCTGTCCGAGGGGGCGACCTTAAGGAGGCTCCGGTAGACGGTGGGGACGCCCAGGAACTTGGTGACCCTGCATTTTTCAATGTCCTTGTAGGTCTCGGAAGGATCGAATTTAGGATGAAGAATGATGGTGGCGCCTTTGTATAGGATCGGCGAGGCCTGGATGAAGAGGCCTCCGGAATGGAAGAGAGGGAGAACAATGAGCATGATGTCGTCGAAATGCAGCTTGAAGAAGATGTCCGCATTCAAGCAGTTGAAGAAAGTCTTGCGATGAGAAAGCACCGCTCCTTTGGGCTGGCCGGTTGTTCCCGAGGTGTACATGATGACCTGAGGTTCTTCAGGGTCCGCAGGCCCCAAGGACTTGGTGAGAAAAGGCCTTTGGCCCTCGAATTCCATAACACCTTGGTGATAGTCGAAGACGTCGGATGAGCAGGATTGCTTCCCGAGGCAGGCCAGTTCCATCAGAGGCCTGCGCTGGTTCAGATTCAAAGCAAACACCGTTTCTGAAAAATTGCTCCCGAACAGAAACAGCCTTGGCCTGCAGTTCCGGAGGGTGTAGTCCAGTTCAGGCGGGGCGAGGCGAAAGTTGACGGGCACGAAAATCGCTCCGAGGCGGGAGCAGGCCAGGTAGAGCTCAATAAACTCCGGACAGTTCTCGAGCATGACCGCTACCCGGTCGCCTTTCTCAATCCCCAAGGACTGAAGCCAGCAGCCGGTGCGGTTGGCTCTTTGATGAAGCTGAAAATACGTGATCTCCTCCTCTTCAAAGAGGATAGCGGGTTTGTGGGGGTGAAGCTCGCTCCACCGCTGCACCCACCAGGCAATGTTCATGGACTTGATCATGGGATCTCCTTTTGCTCAGTACTCTTTCAGGAGTCTACCGAATCCTTTTATCCAGTCTTTGATGCGCAGTTTTCGCAAAGCGTACCAGAGAGTGGCTTGATTGCTGGAGACCACGGGTTTTCCTGTCTCCCTTTCAAGCCTCTCAATGATTTCGATGGCGCGGAAGTTCGTACAGCTGATAAATATCGCCTCATTGTCGTGACCGTTCACCTTCTGTGCCATCGCGTAAGCATCCTCAGGGGTCAACCTTCCGATCCTGTCGTTCTTGAGTTCATGAGGTGCAAGGGTTTCGTGGTAACCCTGGATGTCCGTCACATAAATTCCTCGGCGTTCAAGGCTTTCCTTTTCACTGCGGTTGATCTCCGATGTATAGGGCGTGGCAACGGCCACCCGTTTGACGTTTAGAACATCGAAAGCCGCACTGACCGCCGTGGCGGTCGTGATGGCCGGTATGCCTGCTGTTTTCTCGATGAGGTGAAGGAGTTCCTTCTCCCCCTCAACTCCCCCCAACAGGCTCCCCACCGTGCAGCAAAAGGCAATGACCTGGCAGATCCCTTCGCTTGAAAGCTCGAGAGAAGCTCGTTCCACATGGTTTTTCATTGCCCTGAGGCCGTCCAGGGTGGGTTCAAACAGGACTCTGCTGGCGTAAGCGGCGACTCCCGCAGGACAGAGCGCGGCCACCTCCTGCTCGCACACGGTGTTGCTGGAAGGAACAATCAATCCGATGCGTGCCCGATAACCGTACATTCAGGTCTCCATAAAGCAGGCCTTTAGGTGCATTCAGGCCATTGATCCCTCAGCCTCTTTCATTGTCTCTGACTCAGAGAAAAGCAATCAGAACTGTCACCCCGGAGGAAGCCGGGGTCCAGAGGTGTTCGTTGTGCCTGGATTCCGGCTTTCGCCGGAATGACTGCGCATTCGGCGGGTCTCTTGGTGGTTTATACTCAAATCGTCATTGAGCACAACCCCGTAATGCGTTCTCGCTGATTCAGGGCTTACCTTGCCGTTGAGCACGTCCCAGCGGACGATCTCAGGGTCTCTCTCCGTGGGAGGACCATAGCCCCCGCTTCCGGGAAGGCTAATGCTCAGGAGGTCGCCTGCCTTGAGCTGGTCGACTCCTTTGGATTTGCATCTCTTTTCATCCGGGGTCCCGGGGTTGAGAAGGAGACTGCCCTTGGTTCCGGGCAAGCCTCCGAAGAGGCCTTGGGGTTCGAACTTCTGCCTGTCCGAGTAACGGGCCCAGGTGACCTCCGTCAAAAAGCGGATATCCCGGCGCAGAGAGAGGCCTCCGCGATATTTGCCGGCGCCTCCGGAGTCGGGTATGAATTCGTACCGTTCGATCATCACCGGGTTCTCCAGTTCCGCAGCTTCCACGGGGGTGTTCATGAACCGGCCGAGATGGAGGTCCTGGCCGTCCGGTCCGTCCTTTGTGGGACGCGCTCCTGCGCCCCCTCCCTGGATTTCGATGTGAGTGAACCGCCTCCCTGTTTCAGGATGAATCCCTGAGAAACTGTTGGTGCAGGCTTGGCCGTGACTGCCTGCCACCACGCGATCGGGCACGACCGTGCTCATCGCCTTGAGCATGGCCTCCACGATTTTGGTCATGGTCTGGCTTCGCGCGGTGACGCCTGCAGGGGGCAGTGGGTTGGTGATGAGACCGGTTTTGCTCGTCACCTCAATGGGACGAAAGACACCTGAGTTGAGCGCCATCTGCGGATCGACGATCCCCACCATGGTGTAGAAAACCCCTCCCTGGGTGCATGACCAGGGGCTGTTCACGTTTCCCTTGGTCTGGGGACTGCTTCCGTCAAAATCCACGAGCATTCGGTCTCCGCGGATGTGGACGTTCACCTGCACCCTGACAGGACTGTCCACAATGCCGTCGTCGTCGAGATGGTCGATCCCGGTGTAATCCCCGTCGGGGAGGGAGGAGATGAAGCGCCTCATCATGCTTTCACTGTAGTCGAGAAGCATGCGGGTGCATTCACGGAAGACCTGGACGCCGTACTTGTTGACCAGGGCCTGCACCCGTTTCACCCCTACAAAGGTGGTGGCGGCCTGAGCCCTGAAATCCTCCAGCGTCTTCTCAGGGATGCGGATGTTGCTGGCAATCAAGTCGAAGATCTGAGCATCTTCCCTCCCTTCTCGGTACAGCTTGACAAAAGGGATGCGCAGGCCTTCCTGGTAGATCTCCGTGAGACCGCCGGCAACCCCTCCGGGAACCGCGCCGCCCATGTCCAATTGATGGGCAATGTCGGCAACAAAGGCCACCAGTTCACCGTCTACAAACACGGGGGAGAAGAACTGCACATCCAGGAGATGCTGTCCCCCCGAATAAGGATCGTTGCAGATGATCACATCTCCTTCGTGGAGCTCGGGGACCCGCTTCAGCATGTTCATGGCCGTGGTAGGGAGGCTGAACATCATGAGAGGGCACAGATGCGCTTGCGCCAGAATCCCACCCTGGGCATCCAGGACCGCACAGTTGATGTCCATGATCTCCTTCACGATGGTCGTTCGCCCCATGCGCATGAGGCTGTAGCCCATGTCATCGGCCACGGCCTCGAGCCCGTAGCGAACCACCTGCATGGTGACCGGATCGGCTTTGTAAGTCATGGATTCCTTTCTCCTGGCAGGTTGCTGAAAAACGCCCATCTAAGGCGTTGCCCTCACCCCTCGTCGTTGCGACGTACTGGACTGTACGACTCACTCCTCGGGGTTTCGGGCGCCTTGTATCTGAGCGTTTTTGAGCAACCTGCGAGCAAAGTCTTCTTCATCTCTCTTTCGTATGCTCCTCGCTCTCAAGAATGATGTTCCTGTACTCGTCAATGGTTCCGGCAAAACCCTCAGGGATCAGGGTGGTCGAAATCTGCTCCTCCACGATACAGGGGCCCGGGATCCTCGACCCCACGGCGAGGGCGTCTCTTTCAAAGATGGGGATCTCCTGCCACCCGACCTGTTCAAAATAGACTTTTCTTTTTCCTTTGGGTTGCGGATTGCCCGGCCTGACCGGTGCAGTCTCCCTGGGTAAGGCGAGGGCGGGATTCTTGCCCGTTGCCCGAACCCTCAGATTTACAAACTCGACCACGCCGTTGGGTTCTGAAAAGGAGTAGACCTGATGATGAAATTGATGAAAGGTGCCGGCAACGCCTCGCAAAACCGCCTGATCCATCGCGTCTCTTCGTTCAACCGGGATGTTGAGCTCCCAGGACTGGCCTTCATAGCGAAGATCTGCGGACCAGGAGATCTCGATGCGGTCTTCTGAAACCCTTTCCTCGAGAAGCTGTCTCCTGCCTTCCTGTTCCATCTCCATGAAGACCCGCAGAAGCTCGGCGGGATCCAGATGGGTTTCTTTGCGCGCAAAGGTTCGGACATAGTCATGCTGAATGTCCGCGACAGCCAGACCGACGGCGGAAAAATTTCCGCACATGGCAGGTGCAATCACTTTGGCCATGTTCAGTTCACCGGCCAGGGCTGCGGCATGAAGCGCAGCAGCCCCTCCCATCGCCACAAGAGCAAACTCCCTCAGGTCATAGCCTTTTTCCACGGAATTGCCGCTGATGCCCTTGGCCATGTTGGCGTTGACGATTCGGATGATGCCGAGGGCGGCTTCTTCCAAGGCCAGCCCCATCTTGTCGGCCACGTGCACTTGGACGGCCTCCCGAGCCAGATCAGGATAGAGAGGGAGCTTCCCACCAAGAAAGTAATCTGGGTTGAGGCGGCCAAGGACAAGGTTGGCATCCGAGACGGTCGGCAAGGTGCCGCCCCACCCGTAGCAGGCAGGCCCCGGGCTGGACCCTGCACTCTGAGGCCCGACTTGCAAGGCTCCCCCTTCATCGACCCAGGCAATGCTTCCTCCTCCTGCGCCAATCGTTTTCAAGTCCACCATGGGTAGTTTGATGGGGTAGTTTGTGACCCCTCCCCAGGTGGTGGTCTTGGGAAGATGCTTGTCGATGACGGAAATGTCAAAGGTGGTGCCGCCCATGTCGGCGCCTACGGCCATTCCATTTCCCGTTAGGCGGCTGATGAACGCCGTGGCGATAGCGCCGCCCGCAGGTCCGGAATTGATCAGATGGGCGGAATGCGTTTTGGCTACCTCGGCCGTCATGGTGCCGCCGTTGCTCTGCATGATGTGCAGAGTCACGTCCCCATATTTGTCCCTCAGCCGATAGAGGAGGTTGTCCATGTATCGCTCGATCACAGGTCCGAGGTATCCGTTCATCACGGTGGTGCAGGTCCTCTCGTACTCCCGGAACTCCGGGCAGATCTCCGAGGAAATCGACACGGGGATGCCGTGGAGAGAACCCCGGCAGAGTTCCGCCACTCTCATTTCGTGTCGGGGATTAAGAAAAGAGAAGAGCAGGGCGACGACCACAGCCTCGACGTTCCGCTCCCTGAAGTAATCAATGACGCTGAGAACGGAGTGCTCATCCAGAGGCACGACGACCCGGCCGTCCTTGTCGATTCGTTCGAAGACCCCTTTTCGCAAGTACCTCGGCACCAGAGGCGGCGGGTTATCCGCACCAAAATCAAAAGCCGCCTCTTTCGGCCTGGCCACTCGCCGGATCTCCAGGACATCCTCAAAGCCGGCCGTGGTGATGAGTCCCACCCTGGCGCCCTTGCCCTCTACAATGGCGTTGGTTCCAATCGTGGTGCCGTGGATGATGTAATCGATATCCTTCATGGAGACACGGCCGATTCTCAAAATCTCTTCCAGGGCGTCCAGAACGCCTTGTGCAAGATCATGATGGGTGGTGGGGGTCTTTGTGTAGAAGAAGCCGCCGGTCTTCTCATTGACGAGAATAGCATCCGTAAACGTTCCACCCACATCAATGGATACCCGCATGATCTTTCCCTCTCACTGCGACGAATGGATCTGAAGTAAAGGATTTAATGGTGCTTTTCTCAGGGTCGCAGATTGTATACAATCCAGCCTAGGTGTCAAGAAAAAATATCCATCTGACTTATAACACAAGTAAATCATAATTTTATCCTTGACAGGGTTATCTTCATTGTATACAAAAGGAGCCCTTCCAAGCTTGACGGATTCGTAAAAAGCCCTCTAAGCCGTCACCCCGGCGAAAGCCGGGGTCCAGAAGTTCTTGAAAATCCTGGATTCCGGCTTTCGCCGGAATGACAGAAAAACGCTTTTTTTGACTTCTTACGAGTTCATCAAGATTAAATCACAATCAGAAATCAGGCATAGCGTTCGGAGCCTTCTCTAACAGGAAAGCTCATTTTCAGAATCTCAGATGGAGCCAGGGTTCGGAATGAAAAAGGGGACATTTTCTTGAACCTCAAGGAAAAGACAATAACCGAACTCAGGAACTCAATCCTTAAGGGTGAATTCGTTCCCGGAGAGCATCTGACAGAGGCTCTTCTTTCTGCACGATTCAAGGTGAGCCGGACTCCGATTCGTGAAGCCCTGAACCAGCTCGAACAGGAAGGCTTCGTGAAGATCACACCTGCCGCAGGAGCCAGGGTCGTCAAGCTTTCTTTAAAAGAAACCTTGGATATTTACGACATTCTCATTGTACTGGAGGGTGCGGCGATTCGTCTGGCCTGTCCGGTGATCGACGAAGAGCGACTGAACAGGCTGGAGGAGTATCAACTCCTGTTTGAAAAAGCTCTCAAGGAAAGGAACGAGGACCTGCTTTTCGATTTGAACACCCAGTTTCACTGGTTGATCACGGAAGCCACTAAAAACTCTTACCTCATTCAGATGAGGACGAACTTTCGCCGGCTGGTTGACCGGATTGCCCGCATCTTTCCCCATGTCCCGGGGCAATGTGACGAGACGATTTTGTGGCACCGCAAAATCATTGATGCCTTGAAGGCAAGGAACCCGGCTCTTGCGGAGTTTGTGATGAGGGAACACCTCGGAAACGCGAAGAAGAATCTTGCCGAATACCTAGAAGAGCGAGAAAAGCAAATCCATAGGCCTGAGAGCTTTCTGGGCGGGAAGGCTGTGGACACCCAAAAGGCATTCTCCAGACAGGCGAAAAGGGGGAAAGCAACCCTTTGGGCTCCGGATAATGGCTTGACATCACAACAATCTAACCAGACAAAAGAAAGGAGGATTTCGAAATGAAGAAACTGCTGTGTGTTCTGGGGGTCCTTTTCGTTTTCGCGGTTTGGTCTTCGTCTGCATGGGC
>Ga0105100_10002177_pt1 | contig 11461 bp, 13 predicted proteins | sample PPLLak12cMay2015_2_FD_87033 | JGI IMG/M metagenome (GOLD analysis project Ga0105100, IMG submission 87033) | Freshwater sediment microbial communities from Prairie Pothole Lake near Jamestown, North Dakota, USA - PPLs Lake P8 Core (1) Depth... | ecosystem: Environmental > Aquatic > Freshwater >... | reverse complement strand
CCCCCCATATATTTCCTGAAGACGGGAACGCCATGGTATGTCGATCGACGGAATGCGGTTTTTCGTTCCGAAGACGAGATGATAATGAAGGCTGATATAGGTGGAAGACATCGGTTACCGTTGCTGGGACCCCTCCGGGGTGTACCCTTGCTGGGACCCCTCCGGGGTGCAATCGTTATCCCCGTTCGTATCCCGGTGGTATCGCCCGCTATCGCGGACTCAACCACCGGCTAATGGCTTTGAACCCTCCGGGTTCGCTTCTGATCGTTGTTCCAAAAGATCTGCACCCCACCTAAATTGAGCGATCAGCTCTTAGCTGTTAGGTATTAGCTCAACAATTTTACCAGGTCTTTCGCACCTCGATTCCCCGGTCCTCAAGGAATTCTTTGATCTGCCGGATCGTGTAGGTACCGTAATGGACCATGGAGGCGATGAGAGCGGCATCGGCGCGGCCTTCTCTCAGCACGTCCAGAAGATGATCGGGCGAGCCCGCGCCTCCCGATGCAATGACGGGAATGCGCACCTGGGATGAAATGAGCCGTGTGAGTTTGATTTCGTAGCCCTCCTTGGTCCCGTCGGCATCGATGGAGTTGAGGCAGATTTCGCCGGCGCCGAGCCGTTCGGCCTCCCGGGCCCACCAGAGGGCGTCGATGCCCATGGCGGTCCGGCCTCCATTGATCACCATTTCGTAGCCCGAGGGGATCTTCTCCGACGACGGGACTTTCTTCACATCCATGCCGAGGACAACACACTGACTGCCGAAAGCTTCGGCCCCCTGGCGGATGACGTCGGGATTCAGAACGGCGGCGGAGTTGACGCTCACCTTTTCCGCGCCGGCCAGGAGAACATCCCGCATGTCTTCGACAGACCTTATGCCGCCGCCGACGGAAAACGGGATGAAGATCGTCTCCGCGACCCGGCGCACCACATCGAGCATGATGGGCCGCCGGTCGCTGGAAGCCGTGATGTCGTAGAAGACGATCTCGTCGGCTCCCTCCTCGTAATAAAAGCGGCCCATTTCCACCGGATCGCCGATATCGATGTTGCCTTTGAATTTGATCCCCTTGGTCGTCCGGCCGTCCCGTACGTCCAGGCAGGGGATGATGCGTTTGCTCAGCATGGCTTCCTCTCAATCGGCCCCTGGAAATGTGCCGTCCCATCGGCAGAAGTTGCTCAGTATCTTCAGTCCCGGCGGTCCGCTCTTCTCCGGATGAAACTGCATGGCAACCAGGTTTGCACGGGCAACCGCCGCACAGAACGTGAGGCCGTAGTCCGTGATTCCAGCCACGAGATTTTCGTCGGCAGGCTGAGGATAGTAGCTGTGTACGAAATAAAAAGCGCTCCCCTTCGGGACTCCCTCAAAGACGGGATGCTGCATGACAAACCGGACTTCGTTCCAACCCATGTGAGGGATCTTGAGGAGGTCGCCCTCCCCCGAACGCAGATCTTCTGCAAATCGGTGCACCGCCCCGGGCAGAATCCCCAGGCACCGGGTGTGGTCGTTCTCCTCGCTGTAGTCGAAAAGCACCTGCAGGCCGACACAGATCCCCAGGACCGGAGTGCCTGCCTCAAGGCGCTCCCGCAACAGCGTGTCGAGCCCGAGGTTTTTCAGGTTTTCCATCGACTTGCCGGCCGCCCCGACCCCCGGGAAGATGATCCGCTCGGCATGTTCGATCTTCTTGCGTGAATCGGTGATCTCACAGGGAAACCCCAGGTATCTCAACGCACGTTCCACGCTGGTGAGATTTCCGGCCCGGTAGTCAAGGATTGCGATCAAGAGAAAAACTCCTTGTAAAATGTGGAAATATCCGCTTGAAACCTGGAGAGGAATACTCATTTTTGGTAGATAGGTCAAGAAACAGGTTGCCGGATGCAACACTGAATGGTTGGTCAATCCATTGCGCTGAATTGTGCCGAGCCTAAGCGACTGCATTCGAATTGTGACAACGTCCACTCGCAAGGGGACCGTCCGGAGGAGATAGCATGGTGAGCATGTTTGAATCCCTGAAAAAACAGAGAGAGCAGCTCCTGAACGATCATGGCGAAGACCACCTGAGTCGTCACACCAGCCTCCTCGAGATCGCGATCATCTCCCTTTACAACCGGCTGGCCAACCGACTGGACACGGACCCGTTTCGCTCGAGCGGCGCCGTGGTGGCCATAGGCAATTTCGGACGCGGACTCGTCGGCGTCAACCAACGGGTTCCCGTTCTGTTCCTGGGCCGCGAAAAAGGGGTCTGGAATGAAGAATACATTGACGAAGTCCTCGCGCCGCTGCGGGATGCCGGCTGGGCTCTCCAGACGTTGACCGGCACACCCGGCGAGTTGATGGAGAAAGCTGCGGACGATTTCAGCCTCCTGGTGAAGCTGATCGAAATGCGCTACATCTCCGGGAATCGGCAGCTGGTCGACGAGATGGACAAGCTGCTCGAAGACTATGCCGAGCGGCACCAGGCCGACCTGCTCTCAATGCTCCGTCATGGTATGGCGGAGCGGCGGTCCAAGCTGGATCGGAGCGAAGCCTGGCTCGAGCCCGACCTCGAGGGCAACCCGGGAGGGATCGCCGAAATCACGACCATCCGTGCCGCCTGCCGCATCACCTCCAACATCCGCACTTTCGAGGACGCCATCTTCCGGGGCTATCTGAACCGCCAGGAGGTGGAGTTTCTCCAGCAGGCCGACAAGACCTACAACCACCTGCTCAATATCCTGCAGTCCATGGACGGCCATTCGGCCACAACCCTCCGATTCGAGGACCAGGAAACCCTTGCGGGGCTGCTCGGTTATTCGGGGCGGCCCGGGTATCTCCCCGTCGAGACTTTCATGCAGAGCACCTATCAGCTGTTTCACGGAGTTTCCAACATCGCCCAGGAATTCTGGGACCGATTGGACGAAATCGGTTCGGAGACCCTTTATCCCCAGGAGGGCGAAGCCAAACCCCTGGAGGAGGGTGTCGTCATGCGAGGGCGGAGGATCTTCGTGCAGCCGGACCGATACCCGGCGACGGCCGCCAACGTGGTGCACCTTTTCGTCCTGGCCGCGGAGCATGGTGCGACTTTCGCCAACATGACCCGCCAATGGATTCGACATCACGCCAATGTGCTCAGCGCGGAAGGACCCGATGCCGCCCTCAAGGCTGAGCTCCTGCAGCTCATTCGATCGGACGGCCCTGAGCTCCCGGCGCTCCGGCGCTTCTATGATCTCGGCCTGTTCGCCGCCATTATCCCTGAGGTTGCCGCAGTCCACGGCCAGGTCCAGCACGACGCCTTTCATCTCTATCCCGTCCACGAGCACCATCTCCGCACCTTGCGGGTCCTGAAGGAGACCATCTCGGGCCAGCACGAAAAGGAAGAGCCCGAGCTGACCGCCGTGGCCAGGCGTATCGAGGACCCCATCTGCCTCTACCTGGCGGGGCTCCTTCACGACGTCGGCAAGGGAACGGGTAAGGACCATGCGGTGAACGGGGGGGCCATGATCCCCGCCATCGCCCATCGCATCGGGCTGGAGCCGGACCAGTCGGACACGATCCAGTTCCTCGTGGCGCAGCATCTCCTCCTCGTGGACAGTGCTTCCCTGCGCGATCTCTCGGACGAGGAGATGCTGGCCCATTGCGCCCTGGTGGTCCGCACCCCGGAGAATCTCGATCAGCTCCTGGTGCTGAGCTTTGCCGACATGGCGGCCACAGGCCCCAAGGCGCTCCAGAAGTATCGAGACACTCCCGTGCTGGCCTTGCACGAGAAGATCTACCATTTACTCGAGAAGGGGGAGCCCAGCCAGGAGGCGATCACCGAGAAGATAGCCCAGATCCGTGCCCAGGTGGAACGGGAGGTGTCGGACCTGATGAACCCTTCGCAGCTGGAGGATCACTTCTCGCAGCTGGCTCCCCGTTACCTCCTGGCCATGTCTCCCGGCTCCATCGGCCGCCATATGCGGCTCCAGTGGAAGCTTCAGCACTCGGAGGAGACTCTGGTGGCGGAGTTTCTTTCGGGAGACGGCCATGTGGAAATCACGGTGGTGAGCTGGGATACTCCCGGGCTTCTGGCGCGGACAGCCGGCATACTGAGCCTCCATGACATGAACATTCTGGGTGCCCAGGTATTCACCATGAACAACAGCATGACGCTTTTGCTTTTCCAGTGCCGTCTGCCCGAAGGCCGCCTGGAAGAGCGGGAATGGGAAGCGGTGCAGGATGACATGAGGCGGCTGCTCCAGGGGAAAATGGCCCTGGATTACCGCATCGCCGCTCATGCCGCCAGCCGCCCCCCGACCCAGGCCTCCATGCGCGTGTCCCCCAGCAGGATTTTCATCGACAACGAGTCGTCAGCGAAATACACGATCCTCGAAGTCTACACCACAGACCGCATCGGACTCCTCTACAGCATCAGCCGGACCCTCCTGGATCTGCAGATTCGCATCTTCATCGCCAAGATCACCACCAAGGTCGATCAGGTGGCCGACGTCTTTTACATTCGGACCCACGACGGGGATAAGGTGTCCGACCCCGAGCAGGTCGAGGAGATCAAGCACGCCCTGTGCTTCTGGCTGGATGGACCCGGACGGGAGTGTTAACGATGAAAGGAAAAAGGGATGGATGCTGTACTGCTTGAGAAAGAATACCCCCTGGCCTGGCTGGTGCTGAACCGGCCGGAAAAGCGCAACGCTCTTGGGCTGGACGTCATGAGGGAAATCACCGGGAAGCTGGCCGAGGTCGAGGCTGACCCTGAAGTCCGGGCGCTCATCATCCGCGCGAGCGGTCCCGTCTTCAGTGCCGGGCATGACATCAAGGAGATGGTGGCCCACAACAGCGAGGCGGCCTACCTGCGCGAAATTTTCTCCACGTGCAACCGCATGATGCTCCGGCTCCATCAGTTGCCGCAGCCCGTCATTGCCCAGGTTCAGGGAATCGCGACAGCGGCCGGCTGCCAGCTGGTGGCCGCCTGCGATCTCGCCATCACGGAGCCCTCTGCTCGGTTTGCCACGCCGGGGGTGAAGATCGGCCTGTTCTGCACGACCCCCATGGTTCCGCTGGTGCGTGTCATCGGTCGGAGGCGAGCCCTGGACATGCTGCTCACGGGGCGATTCATCTCCGCCGAGGAGGCCGAGCGGTTCGGCCTCGTGAACCGCATCGTCCCGGCCGACCAGCTGGCGGCAGCCGCCCGGGACTGGGCCCTGGAGATCGCGCAGTTCAGCGGCTACACCCTGGCTCTCGGGAAGCGGGCCTTCTATGAGCAGGTGGACCTCTCCGAGGAGTCGGCCTACGGGTACGCCAAGGAAGTCATCGCCATGAACTGCCTGGTGGACGATGCCAGGGAAGGGATGAGCGCCTTCATCGAGAAGCGCCCGCCCCGGTGGAAGCACCGTTAGAGGGTATCCCAAAAGTCTCGAAATGACGCCGCCCCGGCGCAGTCCGCAATACTGTTGACTTGACGGGTGGCACGGGCCAAGCGTAGCTTGCCCGTGGTTGTCTGAACATGCATGGGCAAGCTTCGCTTAGCCCATGGCACCCTTTCAGGTTCAGGTTCAGGTCAAGGGGCTTAAGTCAACATCATTGGGCGCAGTCCGGGGTCCAGAAAGCGTTGAATCCTGCCGTTGGCGCTAGACGGCGTTCCGGCTTTCGCGGGAACGACCTTAGGAGAAGAACATCATGCGACAACTGACGATCCTGGCGGCATTCCTGGGATGTTTCATGGGATCCGCCTCAGCGATTCATGCGGAGGCGAGCCCCTCCGCACCCGATCGGCTGCCGGAAGTGGATCTCGAACGCTACATGGGCAGGTGGTATGAAATCGCCCGACTGCCCATGTGGTTCCAGCGAGGATGTGTCGAATCCTGGGCAACCTACACGTTGGCGGACAAGGACGCGGTGACCGTTCACAACGAATGCATCACCGACCGGGGGAAGAGAAAGTCAGCCGCGGGCACCGCAAAGGTGGTGGACAAGGTGAAGGGATCCAGGCTCGAAGTGGTTTTCGACAACTGGTTCTCACGCCTTTTCCCGTTCCTGGCCAAAGGGAAGTACTGGATCTTTTACATTGACCCCGATTATCGGCATGCCATGGTCGGTCATCCGAACCGCAAATACCTGTGGATCCTCTCCAGGTCGCCCGAGATGGATGATGCAACCTACTCCCGGCTCGTTGGAATCGCCGAGGAGCTCCGGTTCGACACCAAACGCCTGCTCCGCTACGGGCGGACCAAGGAGGACGCATCCCAGGCCGGAAGCGGCGCCCACAACAGGTAGCCACAAAACCTGAGTCCCAGAGCGAGCACTGATTTTCACCGCCAACTCGGAGGCACACCCGCACCACGCGGCGCCTCAACACCTCACCCCCCCACGGCCCAGGTTGCCCCTCAATGCGACCCCCTGCCGTGCGGATTTCCGTATACCACGCCCCAACCCTTTTCATCACGCGCTTGATTTGGCACTCAGTATGACATATTATCATACTGGAGGTGCAAAATGGCTTCAGCAAAAATCGCGATCACCATGGATAAAGTTACGCTGCACCGGCTTGATCGGCTGGTAAGGGATCGGGTGTTTCCGAACCGAAGTAAAGCAATTCAGGATGCAGTGGAAGAAAAATTGGAGAAACTGGAACGGAATCGCCTTGCCAGAGAATGTGCGAAGCTTGATCCGTGTGCGGAGAAAGCCATGGCTGAAGAAGGTATGGACGAGGAGCTGGAGCAGTGGCCGGAATACTGAGGGGAGAGATTCACTGGGCCGATCTGAATCCAGTGAAAGGAAAAGAGCAAGCCGGCCTACGGCCTGTAGTCATTCTCAGCCAAGACGTTTTCAATAGACGCTCAGGAACCGTGATCGCTGTGGCAATGACCAGCCAGCCTCAGCGCGCAGGATTTCCTCTCACTCTTGAGCTCAGCCCAAATGACCTTCCTAAACGCTCATGGGTGAAAATCAGCCAGATCCGTACGCTTTCAACAGAGAGGATCGGCAAGAGGATTGGCACAGTATCACAGGAAGAATTGGACCAAATCATTGAAGGCTTGAATGAGATCATCGGAAGTTAACGAGGGGTATAAGGACTTCCACGCCATGCAGCTCGGTAGCCCCCTGATGGGTCCTCTATGATTGAGATCATGTGATGTCCCATAGGGTTTTCCATGCTTGAGACCACGCAGGAGGTTGCCACCATAGAGTAGCCCCCTGGGCAAATACAAAAGTCAACATTCCTTGCCACTGCATGCCTATATGCCTTCACATGGAAAGCGGACAGTACATGAGCGAGCCAAAAGGAGCGGAGAACGATCGATGATCCTGAGGAGAGAACCGGTTAGCCTGCGGTTGTTGAGAGTTGTTCTGGTGCTGTGTCTATCTTCGGGGATCCTCGCAGCTGCGAGCAACGGCGAAGGACGCAACCCGGACAAGATCACCCCCAGGGACAACGCAGCCATGAGGGGCGGCTACAACACCGTCTCCACAGAGGAGCTGCAGGCCTGGTTGGATGAGATCGATCCGCGGTGGCTCTCGGAAAGGGAATCCCTGCTGATCGTCGATACCACCCCTTATGCGGACAGCTACAGAAGACACCATATTCCTTACGCGGCCCACTTTGAATTTCCGAGGGAGGAGATGAACCGGCTGGACGACAAAACCAGAGCGGAATTCGAAAAGATCCTGGGGCCAGACAAACGTCGGAAGATGGTGTTCTATTCCGAATCCGTCGAAAGCGGGCGCAGTCACAACGGTGCGATGTGGGCAGTGAGTCTCGGATATACTCATGTTTACCTATATCGACAGGGAATCAAGGAGTGGATGGAAGCCGGGAACAGGACCGAAACCGCGAGGTGACTTCCGTCAATGTCGCATGACGGAAGGGCAAGGGTGAAACTTAAAGACAAGGGAAGCGCGTGAAAAAAGCATGGTTCTTGATCGCAATGGGGCTCACTCTGGTGGGGCTGGGATCCACAGGCCTCGCGCTGTTCCATATCGAGATGCAAAGGCGGCAGGAGGAATCCAGGGCCATTGCAGCCATTGAGGCGAAACGGGTCGAGGAACAGCAAGCCCATATTCAGGAGTTGAAGAAAGAGCTCGACCAGGAGCGGTCCGCAGCTCTCGAGACGCGGTTCAGGCTCCTGACCGAAAAGAGAGGCCGCGAAGAGGAAGTGGCAAAGTTGAGGCGTGAGGTCCAGGCGCTGGCAGCACGGGTCAGCCGTCAAGCGCCGCAGAGGGAAAGCCGCAAAGGGGCAGATCCATCCAGGGAACCTTTGAAGTCTCAGCAGTTGGCGAACGAGAGCCTGCAGCGCGACGATGAAGCCGGTGCGAGGGTGCGCCCGCGCTCAGGCAGATCTCTCACCCTGAGTGTTGACCTGGATCCTCTCCGGTCTCCTGACGTCAGGATCGCGCACGTCCATGCGGGCGACAAAGTCACCATCCGGACAAAGAGACCGACACGCGGAGCAGGCGGGATCTACGTCGGGCTGTCCCCGCTGAATTTCATGGCAGCAGTGTCACCATGGGGGCTCACGCCTCCATGGGCAGCACCTCCGTCCCCCGTGGTCTTGACCGTCAAGGACAGGGACAGCTTCCGACTTTCTCCTCCCGCCAGCCTCGGTCCTGAATGGGTCAACACCTTGTGGACCCGTGAAGGAGCCATCATGACCATCGGGGTGGGAGCCCACGGTCGGAAAACGGCACCCTTCCAAGGGCGTCCCAAAAGGGGTGGAATCTACGAAATTGAGGTCACCATCGAGACGGCCAACCATTGGGGTATTCCACCGAGGAGCCTTTTGTGATCCAGTCTATGGCGATACACCTTGTCCTGAGCTCTCTGGTGTTTCTCGGCCTTCTTTTCATCGTTTGGGGATGGCGCCTGAGAAGCCGGCACCTGTCCATGGCATCGAGCAGTCAGGGCCGGATGCGTCTGAGGCCTTTGGCATCATCTGCGCGAAGACCAAGCCTGCGCTTCCTGAGGGAGATGACCACCCGGCTTCCGGCCATTCTGAAACGGGCGTGCGGATTGGAAAGAGAGGCTCTCAGCCCAGTTGTACCCGGCGAGCTCGTCCCTGCAGGTGTCACCGAGAACCCGAACAAACCCGGCGACCACGGTGGTTGTGCGGGGCGCCATGGGCCCGCTCTATCCGCGCGAGCTCCGCTCACCTTCCACACCTATCTGGAACGGCACCGCTCACGTTTCACCGTTCTCTATCGATAGCACCCTTAACCTCTACCGGTTCAACGGGTCTCGGAACGGAACCCATGAAACCTCCCGGCCGAAATCTGCACTGGCGCGGGAGAGCTCAGCGCCTCAACCGGCTTCAGATCGTCTGCAAGCGTGTGGATGACCAGGAGAGGATCCACCTGCCTCGGGGTTTTCATGATGTGATTCCCTGGCCAGGTCCATGGCTCACGGGCTTGCCTGGCGTGAATTCTGCGGACCCTCTGCTCGAGGCTGTCTCATGCCTTCGCGTATCGAGGACGACCACGGTGATTCCCCTGGCATGTTCGATGAGCCGTTCGACCACGTTCTTTTTGCCCAGCCATCTCTTCCACAGTGGCAGTGGCCCCGGGCTCCCGATCACGATGTGACCCACCCGGTATTCCCTGGCGAACCGCAGGATGGTGCCGGCGATATCCTCGCCCTGATAGGTGAAGACCATGGCGCCCAGCTGTTTGGCAAGGGTGAGGGTGGAGGCCAGCACGCGCTGGGTGTCCGAATCGATGGCGGCGGGCTCCTCCGAGGGGGTCTGGACATAGACGGCATACCAGCTGCGGTTGAGCCTTCCCGCGAGCCGCGATGCGTATCGCAGGAGCATCTCACTGTTGGGCCCCCGGGAGCTGAGGCAGACCATGACCTGGTCGGGGGTGGCCGAGAACTCCATCTCGACGGTTTCACGGCTCTTCAGATCGATCTGGGCGGCAACCTCGCGCAGGGTCAGCTCGCGGAGCTGTTCGAGATTCACCTTCTTGAAGAAATTGACCAGAGCTATCCCGATGCGCTCCTTCGAGTAGATCTTGCCCTCCTCGAGCCTTTTCTGGAGGTCCTCCGTGGTCAGGTCCACGTTCACGATCTCGTCCGCATCCGCGATGATGGCATCGGGGATGCGCTCGCGCACCTTGATGCCTGCGATATCCTCGACAGTGTCGTTCAGGCTCTCGAGGTGCTGCACGTTCAGCGTGCTGATGACATGGATGCCGGCGGCCAGAATCTCCTGAACGTCCTGGTAGCGCTTGCCATTGCGACTGCCCGGCACGTTGGTGTGAGCCAGCTCGTCGATGAGGGCCACATGCGGTTTCCGCTCCAGGATGGCATCCACGTCCATCTCATCGATGCGGATTCCCCGATACTCGACGCTGCGCCGCGGAATGACCTCGAGGCCATCCAGGAGCGCCGCCGTCTCGGCGCGCCCGTGCGTCTCCACAAGGCCAGCGACCACGTCGATGCCTTCAGCTTTCAGTCGGTGCGCTTCTTCGAGCATCTGCCAGGTCTTGCCGACGCCCGCGCAATAGCCCAGATACACTTTGAGGCGTCCCCGCTGGGCGCGACGGATCAATCGGAGGAAACTGTAGGGCCGCTCTTCAGCCACAAAAGACCTCTCAGTTCAACGAATCCAATGCAAGGTTCAAGAGAAGCACGTTCACACGGGGCTCTCCGAGAATTCCGAGATCCGGCTCGCTCGTGGCGTCCTGAATCAGTTGGATCACCGTCTCCTCAGTCCTGCCCCTGGCCGCTGCAACGCGTCGCGCCTGGAGAAGCGCATTCTTCAGGCTGATGTGAGGGTCCAGGCCGCTCCCCGAAGCCATAACGGCATCGGCTGGTACGGGAGTATCCGGGGGGGTGCCGTTTTCCGTGCGGTACTCGAGAATTCGCTTTTCAACTTCGTGGTGGAGCCTGGCGGATGTGGCCCCGAGGTTGCTGCCTCCCGAACGGGTTGCATCATAGCCTGTGCCGGCAGCCGACGGACGGGGGTGGAAGTAGGCGGTACCCGTGAACAGCTGGCCCACCAGGCGGGACCCCACGATCCTCTCGTCCTTCAAGACGAGGGACCCACGGGCGTTCTGCGGAAACAGGCCGCGGGCCAGCCCCCAAACGGCCAAAGGATAGAGGCCGCAAGCCAGCATGGCAAGCGCCAGGGTAACCGTCAGGGCCCTGCGAAGCTCCACCCTCATCCATGTCCAGCCCAATCCCTCCGCTCCTTTCTTCTCATTCTGTGTGCCCATACCTGCTCCTCACGGGCTCTCCATCACCCCCGGCCTGCCCGAGGCTCATCCGAACCCCCCGGGGCAAAAAACTCGAAACCCGAAACTCGAAACTCGAAACCGTCCTCAAACCAGCCCCAGGGCGTTGACCGCCAGGTCGATGAGCTTGATCCCCACGAAGGGGGCCGCCAGCCCACCCAGGCCGTAGATCATGAGATTGCGGCGCAGCAGGACCGAAGCTCTGAGGGGTCGAAAGCGCACGCCGCGCAGTGCCAGGGGGATCAGCGCGATGATGACGAGGCCGTT
>Ga0105100_10002176_pt1 | contig 11468 bp, 11 predicted proteins | sample PPLLak12cMay2015_2_FD_87033 | JGI IMG/M metagenome (GOLD analysis project Ga0105100, IMG submission 87033) | Freshwater sediment microbial communities from Prairie Pothole Lake near Jamestown, North Dakota, USA - PPLs Lake P8 Core (1) Depth... | ecosystem: Environmental > Aquatic > Freshwater >... | reverse complement strand
GAAATGACTACGGGAGTCGAGAGTCGAAGCAGGTAGCCCGGCGAGGCCTCGCCACTTCCTGCACGCCGGGTCGCTCTGAACGGAATCGATGCGGCTATTCGTGGAGTCCGAGCTTCTCCAGAAGCTCGAGAGCGGAGATCCCCGTCACCCACACCTGCTTGACAGGTCGCGTCTGGCCCGAGATGATCTCGACATCGCCTTTGCTGACGCCGAGCTGTTTGGCCAGAAACGTGACGAGGCACTGGTTCGCCTTGCCTTTCTCGGGTGCCGCCGCGACCCGAATCTTGACCATGTCCTCCAGGACCCCTGCGACCGTCGTCCTGCTGCTACCCGGAACAACTTTGGCGGTGAAGAGCACGCCGCCGGAACTCTCTTGAATCGCTGGTCTGGTCATAGGATGAATTGCTCCACTGTCATAAGTGTTACAGAGGATGACCCGGTGAGAAACGAAAGGCAAAGCCTCAGACGATAGTCTCGGCGCGGTTATTCGGTCTTCTCCTGCAGATTCGCGCCGATTGCCGCCTGCACGTACTTCTCAATCTGCTCGGCCAGTTCACCGAGCGAGGGCAGTTGAAAGTCCTCGTAGAAACCGGCTGTGGAATCGCCGTTGATCGCTCGCTTGAAGATTCGCACGCGAATAATGGAAGGCTGGGTTGCGCCTTTGCTGAAATCGTTATCCTTATGCTCCGTCAGTTCGACGCGCCAGTCCTCGCTGATGAAGACGAGACACTTGCCCGTGTAGACGGCTGTCGGAAAGTAGTCGCGAAGCAGTTTCAGAGTTTCCATCTTTGTCCTGTAGTCCTATTGGGAGATCATTCCGTCGGGCGTTTTCTTCGGCTCGCCGAACGGCTTCACATCGCCGCGAAGCACCTCGGAGTGCTTCTCCCACGCCGCCATGGTGCGCTTCAGGTTGTCGTATGCATCGCCGCCGATGCCATAGCCCTGAAAGCCGATGGGGCCGGTGTAGCCGGCATCCCGGAGCGTCTCCAGGAATCCACGCATGTCGAAGGTACCGTGATCGAGTGTCTGAATCAAGGCTTTCCAGTCCTGTCCGTCCGTGTCGGCGCCGTTGATGTTCACAACAGATAGTCGTGGTATCGCACGTTGAATCGCCGCTTTAGCGTCCCTGTCCTTGCTGACCCGCAGCCAGTGGCACAGGTTGAACGTGGCGCCTACATTCGGGTCGTTAATCTGATCCGCGATCCGCACGGCGTCCTCAATCGTCTCCAGCCAGAAGGCATTGTGATGGTATAGCGAGATACGAACCTTATGCAACGAGGCCATCTCGGCCAGCTCGCGGATGATCTCCTTGGCTCGTGTGTCGCCCTCGGTCGCGGAAGGTTTCCGCGTCTGGCTTTGTGCAAACACCCACAGGATCACGTTTCGTCCTTCGAGGACTTTCATCGCCTCCTTCAGCGTGGGATCGTAGGGCTGTGCGCCCGGATCGATGTTGATGCCCGTGTAGACGGCGAAAAGCTGAAGGTCCCGTTGGTCGAGTTCCTTGAGCGTCTCCACGAGTGAATCGACGCCTGCGTACCCGATGCCAATGCCGGGGTAACCGAGTTCTCTGAGCATCTGTGCCTGCTCGGCGGCGGTCTTGTGTTTGTCATCCCTCGTGGCGGTGTCCATGGCGAAGAAGGGATTGGGTCCCGCCGGCGCCAGCCAGAGGTTTCTGTAGGCGACAGGGCCGTGATCGCCCTGAAGCATCAACGGTCCCGTGGGTTTCTCGTCTTCGTAGGCGCTGGCTCGCGTCGGCCCGGTCATCTCAACATCGCTGTGAACGAGGACACCGTTGTGCACGACCTTCTCGAATCGAGCATTAGCGATCTTGCGGCCGCTCTTGTCGAATCGGGGCGCCCGAAAGACGATATCAAACGTTTGCCACTCGCCCGGTGCTTTGGAGGCGTTCACTCGCGGCGAATGGCCTTCGAAGCCCTTCACCTTCCTGCGTTCGTCCCATCGCTGGTAGACGCCGCCACATTCGATACCGGGGTATTCCGCCTGCTTCTGCCAACTGTCGAAGACCTGGATTTCGTAACGGCTCTGGAGGTATACGCCGGAGTTCGAGTCCTTCGGTATCGCGAACTCGATGTGCGCACGGACGTCGCCGAACTCCTGTCTGCTGAACAGGTTCTTCGTTCGACCGTCCGCGCCGTTGAAGATCGCATCCACGCCGGGCTCGGTCACCAGGGCCTTCGGATTGGCCGGGTCCATATGGGCGCTACCGATGATCTGCCACTTGTCCGTGTCCGCCTGCCACGCGGACAAGTCCTTGCCCGTGAGCTGAAGCTTGTGGCACTCGCTGCAATCCTTGCCCATCGTGGCTCCGCAGATGGATAGCGAGGCGATTACAATCATCACCCGAGCACATTCTGTCATCACAGTTGCCCTCACAAGTCTTTCGCGATCATAACAGATGCCAGGGGCTTCGCATGGCCCGACCGAGCATGCGGTTGGCCTCATCATCGTTTGTGAATCGCTCTTTTTCGGGGTCCCACTTGAGCTTCCTGCCGAGGAGCATGGCGATGTTGCCGATGTGGGCAAGGGTGAAACATCGCTGACCGATCTCCGGCGGAAAGTAACATGCTTCTCGCGATTTGACGCAGTCGAGGAAGTTGCGTTGCTCGCCTTGTGGGCAGGTGAACAAGTGAACTTCATTCGGCCCGATCACGGAGTCGAGAATGGAGGCGGGGTGGGCCTGGAGGGGGGCGCGCCAGCCGCGATTGCCGATCCAGCCGTCGGAGCCTTCGAATCGCAGGCTCGGCGTGCCGGAATCGACGAAGAGCTTCACACCGTTGGCATACGTGTATTCGATATGGAACTCTTTGGCCGTATTGTACAAACCTTCGTTCCAGAAGACGCCTTTGCCCTCGACCTCCACAGGACCCGTGTGCTCGGTGTTGTTGCCCCATTGGGCACCGTCGAGCAGATGCGCGCCCCAGTCCGTCAACTCGCCACCGGAGTAGTCGAGAATCCAACGGAATTCATAGAGGCAGCGATCTTTCGTGTAGGGCGCCCACGGCGCAGGACCGAGCCACATGTCATAATCGAATCCGTCCGGCACGGGCATCGGTTGTGGATTTCCCGGCCTATCGGGGCCGCTCGGCAGCTCCACCTTGATCGTGTGAATCTTGCCGATTCTTCCGTTGCGGACCAGTTCGCACATGCGATGGTAGACGTCGACGGAGCGGTCTTCCGTGGACCACTGGAAGACGCGGTTGTACCGTTTCATTGTCTCGACAAGCTGCCGGCCCTCCTCGATGGTGAGCGTGGGTTTCTCGCACTCGACGTCCTTGCCCGCCTTAGCGGCGGCGATGGAGATCGGCACGTGCCAGTGGTCGGGCGTCGAGATCATCACAGCGTCGATATCGGCTCTGGCGAGCACCTCTCGGAAGTCGTTGTAGACGGCGCAATCCTTGTTGCCGTACCTCTTATTGACCATCTCGCGGGCGATCTCGTGCTGCTCGCGGACCACGTCGCAGACGGCGACGACATGTGCATCGTTAAGGGTGAGAAAGGTCCTGAGGTTCATGTCTCGACCGTGGCTTCCAGTGCCGATCATGCCGAGTGTGATGCGCTCGCTGGCCGCGACAGTCCCGGCTCTGCCCAGTGCCGAGGGGCGAATCAGGTAGGGCAGGGCCACGCCGGCGACAGCCGTGCGCTTGAGGAAACCTCGTCGCGTCAAGTGCGTTTTGTTCATCAGCAGCTCCCCTTCATCTCCGTAACGTGCTAATACCCAAGCGTTCGCTTAATATAGGCTCGGCTCATCCTGAGGCTGTCACGCAGAGGGCGCGTGAGCGTGAAGTCTCGCTCGTGGGCCAGCTCAATGACGGCGTCGCCTGAAAAGCCGGCCGTATGCAGGGCCTTGCCGATCCTCACATAGTCCATGGCGCCCTCGCCTACCGCTTCGGACCATGTCCCGTCCGCATTCTGGTCGCGGATGTGCAGAAACACGATCTGCGGACCGAACGCCTCGATGAAAGTCGCCGGATCGACGCTGGCTCGCTCGAGCCAGTTGAGGTCGGGTCCCAGCTTGATCTCCGGAATCCGCGCGAGCGTTCCATTCAGGTCATGCATGCCGTGCTCAACTTCATAAGTATGGTTGTGAAGGTTCAGCACGACGCCGTTGTCGCTGCACAGGGCCATGATCTCTCGTAGCAGCTCCGCCTGGGCGTCCAACTGTGCCGGTGTCTTTCGCTGTGGCGCCTTTCCGACGGATGTGCCGAGCGTTCGTCCACCCAGCTTCGCCAGCCGGGTCACCACCACGCGGGCATCGGCGTAGACCGCTTCATGCTGAGCGCGGTCCCACATGTCGCCGCCGAACGACGTGCCGATGACGGGCAGCGAGTGCTTGTCCGACAGTCTGCGGATTCGTTCGACAGCGTCTGGATGTTGCAGAGCCGTGTGCATCAGTTCGATGCCGTCAAGCCCGGCGCAACTCATGTCGGCGAAGATCTGGTCCAGAATCGGGTAGATGTCGTATTTCGGCTGGGTGGCCGCGTAGACCCACGGGTGACCGCCGACGATCACCCTTCTCTTGGTCGCAGGACTGCTGTTCTGTGTGCTCCGGCAGCTTGAATGGAGCAAGGCGCCCGTGGCGGCGGCGAACAACCCCTTGGCTGTTGAGTTGAGAAAGCGGCGTCGGTCGAGAGCCATGTTGATTCCTGTTTAGAACGACAGAAGCATCTGCCAGATGTAAGTGTACCCAAGGCCGTCGATGCTCTCCCAGACGTTGCGGACCATCTCCTTGTCGCCGGTGATTTTAGGGAGGTCTTTCACTCGTTGCTCCCAGGGGAAGCATGTGCCAGGCTTGACCTTCGGCGCCGTACGGCCGGCCATGCCCTTGACCTTTTTGCGGGACTCCACAGACGACGGCAAATCGGCCGGAGGCGTATCCGTCGGAGTCTTGTATGAGCCTGACGAGTAAACGCCGTGCTCGCGGCAAACTTGTGTCATCATCTTCATGTTTTCAATACTCGTATCGTCCTGCATGATCGCACCGGCGTCCATGATGTAGCCGCCGTCTTTGGCCACCTCCTTGATGACTTTCAGGCAGAATTCCCGCACTTCCTCGGGCTTGCCCCAGCTCAGCATGACGTTCGGGATGCCGCCGCTGATCGCGAATTTGTCGTGCAGCTTGCGGTGCACCTCGAAGATGTCGTCCTGGTCGCAGTGGAAGACGATGCTGCGATCGGGCAGCTCGCGGAAGGTGTCGAGGTGGTATTTCCACCGGCCTTCGGCGTAGAACAGCGTCTGATGGCCGTTCTTCCAGAACTCCTCGATGCAGGGCCTGAGCGTCGGCCAATAGTGCGATTCGAACTGCTTGGGATTGAAGAACGGCACACAGCCGCGGTGCATCCAGTAGCCGATGGGCACCTGCTTGCCGGGGTCGGCGGTCGTCAGGCCTACGTGGACCAGGTGCGGCATCAGCGCCTCGCAGGCTTTGAGCACCTTCTTGGGCTGCGTCTGCATGTCACTTACCAGGCCAAGGTAGCCTCGCAGCTTGTCGGCGAGAATGTCGAAGGGAGCCTTGAAGATGCCGGCGATGGCGGATGCCGTACCGCATTCGGACCGCAGTCGCCCCACCTGCGGGCCGAAGGCGTAGAAGTATTGCAGCATAGCCATTGCGCTTTTGACCAGCGCGAGGTTGTTGTGATAGGTTGAGGCCTCCCCGATCTTGCTGATCTCCGTGGACACGCGGGGCAGCCAGGTGTTGTAAAGAAAGGCCACGGGGTCGTCGATCAAGGCATCGTACTCATCAGGTTGCATGAAGGCCTTTTCCTCGGGGGGCTCGATGTAGTTGAAGCCACTCGTGTGCGGGATGCCGATGCCCGGAATACCGTAATATCGCAGACCTGCCGCCTGGGCCAGACCCGTCCAAACATAGACCATGTTCGGCACGACGGCGTCCCAGCCGAAGTCTTTTGCGCACTTGATGGCCGCCTCGAATGCCCGGTTGTAGTCATGGGCCACGTCCTGACAGGTATAGCCGGCGTACCGGGCCGTGAACTCCGCGACAAACGGTCGGATCGGGATCATGTCCGGCTTCTCATTACGCATCGCCGTGATGTATCGCTTCAACCGCTCCTGATAGACCTGCTCCATGTCTTTCGCCATCGCGCCAGCCCCTGAGAGTCGATGTTTTCAATTTGCCATCTACGATTGAGCCTCACGTGTCGGGCACAAGGAATCGTAAATCCACCGGGCTCCCCAGCCCACCAACCTCGCCCAAAATACCCCAATCGTCCCCAAACATCAACTCCAATCATGAACCGCGTGGGATTGCCAGGCGCGATTTTCGGCTGTGGCCTGTTGCCTGAGTCATCGCGTCATGTTATGATTCCACTGCAGATGAAGGAGAGTCGAGCACCGCGGAGAATCTGTATCTGAATGTACACGTGTCGTCGCTATGGCTTCAGAAAAGGACAAGAATGAAGAGTCGGTGACAGACAGGCTCGTCGCGTGGCGAGATTCCAGCGATGCCGCCATCCCGCCGCAGCCGACACCAGAGGGGCCGGCCACTGTCTGGCTGACACGTCCCGAGTGCCCGGGCAATGCTGACGTCTCGCCTCCGCGCTCAGAAACTCGAAGAACTGACCGGCTGGGGCGCCACAAACGCGCGGGCCCGGTTGCATCGGGGCCCCGGATCATTCGGAGATGCGTATTGGTGGCGTTGCTCGTAACAGGAGTGTCGTGGCTTCTCACCCTCCCTGTCTGGGGCAGAGGCGAGAGCGCCTACGCCTGGCTGGTTGTCGTACCTCTCCATCTCACCGTCTTTCTGCCCAGCCTGATGCTCTTGCGTGGACTCCCGTCTGGATGGCGAGGAGAAGGCATAAGCCTCGTCGTGTGCACCTTCGTCGTGAATGCTCTGATCGGCCTGCTGTTTGGCGTAGTCTTGTGCGAGGTTCTGGGATGTGTACGGAATGGGAGATGGCACTCAAAGGAAGTGCAGGATGACCGTGGAAGCAATGAAGGAGTACGTGTTCAGTGAGTGCGGGGGCGCCGAGAACGCGTTTGGCCCGGCATTCTTCGAGTAACATCTGCTGGTCGTGCAGGAGTACGGCGGATTGCTGGCAAAGACCCTTGACGCCGACACGGAAATCGTCGAATTGGCTGCTTACCTGCACGACATAGCCGCGGTTCAGAATTACACGAGTCTGCCCAGACATCCTGCCGTCGGCGCGGCCGCTTATGCCATCGCGGGTAGGGTCAACGCTTCCCGTTGAGCTCGTGCCGGAGCATGGCCTCGTAGAGTGTCAGTTGGATGTCGAGGATCTGGTCGAGTGTCACGTCGCAGTTGCCTTGGATGCCGTGGGGACATTCAAACGTGAAGCTGCCGGCGCCGCTGACGTGATAGAGCGCGCTGGTCAGGTTGAAGGATTCCGGGTTCCTGCCGCCCTCGATACGAGCTTCGAAGAGACCGCCGGAAGGTAGTTGCCGTTGACTGAGAAGAGCGTAACACTCCTTGGCCAGTGAGCGGACGTCCTCTTGCACTTCCCTCGGGACATATGCGGGGCGCAGAACGGCTGGGTTGGACTCGTGGCTGTGAAGTGAGACGGCCAGGTCCGGCCGTTCCTCGCGGGCGACCTTGAGGAAGGCCGCCGACTCCGGGCCCATCGGGGCGAAGAACTCATCGTGCATCGGATTGATGCCGCGATTGTTGAAGTAGCAGCCGAGGAAGCCGACGTTGTCGCCGACCATCGGGTGCTGCCGCTTGCATTGGGGCCAGTCGCAGAACGTGTCGTCCTTCCACGTCCCCTGACCCCAGAACCGCAGGTCGTCGCCGCTCATGCCGATCAGAGATAGCGGCTCGAAACGAGCGGCGCCGTCCGGGTTGCCCGCAGGAATGATTAGCAGTCGGCATTGATCACCGAGCAGTCGGAGCTTCTCCTGGTCTTTGCCCCGCAGGTCTTTGCCGGTCTCCATGATCTCGATCAGGTTGACCAGCCCGGTAAGTCCCTCAACCTCCTGACCATGCACGGGGCCGATGACGAATACCACAGGCTTCTTTCTGGCCGTCTCGTTCATGTAGGCCGCGGGATCGCGTCCGCCGATGGCCGAGTTGAAATTGGCCCGGTGGGCGACACTCTCCTTGTCGCCGTAGGAGATGAGGTGGACAGGCCTGCCGCCGGGCGTGACGGCGATCACCGCTACCTGTCCCCGCGTGAGGCGCTCGAATCGCTGAGGCAGTCCCGCGACGTCTCCGACCCAGAAGTCCGGCAACGGCCTGTTGGGAATTCTTGCTTTCGCCTGCTCATAGGTCATGCGTTCAACGGGTGCCGACCCGGACGCGCTGCACACCGATGGACTCAGCCAAAGCGCGGCCAGGGCGAACATGCCTGCGACTCGATTCATCGTCACCTCCCACAGGAACCGTTTCCTCATTGGCTCAGCCCAGGAGTCTCTGCTCCCACCACTTGAGGTAATCTTCGTCGGAAATGTCCGGCGACAGGCCGCGTTGCTCCATCTGCTGTTTGTACGACGTCATCATGTCGTCCTGCCAATAGGCCAGCGCCTCCGGATCCTCAGGGGTCTGGCCCTGGTCGACCGTCGCCTTGATCCACTCGTCGAGCTTTCGCCTGTGCTCCCGCAGAATCCCCTGGAACTGGTGGTCCTCAGCGAGGTTGCGCAGCTCGTGCGGGTCGTTCTGCAGGTCGTAGAGCTCCTCTTTCGGCCGGCTCGCTGCCATGAACTTCGCCTGGTCCGCCGTGAGCCTGCCTTGCTTGTGCAGAACCTGCATCACGGTCAGCGCCGGGTACTGGAGCTTCTTGTACGCGTTGAATTGTGTATAGGGCTGGTCTGGATAGTAGTTGCGGATGTATTTGTACTTCTGCGAGCGGACGCAGCGGATGCGGTCCACGGTTCCGTCGCAGCGATCTCGTGCCGCGATGATGTACTTGCGCGTTCGCTTGCTGGGGCCGAGAACGACGTGTCCCTGCAAGTGTCCCGGCGGCTCGATCCCGACCATGGAAAGGAACGTCGGGGCGAAGTCGAGGCTGCTGACGAGGTCCTCAACGACCGTGCCGGGCGTGATGTGCCCCGTCCAGCGGACGATCATGGGGACGTGGATGCCGCCTTCGTAGAGCCACTGCTTGCCACGGACGTGCGGCTGACCGTTGTCACCGAAGTACATCACGATGGTGTTCTCGGCGGCTCCTTCCTTCTCCAGCCACTGCAACGCGACGCCGATCTGGCTGTCGAGCACTTGCATCGACTCAAGATAGTCGGCCCAGTCCCTTCGGACAACGGGATGGTCCGGGTAGTAGGGCGGCAACTCAACGGTTGCGGGATCGATGGGGTTGTTCTTGTCGCGTTGGAAGTCGCGATGAGTCATGCTGAAATTCATCTGGGCAAAGAACGGCTGGCCGGGCCTGCGCTGGGACCAGTCGGTACCATCGAACGCCTTGACGTTCGGCATGAAGTTCCAATCGGTCTTTCCCGGCTTCTTGTAGGTCAGGCCGGCACAGTTGCATGGGAAATAACCGGCTCTTCGGAACAGGTCGGTGATCACGGTCACCGGCGGTGGAAGCCTGTACGCGTCGCTTCGGTGGCTGCGATGGTCGTGCGCTCCGATGGTCGTCTGGTACATGCCTGTCATGATGGCGGACCGCGAGGCTGAGCACACCGGGGCAGTAGTGAAGACGTTCGTGAAACGAGCCCCCTCACGGGCAAGCCTGTCGATATTCGGTGTCCTGACCAGCGTGTTGCCGTAGCAGCCCATGTCCGGCGAGGTATCCTCAGAAATCAGCCACAGGATATTGGGCCGTTGGACACGGGCGACCGGTTTCCTCTGCTTCTGAGTCCGCGTCTTCTTCTTTCTTCTCTTCTTGGGAGTCGTCACGCAGCCGGACAGCAGGGCGGCCGCACCACAGCCGACGGTTCTCAGAAAGTCACGGCGTTCCATGCCTTTACCCTTTGGATCTATGATGTACAATTTATGATTTACGATTTGGTTGAGAGCGAGCCGACCAGGTTGGATAGCCTGGTCACTTCGTGTCTCACGCAGTAATCCTTGATGCCGTCCACGATTCGCGCGGCGCAGTCGGGCTGAATGAAACTGGCGGTGCCGACCGCTACGGCCGAGGCGCCGGCGATGATGAATTCGATCGCGTCAGCCGCGGTGCGAATCCCGCCAAGCCCGAGGATTGGAACGCCCGCTGCCTTGGCTACGTCGCTGTAGACCTTGTTCACCAGGTAGACCGCGATGGGCTTGATAGCCGGTCCGGACAGGCCGCCGGTGCGATTGGCCAGGGCGGGCGTGCGCGTCTCGATGTCGATGACCATCGCCGTGAAGGTATTGACGAGGCTCAGCGCGTCCGCGCCGGCCTCGACAGCGGCACAGGCGATAGTGCTGATATTCGTCACGTTGGGCGAGAGCTTGACGATGAGCACCTTGCCACCCGCGGCTTCGCGGACGGCCGAGGTGATCTCGCCGACCTGGATGGGGTCCCGGCCGAAGCTGATGCCGCCCTTGGCAACGTTGGGGCAACTGATGTTGAGCTCGAAGCCGGCGATGGCGGTCTCCCGAGCCAGCCGTTCGACGACCGCGACATATTCCTCGATCAGCTCCCCCGCGACATTGACGAAAACGGGGACCGACATCTCTGTGATGACCGGCAGCTTCTCTTCGATGAACCGGTCCAGTCCACGTTGGCCAGTCCGATGGCGTTGAGCATGCCGGCGTCGGTCTCGACGATTCGCGGCGTCGGATTGCCCTTTCGCGGCCTGAGCGTGATGCTCTTGGTGATGAGGCCGCCGAGCGAATTGACGTCCATGAAGTCGGCCAATTCATCCGCGTAGCCGCACGTCCCCGAGGCGGTGAACACCGGATTCGCCAGCCGAAGCCCGGCGAAATCCACCGAGATGTCAACGTCATTGTGAGTCATGTTTCAAAAACGACAGTCCGAGCATCGAAGACCGGGCCGTCCTGGCAGCAGAGCCTGTAGACGGTCTCACTCGAGCCTTCGACGCGGCACTCCACGGCGCAGCTTTGACACACTCCCATGCCACAGGCCATCCGACGCTCCATGCTGACCTGGCAATCGATGTTCCGCTCGTCTGCAAGTCGGGCCACAGCCGCCAGCATCGGCTCGGGACCACAGGCACAGAGAATCGTGTGCTCCAGTGACAGGGCGGTTCGTTTGCTCAGCCATAGGGCGAGACGATTCGTGACGAGACCCTGATAACCTGCCGAGCCGTCGTCAGTTGCTATGGCGGAGCGGATGCCGACTTTCGCAAACGCCGGGATGAGCAGATCCGCCTGCTCCGAAACACCGACGAAGTTGCCTTCGAAGGGGATGGCCGCAGCGCTCTTGGCGCCGACGAAGGCAACGAGCTCCATATCCGGGCGCTCGGCTCTCAGGGACTTGGCTAAGCACCGTATCGGCGGGGCGCCCATGCCGCCGACGACAAGCAGAGCCGTGCGTTTGTCTTCCGGCACGCGGAACCCGTTGCCCAGCGGTCCCATG
>Ga0105100_10002173_pt1 | contig 11473 bp, 7 predicted proteins | sample PPLLak12cMay2015_2_FD_87033 | JGI IMG/M metagenome (GOLD analysis project Ga0105100, IMG submission 87033) | Freshwater sediment microbial communities from Prairie Pothole Lake near Jamestown, North Dakota, USA - PPLs Lake P8 Core (1) Depth... | ecosystem: Environmental > Aquatic > Freshwater >... | reverse complement strand
CCAATGGGTTGATACGGCTTATCCTGATAATTCATGGCTCATGCAGTTCACCTCCAACCACGATGAAAATTCGTGGGCAGGTACCGAGTTTGAAAGGATGGGGCAGGGGGCTAAGGCATTTGCCGTCCTTGCCGCCACCTTGCCGGATATGCTGCTCATTTATAACGGGCAGGAATCCGCCTTCAATGAACGGTTGAAGTTCTTTGTAAAAGATACCATCAACTGGGGTGAATACAGTTACAGCAGTTTTTACAGGACCCTTACGGAACTAAAGGAAAATAACAAGGCACTATTCAACGGCACCGGGGGCGGAACGCTGAAGGTATTGTCATCCCCGGCCGACAGCAATGTATTTGCATTCATGCGGCAACAGGGGGAAGACCAGGTAGTGGTCATCTGCAATCTGGGTGAGTATCCTGAGGACTTTACCCTGAGGTCAGTCACCAGGATGGGAAAGCTGCAGGAAGTGTTCACCGGCAATACCACAACTTTTAAGCGCAGGACAAAGATTACCCTCAAACCATGGCAATATGGTGTATATGAAAAAAAATAAAAGTGTCTGAACCGCAGATATCGCCGATTAATTGATAGACTTTGATTATCGTTGGTTTGATTTAATTTCTTCAGGGGTATTTAGTATTTTTATTCGTGAGACTCAGATTTCATGAGTTTTACGAACCTGCCCCTTGGGGAGATTTTTAGGTTCCAGGGCTTGCCCTGGGGTTTCATACCCGTGATTCCGCCTTATTCCTTATCCCGCAGTTTCTTCTTCAGGTTGTCAATGTCTTTCTTCAGGCCGCTGACCGTCTTGAACAGGCTGTCCTGAGGAAGGACGGGGTCAGGAATTTCGCTGCTGATAAAATTCACAAACCTCCAGACTTCCTTGATTTCATTGACGTGGATGTCAAAAGGCTCATACATCGGATTCAGTGAATACAGGCAGAGTTTTTGTTCCTTTTCAATAAGGTTTTCGGCAATTTTAAAGACTATCCCTTCATCCAGTGTCAGGATGATATAACCATGCCCGTTAATGATGGAATTCCAGTCCTGCACAAATTCTCCGGTCACCCACGACTCGGAAGGGATCGGCAGCATGGAGTCCCCGGTCAGCTGAAAGGTCCGGTATTTTTTTTGTCTCGAAAGGAAAGGGAGCTGGAAAACCGGCAGTTCGCTGATGAATTCGGGATCGGCAAATCCGGTGGTGTATCCGGCTTTTGCTTTTTCGCTCACCAGTTCAATGTTTTCAAGGTTGTCGCTGTTGACGGTAGTGGCCAGCACCCTGATATTACTGCCTTTGAGGTATACATCTCCGCCCCGCTCAACCTGGGAAAGCTGGCTTTCGGAGATGGTGGTCAGATTGACTTTCACCAGTGTATCGATGGCAATGCCATAATACTTCGAAAAAGAAACCAGGGCCTGCAGGGTGGGCTGGCTGACTTCATTCTCGTACCCGCTGAGGGTGGAGCGCTTCATGTTAAGGGTAAAGGCTACATCATCCTGTGTGCGCCCCCTGCGCTTGCGAAGGAATTTGATGTTGGAGGAGAAGAACATGGCTGATTATTTTTGTTATACAATGGTACCCCTGAAACCTCCTCACCCACGTCCCCTCTCCATGTTGGAGAGGGGTTGGGGGTGAGGACTGAAGAGATATATTTTATTTGTTAAATACCAATGCAAATATAATATAAAAAGATTATATTATAATCATACTTTTTGATTATTTAATAATCATTTATTAACAATTGATGCTGTTATGTTGGAAAGCGGGGAAAGAAACATCATTCATCTCGACCTGGACACCTTTTTTGTATCGGTGGAGCGACTGATCAACAGCCGGTTGACAGGCAGGCCTGTTATCGTGGGGGGAGCATCGGACCGGGGTGTGGTGGCCAGCTGCAGTTATGAAGCCCGGCAATACGGCATTCATTCGGCCATGCCCATGAGGATGGCAAGACAATTGTGTGCCGATGCCGTTATCCTGAGGGGCGATATGGACCTGTACAGCCGGTATTCAAACATGGTTACCGGCATTATTGCGGCCAGCGCACCGGTGTACGAGAAAGCATCGGTCGACGAGCACTATATCGACATCACCGGCATGGACCGTTTTTATGGTTCCCTGAAATGGACGCAGGAATTGCGCCGGAAGATCATCGCTGAAACCGGATTGCCCATCTCTTTCGGGCTTTCGGTCAACAAAACCGTATCGAAAATCGCCACCAGCGAGGCAAAGCCCAATGGCGAAAAACAGGTGCCGGCCGAAGGGGTAACGCCATTCCTGCATCCCCTTCCCATCAGCAAGATCCCGATGATCGGTGAAAAGACCTTTCACCTGCTGCGTTCGATGGGCATTGCCACCATCGGGACCCTGAGCCTGATACCGGTGGAAATGATGGAAAAAGTGCTGGGTAAGAATGGGATCGAAATCTGGAAAAAGTCCAATGGCATCGACCTGACCCCTGTAACCCCTTATTGGGAACAGAAATCCATCAGCAGCGAAAGGACATTTGACAAGGACACAACCGATCTCGCCCTGCTGAATAATATACTGGTAGCCATGGTGGAAAAAATTGCCTACGAACTGAGAAAAGAAGAAAAACTCACCTCGTGCGTTACCGTAAAAATACGCTACTCCAATTTCGATACCCACACGCTGCAAAAGCGCATCCCTTATACATCATTTGACCACAAGCTGATAGAAACTACCAAAGAGCTTTTTAAACGCCTCTACCAGCGGCGCATGCTCATCCGGCTTATCGGGGTCAGGTTCAGCCACCTGGTGCAGGGCACTCAGCAACTCAACCTGTTTGAAGACACGCCCGAGATGGTAAGGCTTTACCAGTCCATTGACAGGATGCGGATGCGGTATGGAAGAAAGTCAGTGATGCGGGCGGTGGGCCTGATATGAAAAACAGCAAATGATCAATATCATCATGCTTTCATGCAATGGGATAAAACCCTGACCGGGTTTTTTCGTATGATTTTATGCATGACAAAAGGCTGAGAACAGCAGGATGAGAAACAGGGCAACAAATAAAGCAGGCGGTATGCTGATACTGATCATGCTGGGTATTAACCTTTTTGGCCAGGACATTTCGCTTGAACCTAAATCAAAAGCCTACTTCGACAGCATCGATTACCGCATAGCCGCATTACAGCAACAACTTCCCCGGCTGAAACAGTCGCATGATGTTTCGCTATTCCATCTTCAGCGTGAACTCGATCATACCTTGTTTATCAGGGAATATGAGCAATATGTAGTCGATGAAGACCTCTTCAAGGCCAAGGATATGGTAGAATCCCGCCTTGAACGTGCAAAGTTCAGAAAAGACCAGTTTTCTGTCGATTTCTATAATCGATATAAAGACAAGGTTTACAACCAGATCAAATATCAACGGATGCATTACCAGGCACTGTTTGAAAAGGAAAAGAATTTCCGGAAGGAATTCAATTCCATAACCAGGGAAGAAACGGTTGAAGCCTACCTGCATGCGCAACGAATGACAGATCTTGCCCTGAAATATGCCCTGGAAAACAGTTTTACCGGAACCGCCAAAGGCTTGCAACACTACAGGACATACACCGAAGCGAGGATCTATGACCTGCAATCGCCCTATGACCTGAAGGAATTATCAGAAAACCAGAAGAGTTTTGAAAAAGTATTTATACCCATGATCGAAAGTGACAGCATTGGACCGATTAAGGAAGCTGAAAACCTTGTCGGTCATTGCATTCAGTATGCCGAATTCTTAAAAACTCCGGTAAGCACGGATTATTTTGAACAACAGAAATTGGCGGTTGCCGGAGCCCTGGCTGATTTTCTTGACAGGCAGGGAACTGCATCCAATCTCAATCAATTAACAGATCAGGCTATGATGGCGCGGATTGACAGCCTCAACCCGCGGGGTATTTATAAATGGCATGAATATATCATTGTGATCAGTGAATTTAACCCCTCTTCAGGTTTTGAAAATGTAAAAAAAGGGGAAGCTATCATCCATGCCGATAATGTAATCGCTGCCTTTCTGAAAAAAAACAAGCTTTGTAAATCCACCAGTGATCTCAAGTTTGGCTATTCCTATATTATTCCTTATCAATCCAGCAACAAGACTTCCAGCTTTCTGTACGATCCCAATTTGCAGCAATGGCAATATATTGCCTGCTATACCCTCATCAACAACCCTTCATACACAAGGGATGTCAGCCGCTATATGCCTCCGGTCTTCTTTAAGGATGAAAGCCAGATAAAAATGCCGCAATAACCATCCTGATCCCCTTCTTTGAAATGATAACTGCCGGTAGTTTTTGCAGAATAATTTGAAGCTAAAGAATGTAAATTAATTATTCATTCTAAATTTGTCATCATAACCTGCTAAATTCCTCTCTGCATTGAGTATTGTTTCTGCATATGATGACAAGAGCCTGCTTTGTCAGATCAGAGATGGCAGCATAAAAGCTTTTGAAATACTCTTTAACAAGTATTCCCGAAGATTGTACTTTTTTGTCCTGAGTTATACAAAATCACAAGCTGATACAGAGGAGATAGTACAAAGCAGTTTCATTTCGGTATGGGAAAATCGCAACCGGCTTGATGAATCCTTCCAGCTTAAAAATTACCTGTATACTATAGCGGTTAATAAGGTCCTTAATTTTATTAAACATCAGGCAACACATCAACGTTATGTTGAGTACTCTTTTATCCATAAAAGTATTTCGGACGATCAGACTGAAAAAGATGTGTTATATAATGAATTGCATGAGAATGTAGACCGGGTGCTTGAGATATTGCCTGATCAGCAGAAAGATATCTTCAGAATGAGCAGGTTCGATGGATTTACCAACAAAGAGATTGCCATAAAACTGGGCTTGTCGGTACGTACTGTTGAAAATCAGATATACAGAGCACTGCAGACAATCAGGATAAAACTGGCCGGTAAATACAGCTGATATCCCTTCACTTCAGGATTTCAGTCCTCTGATAATGGTATGTGATTGATCGCCATCTGTTACTATACATCCTTTGTTGCCCTTCTATTATTTTCAAATGAGTAGTTTATTTTTCTGAATTGTACAAATAATAGAACCAAGAATCAAGAATCAAGAACCAGGACAAGAGCAGAGATCAGGCTGACGACAAATAATATATTTAAAGCGTGAACCTTTGACGTTTAACAGCGGTCAGATATTTTTCGGTTCACTGATCCGGTTGGTTTGAAAGTATGCTGCAAAATGATTGAAGTGAATCCTGAAAAACGAATTGTACTATATGGATCAGAAAATAATTAAGCAATTACTGGACGAATATAAAAGGAAAGGATTTTCAGAAGGGGAGGGTAGTACCTTCCTGCGATTACTGGAAAATCAGGAGAATGAAAAGAAAATAAATGAATATTTATATCATGAACTTGATACAACAATCACCCATAAAACGGATGCGGACAAAATTGATTTCCGGCAATTATTCCGGCAAATCAGATACCGGATAACCACCGGCCGATCAGATAGGGCATCCATGGCGATAAGAATGCAGAACACCGCATACAGGACAGCTAAAATCGCCGCTGTATTATTAATAGCATTCTCCATTGGAGGTGTGGCATCTTATTGGTATTTCAATCGGATTGCTACCGTTGCTGAGTCTTTTACCGAAATTACAACACCCATGGCATCGACATCGGACATCCTGTTGCCTGATGGTTCTGAAGTGATCCTTAATGCCGGCAGTAAAATCAGGTATAGCCATATCTTTAATAAAAGTGACCGGAAAATTAACCTCGTTGGAGAGGCTTTTTTTAAAGTTTCAAAAAACGAACGGTTTCCATTTACCGTTGTAACTTCTCACCTCGACATTAAAGCGCTGGGAACCGAATTTAATGTGAAAGCTTATCCCGATGAAAAATCGATTGTCGCTACACTGGTGAAGGGTAAAATTGAAATCCTGAAAAATCATCCGGGTCATACGCCTGCCCGGTCTTTTATATTAGAACCCGACCAACAGGCTGTCTTTATTATAGAACAGGATAAACTTGCCCTGGCTGCCGGTACAGAAGCCGGGGAATCCATTAGCAATAATCCTGCGCTTCAGAAAGACACGATGTATGTGATCAGTGATGTAGATACAAAACCTGCAGTGGTATGGACTGAAAATAAAATGATCATCAGCAAGGAACCGTTGGGCAGTTTGGCTGTTAAGCTTGAACGTAAATATGATGTTGTGATCCGGTTTGCCGATGAGGAGGTTAAAAATTTCAGGTTTACCGGAACGTTGCTGGACGAAACCATTCAACAGGTACTTGACGCCATAATACTTTCATCACCTATACGCTATACTATAGAAGGAAAGACCATTACGCTTTATGAAAACCGGAAGATGAAAGAAAAATTCAGACAACATTTAAAACAATACTAACCAAAATAACTACAGCAATATTTACTAACAACCTAAAATTATGAAAAAGAAACCAGGATTGCATTTCCTTGCAAAAGGAAAAGGAATCAGGAGACTGATCATGGTGATTAAACTGACGGTATTTATATCACTGTTCTTCTCAGTGAACCTGTTGGCTTTGGAAAATTCCCTCAAAACACGTTTTACGTATGATTTCACCGGAATGACGGTGCGTGAAGTATTTCAGGTACTGGAACAACAGAGCAAATTCCGCTTCTTCTACAACGAAGATTTCAAAACCATTGATAAGATCGTTGACCTGAACGTGAAGGATGAAAACGTAGAAGGGATACTGGATAAGATTTTTTCCGGTTCTGATATTACCTATAAAGTATTGGAAAACAATCTTATTGTACTGACTGTTAAGCAAAATTTGCAGCAATATACTGTTGCCGGCAGGGTAATTGATGCGACAACAGCAATCCCTTTACCGGGTGTGAATGTTATTGAAAAAGGGACAACCAATGGTACGGTCACCGATGTGGGCGGCAATTATTCCCTTATAGTCAGCAATGAAAATGCTATACTGGTATATTCATACATGGGGTATTTGCCGGAAGAGACAAGTATCGCTGGAAGAACTGTCATCGATATCGGCCTGGTTGAAGATATCACTGTCCTCGAGGAGGTGGTTGTGATCGGATATGGCTCGGTAACCAAACGTGAATTAACCGGCGCTGTGTCATCAGTTGATCAGAAAGATTTTAATCCCGGTGCTGTTACCGATGCCTTACAACTGGTACAGGGAAAAGTTGCCGGTTTGTCTATCACAAAAATTGATGGCGGTGATCCGACAAAAGGTTATGAAATTACGCTTCGGGGAGCGACCAGTATTAATGGTACCACAAATCCGCTTGTGGTTATTGATGGAATACCGGGCGGAAGCCTGGAGGCAATAGCTCCCGATGACATTGAATCTTTCTCCATACTGAAAGACGGATCTGCGGCTGCCATTTATGGAACAAGAGGTACCAACGGTGTTATCCTGGTGACCACCAGGCACGGAGCAAAAGGCAAAGTGAATGTCGAATAATCAACGAGATTTTATACCGAGAACGTGTTAAACCGGATAGAGGTACTGGACAGCACAGAATACCTTGCCCTGAGAGACAGTTTTGCTGTTTCGAAAATAGCTACAAAAAGAACAAGGGCAAAGGGTATGGTTAACTACGGGGCTGATACCGATTGGTTTGATGAGATCCTGCAGACACCTTTCAGCCAGAACCATCATCTCGCGCTGGACGGTGGCATGGAAAAAACAAATTACCGCATATCATTTGATTATTCCGATCAGGATGGCATATTGCTGAATTCGCACAAACAGGAATTACGTGTTATTGCCAGCGTACAGCAAAATGCCCTGAATGATAAAGTGAAATTCAATATTCAGTTGGGGTTGACGGACAATAAAAGCAATCCTGTTGATTATAATGCTGTAAGACAGACTATTCAGCGCAATCCAACCGAGCCGGTCAGGAATGACGACGGAAGCTTCTTTGAGTTCCCGGGGGCCTGGCAATACGATAATCCTGTTGGTGTTCTTACCGAGCGTGTGGTTGATAATGCAGGATCAAGGTTGTTTGGCAATCTTGGGGTGGATGTTTACCTCACAAAATCGATTAAGATCAATGCCACCGGAGGCATGAACCGGTACAGGCAGTTGAATGGCTTTTTCATGCCCAGTTATTCGTATCCTATGGAAACCGCAGGGATCGACGGAAGTGCAAACCGCTGGGCCGGCAATAACTTTACCAAAACCTTTGAATCCACCTTCGAATGGAAAAAGACCTATGGAAGTCACAACTTAGCCGTTCTGGGTGGATACGCATACGAATATTATATGCGCGAGGAATTTTATGCATCCACGGGCAATTTCATTACCGATGATGTTCTCTATAATAATCTCGCCCTGGGTTCCTTCTTGTCAGAGGGACGGGCTGAAATGACTTCTTATAAGGGCGAGAGTATCCTATCCGGTTTCTTTGCAAGGGGTTCATACAGTTACGGCAACAAATATTTTCTATCCGCCAGCCTTCGCCGTGAAGGATCTTCCAAATTCGGGGCCAATAACAAATGGGGAACCTTTCCGGCTGTCTCTGTCGCATGGGATATTTCTCAGGAAGAGTTCTTTAAACCTGTTGCCGGTGTCATCGAATTCCTGAAGCTCAGGGCGGGATATGGTGTTACAGGCAATCAGGGACTGGATGAATATTATATACCCATCATCCGTTACGGACAGGATATAGGATTTTTCTATTACAATGGTATGCAGGTAAGAGGATATGTTCCCATCAGCAATGCCAATCCGAACCTGAAGTGGGAAACAAAGGCGGAATATAACATTGGTATTGACTGGTTATCGCTGAATTCCAGGCTTGGAGGTACGGTTGACTATTATATAAGAGATACACGCGACCTGCTGGAAGAATATGATGTTCCGGTCCCGCCGAATCTTTCTTCTCAGATGTGGGCAAATGTCGGTTCCATGCGCAATTCAGGTGTTGAATTCACCATTAATGCAACCCCTGTTAAGAAAAGTAAGCTTTCATGGGATTTTAATCTGATCCTCGATTACAGGAAAAACAAAGTATTGTCCATTCAAAACGACTATTATAAACTTGAATACAGAAATATAGGTGATGTCGGGGCCCCGGGTATCAGCGCCTGGACGCACCGCCTTGAAGAAGGTGAACCTGTGGGAAATATTCACACCTATCGTTTTCTCGAAATTGACAGCGTTGGGAAATGGGTATTTGATGATATCGATACCAGTGGCACCATAACCACCGAAGACCGTACTGTTGTCGGAAACGGAGTGCCCGATTTTTACCTGGGTCTCACCAACACGCTGAGGTATGGCAATTTTGACCTGTCGGTAATGCTCAGGGGTATGTTCGGTCACCAGATCATCAATGCCAAACGGATATGGCATGAAAATCCGATGTTCCTGCCGCGAAATATAATGAAAACAGCCTTGGATACGGAACTATGGGATGATCCTGAGTTCTCAAGCTACTACGTTGAGGATGGGGATTTTGTCAAGATCGACAACATTACCCTGGGTTATACTTACCCCTTCACCGAAAACAGATATATAAAAAGTATCAGGATATATGGAACGGTGAACAATGTTTTTGTATTTACCCGTTATACCGGACTTGACCCGGAAGTATCTTTCAAAGGACTGGAACCCGGCAATGATAATCGTTTTGATTATCCGAGTGTCCGTACATTTATTGTTGGTTTAAGTGTTAAATTCTAAATCGAAAGGATCATGAAAAAATCAATATTTATATACAGCCTCGTTATTTTTACAATGGTTCTGTCATGTACCGACCTTGATCCGGAGGTATATACAGAGATTGTAAACGATAACTTCTTTAAAACCGAAAAACAAGTCCTTTCAGCTGCCGGACCCGCATATCTGAGCCTTTCCCATTATCCCTCCGTTGAAGGATTATGGGGCCTGAATGAATTGACCAGTGATGAGATACTTTTACCTACAAGGGGTATACACTGGTTCAATGATGGTATATATCAACGGTTTCACAAACATGCCTGGATACCTACCGACTTTATTATCAACAATTCCTGGGCACAAATTTATGAAGGCGTCACCAATTGTAACAGGGTTATCTATATATATGAAGGCATTGAAGAAAAATCGGAAGCCCTGGTATCGGTCACGAACGAATTAAAGGCATTGCGGGGATTCTATTATTATCAGTTGCTCGATGTTTTCGGAGACGTACCTGTGGTTGACAGCTTTAACGTTCCCACCGGTTATGCCCCTGCAAAGAACACCAGGGCTGAGGTATTTCAGTTTGTCGAGCAGGAACTGAAGGTGGGTATCCCGCTCCTGAATAATATTGTGGATATGTCAACCTACGCCAGATTTAACCGATATGCCGCTTTTACCCTGCAGGCTAAACTTTACCTGAATGCTGAAGTATTCATAGACAAACCCATGTATGATGAAGTCATTTCCGCGTGTGATTCCGTTATCCTGTCAGGCAAGTATTCACTCAACAATGATTATTTTGACAATTTTACCATCGAAAACGAGAATTCACCCGAAAACATTTTTGTGATCCCGTTCTCGGATGTTGAAGCCACCATAGCCTGGGATCGTATATTCAACCATTACCTGTGGACATTACATTTCACGGGCACTCAAACTTTTAATAGTGAACAGGGCGGATGGGACGGATTCTGTGCTGTTCCGTCACACTACCGGTCCTTTGATGAAACCGATATCCGCAGCGCTATGTGGTTAACCGGTCAGCAATTTTCATATACCGGCGATTCCCTTTTCTGCAATCAGGAAAAGCTCGGACAACCTTTGGTATATACAGTGGATCTGACCTCACTTGAAAATGCAGCAGAAAATGAGGGCGCAAGGCTGGCAAAATACGATTACACAGGAGCAAAAAATTTCCAGCTGGCCAATGACTTTGTGGTTTTCCGGTATGCCGATGTTCTCCTTATGAAAGCTGAAGCTCTGATGCGTAAAAACGGAGGCGTGGCAACACAGGAAGCCGTTGACCTCGCCAATCAGATAAGGGCAAGGGCCTTCCCGGAAGACAATAGCAAGTTATACACCACGGGTACACTGACATTGGATGAATTGCTGGCTGAACGAGGCCGTGAATTTGCGGGTGAAGGTTTGAGAAGAAATGATCAGATACGGTTTGGTGTTTACAACAAACCGAATGGATTCAGGACTGAAGAAGTAGGCGAAAAGTATAACCTTTTTCCTATTCCCCAGGATCAATTAAACGCAAATCCCAACCTGGTTCAGAATCCGGATTTTAATTGACTCCCGGGCTGTCAGACACCTTTTGAGGCGTCTGACAGCTATTTATGTTACCCATTACTATACTAGAAGTGTTTTTAGCTGAAACCTGTTAGCGAATCGTTAACAGGTTTTTGCCATGATGCGTGTAATGCCGAAAAAAACATATCGAACGGTCGACAATCTGACTTGTTAAACTGTTATTATTTTACTTATCCCTTCTGCCTTAT
>Ga0105100_10002172_pt1 | contig 11477 bp, 14 predicted proteins | sample PPLLak12cMay2015_2_FD_87033 | JGI IMG/M metagenome (GOLD analysis project Ga0105100, IMG submission 87033) | Freshwater sediment microbial communities from Prairie Pothole Lake near Jamestown, North Dakota, USA - PPLs Lake P8 Core (1) Depth... | ecosystem: Environmental > Aquatic > Freshwater >... | reverse complement strand
GAGGGATGCCATGGTCGATCCCCAAGGTCATCGCTCTCGAGATCCGCGGACCGGAAGGCAGGTCTGTGTGTGACACAGGGGTACCGGACCGCGTATCGATCCGAACGCATGCTTCAGCGCTCGGTATCGGGCCGTCGGACACCCTGTCCACGTCGTCGGATGCAATAACCTGCGGCAAACGCGTCAGGATCCTGACATGAAGCAGCTGGCCGTTCCGATCTGACGGCGCAGGATCCAGTGACCTGCATCCTTGTCGAAGAAGCGACGGAGCTCGCGCCCTGGCAGTCCCTCACTCTCCGGACTCCGTGTCCCCCTTCCCACGCAACCGCCGCGAGACCGGCAGACCGAACCACAGCGCGAGCGCGAGTCCACCGACCACCGCCGCGGCGATGAAGGGCAGCGGTTCGGGAAGGACGAGCTCGGAGACCAGCAGCACCGAGGCGACGAGGGCAACGGCGAGGCACGCGAAGCCTGCCAACACCACTCGGTTCGACGCGCGGAGGATCGCCTCTTTGTCGCCCCGACGCCACCTGATCCGGTGGAAGGCCGAGGGCGTGACCAGGCAGACCATCGCGATGGCGGCCGAGTAGAAGGCCACGTAGTAGGCCGTCTGCTGTGCTCCCGAGAGCCGCTGGAATCTCGCCGCGAACGGAAGGGTGAGCAGGAAGGCGAACAGGACCGTTACGCCGGGTAGGCCGACCCGAACCTCGTTGAGCAGTTCGCCGAGCTCGCGGTCGAGCTCCTCCTTCGGTCGAGGACTCCTGTTCGAGACGGTCATCGCCCACACGCTAGACGAGATCGCTCCTCAGGTCCTTCAGGGAGGACGGTGGATGAGAGTCGATATGGCCACGTCGCCAGTAGATCGTCTCCTCCTTCGCAGCGTGAGGTGTCCTGCCACGTTCTCACGTGGTGGGGAGGGGGTGGACCAACCACCATCGTTGGCTGTGCGAGCCCGGCGGAATGCTGGGTCAGCGGATGACAGGCTCGGGCTCGATGGGCCGCTCGGACAAGGTACCGGCAAGCGTGACCTCATAGCCCAGACGGAGCAGGTATCCGTCCGAGTCACGTACGGCTACGCCGGTTTCGACTGCGGCTCCTGACCTCGACCCCTGCAGCGTCTCGACACTCGAGCAGGCTGTCCGCGGCTCATCGGGCCGTGACGCACAGCTAGGCGGACCGGAGTTCACCTCGGGACCGACGTGGCCGGTTGGCACCAGGTCAAGGGACACCCGAACGCTCTCACCCACGCCGCTGCGTTCCGGTGCCGTGCGCTAGATTCCGGCCGTGCACCACGACGACGGCTTCTTCGACGACCGCGTTGCGGCGAGGTACGACGAGTCATCTGGCGAGATGTTCGACGCGGCCGTCGTCGACCCGACGGTCGACTTCCTCGTCGAGCTCGTCGGGACCGGACGAGCGCTCGAGCTCGGGATCGGGACGGGCCGCATCGCGCTGCCGCTCGCCTGCCGCGGCGTGCCGGTGCACGGGATCGACGTGTCCGAAGCGATGGTCTCGAGGCTGCGAGCCAAGCCGGGCGCCGGAGACATCGGCGTGACGATCGGCGACTTCGCCACGACGACGGTGGGCGGGTCGTTCTCGCTCGTCTACCTGGTCTTCAACACGATCATGAACCTGACGACGCAGGCGGCGCAGGTCGCGTGCTTCCGTAACGCGGCTGGGCACCTCGAGCCCGGCGGTCGTTTCGTCCTCGAGGTCGGCGTCCCCGAGCTCCGGCGCCTCCCACCTGGCGAGACCCTCCGCGCTTTCCACGTGAGCGAGACCCGGTGGGGACTCGACGAGTACGACGTGGCGACGCAGGGCCTGACGTCCCATCACTTCGAGATCGTCGAGGGGAAGGTGGAGCGCCTCTCGATCCCCTTCCGCTACGCGTGGCCCGCCGAGTTCGATCTGATGGCCCAGCTCGCCGGGATGACGTTGCGCGAGCGATGGGGCGGATGGAAGAGGGAGCCGTTCACGAGCGAGAGCAACAAGCACGTGTCGGTTTGGGAGAAGCCGGCAGCCTAGGCCGAGTCATCCGACGACACTGGACACGATCGAGACACCTGGTTGCTGCGATGTCACAGCAGCCCTTGCCGGCGCACTCAAAGGAGAGTCACTCGTGCCAGATAGGAATTGTGACCTGGACCACCACAGGGCTGCGCGTGCGGTCGTCACCCTCCAGATCAAATCCACGAGGACGGGGAAACCGGGCCACCCGATGGTTCGGGTATTGAGCGTCTGTGCCAAGCACGCCCGCCAGCTACGCGATCTCGGCATCGAGTTGGTCGGGGCGTGACGTAGCGGCTCAGCCTCGACTGAAACGAGGTTCACACGGCCGACGGATCAATGCTCACGACTTGCGCGACGATCGTGTCGTGCGTCGGCACCTTCTCGTACAGGAAGCGCCTCTGTGTCGAACGCGCCCGTCCCATACAGGAGACCCGACCAGGAACTTGGCGACGGTCGTAGGTGCCCGACACCCTATGTTGGGTCCTCGAATCTGTAGCCGCAGAACCGGCACACTCTTGCTTCCGGACGGATCGTTTCAGCGCAGTCTGGACATACCTTCCCGGTGCCAGACATCTGTGATGCGTTCCATTCGCCTTCCGCTGGCGGGACCTCGGCGACAGCCAGGTCCTCGCCCTCATCGTTGTCTTCTTCCTCTTCGTCGATGTCGAGATAGGCGTCAAACCAGTCGCTTACCATCTGACGAAGGGCGGCGATGTCGTTTGCTGCTTGCACGAACTTCACGATTAGGAAGACCTGCAAGCCGAGGAGTACCAGCGCGAACAGCACCCCTAGGACGGCTGCCGAATCGGAGCCTGTATCGGCAAATTGCGCAAGCATCATGCGGGGGAGCCACCCTGGAAGCGCACCCGATGGGTACTCGTTGACGGATGGAACGGCTGCTCCCAGCCTGTTCCTCGCCGTTGGAGGCGGACCTCCGCCCTCGGGCAGACGGTAACGGGGGGCGGGAGTCAGTCCATCCCCCGGGAGTGAGAGGCGGAACTGGTACCTCGCTGTTTCAGACCGTGACCGCGCAGAACCGGCTGGGGCGGATGACGCCGAACCCGGGGTTCCGCTCGGCCATGCTCGCGGTGGTCGAGGCTCACAACACCCACGACCGCGCTCGCGCTATCGGCGATCTTCACTCGACCGGGCCCATGCCGGAGACCGCCGAACTCCTGATCGATGCCGAGGAGGACCCGTACCTGCGGGCGGTGCTCGTCGGGTTGCTCCTGCAACTCGGCCGCTGAGCGGTCCTGGGTTTCCGGGGGTCCTGAGCCTCTGGAGCCTTCAAGGAGACGTGATACGGGTCGGCTTGTTCTCGCATCGGAGGGCGCACGCTCCCTCACGGGGAGGAGCGCACCCCCCACGCCTGAGGAGGTGGGGAAGATGCGAAGGGCGATTCCGTTGATCCTCGATGCGGCCATGGTGCTGTGGTTCGCGGTGCCGGCCGATGTCGCGCAGGGGGCCGTGTTGATCGACGAGTTCCCGGTTCCCTCACCGAATGGACCGGGTCCGATCACAGGCAGCAGCAACGGGTATGTGTGGTTCGCGGAGCCCAGCGACGACACGATCGGTCGTATCGATCCATCAGGCGTCGTCACCCGCTTCCCCCTCCCAACCCCATACCTGGAACCGCGTGGCATCGCTGCTGGCCCAGATGGTGCTGTGTGGTTCAGTGAGACCGGCGGCGGCCAAGCGGGCTCTGCTGGGATCGGACGCATCGATGTGTCTGGCGTAATCACCGAGTTCCCGATGGGTGCCGACACCAATCCCCACGGCATCACGACGGGACCTGACGGGAACCTCTGGTTCACGGGGTCGAGCATCTACAAGATGACACCCTCGGGGGCGCTTACGGCCTTCCGAGTGCCGCTCCACAACCGACCGCTCAACATCGTCACGGGCCCTGACGGTGCGCTCTGGTTCACCGAGGACGGAATCGTGGACGGCGGGAGCGGGGCAATCGGGCGCATCACGACCGCAGGAGCCCTAACGGAGTACGTCCTCCCTACACCTTCTGGCTACAACAGCGGCGCAGGTCATATCGCGGTCGGATCAGACGGCAACCTGTGGTTCACATGGACGACGTGGGAGGTGACGGAGACGGGTCCGGCGGCTCTGAGCGTTGGGCGAATCACACTCTCGGGAACGATTACCGAGTTCCCCATATCCGCGGGCCATGGCTGGCCGCCGGGCGGGATCGTATCGGGGCCCGACGGAGCCCTGTGGTTCGCGCAGGGCGGTGCGCACTCGATTGGCCGAATCTCGACGAGCGGACAACTGAACCAGTATTCGGTCCCAACCCCTAAGGGCTGGCCGAGCGACATGACGATGGGGCCCGACGGGAACCTTTGGTTCTCACAGGCATATCCGAGCAGCATCGGCCGGATCACACTCGTCGCTCCCGAGACGCTCATCGTCACGTCGGACACGACCCTGATCGAGGACCACGTTGGCAACATCGTGATTGATGCGGACGACGTGACGTTGGATTGTGCGGGATTCAGCGTGATTGGCAGCGGCGAGGGTGTCGGCATCCTGCTGGTGGGTCACACAGGTGTGACGATCATCAACTGTGTAGTCACCGGCCATGGTCACGGCATCGTGATCCGCGGTGGAGCCTCGTCGAACACCGTACAGTGGAGCTCGTCCAATTCGAACACGTGCTACGGGGTCCTCCTCAGGCACGCCGATGACACATCGGTGTTTGAGAGCGAAGCCAACGCGAACGGCTGCGTCGGTTTCATCGTCCACGGCTCCCGCGGCGGTCGATTCACGAACAACCTCGCGCGAGGTAACCTCGCGAACGGCTTCGACATGATCAACTCGTCGCAGATCAAGTTCCGCGGGAACCGCGCCATCGCGAACGACTTCATGGGGTTCAACTTCTTCGGTCGCTCGCATGGCAACCACCTGGTGGGCAACACGGCCCGAGAGAACGGCACTCCCGGGTTCCATATCGAGAACTCGTCGGGCAACCGTCTCAACGCCAACTGGAGCGTAGGGAACGGAGAGGAAGGCTTCCTAGTCGTCTGGCACGCTAACGGCAACACGCTGCGATCGAACGTGGCGAACCGGAATGGGACCAGTGGGCTCGGCGCGACGGACAGTTCAAACCGCAACTCGTTCAAACGTAACCGCGCCAGGGCGAATGAGATGTGGGGCTTCTTCGTCCTTGGCTCCAGCCACAACACCGTGCGAAGGAACGCGGCCTGCGGCAACGGAGACTGGGACGGATACGACGACGGTGACGGCACAGGCAACGTGTGGAGGGGCAACGACTTCTGCACGAGTGACATCTGATCCGCACGCAGAGGCGACGCCCCCCAATCTCGGACGGTCCTCGTCGGAGTGCTGCGGGAGTCCGCGCCGTGCCCTCCGGTGACGGCAGAGGCGGGTATGGGCCCCGCCGCCCCCCGTTGCGTGGATGAGTCCCAAGGCCCGGGGTGCATCTGGACCCTGAGCGCTCGGCTCCCGCCATGCTCAGCCGGTGAGAGGCCGACTCCGAGCGGCGCTCAATCGTATGCCCTCCTCGGGTCCGCGCTGAACTGCTCCGCGCCCTCCGCCTCCAGCCCGAGGCCCTCGACGAGGAGATCGCTCGCTGGGGGTCTGATCCACGTACGCAGGGATGGGCGGGGATGCTGCGGGAGCTTCGGGATGAGCCGGTGGCGAGGCTGACGGTGCGGGAGATGCTGGAGCGCGAGATCGACCGCTGATGCAGTCCCACAGGCCGGAGGGACCTGTGGCCCTAGACGCCTGACCAGGGAGGATAAGACTCGCCCTGTTCTCGCATCGGAGGGCGCACGCTCCCCCACGGGGAGGAGCGCACCCCCACGCCTTGAGGAGGTGGGGAAGATGCGAAGGATGCTCCTGCTCGTCGTCGGCGTTCTGCTTCCCATGGTGCTGGTCGCCCCAGCCGCCACGGCCATCCCGGAGGAACCGAAGGGGTGCCCGGCCGAGGCGTCTGTCTGGACGCTGGTCTCCTTCGGTGCCGAGAACTACAAGGATGACTCGTTCTACACCTTCTACTTCGTGACCTACTCGGAGGCCGCCGAGGCCTTGGCCGCGTACTACGGGTACGACCTCAACCTCCCGGATGAGGAAGCGGCGGTGTACGACATAGCCGTGGAGGCCGTCGCTTCCATCGACTTCAACGGGGACCTCCAGTTCTGCACCTTCTGGCTCGGTGGGAACCCGGGCAAGGAGGACTACTGGATCTCGGTCATCGACAACAGGTCAAACGCGAACCACTAGTGACGACTGAGGAGGGCACGGGGGTGCCTCCAACGGGGGAGCGCACCCCTCATCTGGAGGGGGTGAGGTGATGCGAAGGACGATCCTGCTCCTCGTCGTGGTTCTGCTCGCGCTCCTGTTCGTTCCGGTGACGGCATCGGCCGACGGCGTCTACCACTCCGAGCACATCGCGCTGACGCCCGTCGGGACCCAACCGCTCCGCACGGGGTTCGTTGAGAACATCCACGCCAACGGTCCCGTCGTCTTCGCGATGGAACGCTACGTGCTGAACGGTGCATCCCCAGAGACCACCTACCAGGTCGCGCTCAACATCTGGGTCGGTAACACGGCCTGCACCGGCATTCCAGCCGCCGTGTTGGAGACCGCCTCGTTCACCACGAACGGGGCGGGCAACGGCGTCGGTCACGCGCGGTTCTCGCCAACGGACGCGGACGGGCTCCACGGCCTCACAATCGGCATCATCTGGACCCTGGCGGTCTCTGGGACGGTCGCGTACCACACCGCCTGTACGGAGGTGACCCTGGACTGAGGCCGGACCCGCCGGGCCGCCCTGGTGGCTGAGTGCCTGGCGTGAGGTTCAACGTGTTCGCTCGCATCGGAGGGCGCACGCTCCCCCACGGGGAGGAGCGCACCCCCCACGCCTGAGGAGGTGGGGAAGATGCGAAGGACACTCCTGCTGGTGGCTCTCGTTGTGCTCGCGCTGGTGATGGTTGCGCCAGCAGCGGCCGGTGCCCCGCCGAGAGGTCTCACGTACGAGGTCACCTGCCCCGGGATGGACACGTTCGAGGTGACGGGCATCGGCACGATGCAGGGGTGGACCGGAGTCGGGCCGCCCGTCTTGCTCATGGGCGGGGAGTTCTGGCGCACGGAGGCAGGCGTCACGACGTACTGGGCCATAGACCCACCTGCCGGACTCGTCGCAAAGCTGGCCACGTGCAGGATCGAGGGGCCGACAGGGCCCGACGCAGGGTTCTCGATCCTGATGAATCCTGCGTACTTGCTCTTCGTCGGCTAGGCGTTTCGGAGTCTGACCCGACGAGGGCCTGAACCTGCGAGCGGTGCTCGTCGGGGTGCTCCTGCAACTCGGCCGCTGAGCGGTCCTGCGTTTCCGGGGGTCCTGAGCCCCTGGAGCCTTCAAGGGGACGTGATACGGGTCGGCTTGTTCTCGCATCGGAGGGCGCACGCTCCCCCACGGGGAGGAGCGCACCCCCCTTCACGAAGGAGGTGGGGAAGATGCGAAGGACGATCCCGTTGATCCTCGGTGCGGCCATGGTGCTGTGGTTCGCAGTGCCTGCCGGGGCAACGCCGCCCGTCATCACCGAGGAGCAGTTCGAGTACGCCGAACCCACTCCGTGGGGCGCGTCATGCGAGGGGTTCGAGATCATGTTCACGGCGAGCGCGCATCACCTATGGATGGACTTCTACGACAGCGACGGGAACCTGACCCTCACGACGTTGCACTTCTCGTTCAGGGGCACGCTGTACAACAGCGAGGACCTCTCGAAGCACGTGCCGTACGACGGTCGCGGGTACTGGACGTGGGCCGACAGGGGAGTGGACACCTACAGGTACACGGCGACGATCGACGGGAAGCGCGTGCAGATGCTGGTCGGCCAGGATCGCTACGACTTCGAGTCGGGGACGGTCTTCATCCATGGCCTTTGGGACCGAAACCTGCCGCTCGTCTGTGAGGCCCTGAGCTAGCAGGTTCCCTGCCCCGTCCCTCTTCGCTGAACCGAAGGCCCCGTGCTGCCGGTGATGGGCGTCTTCCGTCCTTCTTGCCCTGGACGGCGAGCGTTCCTCCATGCGTGCAACAAAGCGCCGCCCGGCGTCGATGCGCCCGCCGGTCGGGGCACAGACCCAATCCCGGGGGGCACAGCGGGACGGAAAGCCGATCCCAGCGCTATCCCGACCTCTGGACCTGACCAGGCGGTCGGATGCACGCCAACACGGCGGTGCCCCCGGACAGACCGACACCAGCGAACGATGTCGTCCCGCGCTGGGACAGGACCTTCGGACCTGGACCGTGTGGAGGACCGGGACGAGGCTCGGGCTGTCGATTCGCATCGGAGGGCGCACGCTCCCCACGGGAAGGAGCGCACCCCGCTGAGGAGGTGGGGATGATGCGAACGAGCGCGTGCATCCACGCGACCGTTGCTCTGCTAGTAGCCGTCGTGCTCGGTACCCCGTCGATCGCAGGATCGACGCCCGAGGCTGGGTCCCTCGATCCAACGTTCGGGGTCGAAGGGAAGGTCATGGGAACGTTCGGAGGTGACGGCAACGCGATTGCCATCCAGCCGAACGCCAGGATCGTGGTAGCCGGATCCGGCGTGGTGACCAGGTATCTCTCGGACGGCAGCCTCGACACTTCGTTCGGCACAGATGGCTTTGTGTCCTTCAACGGTGACGCCCACGCGCTCGCGCTCCAGCCGGACCACAGGATCGTCGTCGCGGGAGATTCCGAAGACGGAGTGGCCCTGGCTCGATACGACGCGCATGGTGACCCAGATCCGACCTTCGGTTCGGACGGGACACTCGTCTCCACGTTGGCGGCGGGCGCTACGGCGGTCGGTATCCAGTCCGACGGCAAGATCGTCGTCACCGGGGAAGACTCCACGAGTTGGGACTTCGCCGTCCTTCGGTTCGGGGCGGATGGACGGCCCGATAGATCATTCGGGCACGATAGCAAGGTCCGCACCGAGTTCACGGGGATGGCTTTCCCCGAGGCCCTTGTGATCGACGGCGACGATCGGATCATCGTCGCTGGCGGCGCAGCAAACCGGTACTTCGCCCTGGCGAGGTACCGACCGGGAGGCAGGCTCGATCCGTCCTTCGGCGATGAAGGCACCGTCAAGACGACCTTCGGTCCGGAGGGGATCAGGGCCGGTGCGTACGCGGTGCTCGTCCGACCCAACGGCAAGGTCGTCGCGGCCGGATTCGCTGGGGGGAACCTCGTCAAGTTCGCCCTCGCTCGGTACCGCAGGGATGGGAGCCTGGATTTGTCCTTCGGTCGCGACGGCGAAGTGGTGACGAACTTCGGTCGAGGTGCCGAGGTTGCCCTCGGGATCGCGATCCAAACCGACGGGAAGGTCATCGCCGCCGGATTCACCCGCCGTCGCCATGAGTTCTACGGTCAGCGCTTCGCCCTGGCGCGCTACGAGACGGACGGTTCTCTGGACTCGGGCTTCGGTGGCGACGGGATGGTCACGACGAACTGGGCAGGCCCGGATGCCGAAGGAAGGAGCGTGGCGATCCAAGCTGATGGGAGGATCGTGGTCTGTGGTCTGGTCGAGGGCTTGGACTTCCATGAGTCCGCGTTGGCGCGGTATCTGCCCTGAACTAGCCGGTACCCCTCATCGAAGCTCCGATCGCGACCGACTCGCGTCCTGGGAAGGAGAACTTCTGGTGCGTCGAAGAAGTACGGCTGCCAGACATCTTCGAGTCGAGAACGGGCGTCGGTCGGTAGTCGCAGGCTGGAACCGGTCGGGCGGCGGGCGCCTCGTCGCGTCGAGGTTCCGGCGCCGGTACTGGCACCCGGCGGTCACGGTGGCCGGGCTCGATCCGCTCCGGGTGGACGACCTCCGCCACACCTCCGCGGCGCTCGCCATCGAGGTGGGCGCTCACCCGCGGGCGCTGATGCAACGCCTCGGGCATTCGTCGATCACGACGACGCTCGACACCTACGGGTCGCTGATGCCGGGCCTCGACGACCAGGTCGCCGCCGACGTCGAGCGCGACCTCGGGCGCCGGGTCGAGGACGTCGGCGGATCATCGCCCGAGTCCGGCGGGCCCGCCGGATAACCGCGGCGTGCGCCGCGGTTCGGCCTGGCAGGCCGATATGCGCGTCCCACGCGGATATGCGCTCCGTCGGGCGATTCTCGTCGCGCGACGAGAATCGGCGTCGGGCGCCGGAATCGGGCTCCGAGCCCGATACACACTGGACACGTGCAGGGGTCTCGGGACCTTTGTCGCGTTGACGGCCTCGACGTTCGGGCCGAGACTGAAGGGGTCCCACCCGGAAAACCACCCCGGTAGGACGACGGATCTCCCGTCACGAGGGCTCTCGCCCTCGCCGTAGATGACTGTCGAAGGGAGTCTCCACATGTTGCGACGTATCGCCGCTTCCCTTGCTGTGTTGCTTGTCCTTACGCTGCTGAGTATCTCGCCCGCGATCGCCCAGACGGCTTCCGAGTGCGACGCCTTGCTTGCTCAGCTCCGCGCGGACACCGTCGCGGCGCAGGGCTCGTTCACGAACGCGAAGGACTTCACCGGCGCGATCGCCAAGTTGGACGCCGCCGACGCCAAACTCGATGCGGGAAAGAACGCCGACGCTGCGGCCAAGGTGTCGAACTATCAGGCGAGCCTGAACTCCCTCGCAACCGCCGCGAAGCCGAAGCTCGATCCTGCCGTCGCGGAGCAGCTGGTGGCTGAGGCACAGGGCGTCATCGACTGCATCGGCGCGATCGACGCCGCGTAGCAGACCTGCTGCAAGTCATCGGCAGACCAGACTCGCGACCTCGCGTCGGACAAAGGGGCCGGTCTTCGGACCGGCCCTTCCACGGAGACGGGTCGAGGGCAGGTCCGGACCGCGGATCGTTTCGGCGACCGCGCCCTGACGCGAAGACGAACCGCTGAGGAGAGCCCCGGCTCCGGTCGGGGCCTCTCTCACACACCCCTTCTAGTGCTTGTCGAGGGTTTGATCGAGGTAGGCAAACGAGCCGACCTGGTGATCCTTTCCGCGAACCTGTTCGCCGACCCCCGAGGCGATCGGCGAGGCAACGGTCGAGATGACCTGCTCGACGGAGCGGTCGTCTAAGAACGCCTCTCCTAGAGGGGGGTCCTCACCGTCGCCGAACCCGTCCGTACCCTCACGACGCACGGTGCCGCCCTCCCGGAGCTCGGCGCGGAGCACACGATCGCTGGAGCCGAGCATCCCTCCGGTTAGGCAGACCGGGGTTCGGGACCTGAGCGCGGTTCCCAGCGACGGCGATGTGCTACCTTGTGCTACATGGAAGAGCGACGGGTCGGCGTGCGAGAGCTGAGGCAGAACCTGAGCAAGTACCTCCGTCGTGTCGAGCGTGGGGAACGGCTCGAGGTGACCGAGCACGGGCGCCCGGTGGCGGTCCTCGGGCCACTCGGCGAACCGGAGAGCCCCCTCGCTCGGTTGGTCGCGGCTGGCCGAGTGACCCAACCCCGCAGGGACCTGCTCGAGT
>Ga0105100_10002171_pt1 | contig 11480 bp, 8 predicted proteins | sample PPLLak12cMay2015_2_FD_87033 | JGI IMG/M metagenome (GOLD analysis project Ga0105100, IMG submission 87033) | Freshwater sediment microbial communities from Prairie Pothole Lake near Jamestown, North Dakota, USA - PPLs Lake P8 Core (1) Depth... | ecosystem: Environmental > Aquatic > Freshwater >... | reverse complement strand
GCTCCTGCAGCCATTTCCCTGCCTGACGCAGCCAATCCCCCGGCGCCTGATCGGTCGCGACGGCGCGCGTGGCGTGTGCCGCAGCCTCTGTGGTTCGGCCATGGCTGCCCAGCCAGCGGGCGTAGGCCATCAGCAGGCGGGGCGTGGCGGGTGCGGCCTGCACAGCGGCGGCCAGCGTCGCGCCTGCGAGCGCGTCTTCGCCGGAGGCCGCCTGTAGCTCGGCTAGGGCGATCCACGCTGCAGGGGCATCGGGGTTGGTGGTGACAAGCTGATGCAGCTGGCGGCGGGCGCTCTCGATCTCGCCCAGGGCAACCGCCGCGCGGGCGCTGATGACTGCCGCAGCAAGGGAGTGCTGCTCTTCGGCCTGCATCTGCTCGGCCAACTGATGCGCCAGGGCGGGGTCGCCCGCCTGCAGCGCGCAATCGGCGAGGTCCAACAAATGGCGCGGGTCGGCTTGCGCCAGGCGTTTCCAGATCGGCAGTGCGAGCTGGGCGCGTCCTGCGGCGACGAGCGCCTCGGCCAGCACCCGCTCTGCTTCGGGTGTTGCCGGCTGGAGGGTGATGGCCACCGAGGCTGCGTCGACTGCCCGCTCGGCCTGGCCTGTCGACTGGAGGAATTTGGCCCGGTCGAGCCAGGCTTCGGCGGAAGCGGGCCTGCGGCGGGAGATCTCTTCCGAGATCTGACCGACAAGCCGCAGACTGCCAATGGCGCCTGCGCCCTGGCGCGCCCGCTCGAGCCATACCCAGGGAATCTCAGCCAGTTCCTGCGGATCGATCGGTAGATTCGCAAGCAGCCGCTCGGCGGCCTGGCGCTCGCCCTGGCGCAGCAGGGCAGTGGTGCGCACAACGAATTCCTCAAACGACTCGGGATTCTGAGCAAGCGTGGTCAAGGCTTGATCCACGTTCCCGAGACGGATCTGGCACCAGGCCAGTGCAGCGCGCCGGCGAGATGTGTCAGAAGCTGCGAGTGCGCGTTGCCTTGCCTCCAGGCCCAGCACCAGTTCGTCGTGGTTCTCGGCGAAGTCCGCCAGGCGATCAGCGACGTCCGCCGCCGCCTCTTGAGCTAGATCCCAGGCCTGCTGCAAGGCGAGGTGCCCGCCTTCCAGCTCGCCACGGAGATTCGCGCTGGCGGCAGCGGCGATCGCCTGCGGCAGGTCCTTGGGGACGGTGGCATCCGGGGTCTGGCCGGCGGCCAGGGCCGAAGCCAGAGCGCTCTCACCCATCTGATCCAACCGGGAGATCGAAGCGCCCAACGCAGCGCCCAGCGCCTGGCGCAACAGAGCCACCGCGCTCTGCGGAGCGGAGTTGGCCAGCAGGGCGTTGACGGCGGCATTCTGCAGCGCAAGGTCATCGGCAGCAAAGGCTGCCTGCAACCAGCCAGCTGTGTCGGCCAGGTCCGGCCAGGCGCATGCGAGAGCGTCGCGCCAGAGCGGATCGTCGGCCAGGCGGGATCCCCAGGCACCAGGCTCGCCGCGTTGGGAGGACCAGACCAGTCCCTGGCAAAGGGCCGAAACCCGCTCCAAGGGAGACTCGTCAGGCTCGGACTGTTCGCTGCCTGCAAGCAGCAGCTGCAAGGCTTCCTCGGTCAGTCGCCGAGGGCGGATTCGAGCCGTGAGGACATCGGCCGGCCGGAGAGCCTCGAGGGATTCCGTGTCGAGGATCTGAGCCAGCACATCTGGCTGGTGCAGGGCGCTCCAGACGGAAGGCACACGCAGCAGCCGGGTGAGCAAATCGGCGCAGGCAGGCGCCGGCAGACGCTGCCCGAGCGCAGCGACGAGTTGGCTGTCGTTGAGCATCCCCTGCCTCACGCGGCCAGCAAGCCAGCCGGGGCAATCTGCGTGGTGACCCAGTAGGAGAGCAGCACCAGCAGCGTGCCGAAGGCGATCAGGAAGACTCCGATCCCGTTCGCCGTCCGCACGAGCTGGTTGATCGACAGGACCAGCTCGGAGGCACTGCTGACCAGGCCGCTGATCTCATCGCCGATCCCCTTCTGGCCGAGTTTGGCGGTCTGGGCGGCCAGGGTACGGACTTCCTTGCCGTAGCTGCGGGTGACCAGGATGAAAGTCCCGAGCAGGATAAACAGGATGCCGATGGCCAGCATCGTCACTACGATGATCATCTGAAGGTCGTGGAGCGTAAGGGGAATCATTGCCGCCTCCTGCACAAGCTGCGTCAGGAGACGGTTGTTGCAACTAGCGTGCCAGTAGTGCCTTAGGCGACCAGCGAGCGCAGGTCGGGGGGCAGGTGGCCGACGTCGAGAATATCCTCGTCGCAGAACAGCATGGCGCGCTCGATGGTGTGGCGCAGCTCGCGGATGTTGCCAGGCCAGCTGTGGGCCTTCAGGGCGTCAACGGCACGCGGCGAGATTCCGGCGATCTGGTTGCCGGTGCGCTGGTTGATCTGCCGGATGAAGGTACCCACCAGCGCCGGGACGTCAGCCAGGCGTTGGCGCAGAGGAGGCAGGTGAAGGTCGACGACCTTGAGCCGGTAGTACAGGTCTTCCCGGAAGGCCCCTTCATGGATCATTGCTGGAAGGTCCCGGTTGGAGGCGGCCAGGACCTGCACATCGACGGTGATTTCGGTGACGCCCCCGATGCGGCGGAAGCGCTGCTCGTCGAGCACGCGCAGCATCTTGGCTTGCATGTCAGTCTTGGTCGAGGAGATCTCGTCCAGGAACAAGATCCCGCCGTCAGCGACCTCGATCAAGCCGGGCTTGCGCTTGGTGGCGCCGGTGAAGGCGCCCGCCTCATGGCCGAAGAGCTCCGATTCGATCATGGTATCGGGCAGTGCAGCGCAATTGATCGGCACAAACGGATGGTTGGCGCGCGGGCCGGCCTTGCGGATCGCCTGCGCCAGCACCTCCTTGCCGGTGCCCGTCTCGCCGGTGATCAACACCGAGGCGCATACCTGGGCGGCGCGCATCGCCTCGTCATACACCTGCTTCATCGCCGGCGTGTCGCCGACCACCCAATCCCCATCGGCCTGAGCGGTGCGGCGCAGCAGCGCCAGTTCGCGCCGCAGGGCGACGACTTCCCGGGCGCGCTCGACCGCCCGCAACAGTCGGGTGAAGTCGACCGGCTTCTGCAGGAAGTCCTGGGCTCCCTTCTTCATGGCCTCGACCGCTGTGTCGACCTCGCCGTAGGCAGTAAGCAGGATGACCGGTGGGGAGGGGTTCTCCAGCACGATCCGATCCAGCAAGGTCAGGCCGGAACCGTCCGGCAGCATCATGTCGAGCAGCACGATGTCAGCCTGACCCTGATCGACGGACCGCGCCGCTTCTTGCAGGGTGCCGGCTTGCAGCGTCTCGTAGCCCGCGTCTTGCAGGGCTTCGGCGACAAACGAGCGCGCCGTTTCCTCATCGTCGACAATCAGTATGGTGGCGGTCATCTACCCTTCCCGCGGCCGACTGGGCTTCCTGCGGGCAGGCGGATGGTGAACAGAGTCCCTGCCCCCGGAAACGACTCGGCCTGAATGCTCCCCTTATGGGCGGCCACGATTCGGCGGCTGATCGCCAGGCCGAGGCCCGTGCCCTCTTTCTTGGTGGTGAAGAACGGATCGAAGATGCGCGCCACCTGGTCGGCCGGAATTCCCGGGCCGGTGTCGGCGATTTGCAGCTCGACGCTTGGGCCCGCCTCGGGCTCTGCTTTCGCCAAGAGCCGAACGGACAGCGTGCCGCCTGCCGGCATCGCCTGGATAGCGTTTGAGATCAGGTTGACCAGCACCTGCTCCAGCGCCCGGGGGTCTGCAGGAACCGGCGGGAGCCCGGGCTGCAATTCGGCGTGCGGGCGGATCTGTGCCTGTCCCAGGCGAGGCTTCCAGCGCTGCAGCAGCATCTGGATCATCGCGGCCAGATCGACCGGCTCCATCTTCAGTTCGAGCGGCCGGGCGAAGAGCAGTACGTCGCGCATCAGCTGATCGAGCCGGTTGCACTCCTTATGCACGCGGTCGAGGGAGGGGTAGAGCGGATGCTGTTCCCCCAGGCGGGAGGCGACCAGCTGAATGCCGGTGCTGATGTTGTTGATCGGATTGCGGACTTCATGGGCGAAGATCGCGCTGACTTCGCCGAGCACGGCGCGCTGATGGAGCACCTCGCTCTGGCCGGCCAGCGCCTCGCGTTCGGAGAGGTCCTGGATCGAGAGTGCCAGGGAGACTTCCTCGTGGTCGTGCTCGACCGGAGAAACCCGGACATGCGCCGGGAAGGGGGTGCCGTCGCGATGGTGCAGCACCAGTTGTGGGCGCTCGCCCGGACGACGGTGGCCGGCAGCGTCCAGCAGCGTCGCCGTCAGGTCATCCGGGCTGATGAGCAAGTCGTTGACGGGAACCCCGAGCAGCTCCGCCGGCTGGTAGCCCAGCAGATCGGCGGCGGCTCGGTTGCAGCGCCGGACGCGCAGCTCGCGATCCAACATCAGGAATGCCTCGCCGGCGACATCCAGAATGGCTTCCAGCTCGCGCTCGGCCTGGCCGCTTTCGCTGGCCTGTGCCGAGGCCTGAGCCGTTAGGCCGGCCAGACGCAGCGCACTGTGGCACAGGCTGGCGGCCAGACCCAGCAGGGCGGGTGCGTCGGGTGGAACCTGGGCGGCGTCCCTCCAGCCTGCGAAGGCGACCCCGACCCAGGCCTCGGACTCGCCGATGGTTGCAGCCTGCAGCGCCGCGAGCCCGGCGGCACGGGCGGCCTTGTGGATCGGGTGGCCCGGGCGCTGCCCGATCATCCAGGATGCCTCTTGGCGAAGAGGCTCGAGCTGGGCCGGGGGGAGAGTCGCAGGGAAGCTGGCAGGGAGATCGCCGACCCGCAGGTATTCCGGCGCGGTTGGAGACAGGCGGTACAGGCCGACAACGTCGCAGGACAGCAAGCGCTGCGCAGCCGTCAGCACGCCGGGCAGACCCCGAGCGGCCTCAACCTCCAACGCCGAGGTCATCCGGCTGAGGGCGTCCAGCCGGGCCCGCGCCGCCTGTTCGGCGGTAGCCGCCGCCAGCCTGAGGGCGGAGGGGCGCAGGCGCACGACAATCGCGGAGCGGGCCGTGCCGACAGCGACGGCTTTCAGATCGACCTCAAGCGGACCGCTGGAACGGCGCTCAAGCAGAGTGTCGTCTAACTGCGTTTCACGGTGTTGGGAAGAAGCGCGCAGGCCTTCGGCCACGCGCTGCCCTGGCTCGCCGGCGAACAGCAGGGACAGTGCCATGCCCTCGACGTCGCTGCGCGAGTACTCGGACAGCAGCAGGAACGTGTGATTGCAGGTGAGCAGGCGGCCGGCGTCGCCGCTGAGCACGATCAGCGCATCGTCCGTCGTGTCGGCCAGCACCCGGAAGAGGTCTCGTGAGAGGTCAGGCTTGAACAGCCGGGCGATCGGGTTGGTCGACGCGACGTTGGATGACAATGTTCAGACCCGGGCCGCGGCGTCCATTCGCTTGCGGTGGCGCAAGCGCGCCGGCAAGATGCCCTCGATAGCCCGATACTTGGCCACCGTGCGCCGAGCGACGTGCACCCCTTCACGCCCCAGGCGGACAACGATCTCGTCGTCGGTCAGCGGGCGGGACTCCAGGCTGACGATCTCCTTGATCCGATCGCGCACGGAAAGGCTGCGATCAAAGAATCGGTCGAGCGGGATAATGCGGCCGTCGGGCAGGGCGACCGACTTGTGCGAGACGGCACGCGAGACGGTCGACTCGTGGACGCCGATGTCGATGGCGAGCTTGGCCCGGGTGAGTGGTTGCAGGTAGCGGTCACCCTGCAGGATGAACTCGCGCTGCCGGTCCACCAGGATCTCCATCATCCGGCGCATCGTGTGGTTGCGCTGCTGGAGGCACTTCACGAAGAGCGCCGCCCGCTCGAGATGGCGGGACCACTCTTCGGAGACCGGAGCTTCCTCTTCAGGCAGCGACTGGCGGAACAGCGGATTCACGCGCAGCCAGCCGGACAGCGGCGCGAAGATCTCGACCATCAGGCTGCCGTCATCGGCGGACGGGTTGTGCGTGATGTGAATGTCCGGCTGATGGTAGACGCCAGGTTCGCTGGTGCGCGGCTGACGGCCTGAGCCCCAGAAGGCGCGTGCCGGGTAGGGATTCAAGTTGCGGGCGATGAATTCGGCCGCCTCTCGCACACGGGCCGGGGAGAGATCGAGCTTGCGAGCGATGCGGTCATACTCGTGGCGAGCCAGTTCGTCGAAGCAGGTTTCGAGCATCGTGCGTGCCGTGTCGGTGGTGGCATTGTGAAACGGCAGATGGGCCAGCTGGGCGAGCAGCGCCTGGCGCGGGCCGCTGGTGGCCAGACCGGGCGGGTCAACGGCGGCGATCGCCTGCAGCACTCGGTCGACCTGGGTCAGGCTCGAGCGTGTGGCGCGAGCGATGATCGGCGGCGGCTCTTGCAGGAAGCCGTCCTCGTCCAGGCTGGCCAGGATGTAGGCCGCAATTGGGCGGTCCGCCACCTCCAGATCGGCGGCCAGTTGGGAGAGGACATGGAGTCCCAGATCCTCGGGCGCCGCCGGTTCCTGCTCAAGGCCCTCCTCTTCGGGCAGCCTGCGGCCGATCCCGGGCGTCGACTGGCGCGGCGAAAGGAAGACGATGGGCTGATCGTCGCCGGATGGGCGGGCACAGTGGGGACACGGCCCGCTGACCAGCTTGCGATGGCAGCTCGGGCAGACGCGCTCCTCGACCAGCTCCAGGGCGGGGTTGCCCGCCAGCTCGGCCATCACCTTGTCCCGCAGTTCGAGGTTGGACAAAGTGAGCAAGCTCATGGTCTGCGCCAGATGCGCCGTCGTCAGGGGTCGGATGGAGGTATCTTGGACCTGTAGCATGGCTCGCCTCGCAGGAGTATACAGGATGACCTAGGGCTGCGCAAACGAGTTGCAAGAAGCATGCCGACCCGGCGATGGTAGAATACCGGCCCCATGGGTGCGCAGCTTCTGGTCATCGGCGGAGGGCTGGCGGGCGCGGAAGCGGCGTGGCAGGCGGCCGAGCACGGCCTGCAGGTCACGCTGGCCGAGATGCGGCCTCACACCCAGAACGGCGCCCACCAGACCGATCGGCTCGCAGAGCTGGTGTGCTCCAATTCGCTCGGTTCGAGCCTGCCCGACAGGGCATCTGGGATGCTGCTGGCGGAGCTACGCAGGCTGGGGTCGCTGCTGGTTCGATGTGCTGAGCAGGCTCGTGTCCCGGCTGGCGGTGCGCTGGCTGTGGATCGGGCGGCCTTCGCCCAACAGGTGAGCGAGCAGATCGAGCGCCACCCGCGTATCTGCATCGAGCGGCGCGAGGTGGAGGAGTTCCCGCCGGGCTGGGTTGTATGTGCCACCGGTCCGCTGACCTCCCCCGCTCTCGCTCAGGCGCTCGGCGAGTTGACCGGCGAGGCCTACCTGTACTTCTTCGACGCCATCGCGCCGATCGTGGATGCGGACAGCCTCGACCGGCACATTGTCTTCCGCGGTTCGCGTTTCGCGCGCGGCGAGCGAATGGACGGCGACTACCTCAACTGCCCACTCGCCGCGGAAGAATACGCGGTGTTCGTCGATGCCCTGCAGCGCGCAGAGAGGGTCCCGCTACGCTCGTTCGAGCGGGATGTGCGGGAAGGCGTCCGGGCAGGGCTGGGGGATTTCTTCGAGGGCTGCCTGCCGATCGAAGTGATGGCGGAGCGAGGCACTCAGTCGTTGGCCTTCGGCCCGCTGCGGCCGATTGGCTTGCGCGATCCGCGCACCGGCCGCCGACCGCACGCCGTTGTCCAGCTGCGACAGGAAGATCGGGCAGGCACAATGTACAATCTGGTCGGCTTTCAGACGAACCTCGTCTGGAGCGAACAGCAGCGCGTCTTCCGGTTGATCCCCGGGCTGGGCTCGGCGCGGTTCTTACGCTATGGCCAGATGCATCGCAACACCTTCGTCAACGCGCCGGCCGTTCTGTTGCCGACGCTCCAGTTGCGGGCTCGGCCCGAAATCCTGCTCGCTGGCCAGTTGACCGGCGTAGAGGGCTACCTGGGCAACATCGCCACCGGCATGCTGGCGGGCCGGAACGCAGCGCGGCTGGCGCGGGGCGACGCGGGCTTCGAGCTGCCAGCGGAGACCATGCTCGGCGCGCTGGTCCGGCACGTGACGGCTGCAGATCGCCGTCGCTTCCAGCCCATGAAGGCGAATCTCGGGCTGCTGCCAACGCCTGGACCTGCAGCGCCGAAGGCGCGCAAGGAGCGTGCGGCGCTGCTTGCACACAGGGCCATGCATGCGGTGGACGGTTTCATGGGGGATTGGGACTCGAACCGATGCGCATAGCCATACCTCTGCACACATCCCGCGCGAAATATCAAAAATGTAAGCAACAACAGGCTACGCGCACCCGGACTCGGTCTTGGCTGATGCTCGGATGCGCAGTCTTGCTGAGCAGCTGCACGGCGGTGGGGACGACGCCAAACGGTGCCGCCGACTTCGATGCGGAGCGGGCGTTGGCCGACGTGGCTACGCAGGTTGCGCTTGGGCCGCGCATCCCGGGCAGCGAAGCGCACCGGCAGACCGGCGATTGGATCCTCGGACAGCTGCAGACGGCCGGGTGGGAGACTCAGGTGCAGGAGTTCGCATTCGGCGGCGTTCGCCTGCGGAACCTGATCGGGCGCGCGGGTCCAGGGGGGCCGGGTGGACTGCTGCTAGGGGCGCACTATGATACCCGGCCGTACGCCGACCGGGATGCGGTCTCTCCTCTGGCGCCGGTCCCTGGCGCAAACGACGGCGCCTCCGGCGTGGCGGTCTTGCTCGAGTTGGCCCGCGTGATTCCGCAGGAGCATTTGCGTGAACCGGTGCAGCTCGTGTTCTTCGACGGGGAGGACAGCGGGCGGATCGATGGCTGGCCGTGGATCGTCGGGTCGACGGAGTTTATCGCCCAGGGACAAAGCCCGCCAGACCGGGCGGTGATCGTCGACATGGTCGGCGACGCCGACCTGCAGCTGTACCTCGAGGCCAACTCCAATCCCAACCTGGCGGCGGAGATCTGGGCAGTCGCCGAGCAGGCAGGTATGACCGCCTTCATCGCCGAACCCGGGCGCAAGATCCTCGACGACCACGTACCCTTCGTGGACGCCGGCATCCCTGCTGTCGACATCATTGACATCGACTATCCCTACTGGCACACGACCCAGGATACGCTCGACAAGGTCTCGGCCGCCAGCCTGGCGCAGGTCGGGAAGACTCTATTGGCCTGGCTCGAACAGGTGGCGCTCGAGCCCTGAACCATTGCCGCGTTCCCTGGCCCGGGATCCTTCGCCAATCCTGGGAACTCGCGATGTCCCTTCCGCGCGGCCGGGCGAGGTGCGGGGACTTCGTTGCGGCGCTCACCGCAGGCGGCTCGGTGAATTGTGAGCGCTGAGTTCTCGGTTGATGTGCGGCAAGCGACTTGGCTTCCCTTGGCAGGCGCGCCGCCTGGCCGTACACTCAGCCCTGCGGAGGCAAGAGTGCCCAAGTCCAGACTGGCGCAGTATCGTCAACGGGCAACCCCAATCCCCACCCGCAGCGGACGCGAGCGGGCGTTCCTGGTGGGTGTGGACCTGGCCGACGCCAGCCGATTGCTGGGAGTCGAAGAGTCCCTGGCCGAGCTGGAACTGCTGGCCGAAGCCGCCGGGCTGACCGTCGTCGGTCAGGCGACGCAGCGGCTGCGCACTCCCGACCCGAAGACCTTCCTGGGGTCAGGCAAGGTCAGCGAGGTGCAAAGCCTTGTCGAAGAGACGCAGGCAGATATCGTGCTGTTCGACGACGAACTCTCACCGCGCCACCAGCGTGAGCTTGAGCAGGTCTTCGGCGAGGATGTGAGGGTGCTCGATCGGACTGCCCTGATCCTCGACATCTTCGCCCAGCATGCGCGCACCCGGGAGGGGGCCCTCCAGGTTGAACTGGCGCAGTATGCCTATCGCTTGCCGCGTCTGACACGCGCCTGGACCCACCTGGCACGCCAGGCAGGAGGCGGCGCCGGCCGGTCGGGCTCGGTCGGCGGCGTCGGCCTGCGCGGTCCCGGCGAGACGCAGCTTGAGGTGGATCGGCGGGAGATCGGCCGGCGCATGGCCCACCTGCGAGGGGAGCTTGACAAGGTGCGTGCCCACCGCCAACGGCACCGGTCGCAGCGCCGCAAGGCGGCCCTGCCGACGGTCGCCCTGGTCGGCTACACCAACGCTGGCAAGTCGACGCTGCTCAACCGGCTGGCGCGGGCCGACGTGTTTGTCGCCGATCAGCCCTTTGCGACGCTTGACCCGACGACGCGCAGGATCGAGCTCCCCGGCGGGCGCCAGGTCCTGCTGACGGACACGGTAGGCTTCATCCAGAAGCTGCCGACCTCGTTGATCGCCGCCTTTCGCGCCACGTTGGAGGAGATCAGCGAGGCGGATCTGCTGCTGCATGTCGTGGACATCACGCATCCCAACGCGCAGGCGCAGGCGAAGGCAGTCCTTGGAACGCTGGAGGAGATCCAGGCAGGCGAGATTCCGATGGTGACCGCCCTGAACAAGGTCGATCTGCGCCCAGATCCGGCCTTCATCCTTGACCAGGTGGACGATTTCGAGCGGGGGGTGGCCGTCTCGGCGCTGACCGGCTCGGGAAGCGAGGCCTTGCTCAGTGCCATCGAGCTTGAGCTGTACCAGGGAATGACTGAGATCGAGGTGCGGGTGCCCTATAGTCAGGCCCGTCTGGCGGCTCTGATGCGCGAGCACGGCCAACTGCTGGAGGAGCGCCATCTGGCTCGGAACATCGTCCTGCGGGGGCGAGTGCCGAATCACCTGCTGTCCGCCTATCGGCCCTACCTGCGTGGCGGCGGCTCAGGCCCATCGGACGGTGCCGAGCCGGCCGAGGTGGGATGAGCGCACCTCCGGGGAGTTCGCTTCAGGCTGAGCTCGAGCTTGCGCTCGCCCGGCGGGTGGACGGCCAGGTTGGCTTTGACACTGTCACCCGCGTGCTATACAGCACGGACGCCTCCAATCACCAGGTCGAGCCGCTGGGCGTCGTCCTGCCGCGCCACGACGAAGCGCTGCAGGCGGCGATCGAGACGGCCGCTGAGTTCCGCGTGCCCTTGATCGCGCGCGGCGCCGGGACTGGCCTGGCAGGTCAGGCGATCGGCCCGGGCCTGATCGTCGACACCTCCCGCTACCTCAATCGCATCCTCGAATTCGACCTGGAGGCGCGTACGGTCACTGTAGAGCCGGGGGCCGTGCTGGCCACGGTCAACCGGACGCTGGCCGCACACGGCCTGATGATCGGCCCAGACCCGGCCTCCGGCGACCGAGCCACGCTGGGAGGGATGATTGGGACGAATGCCAGCGGGGCTCACTCGATCGCCCACGGCATGACGGCCGATCACCTGCTCGCCGCCTAGGTGTACCTGAATAGCTGCAGCGCTGTGTGCCTGCAAGGGATACCTGCCATGGAAGCCGGGCGCCTCGCAACGAGCACCAACGCGCTGGGACGCATCCTGCAGGTATGTCTGGCGGTTCGCCGCGAACGCGCTGCGGCGATCGAGGCCCACTGGCCGCGG
>Ga0105100_10002170_pt1 | contig 11480 bp, 12 predicted proteins | sample PPLLak12cMay2015_2_FD_87033 | JGI IMG/M metagenome (GOLD analysis project Ga0105100, IMG submission 87033) | Freshwater sediment microbial communities from Prairie Pothole Lake near Jamestown, North Dakota, USA - PPLs Lake P8 Core (1) Depth... | ecosystem: Environmental > Aquatic > Freshwater >... | reverse complement strand
TTATCGTTTTGTTAATATTCTTTTTCTAGTTCTAAAGCTCTATTTTCTATTTGAAAGCTTGATATTCTTTCCCATATTGAAGGATTGTAGGGGTTAGTTTTATTTCTTGTGGCGTATCTGTTGTTTCGTTGGGCAATTCTCCATGCCAATCTTGGCACATCTTCTAGACTAAAAGGCAAGTCAGGCTCTCCCCATCTTTCTTTTCTTTCTTCATAACATTCTACTGCTCTTTCCATTCTTGCTGCTGCATGAGCATGTCCAACTAGATTTCTTAGTTCATGGTAGTCCATAGCAAAGAAGATCTTATTTCTCCTTAAAAGAATTGTTATTGTTCAAAACATGTTTTATCCTAAATACCTTACTCTTCCTGGGCGCGGCTCGTAAATCATTCCATCTTCCAGCATTTTTTTGATTTCCTGGTTAATTAACTCAGGATTTGCGCTTATTTCTAAGATGAGCTTTTCAGTGTCAATTCCTTCGTTGGTTTCTTCTTGTTTTATTTTTGATAAAAGCTGGTCTTTCAGAGCGATTCTCTCGTCTTTAGAAATTGGCTGTTTAGGGATTAACTTTTCTATCTCTAGTTTCCTTATTAAAAGATATCGAGGATCTACTGTTTTAATTATTTCTGGAAGAATATATAACTCGTTATTGAAAATTCGAAGCACTCCAATCACTGTTACTGTTTGCCCTTGACTAATCTCTACGAAGTTTCTTACGTCTTCTCCAAAAGTTTTTAGGTTTATCTGTCCGGTGGCATCATCTAAAGTTAAAGATGCAAATTTCTTCTCTCCTTCTGAAATATATTTGTCAATAACATTGGCTATAACATTTATTCTTATTATCTTTTTATCTCCTATTTCCAGGAAATTAAAGCGGTCTCTGCCATCAATATTGGTTACTTGAGCTTTACCTTTGAGAATTTCGCCTATCCTTACTTTATATGCAACTTCTCTTTTTCTTATTTCAGCCATTTTATGTTTTGTTTAACCTGCCTTTTAAGTTTATTTATTGTCCATTACACTCGTTGAACATAGCCTTTTCTTGGTTCAAAGATATCCCCTGTCTGCTTTAATTTTTGAATTGAATCTTCAATTTCTTCTTTGGTTATTTTTTCTTCGAGTTCTTTTTGCAGTTCTTCTACTGGTATAAGTTTTCCCATTCTGCCTTCCAGCCGCGCGATGGCTTCTCTTACCACTATTATTTTGCTTCGTTGAGAGGTAGAAACTCCTGTTGCTATTCGGTCAATATCAAAAGTCTTGGTTTCTTGGTCGAATCCAACTTGCATTAAATAGTATTTTAGGATACTAATCGCCAGTTTTGCATCTTCTCTCGTAACCTTTTTTTTGAGCTGTAACTTGGCGGCAGCTTCGCTCAGCCTTATCAAAGCATCTAACTGTCTTGCTGAGATGGGTATTGGTTTAACTACTCCTTCTGGCATGCCAGTTGGAGCATTCCTTAAGTTAACATAAAAATCCTTAATTTCCTTAATTGCTTCTTCTGTCAAAAGCGGCTGAAATCTCTGTTTGGCGTATGCAATATACTTTCTTAGCAGCTCTTTTTCTATCATCTGTTTTTTACCCTCTCTTTTGTGCTCCAGCAGGACGTGGGTGGCTATTGCCTCATCTTTCCCACGGTCTGGCAGATCTCTTAGAGTGAAGATAACATCAAACCTGTTTAACAGGGTGGGAGGCATGTCTATTTGCTGGGCTATCACCTGAAAAGGCTCGAATCTTCCAAGTTTTGGATTTGCAGCTGCTAGGACAGAAGTTTCTGCTTTTAGTGTTGCCTGAATGTTTGCTTTTGTTATAGTAACTGTCTGCTGCTCTAAAGACTCGTGCATTGCGCTTCTGTCTTCTGGGCTCATTTTATCGATTTCATCAATACATATCATCCCTTTATTTGAGAGGACCATTGCCCCTGCTTCTAAAGCCCATCCTCTCATAAACTCATCTTTGACAACTGAAGCTGTAATTCCTGCTCCAGAAGTTGACTTTCCAACTACATATCTTCCTTTGGGGGCTATTGAAGCCATGAATTTTAAGGCGACTGAGTTATGCACGCCTATTCCATTAGCTACAAAAGTGTTTGTGGATGGTATGGAAAGGTCATAAACATCTTCATTTCTTTTTTTTAATTGCTCTACTTCTTTAATTTTAGACCAAACAAGATTACTTTCAGCAATTTTCTTTAATATTTCAAGTTCTGGAAGTTTACCTTTTGCTTTTGATTCAAATTCCTTTATTAACTTCAAAAGCCTTATTCTTCCGATTTCATTTCTATTTTTTACTGTTCTCATTTCTGCTGCTAGGGTCCTATTTCCAAAAATGCGGGAATTATATCCTAATTTTTTAGTTACTTCGTAAACTAATTTTCCGCACGGAAGAAGATTATTATAGCTGTAAATTGGCTCATTCTCGTTATATCTTATTTCTCTTCCTAAAATTTCTATGTTTTCTGTAAACTTTTTAATCGTGGCAGTAGGAACTGCTAAAGAATAATAATTGGTCTTATTGCCTTTGTAGGTATATTCTCTCTGTTTCAATTTGTTTAGGATTCCTATAGAGAATAACAAATCTGAAGTTCCTTCTGCTAGACTTTTTGAAACTGTTATAAGCTCAAATCCCTTCAGCATATTTTTATCTTTTATCAGCCTTCCATCTCCTGAAAAAATGCCTGAAATAAGGCCTCTGATAAATCCTATCGGGGCAAAATAAGCAAAATCAGGCAGTTTTTTAATTCTTGAATAATTGCCTTTAGTTCCTTTTTTTACGTTTGGCAAATCTTGTTGCGAATAGCAGTAAGCAGCTAGCAGGTCACAAAGATTTTTTGAAAATATAGATACACTTTTACCATCAGAATTATAGTTTAGCTTCATACTTTTTGAAAACAGAGTGACTCTCTCTTGAATTCCTTTGTTCTTATTTGAGATTACAACCGCTTCCTTGTTTCTTAGATATCCTTCTGCTAGAAAAATGCCTATAAAAAAACCGAAATTTTTGTCAAGCTCTATTTTTTCTGGAAGAAGTTTGGAATTTGTAGCCCTGGTGTTGAACCTTTCTGCTCTTAATTCTTTTAGCATCTCTTTATGGAAGTTAATTGGTAGGGGCAGGTAAGAACCTTTTGTTAGTTCGTTTCCCTTTACTGGGATGATTTCTCCTTTTTTTGAGAGGGTTATAAAAGAATGGTCTTCTGTAGCTGTTATTTGTTTTCCATGCTCGGTTGTTATTCTTATCAATCTTTTTTCTGGTTTGTGCTTGATTATTTCAGAAACTTTTTCCCACTTAGGCTCGTGTTTTTTTGTATCAATAGTAAGCACCTTTAAGTTTTTTGGAAATCTCTTAAATTTTTTATAAATGTTTTCTATAGTTTCGTATTCTGCTTCTTTTTTTGAGATGCACATTATTTTTGCGTCTTTGCTTGTGCTTTTTGCAACTCCTGGATCTCCTACAAGTAGTACGTGAATATCGCCTCTTGTATCTGTGCCATCTGCTCTTTTCTTTTTTACCCCTCCAAATAACTGCAGGGCAAGTGTCTGCTTGATTTCTTCGTAGCCATAAATGCTTGGAGCAATAGAGCCTATTATTTTTTTGAATAGGTTTTTATCTGCTGCTAACTCTAGAATCTGCCTTTCGTCTTCTTCGCTTATGTCAAACTCATCGAAGGATTCTTCCATCGGGATAATGTTGTTTGCTTCTATGGCTATATCAAACCTTGTGGATAAAGCTCCTGTCGGCAAGGGAACTGGCACTTCTTTTAGTATTCCTATAATCCTGACTCTAGAGCCGGGAGTTGCCCTGTCTTCCATTTTTGGGTCTACTAAATCTTCTTTTAGGAAGACCGCCACTCTTTTTGGCTGCTCTCCACCGATTAAGCTTTCTGGGCTTTCTTCTATAACAATTCTTTGGGCGTCTACCATTTGTTTGCTTACCAGCCGGAACTGCCCTTTTCTTCCGCAGCTGCATCTTGAAGGCTCTTGGAACTTTTTATCAATCTGAAGAACAGAGATAATTGTGCCGCATGCAGGGCATTCAAATTTCGCATTAACTACCTGCGGCCGGACATCAGAGGCTTGCCTTACAATGCCTTCAATAGAGATTAGATGATTGAGATGCTGGGCTCTTATGTTTCTTACTCTTATTTCCTGCGAATCAGGTATCGCTGAAAGTCTTACCCTTGGATTTTCAACTAGCCCCGATTCTTCCAGTGCTACTTCCATTACCTGAAAAACTTCTTCAGGGCTGGTCATTAAAGTTTCAGATAATGTGTGAGAAAAAGAGGCAATATCATCAAAATCTATGAAGATTATTTTATTTCCAGATCTTATTGACTTCCCAATTTCTTTTCTATAATAGTTAAAAAAATTTCTTGCTTCTGCAACCAGATCTTCTGTAGACTTTTCACCTTTTTCATCTGCCATACATTTGAAAGCACTAGGTTCTTTTTAATTATTTCTATATAAGATTATATAACTTTGTAAGTAAAAAAAAGAAAAGAAAGAAGAAGGAAGTGCTACTTAAAGTTCTTTATTGCTTCTTTGACATTTTTTATCAGCTGTTTCATGCTGTCTTCCAGCTGTTTCTTGTTTTTGGTGCCTGTGCAAACTAGCTTTCCATTGCTGAACAAAAGGAAAGTTGCAGTTGGCTCCTCCAACTTGTAGACTAAACCTGGAAACTGTTCAGGCTCATATTCTGTATTTTCAAGTTCTAAGGCAAGCATGTTAAGGTTTAAAGTAAGGTCAATGCTTCCAGAAGCCACTATGTTCTGGACATTTATCTTTGGCTTGTCAGTCACTCTAACGTTTATCTTTCTTAACTGCTTTATTACCTGCTCAATTACTTGTTTTACCTGCCCGATTGACTTGGTTCCTGTGCAGACTAAATTGCCTGAGCTGAACACAAGAACTGCAGATTTGGGCTTTTTAACCCTTAATACCAGCCCCGGAAACTGTTCCGGATTGTATTCAGTATTGCTTTGAGTCCTTGCAAGCTTTGTCAAAGAAACTGGCTTTCCAAGAGAAGTTGTAGCAACTATATTTTGAACTTTTAAAGAAGATTTTTCTGTCATTTTATTTAGTTTTCTGTAACCTTTTTAAAGGTTTCCCCTTTATAAACCTTTTGTTTTTTATCGAGGGGAAAAAAGGGCTTTATAAATGGGTTCTTTTAGGGAGATAACTTGTTTATTCTACTATAACAATGCTTAAAAAATTGATTTATTTGTACTTAAATTAAGAGGTATTCAGATGGACATAAGGTTTATAAATCTAGAAACTACTTTAAAGTGATAATATTTATCATATTTTCATGAGTTATCAACACACAAAATCAAATAAAAAGCGTTTGTTATAGTATAAAATATTACTTAAACGCTTTTTATTTGCCGCAGTCTAATGGAGCGTTTCCATTGAAGTCTGGAGTTTACAGTAAAGAGTGCAGTAAAGACTCTGATGCCAGAAACATTGCGGAAAACCCCTAAAAATGCGAAATACGTGATTTCGTGTTTTTAGTTGAGTATAGAATAAGAGCGAGCTTCGTAGATGGAGCTATGAAAGGAGTTCTCGAATGCGCAAGGGTTCGTGGCGAGAGGCAGTTTTGACTGTGGCATTGCTTCATCTGGGAATCATCGTTGTAACTATCATCTGGTTTATAGCGCTGATTCCTGTGGCAGAGAGGATGATACCAGATGTCAATGAAGTCAATGATGTCAATGTCATGTCAGTTCAGCAATCTGCTGAAAAATAACCTTAGGTGACAATGAAGTAATGGAAAGGAGCAAAATTGAGGTCGCAAAAAGGAACCGCGAATAGCGATGGAGCCGTGACCGTGGTCATCTGTGTCCTTTTGGTCTGGGTGATTCTCTTGAGGGTGCACAAGGATTCGCCAAGTTCGGTTGGAACAGACCCCAATAAGGTCCGGGCAGTTCAGGTGCAGGAGGTTAGTGAGCCGAACAGAACACCCGTTAGGACGGATGCAAACGAGCCGAATGAACCAAATGCAGTAAAACTAAAACCGCCGAAGTCTTGGACAGACCCAAATTAAGGGTTGTGAGAAAGGGGGCAGAAATGTCAGGAAAAGAGGGGAGATGATGAAATAAGTTCAGGCGCGAGCCTGAGAACGGCAACTTGGGGTTAGAAGCAAGAGGCAAATTATGCTCAGGGTCGTTGTAGTAGTGGGCATCGTGTTGTTCGGAGTTGCGGCAGTTATCTGTGCTGCGTATGGGCCTGAGGGAATGCCGTTCGGTCGGGATTTTCCAAGAGGGGCCCGCGTGGCTCGATGGCTTGCCGTAATCTTCGGGATTGTGACAGTCGTGTTGATTATCGTTTTTGTCGGGATGGTTTGGCCATCCTAGAAGGGAATGTGAGTATGAAACAGCAAAGTGTTAAAAAGAAACGCGTGAACAAGGATCGCAAGAAAATCAAGAAGCCTCCTTCTGGCGCTGGTCTGCGGATTGTTGCGGCAGGGGAAACCCTCACAGGCGGCGGGCCATTGCTCCTTCCTCCGCTGAAGAAGGCCACACCGAAAGTTCCAGTCATCGGAGTGTTTGCCACCAGCGATCCTCGTATCGATGAGGATAGCAGAAGACGATGTCAGAACATCGTTAGAATGGCAGCTAAGACGATTAGTGGCGTCGTAGTGCTGCCGGACAAGACTCCAGTGCAGGTGGTATACTCTACGGTCTTGGTGGATGGCGAGGCCCAGGCCGACATTGTCGCTCAGCAGTTTCGTCAGGCTGGCGTGGATATCTTGATTTGCGTGCCAGACACCTGGGCATTTCCGCAGTTGACAGCTATCTCGCTGATTCAACAATTCCCCAAAGACACGCCAATCAGCATCACTTGCGGCAACAGCGGGCCTAAGCCAGGGGTGGTTTTCGCGCATGCGCTGAACGGGGCACTTGCCCAGTATGGCAGAATGGCTGCGCTGAACGTCGGGACCTGGTCGGATACTGACATGAATCCCAAGATGAGTGTTGAGACGGCCAAGGACCTCATTGACTGGTGCTATGCGGCTGTGACAGCCGTGGCGCTACGCGGCCGCCGCGTTGTCCTTCTTGGACATGATTCCATGGGCATGGAGACTGCTCTTGCCCATATCCTGGCTACACGGAACACCTTCGGTATCGAGATCACGCGGCTCGATATGAAGCTCTTGGCAGACATGCTCGCAAAGAAGGCATACAAAGCCAGGGAGCTCAAGGACCTGCGAGCCTGGGTGGATCGGTATGTCGGAAACCGCTTGAAGCTGCGCGGCAAGAGTGATAGCGAACGATTCAACATGTCGCTGGCTATGTACCTCATTGTCCGCGACCTCATGGCGGGACTCAATGCTGTTGGTGGAGGTTTCATGAGTCAGCTCGAGTGGGGGAGTGAGCCTCGAGGCATTCCACTGCCTGTGGCTGATGCCATGGAGTCGCTCTTCAACAGCACCTTCGACCACACAGGCTCTAAGCCGGTCCTGCCTTACGCGACAGAGGCAGATACACAGGCTCTTCTCACCATGCTTTTTTTGACTTATCTCAGCGGTGGCATGCCTCCGTTGTTTATGGACTTCCGCAAAGTCTGGGAGGCCCAGGAGATAAGGGCACTGGTGGAAGAGCTTGATATCAAGGATTTTGATAGAGAAGCCCCCTGGTACGCCAAGGGCTTGGTGGATGGGGACAACTCCGGCAGCGCCGCGTTCGATTGGGCTGCATCCCCCGGCTCAACCGTCAGGGAGATCATGGAACAAGTTTCGATGCCATTGGCTGATCCGGGGTATTTCCCGGGCGGCGGTAACTCTGTCACGTTCATGACACCGGCTGGTATCAAGGGCATTGCAGCTCGCATGGCCTACAGCGCCCTCACCGGTCTGTTCACTATGATTTGGGACCAGGCTGAGACGACTGAAGTGCCAGAAAAACTCCGTAGAGCCATGTGTCGTCTCACTACGGAGACCTGGCCGCACACGTTCGTTGTCCCGAAGTACGCGAGCATGCTTGAGTACAAGCAGTATGCTCCGGCCAACCATTTCCACGCGATTTGGCTCCCTCATATCGCCAGGCTGCAGCATTTCATGGACCTCACTCGTGTTCAGTCCTGCACGCCTTGGGCTGCTCGCCCGCCGTTCATCGAGGGAGTTGACCGGCCGCAGCCATTGGTTCACCTTATCAATGGAGGGGCTACGCAGTACAATCTCCTCACCGCAGGCCGCTGATGTAGAAACGCGTCTCAGAGGTTGATACGCTGAGACTCCTTTTTCCGAGTCGAGCCTGCCTTGCTGCCTATGCGGGGCAGGCTCTTTCTTTCCTTTAATCAGTCAAGATTGGGTAGAAAGGAGGAAAACAATGCCTCTATGGTTTTGGATTGGGGCAGGCATCCTTGTGGTATTGATTGTGTGTTTTTTGATACATGAGCTTCCGATGATTCTTCGTGGGGAAGCTCTTACCTTTCTTGGAGAAATGATGATTGCTGTTATAGGGGCACTCTCGTTGGCTGCTCTTGCAGCAGCAATTATAGGACAAATAAAGGCGAGCTGATGCGACCAGCCTTTTCTTATATTCTTAGCAGGAGAAAGGAGACAAACAGACACCAGGAAGGCAGGATAGAGAGAAAGGAGCTGGATGGGGAGAATATAAAATCGTTAGGGAGAGAGATGAGAAGAAACGTTGCCCTTTGGTGGGCAGGGAACAAATAAGCAAGGGTTATTTTGATAAGAGAGGAGCAAAGATGTCAAAAAGGCCTCCATTTGTCGTGGAGGGGATAAGTCATGCCACAATGAACGGGCATAGATTCCATCTACGTCTAACAGATCCGACAGAGAAGAATTTCCTCTGGATTGATGGCAAGGCGCCCCTCATACTTAACCAGATTGCAGCAGAGTTCGTCTATTATCTCATCAAAGCCTTCTGGGAATTCCAGCAAGGTGAAGGGGACGAGTCTGCTGCAGTGATTCAGTACGTAGTTGACAAGATGTACGAACGGTATGGCCAGGTTTTAGCGCTTCCTGGCCGACCTCGCGTTTCCCGAGAGCGCATCCGTCGGGATCTGGACACTGTTTTCTTGCAGCTCATGAGTATAGCAGATGGTGGGTGTCCGGTTGAGAACACTTCTGGTCTTCTCGGGATAGACTTTGCCAAGTGGATAGCCCCTGCAAGAATGGACTGCGCTCCAACGTACCGGTGCAATCTCGCATGTGGCAAGTGCTATCGCGACTGCGGTGCCAAGCAAACAACCCGAGAGCTATCCACTCAACAATGGAAGACTATTTTGGATAGGCTGTGGAAGATCGGAATTCCCCAGACGGTATTTACCGGGGGAGAGCCTCTCCTGCGGGAAGACATTGTGGAACTTGTCAAGGCTGCAGAGCTGTTTGTAACCGGGCTGGTGACAAACGGCACTCTCCTTGCCCCGGTTGCCGAGCAGCTTCGTGATGCAAGCCTCGACTACGTTCAAGTGACGTTGGAATCAAGCGATGCCCAAGTGCATAATGCAATGGTTGGTGCAGATTTCGATGCGTTTGCCCAGACTGTTGCAGGAATCAAGGCTTGTTTGGATTTGGGGATGTTCGTTAGCACAAACACTACCCTGACACAGCGCAATTATCAGGGTTTCCTTCAGTTGCTCCGCTTTGCGCAATCTATCGGCCTCAAGGACGTAAGTTGCAACACCCTCATCTGCAGCGGCCGCGGGGTTCGTGCGAAAGAAACTGAAGGACTCAGGCCGGATGTGCTGAGGGGAGTGTTAGAGGAAGCTGTCGGATTGGCTAGAGAACTGGGGCTCAACCTACAATGGTTTTCTCCCACTTGCTACAGGCATCTTAACCCTCTGGAACTGGGGTTGGGAGCAAAGGGGTGCTCTGCAGCAGCGTATAACATGCTCACACAGCCAGATGGTAGCGTTCTTCCGTGCCAAAGCTGGCCTGACACGGTTGGAAACATGATGACTGACGACTGGCCAACAATCTGGAATAACCCAACCTGTGTAAAGCTCCGCAACCACGGATTTGCCTCCGCAGAATGTAGCGGCTGCGAGCATAACGATACCTGTGGCGGTAGCTGCCCGCTGGACACTGATGAGAAAGGAGCAGAATCATGAAGAAGATGATGCTTTTCTTAGCGGTTCTGGTAGGCTCCTTCTCTGTTGCGTCTGGCGACACAGGAACCTATCGGATAGAAGATTACAGGGTGAAACTGACTCCGCATGCAGATGGCATCACTGAGATAGAGTACTATCAAAAGTGGAATGTCACTGGGGGGCATATACCCTGGATAACGGTCGGAACCCCCAACGGCAGGTTTGATATAGCCAGTCAGATGGCTAAGGGCAATACCCGGGCAATCAAGAATGATAGTCAGGGATCCTGGTCTGGAGTCAGGATAGACCTTGATAAAGATTACAAGCCCGGACAATCTTTCGAGGTCCAGTTCACAATTGTTCAGCACAAGCTCTTCTATGCTGATACAGAAAGCTTCTGCCTTGATTTCACTCCTGGTTGGTATGACAACTGTGAGATAGGCCGCCTGAGTATAGAGGTGGTCTGTTTTGCCAAGGCAGAGAGCGTCAAGACTAAACCGCCGGCTCAGCGAGAAGAGCAGAGTTTCAAGTGGGTCAAGCAATCCCTAAGAAAGGGAGAGAAGTTCAGCATCTCTCTTACATTCCCCAAGGAACTTTTCCCACAGGGACTTGGGAAGAGCGAAAGTGGGGGCGGGGGTGATGTTGGTACAGTTCTGGTGATTCTCGTGATCGTAGTGATTGCGATAGTTGCCATCGTTGTAGTGATATCTGCCATATCCTATTTTCTGGGAGACACCGAGTATGGCGGAGGTCCTACTATCCACTCTCCAAGTCCGGGGAGAGGCAGAGATTCTCCTCGCGATCACGGCACTACCGTCCCTCCCTTGGGAAGGAGCCCAACACACAGGAGTAGTGGTGGGCTTTCGACCGGACATGGTGGGGGGTTCTCTCACAGGACCGGTTCGTTCTCAAGCTGTGCCTGCGTGTCGTGTGCTTGTGCGTGCGCCTGTGCTGGAGGGGGAGGTGCGGGATGCGACCGCAAGAGCAAGATGAAATGCCCGCTCTGTAAAGAGTGCCCCCATCGAGACACTTGTCCTATGTGGAGGTAGAACCATGAAGAGTAGGTTAACGGCCCTTCTTATCCTCTTGCTCCTCATCCCAGCAGGATGCGGCAAGAAAGAAGGGGAAGCAAGAAGTCGATACGGAGACCGCCACTATGAGGTGCCAGAAGGCGACCCTGCTTTTCCCGAGTTGAATCCAGAATGCTGGGTAATGGATTTGGCAGGAGTTATGGATGATGCTGCCCAGAAAGAGCTTCATAACACTCTTATCACGGACATGTACAACAAGACGCTCTGTCAGGTTGTTGTTCTCCTGATAAACAAGGTGCCTCATCCAGAAGAGTACGCAACTGCGTACGGTACATGGGTCGGCCTCGGTGAAGAAGGAAGATCCTATGAGGACGGCCAAGATGGGCGTGACCAACTAATCA
>Ga0105100_10002169_pt1 | contig 11485 bp, 5 predicted proteins | sample PPLLak12cMay2015_2_FD_87033 | JGI IMG/M metagenome (GOLD analysis project Ga0105100, IMG submission 87033) | Freshwater sediment microbial communities from Prairie Pothole Lake near Jamestown, North Dakota, USA - PPLs Lake P8 Core (1) Depth... | ecosystem: Environmental > Aquatic > Freshwater >... | reverse complement strand
GCGCGTGGAGATGGAAAAAGCGGCGGTCGATGACCGCCTGGCCGGTGCGCGGCAGCAGATGTCCGATTACGCCCGCATCGGACAGCTCATCGGCGCCGTGACCGGCGTCAAGACCGCGGCCGATGCCCGGGCCGGCGTCCTCGAGCTCTTCCGCGTCCTCCTCTCGCCCCGCGAGGTCGTCTTCCACGCCGCGGAGTCCCTGATCGCTGTGCCGGGACCCGAGGGCCCTCCCGTCGACCGGATCGTCGGGCTCAACGCGGACTACGCCTGGACCGAAGATCGCCGGACCGTCTTCCTCAAGGTCGCCCACGACAGGGAGCTCCTGGGGATCGTCGAGTTGACGGGATTCGGCGGCCCGGAACGGCGCGACCACGATCTCAACCTGGCCCTCGGGCTGGCCCGCATCTCCGGCCTGGCCCTGATGAACGTCCGGACGCTCCGGGCTCTCGCCCAGGAACGCGACCGGGCCGTCGAGGCCGAAGCCGTCCTCGCGGCCGGCGAAGAGAAGATGACCCGGATCTTCCACTATCCCCTCGGCCTCTACCGGACGACCCCCCAAGGCCAGATCCTCGACGCCGCGCCGACCCTGGCCCGCATGCTCGGCTATCCCGACGTCCAGGCCCTCAAGGCCGTCAGCTTCTGGGACATCCACCACGATCCCCGCGACCGGGAAAGCTGGCAGGCCGTGCTCGACTCGAGCCCCCTGGTCGAGATCTTCGAAACACAGCTCCGACGCAGCAACGGCACGCTTTTCTGGGCCAAGGATTCCTCCCGGGCGGCCAAGGACTCGCGCGGCAACGTCCTGTTCTACGACGGGATCATCGAGGACATCTCCCGGAAGAAACAGATGGAGGAGGAGCACTCCTGGGACGTGCGGCTTCAGGCCTCGGTCGGCGACGTCTCCGAGCGGCTGCTGTCCCCGACCCCGATCGAGGAGATGTCGGCCGTCGTCCTGGAGCACGCCCGCCGGCTGACCTCGAGCGCCACGGCCTTCGTCGGCATCGTCGAGGAACGGACCCAGCGGCTCGCGCCGGCGGCCCTGACCCCGGACGCCCGCGATCTCCTGTCCGAATACCCCGGGGGGGACGGCGCCCTCCACGGGAACTCTGGAATGTGGCGCTGGATCCTCGAGAAGCAGCGGCCCATCCTGACCAACATGACAAGTCTGGACCCGCGCTTCACCGGCATGCCCGAGTGGCACATCCCCGTCCGCCAATTTCTGGCGGTGCCCGCCGTGATGTCCGGGAAGATCGTCGGTCTGATCGTCGTCGCCAATGCGGAAGAGCCCTACGTCGAGAGGGACCTCAAGGCGGTCGAGCGTCTGGCCGCCCTCTACGCCATCGCCGTCCAGCGCACCCGGACCGAGGACGCGCTGAGGGAGATGTCTCTCGTCGACGAGCTGACCCGGGTCTACAATCGCCGCGGGTTCATGACCCTGGCCGAGCAGCAGATCAAGGTGGCCCACCGGACCAAGAAGGAGATGTCCCTCTTCTACGCCGACCTCGACGATCTCAAGAAGGTCAACGACGCCTTCGGCCACAAAGTAGGGGACGGCGCCCTCGTCGCCGCCGCCGACCTGCTGCGGGAGGTCTTCCGCGATTCCGACATCATCGCCCGGCTTGGCGGGGACGAGTTCGTCGTCCTGGCCATCGACGTCGCCGAGGGCAAGGGGACGGCCCTCGCCCGCCGCCTCCGCGAGAGGGTCCAGACCAGGAACGCCCGCCCCGACGTCGCGTATCCAATCTCCTTCAGCCTGGGGATCGCCCGCTACGAACCCGACAGGCCCGTCTCGCTCGAGGAGCTCCTGGCCCAGGCGGACGGGAGGATGTACCAGGACAAGTCGTCGAAGAAGCACGCCCCGGCGGTCGCCTGACGGCGGCCGGACCCCCTCAGTTCCGGATCCCGTACTTGGCCAGCTTGTTGTAGAGCGTCGTCCGGGAGATGGCCAGGATCCTGGCCGTCTGGCGCAGGTTCCCCTTGGTCACCTTGAGGAGATAGACGATGTAGTCCTTCTCCAGGTCCTCGAGCGAGGACAGGCGGCCGTGCCCCGCGAAGGCCATCGCGCCCTCGGGCGGGATGTAGTCGCGGAGGTACTTGGGCAGGTTGGCGACGTCGACGAAATCCTTCTTGCAGAGCAGCACGGCGCTCTCGAGCACGTTGGCCAGTTCGCGGACGTTACCCGGCCAGCCGTACTTGAGGAAGAGCTTCTGGACATCGCGGGAGACGCCGCGGACGCTCTTGGCGACGTTCCGGTTAGCGATCTGGAGGAAGTGCCGGACGAGCAGGGGGATGTCCTCGGGCCGCTCGCGCAGGGGGGGGAGCTCGATGACGACCTTGTTCAGGCGGTGGAGAAGGTCCTCGCGGAAGGCCCCCGTCCGGACCCTCTCGGCCAGGTCCCGGTTCGTGGCGGCCAGCACCCGGACCTCGACCGTCGTGCTCTCGCTAGCGCCGAGGGGCCGGAACTCACGGTTCTCCAGGACGCGGAGCAGCTTGGCCTGGACGGCCGCCGGGATCTCGGCGATCTCGTCGAGGAAGATCGTCCCTCCGTCGGCCTCCTCGAACAGGCCGCGCTTGTCCCGGTCGGCGCCGGTGAAGGCCCCCTTCTTGTAGCCGAAGAGCTCCGATTCGAACAGGCTCTCCGGGACGGAGGCGCAATCGCAGACGACGAGCGGCTTGTCCTTGGATGGGCTGAGGCCGTGAATGGCCCGGGCCACGACTTCCTTGCCGGTCCCGGTCTCGCCGGTGATGAGGACGCTCGAAAAGTACTTGGCGATATTCTCGACGAGCCCGAAGATCTCGAGCATCGTGGGGTTCCGGCTGATCAGGCCTTCGAAGTCGTACTTCCGCTCGAGCTTTTTCTCGAGATGGAGGGTTTCGCGGCGGAGTGTGCGCTTGCGGGAGATCCGCCGGAGGATGTCGGCGAGGATGTCGCGCTCGTAGGGCCGGGGGACGAAGTCGGTCGCGCCGGCGCTGACGACGTCCAGGGCGGCCTCCCGGCCGACGGGTTCGCCGCCGACGAGGACGTCGACCAGAACGTCGAATTTTTTGATCTTCTTCAGGATCAGGAGCCCGGCGGCGAGGGCGTCGCCGGAATCGACGAGGACGACCCGGATGCCGTTCTCCCGCACGACGCCGAGGTAGTCGTCGTCGGTCTGGGAGAAAAAGACGTTGAAGTCGGCCGCGACGGGGGCTTTCTTGACGGTCTCGTAAAGCGAGAAGTCGTCCGAGATGATCAGAAGGTTGGTCTGCGGTTCCATCGCTCCCCGTTCTTTTCCCTAGGCGGCTCGGCTATCTTATCAAATGGGACCAGGTCTTCGCAAGTCCAGGGGAACGGCCGATATCGCGAAGACCTGGTCCCTTCTTTTCATGTCCCGGATTTCCCAGGCGTCCCGGATTTGCCGGGTCTCGCCCGGACCAGGGTCAAGCGCACCCGGTCCCGGACCTCTTCCTCGATCCGGACGACCGTGAACTCGGCCGAACCCAGGTATTTCACGTGGGCCCGGAGATAGGCCAGGCCCTGGCCGCAGAGGAACTCGAGCCAGTCCCCGGTCGCCGTTTCGTCCATGAGCTCGGGCGTCTGCTCGCTGAACGTCGCCCGGGCCCGCGGCGTCAGCCGGTTCTCGGTCGGGCCCTTGCGCTTGGCGAAGATGTTGACCCCGTCCGTGATCTCGAGCGCGTTCATGTGTGGCGCCCACCGGGCCGACCAGCGCTCGTAGCGGTCGTAGAACTTGCGGTTCGAGGCCGCGATCGCGGGGTCGGCGGCCAGCTCCGCGGCAATGAGCTTCATGAGATCGCCGCCGGCCTCCCGGTGCTCCGGGTGGACGGGCAGGCTCACGGCTTTGAAATAGGCGAACCAGCCCTTGGGGATCCAGTAGTCGCGGAAGAGATAGGGCGTGTAGTTGGAGAATTGCTGGACCCATTCGTGCGACGGGTAGCCGTGGAGGTTGAGGAAGACGTCGGGGACCCAGCGGTCGTAGAGCCGGGTCCGGACGGCCGCCTCGGGCAGGAGCGGCTTCGCCCCCGTCTGGTAACCCATGTCCACCCCCAGGGCGCCGTAGCGGCCGGCGTGGAGGCTGTGGAAGGGCTCGTTCTTCTGCATGGCGAAAGCCAGCTCCGCCCCGTCCGGGTTCTCCATGGGCTCGAAGACGAAGCTCATCCTCTTGAGCGCCTCCCGCGTCGCGGGATCGCGGGCCAGGAGCTCGGCGAAGCGGAGGAGATAGTTGGTCGACGAGACCTCGTTGGCGTGCTGGCGGGCGACGGCCTGGAGGGTCGGCTTGAGGGTGGCCAGCCGCGGCAGTGAAACGTACTTCTCGAACGGCAGAAAAAGCTCGAGGACCGGCACGTCGCGGCCTTCGTAGGACCGGCCGCCGACATAACCCCGGACGCCGTCGAGGGCCGAGAGCCGGCGAACGATGTCCCCGGCCATGTCCGGAGAGATGATCTCGCGGGTCGTGACGATGGGTTCTCCCGGCCGCGGGGGAAGGGACTTCGTGTCCGGCCTGGACGCGGGGACCGCGACGACGCCCAGCCGCTCGTCCTTCTCCTGCGATTGGTAGCGGGGACGGAGGGTGAGGGCGTCGAGCCCGGGATAACGGAAAGTGTCCGCGATGCGGCCGGCCTCGAACAGCCTGCGCCAGGCGGCGAGCATGTCGACCACGGCCAGGTAATCGGCCTCCTTCTCCCATTCGGATTCGAAGGCGACGTTCGCGACGCGTTGCGTCCGGCTGTCGAAGGCGAGCTCGGCGATGCGCGTCTCCTTGGGCTTGAGCGCCGGGAATGCGGTCTTCCGCGCGACCTCGTCCCGGCCCTTCTCCTGCCAGCGCACCGTGATCTCGGGGCCGGCCGCCGGCCAATCCTCGAGCACGACACGGACCCCGGCCGGACCTCCCTCGAGCGACGGGTGGAGGGACGGAAAGACGTTCCCCGGGGCCGACGACCGGGACGTGTCGGCCGCCGCGTCCTTGTCCTCGGGATCGAAGCGGGTGATGCCCCGCAACAGGTCGAGCGTGTCGAAGTAGATCTCGTCGTGGATCGCTTCGAGCGAGGAGACGATCTCCTCGTCGAGGCCGGTCCTGAAATCCGGCTCGCTCGCCCGGAGGTCGACGAGAAGGCGTTTGAAATAGGGCTGCTTGGAGAACGTCGGCTCGCCGCCCGTCTTTTTTCTGACGTGGGCGACGACCGCTTTGAGGACCTCCTCCTGGTAGAAGCCCCAGAACTTCTCGAGGTCGGTCTCGAGCGGCACGTCGCAGACGACGGTCCCGCCGGCGACGACGCGGAGACCGCCCGTGGTCACCCGCGCCGTTCCCCATTCGGGCAGGACGTTCGAGAGGGGGATCTCGCGGGTCCGGGGCGTGAAGGCTTCGTCGAGGACGACCGTGCCCTTCGCGTCGACGGCCACGGCCCGGTAGATCGGGCCGCCCGGCTCGGCGATCTCGAACCCGATCCTGTCGAGCGGGAGGCCGAGCTCGCGCGAAAGAACCTCGTCGACGGGATAGAGCTCCTGGAGCCAGCGGGAAGGCTCGGCATAGGCGCGCTCCGCCCGGGTGAGGTCCTCGCGCTCCTCGGCGAAGCGGACGGTGAGCGCGTGGACGGGCTTGCCCGCGAGGGCGGGCAGGACCTTCTCGACCAGCCAGAAGTAGCCGGGCTTATACGCGGACAGGACCTCGACCCGGGCCGCCGGGAATCCCGAAGCCGCTAGAAGCGCGGCGAGCTCGCCGCGGACCTTCTCCCGGACGGCGGGGGACTCGCTGACGCCGAGACTGACCTCGACGCCGCCGCCTTTGCCGGCCGCGTCGACGACGGCCCGGAGCTTGTCCGTGAGAAGGGCCTTGGCGTCGTCGACCTCCCAGCTGAACGTCTTCTCCTTCTCGAAGACCGTTTTGGCCGACTTGAGCGAGACCGATCTGACCGAGACGGGGGCGCCTCCCGAAGCGGCGCGCAAGGCCGCCCGAACGGCGTCCTCGTAGGGAGCGTTCGTCCCAGGCAGGACGAGCTCGGCCTCGACCGTCTCCAGGTCGCGGCCCTTGATCTCCGCGGCCGCCTTCTCTACGGCATTCATGAAAGCCGCCTCGGCGGCTCCTTTCTCTCCGGCGAGGAACCTGTCGACGTCCGCGGCCAGATCGGCGAGCGAAGGATTCCCCTCGCCGAAGTCGCCGAAGTAAGGGAACGTCCGGGAGAGATGGGAGAGCGTCCCCCGGAGCCCGGCCGTGTCGGCGCTCTGAACGACGACGGCGGTGGACTTGCCGAAGGCTTTGGGCACGACCTTGATCAGCCCGGTGCCCTGTTCGAGGCCCGGGAGCTTGAGCTTGCCGGTCTTGACGAGGTCGGCGGTCAGTGTGTTGGAGCCGACCAGGATCGGAGCCGCCAGTGCTTTCCGGCTTTCGATCTCGGAATCCAGCCGGACGATGGGGAACGACGCTCCGGCTGTGCCCATGACCAGGCGGGTGGCGAGCTCGTCCGGGCCTGCGGCCGTGAGATCTCCGGGGACGACGATGACGGCGTCGAGGCCGTCCGGGATGCCGTCGCGGTCCTCGTCCGAATAGACGCCTTTCGTCGAAAACAGGCCTGCGAGATCGAACTCCTTGCCCGCGGGGTCCGCGGCGGGTCTCTCCTTGAATCCCGGGGTCAGCAGCCGCTTGGTCGCGCCGGTCCGCGTCAGAACGACCGGCGACCCCGAGCCGCCGGAGCGGAGATCGATGGTCAGGCGGGCGCAGGCGGGGTAGGAGAGGACCGATGTGCGGTTCCCCTTGCGCCGGTCGGCCGAGAGGAGCAATAGGGCCGCGCGGGCCTTCTCGCGGTCGGCCCCGGCGGCGAAATGGACCTCGACGGCGAGGTCGGCGATTTGGCCCTGCTCGAAAGACAGGGCCTTGAGGCCGTCGGCGACCGCAGGTGCGGCCGGGAATTCGTAGACGGCCTCGCGCACGACGGTCCTGAGCGCCTTGACCCCGGCCTCGGCCAGGAAGGCGTCGAGATCTCTCTCCAGGCTTTCGTACGTGGCCCCGGTCTCGCGGCCCCAGATCTCCCAGAAATAGGGCCAGCGCAGGAAGAAGGCCCGCCCGGTCTTGAGAAGGGCGTCGTCGGAGCCGGCGACGCAGGCGATCGCGGTCCGGCCGCCCCGCGCGAGCAGGAATACCCGTCCCCGGTTGGGGCCGATCGTCGCGGGATCGATGCCCCGCTCTCCCAGGGCCTCGCGGATCCAGGCGAGGTTGTTGCCGACGAGGATGGGGAGAGCCGCTGTCGAGGATGATAAGAACTCGGACTCGCGCCGGACGAGGCCGAATTCCACGGCCAGGCTCTCGAAATTGGCCCGGGCGGCGATGTCGGCGGCCAGGGCCAGCTCGGCCGCGGTCGGTTTGTCGGGGACGACGACGGTCAGGGCCGGCTTTTCCGGGAAGCCGTCGCCGTCGAGGTCGAGGACCGCTTTTCCGGGCGCGAAGAGCTTCGACAGGCTGTCGACTTCGGCCAGAGCGGGTTGGACGAGAACGAGCGCCGCGAAGGCGGCGAGGAGCGCTTTTTTCATGGATCTCACTCCGCGGGATTTCCCCCGGATTCTATCACATTCCGGGCCAAGAGGAACTTCGCGGCGCGCTCACTGCGACCTTCCTCGCCGACGGGGACCGGCGATCGTCCGGCTAGCCCCTTACGGCCAACGCCGGATCCTAAATACAACAGGTTGTGGGGATTACGATAAGCTATAGCACGCCTAGATTATCGGCTTGACAAGCCCTCCCTCGTCCGCTAACATATTATCGTCCAAGCAGTCAGCGGGTCCCTACGATGTTCCATAAGATCAAGTACATTTTTATTCTTTTCGTCGCCTTCTTTTTCTTCGGGGGGACCCCTGTCGAATTCGGGACGGAGGGGACGTTCTTCCACGGTTTCATGGTCCCCAACCCGATCATCCGCATAGGCCTGGGCACCAACCTCAAGGACATCCGCGTCAGCTCCTCCTCGGGCATGAAGATCTATGAGGTCGACACCGGCTACAAGCTCGTCGCCGACGACGCCGACGAGGTCTGGATCAAGGGCGGCGGGGAGAAGCTGACCGAGAAGTTCGTCGTCCTCCTGGCCCACGCCAAGGAGAGGGAAGAGGCCGAACAGCTGGCTTCCGATATCCGGGACAGGGTCGGCGGGAAGATCACTGTGGCCGAGGACCTCGAAGCGGAAGCGGCCGGGATCTTCGAGGTCAAGACGGGCGACTTCATGACCCGCGGTGACGCCCTGGCCAAGATCGCCGAGCTCTCCGTCGCCGGGATCAAGGACGTCTGGATCGAGCGCGAGGAGATCGTCGAACAGCCCTCCCGGCCGATCTGGATGCTCCAGGCCGGAGAGCTCAAGCCCCTCGGCCGCGAATCGGTCATCTACTTCATCCCGGCCAACCCCCAAAGCTTCCTGACCCTCAACGGGCGTAGCTATCGCGGTTTCCTGGTCATGCAGGGGAGCCCGAAGGGCATCGTCCTCATCAACTTCGTCAACATCGAGGACTATCTGAAGAGCGTCGTCCCCGGCGAGCTCTCGCCCGGACAGTTCAACGCTCTCGAGGCGCTCAAGGCCCAGGCCGTGGCCGCCCGGACCTACGCGCTCAAGAACATGGGCCAATTCGGCTCCCTGGGCTACGATCTGGTCAACACCCCCCGGTCGCAGCTCTACCTGGGCATGTCCGCGGAGCATCCCCTGAGCACGCGGGCGGTCGAAGAGACCGCGGGCGAGGTCATCACATTCCGGGGCAAGCTCATCAACGCCCTCTACACGAGCACCTGCGGCGGCCGGACCGAGGACGCCGAGAAGGTCTTCGCCGGCCGGGCCGTCCCGTATCTCAAGAGCGTCGAATGCGCCTCGGAGAAACAGCAGGAGTGGCGGATCGAGGCCAAGTCCCCGGTCGCGCCGATCACCGTCGACGGCCGGAACGCCAGTCTCGACGTAGCCTACCTCCTCGGCCTCGGGATCGTGCCCATGGGCGCCGAGCCCCTGGATTTCCATAAGGACGCCACTTTCGACGAGGCGGTCGAGTGGATCCGGGACGCGCGCCGCAGCGTCGGGGTCAAAGATCCGGGTTTCGTCCCTGATTCCGCAGCCCTCAACTTCGTCGGCCTGGCCCGCATCCTCGTCGAAGCCTTCGACTGGACGGACAGGATCGAGGAGCTGCTCTTGCCGGGAGAGGTGGACTTCATCCTCAAGGACCTCCCTAAAGTGCAGGGCAAGGACCGGCGTCCCCTGGCCTACGCCTTCCAGGCGGGGCTCTTCCCCGCGTCCGTGAGGACCGGCGATCCCCTGCGGCCCGTCAGCCGGGCCGAGCTGGCCATGGCCCTGGCCCGCGTCGTCAAGGACCACAGGGATTTCTTCAAGACGGGAACTTTCCGCGCGGCGGGTAAGGGCACGATAGAGGTCGGCCTGGATTACGAGCGGAGGACTCTGGCCCTGTCCAACCACGTCCGGCTGCTCCAAACGATCGAGGGCGAGACCTTCTTCGCGACACGGCTGACCCTCCTCGGCGGGGAGAACCTCCGCTGGCTGGAGCGCGAAGGCCAGGTCGCCTACCTCGAGGTCTTCTACCCGCCCAACTCCAACGTCCTCGACCGGTCCTCGCGGTTCAACCGCTGGCAGGTCCGCAAGACGAGGGAGGAGCTCGAGGAGCGCATCAACCAGTCCTACGCGATCGGCGGCCTCGTCGACATCGACGTCAACTCGCGCGGCGATTCCGGCCGGGCCACCGAGATCGTCCTGACCGGCGCCGACAAGAGCGCGAGCGTCCACGGCTTCCAGATCCGGGCGGCGCTGGGACTGCGCGACCCGCTGTTCGTTGTCGACCGGACCTTCGACGCGGACGGCCGCGTCGATCAGTTCACTTTCTCGGGCCGCGGCTGGGGCCACGGCGTCGGACTGTGCCAGGTCGGCGCCTACGGCATGGCCGTGGCCGGTGGGACTTACCAGGAGATCCTGAAGAAATACTACAGCGGCGTCAAGATCGAGAAGACGGCCCCGGCCGTCATGATGGCCCAAGCCGGCCCCGATCGCTGAGCCGCCCGTCCGCATCCCGAAAATCCTCCAAGGAGTGTCGCCATGAAGCCGACGAGAGCCCTCAACCCCAAAAAGACCGAAGCCCGCGAATATCAGACCCCCGACTCCGGCATCTTCTTCACCGTCAAGGACGTCCTCTACGAGGGGCAGTCGGAGTTCCAGCATATCGAGATCGTCCGCAACAAGGATTACGGGCGCGTCCTGCTCCTCGACGGCCTCGTCCAGACGACCGAGCGCGACGAGTTCTACTATCACGAGATGCTCGTGCACCCGGCCATGGCCTCGCACCCCCGGCCGGCCAAGGTTCTCATCATCGGCGGCGGGGACGGCGGGGCGCTGCGCGAGGTCCTCGAACACCCGGTCAAGAAGGCCTGGCTCGTCGAGATCGACGGCAAGGTCATCGAGGCCTGCCGCGAGCACTTCCCCTGGCTGCGGTCCACGTTCCGGGACCCGCGGGCCGAGCTCGTCGTCGCCGACGGCAACGTGTTCATCGACAAGGTCCGCGAGACCTTCGATGTCATCCTGGTCGATTCATCCGATCCGGTCGGGCCGTCGACCGTCCTCCACCAGGAGGGCTTCTACCGCAAGCTCAAATCCAAGCTCAATCCCGGGGGTATCATCGCCGCGCAGGCCGGATCGTTGATGCTGCATCTCGAGTCGCATGCCCGCAAGGGCGTTTTCCTGAAAAAGATCTTCAAGCACTCGCCGCTCTACCTGGGGCCTGTGCCCACTTATCCCGTCGGGATGTGGTGCTACAACTTCCTGTCGGACAAGGTCGATCCGGAGCAGATCAAGACGCTCTACGTCCCCGACGGCCTGAAGTATTTCAATCCCGACGTCTACCGGGCCTCGTTCGCCCTGCCGAACTTCCTGGCCGAAAGGCTGAAGAAAGGGAAGTAGGGAGGCGGGGAGATTTCGAGCCCTAGGCCAGAGCTTTCTTTATTCGTGCGAAAGAAAAGCTATCAGCCGGGCCTGGTCCTCATGCGACAGCCGGGTGAAGCGGATCCCCATGCCCTGTAAGTGGTTCATCCAAACGACTTGTCCCTCGCCCGAGACGGGGCCTCCCGATTCATCGCCCGGAAGCCTGAACTGGAAGCTGACGGACGAACCCTCGGGCAGAGGATTGATGGTGTCTATGTATAACCCCCCTTGGGAGATATCATTGATCCGTCCCTCGTAATGCATTCCCTTATGGCCGAAGGTCACGTCCGTGATGGCGAACGATCGGGAGCCTTGTCGCTTTTCATCGCTCATGGCGTCTCCTCGGGCCCATCATTTGTCATCCGCGGCCGGTTCCCGCGTTCGCTCTGGCCTTCCGCCGGAGCAAGGCCACGGACTTGATCATGCGGACGTAGCGGACCAGGCCGACGAGGCCCGCCCCGATCCCGACCGGCAGCAGGGCCAGTCCCACGCCTTGGAACCAGCCGGCCTGACCAAAATAAACGATCGAGACGCCGGCGATCACGAG
>Ga0105100_10002168_pt1 | contig 11491 bp, 10 predicted proteins | sample PPLLak12cMay2015_2_FD_87033 | JGI IMG/M metagenome (GOLD analysis project Ga0105100, IMG submission 87033) | Freshwater sediment microbial communities from Prairie Pothole Lake near Jamestown, North Dakota, USA - PPLs Lake P8 Core (1) Depth... | ecosystem: Environmental > Aquatic > Freshwater >... | reverse complement strand
TTACAAACTATCCTCGATACAGTGCCAGCCTCGATTTTCTACAAAGATACAGAGAATCGATTATTACGGGTGAATAAATCTTTTACTCAGATGATGGATTTGTCTAAAGAGGAATTGGAAGGCAAATCTCTTTTCGATCTTTATCCGAGGGAACAAGCGGAAGCTTTTTGGAAAGATGATAAAGAAGTAATCACCTCAAATAAAGAAAAAATAAATATCATTGAACCTGTGCAAACCAAGAAAGGATTACTCTGGGTGCAGACACATAAGATTCCATATCGGGATATGCATGGAAATATTATTGGTGTTCTTGGATTTACTATTGATATCACTGGACGGAAAAATGCAGAGGAGGCATTTAAAAAATCTGAGTTGCGTTACCGTAGACTTTTTGAGTCTGCAAAAGACGGAATCCTATTAATTGATTTCGATACTGGGATGATTATAGATGTCAATCCATATTTAATCAACTTGACCGGCTTCTCCAAAAATGAGTTTTTGAAAAAACATCTCTGGGAAATTGGTGTTTTAAAGGATGTTGTACCGTCAAAGGATAATTTCAAAGATTTGCAAAAAAATCAATATATCCGGTACGAAGACATACCGCTTTTGACAACCGACGGAAAAAAGATTGATGTCGAATTTGTCAGTAATGTTTATGACGTAGATGGCAGAAAGACCATTCAATGCAATGTCCGTAACATCACAGAACGAAAAAAAGCAGAAGAACAGTTGCGTGAAACTCGTAATTACCTAGAAAATTTATTAAATTATGCAAATGCACCGATAATCGTTTGGGACAAAGATTTCAAAATTGTTCGATTTAATCATGCCTTCGAACATCTCACTGACTATACATCCGAGATGATGATTGGTAAAAAACTCAATATCCTTTTCCCTCAAGAAAGTAGAGACGAATCATTACAAAAAATACAAAGAACTCTAATTGGGGAATACTGGGAATCTGTAGAAATACCAATACTTCGCAAAGATAAAACAATCAGAATAGCTCTGTGGAATTCTGCAAATATCTATGATGACCAAGGAGAAAACCTTATCGCAACTATCGCTCAAGGGACCGACATCACCGAACGAAAACGAGCTGAGGAGGCATTAAAGGAAAGCGAAACTAGATTGAAACATGCTCAAGAGATCGCTCATTTAGGTAGCTGGGAATATGATCTTATCAACAATCATTTGTCCTGGTCTGATGAGGTGTACAAAATTTTCGGAATGCAACCGCAAGAATTTACTGTGACCTATGATGTTTTTCTAGAAGGTGTTCATCCTGATGATCGTTTAGCAGTCGATTTAGCTTATTCAAGTTCAGTTCGTGACGGAAAAAAGACATATGATATTGAACATCGGATTGTACGAAAAAATGGTGAAATACGTTTTGTCCATGAAAAATGCGAACATATCCGAAACGAAACTGGTAAAATTATACGGTCAATTGGAATGATTCATGATATCACAGAAATTAAAAAAGCAGAAACCGAATTAATACGTCTGGCATCATTTCCAGCAAATAATCCTATGCCTATTGTAGAAATTGATCTACAAGGGAATACTCGATATCTTAACCCCCGTTCGAAGCACCTCTTCCCCGATTTGGAGAAAAAAGGATTTAATCATCCTTTCTTAAAGGATATAAAAACTATGATTACAAGGTTTAAAGAAAAGGAGAGTAAACCTATTATACGAGAGGTTTACGTTTCTAGTAATTGTTTCCTCCAAACTATTAATTATATCCCAGAAAATAAACGCATTCGTATTTACAGTTTTGATATCACTGATCGGAAAAAAGCAGAAGAAACACTCCAAGAAAGTGAAGAAAAATACAGAAGGATCGTTGAGAACACCACCAATGTAATCATGGTGACACAACCTGATGGTATCATCTCCTATATAAGTCCCTCATGTAAAGAATTATTTGGATATTTACCAGAAGAATTAACTGGAATGAATCCAATGATTTTCCACCCAGATGATACGAAAAAAGTTCAACATTCTTTATCTCGAGCATTACATGGAGAAAAAGGCTCGAATTTCGAATATCGGATCCTTACAAAAACAGGAGACGTTAAATGGATCTCTCATTCATGGTCACCTATCCTAATTGAAAATAAAATTCAATCAATTATCAGTGTCATAGCAGATATAACCGAACGAAAAACAACAGAAAATAAAATAAAAAAATTAAATGACAATCTCATGCGAAGAAGCATCGAACTCGCTGTGGCAAATAAAGAACTCGAGACCTTTAGTTACTCGGTCTCCCACGACTTACGTGCCCCGTTACGAAGCATTGACGGATTCAGTCAAGCGTTACTAGAAGATTACGGAAATTCAATAGATGAAAATGGAAAAGAATATCTTAACCGTGTACGAAATGCAACACAACGAATGTCACAACTAATCGATGATATGCTCCGACTTTCACGGTTAACACGGGTTGAGATGACCATGCAAAAAGTTGATTTAAATCCCATGGCTAAAACAGTCATCGAAGATCTTAAGAAAACAGATCCAGAAAGAAAAATTACCTTTATCGCCGATAAAAAACTTATTGCTGAAGGTGATGCAAATCTCCTGCAGATACTGCTTGAAAACTTACTTGGTAATGCATGGAAATTTACGAAAAAACGCAAAAAAGCAGAAATTGAATTCGGGAAAACAAAGCATGACCAAGAAACAGTGTTTTTTATTCGTGATAATGGAGCAGGTTTTAATATGAAATATATTGATAAATTATTTATTCCGTTTCAACGTCTCCATGATGATGCTGATTATCCTGGGACTGGTATTGGATTAGGTATCGTCTCCCGTATCATCCATCGTCATGGAGGGCGCATCTGGGCTGATGCAGAGGAAAACAAAGGAGCTACATTTTATTTTACGTTAGGAGGAAAACCCTATGAGTAGACAATTAAAAGTATTGTTAGTAGAAGATTCAGAAGATGACGCAGCATTACTCACTCGAGAGTTAAAAAAAAGTGGTATACAACCTCTTGTGCAGCGTGTCGAAACAGAAGAAGCAATGAAAAAAGCATTAGAGAAACAGGAGTGGGATGTCGTCATTGCTGATTATGTCCTGCCATGTTTTAGCGGACTAGATGCAGTGAAAGTGCTGAAAAAAACCGGAAAAGATCTCCCCTTTATTATTGTTTCAGGAAAAATCGGAGAGGATACAGCGGTAGAGACGATGAAAGCAGGAGCTCATGACTATATCATGAAAGGAAACCTTGCGCGTCTTCTCCCAGCGATTGAACGAGAAATGGAAGAAGCGAAGATTCGACAGAAACGAAGGGAGGCGGAGGAGAATTTAATTCATACCTGTAACAAATTAGCTGATACGACCGTTCAACTTGAAAAAACAAATAAACAATTACGAGGAGAAATTGAAGAGCGACACAAAGCAGAGAAACAAGCCCTTGAGATGAAAGAACATTTACAAAATGTAATCGATAGTGCATCAGAAGTCATCATCTCAATTGATGCGAATAAAAGGATTACTACCTGGAATAAATCAGCAGAGATACTCACCGGATATAAGCAGACAGATGTGTTGAATTGGAGTATCACGAAACTCACGATGTTTGAGAATACACAAAAACTTCTTGATCTTATAAAATACCTTTCTACAGAAACCCAGCCGAGTTATGAAGATTTGGTGATTAACACTAAAAATTCAGTAAAAAAAATACTTCGAGTTACTGGATCTTCTATCAAAGAAAAACAAGGGAGTGGGGTTCTTTTTATTGGAAGGGATATCACACGAGAAATAGAGATACACGGGAAACTATTAGCCGGAAATAGTTATCTGGTGCCAGAGAAAAACAATACGGTCGCGGTTGATTTGCTCGTCGATTTAACAACGTCTGGGTACATGGGTTACTTGATTACTCGGATGGATCCTGAGTCGATGAAGAGTATTGTCTCGTCAGCCAATATCCAAATATATCACCTTGGTCAAGACCGAGGTCAAGGATATGATACGATTTCTGATCTGCGAATGTTACTACAAAAAATAAAAGACATGAGCGGAAAAAAGAAAAATGCAGTGATTTTACTCGAGAGACTTGATTATCTTATCAATAAGTTCTCTTTTGAAAAAGTAATGGATATGCTCTATGAGATTAACGACTATATCGCAAAGAACAAGGGTCTGTTATTACTCAGAATCGATCCAGCTACCGTTGAGAAGACACAGATGGCAGTAATTGAGAACGAATTACAGCTTTTGCCTAGTCAGAAAATTGAAGGATTGACCATTGAAGATGAGGTGTACGATATCCTCCGATTCATCTATGAACAGAATCAGAACAATGCAATCGTTCCCATTAAGAAGGTTATGGGGCGATTCAAGCTTGCCTATTCAACAGTTGCAAAACGACTTCAAGTGCTTGAAACGAAAGGATTGATTTTTACAAAGAAACAGGGAAAGTCACGGACGGTGACTATTTCCGATAAAGGGAAGACTTTTTTACATAAACGACAAACAGCATAGGAGCACAGGAAAGGAATTTAGTTACAAACGAGCGAATAAATAGACACCACTTATACAATATAGGAGTATTACAAAAGTACCCTCGATAAAACTCCTTCGCATAAATGAAGAAATAAGCGATGAAAACATCCTCTGTGTTATCATTGTGAATCCATTTTTTATGTATTTTTTAACAATCTATATAACTTCTCTCATCTTATTACATATACGATACTAGAGATGATAGCCAACTATGGACAAAAAAAAGATTTTACTAGTTGAAGATAGCAAGGATGATATCCTCCTTATACAGCGTGCTTTTAATAAAACCAAACTTGCTGAGAAGTTTGAATTAGTCGTTGCGCAGGATGGAAATCAAGCACTTTCATATCTTCATGACCTCGATATTACCTCAATTTCTCAACAAGGTAAGATACCAATGATTCTTCTTTTAGATTTAAATTTACCAAAAATGAATGGTTTCGAAATCCTCCAACGGATTCGAAGTAATGATAAGACTAAACTAATCCCTGTTATTGTTTTCACTTCCTCAAAAGAGGATCAAGATATCACTAAGTCATATTTACTAGGTGCAAACAGCTACGTTCGAAAACCAATTGATTCTGAAAAATTTACCGTAGTACTTCAGCAAATCGTATCATATTGGGGAGACGTCAACGAATTACCAGTGAATTAAACAAGAGATTTTTACGTTTTCTTTCTGAAAATCAAATTCATACGTTCTTAAAGTGTTTTTTATATGTTTTTAAATTAATATTTTATATCGCCAAAGAAATTCTCTCTTATGGAATCTGATGGAGATTGTAGAGTGAGAAAAAAAAATTTGTGTTTTAGTTCTTCCTTCCCCCTCTCCCTTGATTTTTTAGACACTCTACAACATCTCCTCCTCTGTCGTACCACATAAAAGCAATATACAAAGAAGACAAATGTGGTTTTTACATTACTGCAACAAAGAATTTATTTCAATAAGTATCGTAGAAGACATAATTGAGGTGAAAAAAAATGGATGAATACGAATGTGCGACCTGCCAACGTACCGCGACCATAGAAGAAGATGAACATCCCCCTCTTTGTTGTGGAAAACAAATGAAAAAGAAAATGCCACAGGTGATATGTCTTCAACCGGCGCATGCAGAACATGCTCGGCCAATGGAAGATGAAGATTCTTGTGATGAGTTCCGCGCTGGAGTCTAAGAAGGAACTATGGATAAAATGAACCATTTTTTAATTATCTTTTAATTGTTTTTTAGTTATTGTTTTATGGTATCGAACGTTTAAACCAATTAGAGGGAATAAATATGACACTTAAAAAAGGAAAAAAAGGTAAACTTGCTGTGATTCCAAAGGAAAAAGCAGAAGTAATCGCACAAAGACCATCTGAGTTATGGTCAGATATGGACCAGCTCTTCAATCGATTTAGAACAAACGTTGATGATCTATTTTGGGGACCACGAGCAAATCTGATGACGGTACCTGAATATCGAATCCCGCTTATGGATATCGTTGATTTCGGTGATAAATACGAAATGCATGTGGAAATGCCAGGTATCAAAAAAGAAGATATTTGTATCCAAGTCACACCAACGATGGTTGAGATTAGCGCCGAACACGAGGAAAAAAGTGAGGATAAGGGGAAGAATTGGTTACGGCAAGAACGAAGCAACATCGATTTCTATCGTTCATTCCAGGTTCCTGAAACCTTAAAAACTGGAAAAGTAGAAGCGGAACTCAAAGACGGAATTCTAAAGGTTTTGCTACCGAAAGCAGATCCAAAACAAAAATATGAAACAACTAAAGTCAAAATCAAATAATCAATAGGTCATCCCAACAAATAAAGTAAATCCAATAAAAAAAAATGGAGGTATATATTTATGACGAAAGAGAAAATCATTGAATTATTGAATCATGGGCTGGAGTTGGAACACGCTGCTTATGTACAATATTTAAGCCATGCGGAAATAGTCGAAGGGACAGATGCTGAACCTATCATTGCGCGTCTTAAAGAAATCGCCAACGACGAAAAAGGTCATCAAGAGAAATTCCGAACCTTAATTGGAGATCTCGGTGGTATACCAAGTGTTGATTTTACACCTAGACACCCAGCAACGACCATCAAGCAGATTCTTGAAGTGAATTTAAAAGACGAAAAAACGGCGGTTGATACCTACCGAAAAATCCTTGAAGCGCTCAAGAAAGAAAAAAGTAAAGGATATTACGATCATCTCCTTGAGCATGAAATTAGGCATATCCTTATGGAAGAACAAGAGCATATCACTGAGTTGGAACTGCTGCTTGGAATTCAAGGAAAAAGTTATTAGATTAAATCTGCGAGGTGAACAGTTTGGGCGAAAAATACGATTCTGCCTCCATTAAAAAGATTGTAGGCTGGCTGGACGAGCGTGAACAAAAAATGAAAAAAGAACTGGACGAATGCAGAAAAAAGAACCCAAAACGATGTCGTTAGATTCAAGGATGTAAAGGAGAACCCCGTAGTCGATAAAAATATATAAATAAATGGTCAGAGAATCGATATGGATAAAAAAGAGGCGTATTATTCTCACAGCAATGGGGGGACATGGTTGTTTGTTCGTCTTTTTGTTGTTGTAAGCGTTGCCACTCTTTTAATAAATTTTTTATATTGATAATACATAATTCTATGAAGTATTCATGATAATCTTTTTCTCTTGTTTTTCAATAAGATCAGAGTAGTGCTCATGAATTATATTTTTATCAAAGTCGAAAAACTCTTGAAGCATGGTATCACGTTCCTTAGAGGTGAAATAATCCATTACGGGAAAGAAAAATTGTGTATCTTCGGTTTTAATATGTTGAGGATATAGTGTGATGAGTTGGAGTAGTTCTTTGTGTATTTCATCAATAGAAGAGTGATACCCTTGGATATATCGGATGTTCGCGTCATGTAGCGTCTTTATAGTCTCTCGTGAAGTTTTGTGATCCTCCAACAATTGATTCATTGTTCTGGTTAGTTCTTCAGAAAGCTTTATTTTCCCAAGGGATTTGAAGAGGATATCTTCTTCTTTTCCATAATGTGTTCTATCAGCATAGGTTTTAAAAAAATCGATCGCAACCGAGATAAACTCGGTGTCGATTTTCAGGGATTTTTTGCTTTGTTGAAGTTCTATCTCTAGTAATGCTATCATACGTTCAATCAATTGATGTTCTTTCATTAGAAGTCCTATCGGCTGCATAACTATCACTTATCTTGTAGATTTTATCTGAAAAACAGTCATTCACTCTGTCGTCATTTCACTGGAATACGGTTACTTTTTTCTGAAGGTGTTTTTTTATGAACGTTTATTTGAAGAATGCCATCATTAAGAATTGCTTCTGCATGGTCAGGATTCACATCCTCTGGAAACCTAAGATATCTACAGAGTGTAGAATAGCCTCGTTCCTTCTTGATATACCCTTTTGCCTCATTTCGAATTTTCGTTTCTGTTGCTCCACAAATGCTAATAGTCTTTGATGTTATCGTAATCTCGATATCTTTTTTATCGATTCCAGGCATTTCAGTTATGATTTGGTATGTTTTACCTGTATCCATGAGATCTACTGGTATCAATCTCATACGACTCTCTGGAGAGACGCCCAGTGATTGATTCATCATCCAACGATTCCACCATGGTTTTATCCATGGATCTCCGTAATACATTCTATTGATATCATCGAAAATTTCAAAGGGATTTTCGAGGACGGGAAGCAGTGTTTTTTGTGCTTGAAGTTGTTGCTGTTTTCCAGTTTGTACCACTATCTTTTTTTCTTTCTTTTTTACCATATGACCTCACACCTTACTATCTTCCTTTTTACTATGGGATTTTGTTTTGAATAAGTTGTAGTAGATTCCTTTCATCTCGAGTAAGATATTGTTCTCGTAGAGTTTTTTCGGAGTCTGAAAACATAGTATTATTCTTCCTTTATTTTATATATTCCACAACACCTTAAAAGATTGATTTAAAAACAATTGAAAAATAAGTAAAAAATACTTCGAGATACACTAATTATTTTAAGTGATTTGTGTGTCAAAATTGTATGATACATCTAGAGCATCCTCCCTATTTTATCCCTATTCAGAATAATCACCGTCTATACTTACAGTGAATGTAAATACGAAAAAAGCAGTATGTAATTTGCATCTCGTTTTTTTTCTTACAGAAAATAAATGAAAATGAGAGTATCTTCTACTCTCAATCTATGCCGTAACGGTCGTCGTACGCGTAAGTTGCCCAAACAAACTACAAGATGCGGTAGCTGAAAGCACATCACCTGTTGTAGCGTTGATGTTATAGGTGTAGGTGTAGAAAAAGAATCGCGGTTGACTCTGGTATAGTTCGGTATCAACTACTACTCCATTTTTCTCAACATCAACTTTATACACATAATGAATTTTCGTGATGGGAGAAAAATGGAGGATTGTTACGGTCAGAGTATTGGGTTGATACTGTAGTTTCATGTATCGCGGAGAGGTCGCACCTGCCTGCATGCTGGTCATTACAAGTCCAATGAACAGCACAAGGATTAATACAATACTTTTTCGTTTCCAGTTCATAGTTTTATCTCCTTATATTGTGGTTATATGCCATACTTCCCCTGATTGAATAAACGATCCGAAGGTGCGCGTTGTGAGCAGGTAGATTTCACCCTGTTCATCTTGACCGAATCCGAGGATGAATCGCCGCAATGGACGGTCTGGTTGTAGTACAAATTCGGATCGCACCCAGAATCCAGGGGTTGTTTCGTTCAGATAGTATAATTTTCCATCTGCTTTAGTGAAACTGGTGCTCCAATCACCAAATACGTATTTTCCTTTGAGAGTTGGTGATTCATTTCCTCGGTAAACAAAGCCCCCTATGATGCTTCGACCGACGTTATGACTATAATCGTAAATCGGAGGTTCCAGGGTGGAGAGATTAATACCAAGATCGTCGGCAAGAGCGAGATCATAGGGATGATTCCCTTCCAAGATACGCCATCCGTAGTTTCCCCCTTTTTCTACGATATCAATTTCTTCCCAGGTGTCTTGCCCGACATCTGCAACATACAATCGATCTGTCGCGTAGTCAAATGAAAAACGGTAGGGGTTTCGGAATCCATACGCGTAGATCTCATCAAGTCCATCACTTCCGACCAAGGGCTTATATGCTGGTATTGTGTAAGGAGCACTGCTGTCGATATCGATCCGAAGAATCTTCCCAAGCGACGAATTGATGTTCTGGCCATTACCGATAGTTCCATGTTGGTCACCTGCTCCGCCGCCATCGCCGAGACCGATGTAGAGGTAGCCATCAGATCCAAACGCGAGTTGACCCCCGTTGTGATTGCTCTCTGGTTCGTCAATTCGATAGATGATTTTTTCAGAGGTTGGGTCAGCAAGGTTCGGGTTGTCGGAGACCTGGTATTCTGCAATGATTCCCTCGTGGTCGATTCCTGTTCCTGTTTTTGGTGCACTGTAATAGACGAAGAATCTCCCGTTAGTTTCGTATGAAGGATGGAAGACGAGGCCGAGTAATCCTCGCTCATCGTAGAGGGGATTTACTTTCACCATTTTTGACGAGAGATCCAAGAATGGTGCGGGAAGCCTTGTTCCATTTTCTATAATGTAAATTGCTCCTGTTTGTTCAGCGACGAATAGACGGTGTGATCCATCACCGGCGTTGGTTAGTACCGTGGGAGCTTTTAACCCTTTAGCGATACGTTCTAGTGAGACGGTTAATGCCCCATTACTGCCTGGGAGAATGACTGCACGAGTTCCAATAATGCGTGCACGAATGGTTTGTTCATCTGAACTTCCTTCGGTACAAGATGCTGTTGCAGTAATTGAGGTTTTTCCGATTCCAAAGATAAATGGAATATCAACTGTAGCGCTTTTATCCGGTAGAATTCGATCAAGTGTTCCTTCCGCATGTTTTCCAATGATGATGAATCCACCGGTGAGTTGAATGCTCCATGTCACATTGGTTGCATTTTGTATTCCATTGTTACGAATGAATGTATGCACTCCTTTTCCTCCAGTGATAATTTCGATTTGAAGTGATACTTCAGCGGTGGATTTCGAGGGAGTGACCAGCCCAGTAGCAGACAGAATAGTTAGGAGAATGATACTGCTACATATTACACTAATACTTTTCTTTCTCATAGTTTTTTTTCCTTCTTTTTTTTTTTATTTCAATACGTATTTTTTTTTTATTGTACGATTATTGTTCCCCTCATGTTTGGGTGGATGCTGCAGGAGTAGTTGTACGTTCCTGGGATTGAGAACGTGTAGGTAAAGTTTTGTCCATTACCTAATAGTCCTGAATTGAACAGTCCCTCTTCTGCGATGACAGTATGATCGACGTTATCGTTGTTTATCCAAATGACGGTAGTTCCATTCGTTACAGTGAGGGTGCTAGGATTGAATACTAAATTTTTTATTGAGATTGTGTTGGTTCCTGAATTGGTCGGTTGTTGGGTGCAGCCTGAAAGAAGAAGGAAGGGTACTACTGCGCTGGCAATGATTAAGGTACTGATTTTTGTTGAATTCAGTTTTTCTCTCATAGAATCGTCTTCTTTATGTATGATTGAATGTCTCTGATTATAAAACGATGATTAACAAATGAATGAAAATCACTTAAAAAATGAATGAATTTAATAATAAATAGAAATTCTAAATATATGTATACATAGATGTTTAATAGGGGGTCGAGAATAGAACCATGCGGTCATCCTCTTATCATTCTATTAATAATAGTATGAGTTCATGAAAGATATTTTTCTATATTATATGTTGTAAGAAAAAAAAGAAAGAAAAAAAGGATGGTTGTTTAGTTCCCAGGGCCTCCACCTCCAACATAGAGCCATCCTGCGGTTGCCGTCGGTTGAGGAAGAACATCTTGGTTGAGTGCGCTTCCGGTTTGAATACCGATGAGAAAAAAACCTGCTATTATCAGCGAAATGCCTACTTGTTTTTTTATTTTGTTTTTC
>Ga0105100_10002167_pt1 | contig 11491 bp, 12 predicted proteins | sample PPLLak12cMay2015_2_FD_87033 | JGI IMG/M metagenome (GOLD analysis project Ga0105100, IMG submission 87033) | Freshwater sediment microbial communities from Prairie Pothole Lake near Jamestown, North Dakota, USA - PPLs Lake P8 Core (1) Depth... | ecosystem: Environmental > Aquatic > Freshwater >... | reverse complement strand
TTTGGAGCAACAGGATTTTTGACTTGTTCTTGAAGGGTTAGGAACTGCTTGAAAATGTTACAGGAATTTAGGAATGGGCAGGTAGTTTGAGCAAAGGTTCGACTCCTCGTCCCCCAGCCATATCGAATAAAAGGGGACTGACTCAATTTGGTCAGACCCCTTTTTTCTATTCATCACATTAAAATGGGTGATAGTTTTGCCGGATTCCCTCTCAACCTCCCCTGCCTACCGGTAGGCAGGGGAGGTTGAGAGGGACAGGTAGGCTTTGCCAAAAGGAAAAGACAGGGATTTCACCCTATGCGGCAGCTTCTTTAGGAAGTTCCCAGCCAGGGAAGACCAGAACTCCTGGGTGACACTTTAGGGCACGAGCCAAAACCTTCGCGCGCTCCACTCCAAGACGAACTCGACCATTCTCGATTGCCGAAATCGTAGCTTGGGGAATGCCTGTGAGTTGGGACAGTTGATTTTGGCTTAATTCCTGAAGTTCACGAATGATTCGCACGGACTCCCCAATTGAAACCGTAATCCTTTTCTTTGCAGGACGATATTCCCTCATTTAAAACCTCCGATAGTCATGGGCGGTTATCGAAGCAACCTGAAACAAAAGTTCTTCGAAGATAACGCGGTAGATCACCCGCCATTGTAACCCAAGCCGAGAGGATCGGTAGCCTTGCCACTCGCCCGCCAAGCCTTCGTCGTGAAACCCTTTTATCAAACGCAGTCCAGAAGGACCAGAAATTGCGGCGATGTCTTTCCATTTCTCGTAGCGCTTTAAGATTTCCTTCGGGATTGAGGCGACTTGTTTGTCGACCCGTCGGTGCTCTTCGATTCGCCACATACTATATAATACCTATACTACATTTAATATGTCAAGCGGAATCTTTCCGGATGAAGGGAGGGGGACGGAGGATGAGAAATTCCCGTTGGTACAATCTAAGAAATTCTCGGTGCCAGGCAACCGGTAATTGGGTATTGACGATTTAAAATTGTTCCGGTTTTGGAGATCCTGCGGGAGCCATGGGGAGGGAGCTATGGGGTCAGGTATGGGATCAAATCTTTATTCTTGATATTGTACGGGGAGTGATGATGTGGGCTCAAGTCAAAGTCAAAGATTTAGCCCCACCGCATGGTTTCTCCAACGACATCTCCTGGGAACTTTCTTTTCAGGTTATCTCTTCTCTGTCAGCTCAAGGTAGATGACTTCGATAAGGCTCGGCCAGCGCATGCCTCCAGTTCGGTCTTCGATATTGAAGATCTTCTTGACTTGATCGAGCGTTTTTCCTTCTTTCACCAAGGCCTGAATTCTAATCTGTTTTTCTTCGACGGTTTGAATGACGCCGAGAATCTCTTTCTTCGTAGCCAGGTCGCCGTGACCGTGGATAAATATCTCAGCATCCAGGCTCAGGATGGCCTTCAAGACTTTGACCAGACCGAACGAATTCCCATTCTTGTGGCGGTGGATCAGCGGATCTCGGCCGATAAAGATGAGGTCACCGATAAAAGCTACCTTTTCATCGGGAAAATAGACGATGGCATCACCGTCCGTGTGCGCGGGGCCGAAATAAAAAAGATCGATACGCTTGCCTCTCAGGATGCCACCAAGATAGAGGCTCAGTCTCTCCGAAAAAACAATGTTTGGAAGATAGGTCTGCTCCCGGGCGGATTGAAAGGCTTTGTCCATATGGACGCGGGTCTTCTCATGAGAAACAATATTTGTCCCTTGCGGGAAACCCACCAAGCCGTTGACGTGATCCCCGTCGCTGTGGGTGAGAGTGACGTAGCGGATCGGATTGGGAGTCAACGTCTTGATTTCCGCAATCATCTGTTTGGCTGCATCTTCGGTCATTTTAGCGTCGATGATTAGGACTTCTTTTTCACCGATAAAAAAGCCGGTGTTGGCGCCCATCCCCCCTTTGACCTGACAAATGTTGCCCCTGACATTCTGAACGGAGACCGGCAAGACTTCCTGCCTTGGTGGCTGTGTCTGCTGAGAAGTACGTTGTTGGGCCCAAATCGGGGGGAAAAGCCCTAAAAGAAGAAGACTCAAAATAACATAGGTAAAAGAGCGCTTCATTGACAGTTTCCTCCTCAAATTCGAAAATACCTCGTCACTGATTAGCAAATTGAAATCTACACAATTAAGAAGAAGCTGTCAAACGTTACTGGTAGGAGGAAGAACTCCACTTCTTGACCTTCGGGGAATGATAGGTAATCTTTGACGTATCAAGGTGTTTGGGTTAAAAGGAGGGGGATGGATATTTAAGGTGTCCCAAGGCCCGCTCAAAAATACATAACACCTTTTATTTGAGAATTACGGGCGATCCGCCGGTAAAGTTGAAGACATCGAGATTTGACTGGACACTTTATGACCCCATTTGTGCTTTCAAATTGCGTTCTTACTTCGGAACGTTTATTTAGAAAATCACCATCAGTCCGATCAGACGAGTCGTGGGGGAGAGAGTTGATATGAGGCTTGAACGAATTATATTTGTTGTGGTGCTTGCACTTTTCATCTTAAGTCCTTGTGCGAGTGCGGTAGAAGAAGAGCTGGTCACCATTCCGACACGTCCGAGAGTGACCCAGTCTTTTCTCCTTCTTCGGCCTTCAGACAAACCCTCAGCAAGTGTCATTCTATTTGCTGGCGGCCATGGCCGATTGGCGTTGTCACAGCATGAAATTGGCTGGGGAAAGACGAACTTTCTCGTCAGGAATCGTAAACGGTTCTGCCGCGAGGCACTCTTGGCAGCGGTGATAGATGCGCCGTCCGATCGTCCTGAGGGCCTTTCAAATTTCAGGACCAGCTCCGCGCATGCAGAAGATATCAGGCATGTGATTGCTAAGCTCAAGAACATCGCTCATGTGCCGGTATGGCTGGTAGGAACGAGCATGGGCACTGTCTCAGCAGCCAACGCGGCAGCTAGGCTTAAGGTGGGTGGTCCTGACGGACTGGTGCTGACGTCGACCGTGACGAAGGAGGCGAGGCAAGTCACCGAGACCGTAAACGATGTTCGCTTGAAAGACATCCGAGTGCCAACATTGGTGGTCCACCACAAGCAAGATAGTTGCGTGGCCACACCATACGAATTGGCTCGTTCTCTAATGAAAAGCCTGACCCAAGCGCCGAAAAAGGGACTCCTCACTTTTGAGGGAGGAACTCCGTCAGTTTTAGACCCTTGTGAGCCCATGTCTCATCACGGGTTTCTGGGCCTGGATGAAGAAGTGGTCACTGCTATCGCTTCGTGGATCAAACAGTTTTGATCGTTCAGTAAATTAAATCCAGATATTGCAGGGGTACCAATCTCAACGGTCGATTTTTTTCATCATGCAGATGACGGATGGGTAGAAATGTGATTTGCGGAATTGCCAGGTTGACCGGATGCTTTTAGGAATTCGTTTCTTGTCTATTTTGCGGAAGCCCAATTTGGAGGCAAACTTCTCAGCGTACAATGTGAATAAGTAAAGCCTGTCTATTTTCCACATATGCGCATAGGCCAATAGTTTTTCATTAAGCTTCCCGGCGATGCCCCGGCCGCGGTAGCTCTCGTCCACGCACAACGAACGGAAGAGCCCCGTTCGGCCATAGACTTCTATTCCGACCACCCCAATGATCTTTTTGTTCGCCCTCGCCACCATGAAGGACTTTAGATGCCTGTGGACGTAAAGGGTGGGTAGTTCGCACGCTGATAACAACCGACGAATCTGATTTTTATCGTCAGGGGCGGCAAAGGAATAGGTTATAGAACGCTTCATTGCTTTGCCTTCCACTTCTGAGGGATCTTTGGGTTTGTTCGGCGATGGATTCGCATCAAATATCGAAAACATTGTTGCCCCTGACCAAGCTTTTCTCTTCTTCAAAAAGGACAGACGCCTGTAGCACATCCCCCGGAATACTCTGAGTCGGCTGATACCAGGCCGGTCACCTCTGCCTGCTCCTCGCTTTTCCTATAGCCAAAAGAAAGGACCTGATCCTGTTTGCTTCCATACCGGTAGATGGTGATACCCTTACACTTGAGTGTGTACGCGAGCAGATAGATCCTTCTTACATCGTCCACTGTGGCACTGGCCGGCAGATTGATCGTCTTGGAAACGGAGTTGTCCGTATATTTCTGAAAGGCTGCCTGGATTTGAACGTGCTGCCGAGGAGCTACATCAAAAGCCGTAACAAAGGTCCGCTTGATGTCTTTTGGGATCCCTTTAATCTTCTGCAGGGACCCGGATTGAGCTATCTCTGCAATCAGTTCTCTGCTGTAAAAGCCCCTCGCTTTGGCTATTTCTTCGAAGTAAGAATTCACTTCGAACAGTTTCGTCCCGGACAAAACGTTCCGTACAAAACTGATGGCAAATAAAGGCTCAATGCCACTCGAACAGCCCGCGATGATACTAATCGTGCCTGTAGGAGCAACCGTATTGACCGTGGCATTGCGAACCCGTAGGCCCTTTTTCGGATAGATGGATTTCTGGTAATTCGGAAACACGCCACGTTCTACGGCAAGGGACTGAGATGCCTTCAGAGATTCTTTGTGGACGAAACGCATCAGTCGTTCTGCAAAATCGACCGCCTCCGGTGAATTGTAGGGAATTCCCAATCGAATCAACAGATCGGCAAAGCCCATTACCCCCAACCCGACCTTCCGGTTTGCAAAAGTGATTTCCCTGATCTGCGGCAGAGGGAATTTATTAACCTCAATGACATCGTCGAGAAAACGGATTCCCCACGTAACCTGTTCTCGCAGTTTCTCCCAGTCAACCCCGTTTTTCCAAATCATCTTTTCAAGATTGATGGAAGCCAAATTGCAACTCTCGTAGGGTAAGAGGGGCAGCTCGCCGCACGGGTTGGTGGCTTCGATTTCTCCCACCACGGGAGTCGGATTCCTTCTATTGATCTCGTCGAGAAAGATCAAGCCGGGGTCGCCTGTATGCCATGCGGCATTAACGATCAGGTCGAAAATGGACCGTGCCCTCGCACTTCCAGTTTTTTTGCATGTCCTCGGGTTGACGAGATCATAAGATTTATCATGGACAACGGCTTCCATGAATTTGTTCGTAGCTCCGACGGATATATTGAAATTGGAGAAGCGGTTTTTTCCGAGCTTGGACTCAACGAATCCAAGAATATCCGGATGATCGCAGCGCAAAATACCCATATTGGCGCCGCGCCTCCGTCCTCCCTGCAGGATCACACCAGTGGCTTTGTCAAAGATGTCCATGAATGAAACCGGTCCAGAGGCCTCCCCTTTCGTCGAAGCCACGAGATCACCCTGAGGACGCAGAAGGGAGAAACTGAACCCCGTACCGCCGCCTGTTTGATGGATTCTTGCCATATCCTTCAGGGCTTCGAATATTCCTCCTATGGAATCCTCCACGGGAATGACAAAACATGCAGAAAGCTGCCCGAGTGAAGTCCCTGCGTTCATGAGAGTGGGCGAGTTTGGTATAAACTCGAGGCTCCGCATCATACGGTAAAAACGTTCCTCAGCTTCCTCTGCGGTCACACTGGATTTGAAATTTCTCTCTCCCTGTGCGACATGGGCTGCAACCCTTCGAAAGAGTTCACTCGGAGTTTCAACGACGTTTCTGTCGTCGTCCTTCAAGAGGTACCGCCTTCTCAATACCTCTAATGTATTAAGGGGCAATTTCAGGTCATCCTTTAAGCCAAGGGCAGATTTGACCAGGCGGACTTCACTTCGTTTCTCCCGGTAGAGAATATAGGCTTTGGCGATGTGACTGTAACCTTCTTCCATCAACGCTGCTTCCACGATATCCTGGATAGTCTCTACCGTGGGAATTTTATTTTTGAAGGCAGATGTTGTCTCCCGAATCACTACGTTGGTGACGGAAGAACCGATTTTGATCGATCTCGCCTTGTCCCGCAGCACCTCATCAGCCGCCCTTTGAATCGCCCGCTCAATCTTTCGCCGATCAAAAGGAACCACGGACCCGTCTCTTTTCTTGATCCGTGTTATTTTAACCATATCGATCACCTCGATTCTTGAAAAAAGTGCGAATTCTTTGTGAATGCTGACAAATACCTTCCTGAATATAATATACTAAATTCTCGAAGATATTTCGACAAAAACAGTCGCCAGGTTACCTGCTTCAAAGGTGAGCTTTCTCCAAGCCGAGTTCAAAGACCCCACGGAAGGGGGGATTGTATTTTTGATTAGAATTTCAAGCTGACTTGATTTATAATGGCATTTCGAAAAATAGGATTAGAGTGTGATCAAGCAAGAAGGAGTTTCTGGAGATGTGAGGCGTGGCAACAAAGAAATGAAGACGGAACAATGATGAGAAATATTCTTATCGGAATAATCATTTTTCTATTCGTATATGTTATTCTGTTTTTGCGTAAATCGAAAAGGGAGACAGGGCCCGGGAAAATGAATCGATGTATTGAAATGCTCGGACTTAAACCAGGTGCCTCACTGGAAGAAGTAGCCCAGGCTTATAGAGATTTGGCGAATGTCTGGCATCCTGATAGATTTGCGGGTAATCCACGCCTTCAAAAAAAAGCGGAAGAAAAGATAAAAGAAATTAATGCAGCATACGAATACGTTAAGTCTTTTTACGGCAAAACGTAAAGTCGTACAGGCCGAAAGTTGTTTCTTTTAAAAAATTCTAATGAGAAAGAGAGGAGGTATGTGAGGATGAGGTCTATATTAAGTGTTCTAATGGGCGTAGCCGTTTTGTTGGTGATTTCCTCGTGTGCCACAACAGAACCTCTCCATGAAGGAGAGCTAAAATTGTTAAACATGCAAGTTCCTGAAAATGGGAATCTGAGAATAGGCCATCCTTATAAGTTTAATTTCAGTTTTAAGTCAGATGGTAGTGCAGAGATTATTAGAGCGGTTTGCATCTGTGCAGACACTGGCCCGCGTGCTTATAGGCCGGAGGACGTCAGATATGGATCGCTTGGGAATTTCAGCCTGTGGCTTTCTGCTTGTGCCTATGAGTCACACCGATTGGAATGTTATGTGGATTATGTCAGTGACGGAAAGAGGCAGCGAAGTAACTCCGTATACTCTCTCGTCTATGGGAAATAAACTGAGAAGTGTTCTTAACCGTAATCGATTTGAGCACAGAGATAATCAAAACGGTTCCTATTTCTTTTCCTGGCCAGAAATTTTAGCCCAGGAATCGCGAAGGGTGGCAATACGATTGAGCACAAGTTTTTTGGGAGAAGAATCTTTAAGATCAACGCAGAAATAACCCAGCCTTTCGAACTGATATTTGCTTCCGGGTGTCGCACCTGCAAGGCTTGACTCTATACGGCATAGAGTGAGAGTTTCCAGCGAATTCGGATTCAGAAATTTCGTAAAGTCGTCTCCTTCGCTCATCGGGTTGGCAATCTGAAACAGGCGATCGTAGAGTCGTATCTCGGCAGGAACCGAATGGTTTTCTGACACCCAATGAATGACCCCCTCCACTTTGTGCCCGTCTTTGGGCGGAGCATTTCGAGTTTCTGGATCATAGGTGCAGCGAACCTCAACGACTTCACCGGTCTTCGCGTCCTTGACCATGCTCACGTACTTGATGACGTAGGAATACCGCAGGCGCACCTCGCGGCCGGGGCCGAGGCGGTTGTATTTTTTGGCTGGAGTTTCTTGAAAATCATCCCGTTCGATGTAGAGTACCTTAGAAAAAGGAACTTTCCGCGAACCCATGCCCGGATTCTGCGGATGGTTGGGACATTCAAACTCTTCCACTTTTGCTTCGGGATAGTTGTCGATCACTAAGCGAAGGGGCCGCAGGACACCCATGACCCTGGGTACGTGCTCATTCAAATCATCGCGCACACAATGCTCAAGCAAAGCCATATCAATGAGGCTATCATTCTTGGCAACTCCGATGCGATCGCAGAAGTTTCGGATCGCCTCGGGCGTGTAGCCTCGCCTCCTCATTCCCGCGATGGTAGGCATTCGTGGATCGTCCCAACCCGTCACATACCCTTTCCCCACTAATTCAATGAGTCTTCGCTTGCTGAGGGCGGTGTAACTGAGATTGAGACGTGCAAATTCGATTTGCTGAGGATGATGGGCCACACTTAATTGATCCAGAATCCAATCATATAAAGGGCGGTTATTTTCAAACTCTAGAGTGCAGATCGAGTGGGTGATTTTTTCAATGGAATCCGAAAGGCAATGAGCAAAGTCGTACATGGGGTAAATGCACCAATTCGTCCCGGTACGGTAGTGGGTGGCTCGCTTGATGCGGTAGAAGACTGGGTCTCGCATCGTGATGTTTGGAGAGGCCATATCGATTTTGCCGCGAAGCACACACGCCCCGTCCTCAAATTCGCCAGCCCGCATCCGGCTGAAAAGATCCAGGTTCTCTTCGACCGAGCGGTTCCGATAAGGACTTTCTTTTCCCGGCTCCGTCAGGGTGCCCCTTTGCTCCCTTATTTCATCTGCGCTCAAACTGCAGACGTAAGCCTTGCCAACCTTAATGAGCTGGACGGCATATTGGTAGAGTTGCTCAAAATAGTCAGATGCATAGAACAGACGATCTTCCCAATCGACTCCAAGCCAGTGCACGTCGTTGATGACGGATTCTACATATTCAAGAGATTCACCACTCGGGTCGGTATCATCCATTCTTAAATTGCAGGTTCCACCATACTGTGCGGCGATGCCGAAATTGAGACAGACCGACTTGGCATGTCCGATATGGAGATAGCCATTTGGTTCGGGTGGAAAGCGTGTGGCCACGCGGCCCTGAAACCTATCGGTTCTGATGTGCTCATCAATAACTTCCCTTATAAAATCTGAGGGGGGCGATGAAGGGGCTTGGGTCATAGGTTCGGTTCCTTTCCTGATCTCACTCCACCTCATCATATATCATATCCGATCCATCTCGCAAGGCCCAATGGTTTAACAAGTTGGACTGCCTTCTAAGAAGTATGGAGCTAAAACTGAGAGGAGGTTCAGACAGTGATTTTTTAAATATTATTCTTTTTACTTTTTCAATTGTATCATTTATATTAAAAATCAAAACGCTATGCGTCTTGTCCTGTGCGCTGTGCAGCTTTGGAAATGGGGGGTCGTCTAGCGGTAGGACTATGGACTCTGGCTCCATCAACCGAGGTTCGAATCCTTGCCCCCCAGCCATTTGCGCCAATGCTGGCTTGCTTTTTCTGTGTGTGAATCTTGTGTAACTTGGGTGGTCTGAGGGGGTTGGGAGTGTTTAAAGAGAATTTGTTTTATTCTTTCATTTTTGTATCGAGCGTAACGCATGGTGCTGCGAATATCTGCGTGTCCAAACAAAGCTTGAAGCTCGGTCAAGTCTACATCTTCATCATCCAATAGTTGCTGCCCCAAAGAGTGCTTAGTCGCACAATAAAGCGGAAGGATTGGAGTCCCAAATTTCTCATTAGCCAGTATTGCCGTGGCATTCCATTCTTGCTCTAACATCTTGCGTGAATATCTTTTTCCATTCTTGGTGAACACATAAGGACAATCCTTTGGACTTGATTGAACAGCCTGCTTCAAGCAATCCTCAAGGACAGGAATAAAATCTATCACTCGAAGTCTACCAGTTTTTGTTGACTTGAGTTTGTTAGTCATACTTAAAGCATGGGTGATGGGAATTTTGTTTGCTGTCCAGTTTATATCTGTCTTCAGTAACCCTCTGCTTTCATTTGGACGGCAACCAGTCCATCTCAAAAAGATTAAAATTGGTGCATTGCAGCAGGAGAATATTTTTTGAGACTCTTCTTTTGTATAAGAACGAAGAGGGAGTTCAGGAATTTTTGGGAGCTTTGGAAACGAGGGGGCTTTAAGAATTAAATCTTCTCTCAATAGCCAGTTGAGAAATCCTTTTAATTCTCCCCTAACATTTTTCTGAGTTTTCAGGCTTCGATTTTCGATGGACTTGCAAAATTTCTTAATGTCACTCTTACTGATTGACCCGACATCCAGTTTATGGAAGTGAGGGGTAAAATAATTTTTGACGATGAGCCTTCTTATATTTTTGTAGTCCGAGGAGCAGGATGAATCATCCAACCATTTCTTAACTAGAACATCAAACTGGTTATGGGTGTGTTTGTACTCGCCGGGATTAAACTCTTCCTTCTTATTAACCATATCATAAGCGATTCTAACTTTTAGCCTCTGAGCTGAGTGTTCAATCAATTTAGTGCCGTCCCAATTCTTATAGAGGAAGTATCTCTTATTCTTCCATGTGAAATAAACTTGCCACCTTCCCGGCTCATATTCTCTGACTTTGACTAATGAATCGTTTAAGAGTTCTTGCAACATATTTTATTCCTCCTCTGAGAATTCAATCTTCCGGTTGCTCCATTCCCTTTTCGGGGGGAGGAGCGTATCGCCAATTTGGGCGGATGTCAATTCGCTGTTCAAGGTCTTCATCTGTTTTACCACCCGCCATAAACGCATCTTTTACCCCTCCTACTTATGCACCTTTGAATTTTCCTCTCGGAGAAATCGCTTTACATTATCCAGGTCGTAACGGAAAATTTCAGTAGTCCCGTCGTGCCTTCCCTCCTGACGACGCCCCAGGTACTTCTGGACATCGGAGCAGGCTACACAAACTTTGTACCCTAAAACCCGTCGTCTGGCAGGATAGGACTCCCCGCATCTCTCGCAAAGAACCTCTGTTTCTAAACTATCGTTTTGCATTTTAACCCCCTACTTATGACTACATAGAATTTCTAACACGCTGTATCTGCATACCCCTACTGAACACTTTAGTGAAAAGTCGCAATGTCCCGTAAAGGAGTGCCTTTATCCGAGTGGTTACGAACCTTTCAGGAAAAATTCCCTGGAGGTCTCGGGTGGGATTTGAATGTCGGCATCTGGGATGGGGGGCTCCTGAGAGCCTGTGCGACTGCCATCAGGGTGATACAGGGTGACAGGGTGTACTTCATCTTCTTTTGAGCGAAGCCAAGGGAGCAGGGGTATTTCTTTTGCGGTTAATAACAGGATAGCTTTTTCTTTGGCATGGTGAGAAATGATTCTCTGATACTCAGCGATCACCCTATCACCCTGCTCACCCTGCTCACCCTCGTCCCCGTCGAGTCTGATCGTAACCCAAACTCTGCTTCCGTAAGACCCCTTCTGTTTCCTCTTAATCCATCCCTTACAAACATGTTTCTGATAACGCCTCCGTGCACCATCAGGCGAGACTTCAAACTTTTTAGAAATGTTTTCTTGGTATGCCTGGATTGAGATTTTGGAGGCTCTATATGAAAGAGCCCCTTTTTGCTTTAACCACTCGAGCATCTCAAGATCAGTACCTGTAGGTTGATCCCGGTCTTCATAATCCAATGAGCCTTGGACTTTCCGTTCTACATACTCGAAATTTGAATCCAAGAATTCAAGCAAATCCACGAATGCCATTTCTACATCGAATATTGAAGCTTCAGTCCTTTTTTGACTGTTCGCAAGGATCGCAATCATTTTCAAGAACCAATTTTGAAGGGAAAAGCCGATGATCTCAGTAAAACTCGAAACCTTCTTGCTGTACCCCTCTCCAA
>Ga0105100_10002165_pt1 | contig 11495 bp, 10 predicted proteins | sample PPLLak12cMay2015_2_FD_87033 | JGI IMG/M metagenome (GOLD analysis project Ga0105100, IMG submission 87033) | Freshwater sediment microbial communities from Prairie Pothole Lake near Jamestown, North Dakota, USA - PPLs Lake P8 Core (1) Depth... | ecosystem: Environmental > Aquatic > Freshwater >... | reverse complement strand
CAGCGTCTCGTTCACGTAGTGCAGCGGCACCTTCATGTGGATCTTCTTGCTCTCGTCGATGCGCTGGAAGTCGACGTGCAGCACCTGCGCGCGGAACGGGTGCATCTGCACATCGCGCAGCAGCACGTTCTGCGCCTTGCCGTCGAGCTTCATCGACAGGATCGACGCGTGGAACGCCTCGTTCTTGAGCGCGTGGATGAGTGCGTTGTGGTCGAGCTCGATCGGCGTCGGATCGACCCCCCCGCCGTAGACGATGCCGGGGGCTTTCCCCGCGTGGCGCAGGCGGCGCGACGCGCCGCGTCCTTCGCCTTGGCGGGGAAAGGCGGTGAATTCGATGGAGGCCATGGCAATGCTCCCTGGTGTCTGCGGCCTTCCCTTCGCGGTCCCCGGCACCGCCGTTGCGGCGGTCGCGGGCCGGACAGGTCGTCCGCGGTTGGCGACAACCCCGCTCGGCTGGCCTGCCGGCGGGGATAGATAAAGCGTTGGATTGTAACAGGAAAGCGGGGCCGCCGTTACGGCATCAGCTGCCCGCCGTTGATCTCGACCACCTGCCCGGTCACGTAGCCGGCGAGTGCGTCCGAGGCGAGGTAGAGGAACGTCCCGGCGCACTCCTCGGCCGTGCCGAGGCGTGCCATCGGGATCATGCCCCGCATCGATTCGAGCATCTGCGGCGTCGAGTAGCGCTCGTGGAACGGCGTCGTGATCACGCCCGGCGAGACGCCGTTCACGCGGATGCCTTCCGGCGCGAGCTCGCGCGCGATGCCGCGGGTGAACGTGCTGACGAAACCCTTCGCCGACGCGTAGAGCGCCGCGCCCGGGCCGCCGCCATGACGCGCGGCGATCGAGGTCACGTTGATGATGCTGCCGCGCCCGGACTTGCGCAGGTGCGGGACGGCCGCCGCGCAGCCGATGACGAGCGACCGCACGTTGAGGTTGACGATGTCGTCGAAGGTCGCGTCGTCGATGTCCGCGACGGGCACCCGCTTGACCATGCCCCCGGCGTTGTTGACGACCACGTCGAGGCCGCCCAGGACGCGCGCCGCCTCGTCGACGATGCGCCGCACCGTCTCGCTCGAGCGCACGTCCCCGCCGACGAGGTGCGCTTCGCCACCCGCTTTCGCAATCGCGGCGGCAACCTCCTCGGCCTTGCCGCGGCTTGCGTTGTAATGCACCACGACGCGGCTGCCGGCGGCGGCGAACGCGCGCGCCGCGGCCGCGCCAATGCCGGTCGAGGCGCCGGTGATCAGTACGCGCTTGCCTGCGAGATCGGGGGCGACGGGGGTCGACATGAGGGCTCCTGGGGTTGTCACTCGGTGAACAGGCTCGACACCGACTCCTCGTTGGAGATGCGGGTCATCGTCTCGGCGAGGAGCTGCGCGCAGGACAGCTGGCGGATGCGCGGGCAGGCCTCGCCTTCGGCAGACAGCGGGATCGTGTCGGTGACCACCAGCTCGTCGATGTCGGACACGCCGATCCGCGACACTGCGCCGCCGGAGAGTACCGGATGGGTGCAGTAGGCGACGACCTTGCGCGCGCCGTGCTCCTTGAGCGCGGTCGCCGCCTTGCACAGCGTGTTCGCCGTGTCGACGATGTCGTCCATGATCACGCAGGTGCGCCCGGAGACGTCACCGATGATGTTCATCACCTCGGAGACGTTGGCCTTCGGCCGCCGCTTGTCGATGATCGCGAGGTCGGAGTCGAGACGCTTGGCGATCGCCCGCGCGCGCACGACGCCGCCCACGTCGGGGGACACGACCAGGAGGTCGTCGTAGTTCTGCTTCCACACGTCGCCGAGCAGGATCGGCGTCGCGTAGATGTTGTCGACGGGGATGTTGAAGAAGCCCTGGATCTGGTCGGCGTGCAGGTCCATCGTCATCCCGCGGTGCACGCCCACCGTGGTGAGCAGGTCCGCGATGACCTTGGCGCTGATCGGCACGCGCGCCGAGCGCGGCCGGCGGTCCTGGCGGGCGTAGCCGAAGTAGGGCAGCGCCGCGGTGATCCGCGCGGCGGAGGCGCGCTTCAGCGCGTCGACCATCACCAGCACTTCCATCAGGTTGTCGTTGGTCGGCACGCAGGTCGACTGCAGAATGAACACGTCGCGGCCGCGGACGTTCTCGAGCAGCTCGACCATCACCTCGCCGTCGGAGAACTTGCCGACGACGGCACGGCCGAGGCTCAAGTTGAGGTGCCGGCAGACCGCACTCGCGAGCTTCGGGTTCGCGTTGCCGGTGAAGATCCGCATCCGTTCGTAGGCCATCGAGCGCGTCGCCGGGCGTGGGGCTCAATCAAAAAAGGCAGGCCGCCTGATGCACGGGCGGCCTGCCTGACGGTGGCTGGGGAGGAAGGATTCGAACCCTCGAATGCCGGAATCAAAATCCGGTGCCTTAACCAACTTGGCGACTCCCCAGCGGAAACCTGGCCCCTCCCGGTACATGCCCCTGCCGGAGGGGGATCGTCGTCCCTTTCGGGCCTTCCCGCAGCCACTACGCAAACGACGCCAGCGGATGCCGCGCGAGCGTGCGGACCACGAGGCCCCGCAAGCCCGGCGGCAACGCGAGCACGGCGTTGCGGGCCGTCCCGGCGCTTGCGCACGCGGCGAACACCGAACTCCCCGAGCCGCTCATGCGGGCGTTGCCTGCCGCACGTCCCAACGCGACCAAGGCGGCCGCGACGTCGGGATGGCGGGCAGCGGCAACGGGCTCAAGGTCGTTGCATCCGTAACCCACGGAAAAGACGTTTATTTTCGCCGACGGTGTCGAACGTGTCAATTCGGGGGCCGCGAAGATCGCCGCGGTCGGCACCTGCACGGCGGGCAACGCGAGCGCAAGCCATTGCCGCGGCAGCGAAACCGGCGCGATCAACTCGCCGATGCCGCGCACGATCGCGTTCTCGCCGTGGACGAAGAACGGCACGTCCGCGCCGAGCTTCACGCCGATCCCGGCGAGCTCGGCGCGGGAAAGCCCGAGCGCCCAGAGGCGGTTCAGCCCGAGCAGCACGCTCGCGGCGTCGGAGCTGCCCCCACCAAGGCCCCCGCCGATCGGGATGCGCTTGTCGACGTCTATCGACGCGCCGAACGACGTACCGGTCGCGTCGCGCAATGCGAACGCGGCACGGATCGCGAGGTCGGCCTGTTCCGCGACGCCCGGGACGGCGCGCGCGCGGACGATCGCGCGGTCGTCACGGCGTGCGAGCGTCACCGTGTCGGCGAGATCGACGAGCACGAACAGCGACTCGAGCAGGTGGTAGCCGTCGTCCCGCCGTCCGGTCACGTGCAGGAACAGGTTGACCTTGGCCGGCGCGGGCACGACCAGCGTGTCGGGGGGCATGCGCTGTCGCATGGCCGGCGCATCAGTTCGATCGTTGCTAGCGTGGGCCACTGTCGACGTACGAGTCCAGCGCCAGCCTGACCTCGATCCCGGGATAGGCGAGCACGAGACGCGACGGCCGCACGCCCTCGTCCCGATAGCCGTAGACGATCTCCCATCCGTCCTGCCGCAGCACGGTCGCACGGCCCGCCGTGTCGCGCTCGATGGCGTGCTCGCTCGCAGGGTGCGGCTCCCCGCGCACCCACCAGGCGAGTCCGCGCACGGGCACCGGAACGCCGAGCGCCTCGCGCGTGAGCGACTCCCAGTCGCCCGAGCGTGCGACGCCGCCGTCCTGCTGTTCGAGCACGACGCCGTGTGCACCTCCCGAAAGCCGGGCGAGCGCCTGACCGAAGGGTGTCGAGAGCAGGAGCTCGTCCGTTCCCGGCGCGTGGCGCCAGTGGAAGCTCGCGGCCACGCCGGTCTCGCCGTGGCGCGCGGAGAGCCGCCCGGAAAGCTCGAACGGCGCATCGGCAAGCGCGATGACGGCGGGGGCGACGTCGACGCGCGGCGGTGTCGCGCAGGCCGCCAGCGTCGCGGTGAGCGCAAGCGCCAGCGCCCGCCGCCGCATCTCACCGCGCAGCGCGACCATGCTGTAGGCTCGCCAGCCGTGGCTAGCGGGAGTGGCGGCGCACCGTCTCGAGCAACAGCGGGTGATCGGGCGTCGACTTGAGCTGCGACTGCCAGATGTCCTTCGCCTTCTGTTGCTGGCCCTTCGCCCACAGCACCTCGCCCCAGTGCGCGGCGATCTCGGGATCCGGGCGTTCCGCGAACGCGCGGGCAAGATACTGCTCGGCCTCGTCGAGTCGCCCCAGTCGATACAGCGCCCAGCCCATGCTGTCGAGAATGAACGGGTCCGACGGCGCGAGGCGGTGCGCCTTCTCGATCAGCTGGAAGCCCTCGTCGATGCGGCGCGTGCGGTCGACGAGCGTGTACCCCAGCGCGTTCAGCGCGTGCGCGTCGTCGGGCTTCATCTCGACCAGCCGGCGCAGCGCCTTCTCGGCGTCGTCGATGCGGTCGAGCTTCTCCAGCACCATGGCCCGGTCGTAGACCAGGTCCGTCGACTCCGGAAGCTCGGCGAGGCCCTGGTCGAGGATCGCAAGCGCCTTGGCATGGTCGTTGGCGTCGCGGTAGAGCTGCGCCTCGGTCTGCCGCACCTGGACACGCTGCTCGATCGTCACGGCGGGCAGTTCGGCAAGGAAGCGGCGTGCCTCGTCGCGCTTGCCCTGCTTGCCCGTGACCACGGCGATGCGCAGCTGGGCGAGCCAGGCGCGCTCGCCTTCGGGCACGTCACGGTAACGAGCGATCGCCTGGTCGAGATTGCCGCGGTCCTCCGCGACCTGCGCGAGGTAGAACTCGACCTGGCCCGCCTCGCCGTAACCGGCGCGCTGCAGCGCCTGCAGATCGGTCTCGGCCGCATCCCAGTCCTTCATCTGCACGGACAGCACGGCGGCACCGAACTGCAGCTCGCGCTGCGACGGGTCGCTCGCGAGGACGCTCCGGTAGAGGGTGCGAGCCTCCGCGAATCGCTTCTGCTCGACCAGGTGCTGGGCGAGGGCGATCTTGAGGGCACGCGACTGCGGCGCTTTCGCGAGCGCCGTCTCGATGTAGGCGATCGCCCGGCTCGCCGAGGACTTGCCGAGGAGCTCGGCCTTGAGCAGCACCGCACGATCCCAATCCGGCTTGAGGGTGAGCGCACGGTCGGCCGCCTCCATCGCGGCCGTGGCGACGCCCGGATCGGTGAGGCCCGTGTTGAGTCCGGCCAGCGCGATCGCGAACTGCGCCTCGGCGCTTCCTGGGTAGGGTTTCGCCAGATCGACGACCAGGCGGAACACCGCAGACTTGTCCGTCTGGTGGCCGAAGACGCGGTTGATTTGCAGGAACGGCTCGCCTACCCCGGCGCCCGAGACGGCGGCGTCGGCCAGGAAGCGTTCGAGCCGCGCCCGCAGCTCGCTCTCCGGAGTCTCGTCCTGCAGACGCGACATGTTGCCCGAAGCGACGGCCGCGATGATCTGGCCGGGCCGCTCGGCCGTCGGATCGAGCTCCTGCCACAGCCTCGCCGCCTGCTCGATGGCCGGGCGCTGGCGGGTCGCAAGGGCGATCTCGGTCGCGCGGCGGGCGAGCGCCGGGTTGGCCGAAGCCCGTGCCGCTTCGAGATAGGCACGGGCGGCAATCGCCGGCTCACCGCGCTGCAGCGCGATATCCCCCACCAGGAGGCGATAGAAGATGTCGGGGGGCAGTACGTCTTCCGCCGATCGGGATGCCGCCGGCCCGCTCGCGGGTTGCGGTGACGCCCCCGGACCCGGACTGCCCTGCGCGGATGCCGTGGCCGCCGCGAGTCCCGCGAGCGCGGCGATCGCGATCCGGATGAGGCGCTGCTTCATCGATTCCTCTGCTTTCCTGGCGTTCCGGCACAGCCGGAGCGGAAAATCCATCTTAGGTTATATTCCGCGGCCCAACAAACGTCGGCGTGACCGCTTATCGCGCGGGATCCCCGGGGTCGCAGCAAACACCCGCCATGCCAGAGCTTCCCGAAGTCGAAACCACGCGGCGTGGCATCGAGCCGCACGTGGCGGGGCGGCGCATCGTCTCGGTCCATGTGTACGACGCCCGCCTGCGCTGGCCGGTTCCATCGACGCTGCCCGTGCTTCTCGATGACGCACTGATTGTCGGCGTCGAGCGCCGAAGCAAGTACTTGCTCTTCCGCATTGCCGCGAAAAGCGGTCCTGGAACGCTTCTGATGCACCTCGGGATGACGGGGAGCCTGCGCGCTTTCGGCGACGCCCCCGCGCGTCGCCGGCACGATCACGTCGATGTCTGCCTGGACGACGGTACGGTCATCCGCTATCGCGATCCGCGCCGCTTCGGCTCCATTCACTGGGTGCCCGGGCCGGCGCCGTCGCACCCCCTGCTCGACGGGTTGGGCCCGGAGCCGTTCGATCCCGCGTTCGACGCGGACTACCTCCACGCGAGGACCCGTGGACGGCGCGCCGCGATCAAGGTCACGCTGATGGACAACCGTGTCGTGGTGGGCGTCGGCAACATCTACGCGGCCGAGTCGCTGTTCCGCGCCGGCGTCCGTCCGGCTACCCCGGCGGGACGCGTGTCGCGGGCCCGGCTCGCCGCGCTCGTCGATGCGGTGCGGCAGGTGCTCGCCGAGGCGATCGACAAGGGGGGCAGCTCGTTGCGCGACTTCGTCGATGCGGAGGGAGCGCCGGGGCACTTCCAGCTCGACTACCGCGTGTACGGCCGCGAGGGCGAGCCGTGCCGGGTCTGCGGCACCCCGATCCGCAACCGCCGCCTCGGGCAGCGGTCGTCCTGCTACTGCCCCGCCTGCCAGCCGCGCTGACGCAGGGCCACCCGGTCCGCGCGCAGCCCAGCACCGTCGGTCGGCCGACCATGTTACGGCCCGTCGCGGGGCACGGGGCGTGCTTCGAAGCCCCGTGTTAGATTCGTCGTCCCGCGTGGGCGAGGGGAACAGGGGAAGCATCGTGCAATCGCGCGAACTCGCAGCGCGTTTCGAGGCCTACGGCGACTGGCGGCGTCGGCTCGCGGCGCGGGTATCGGAACTCCACGGCTGGCTCGACGAGCAGGAGCTCGCGGACGCGCAGGTCGAGCAGCGCGTGCAGCGGATCCTCGATCGGCTGCACCAGGACAAGCTGGTGGTCGCGTTCGTCGCGGAATTCTCGCGCGGCAAGTCCGAGCTGATCAACGCGATCTTCTTTGCCGACTTCGGCGCGCGCCTGCTGCCCTCGGCGGCCGGTCGCACGACGATGTGTCCAACCGAGCTGCTGCACGACCCGTCGCGGCCCCCGTCGATCCGTTTGCTGCCCATCGAGACTCGCGGCAAGGACGCCACCGTCGCCGAGTTCAAGAACTACGCCGAAGAGTGGACGACGATCGCGCTCGACCTCGCGTCCGCGGAGCGGATGACCGACGCGCTGTCGCGCGTGTCCCAGGTGAAGCGCGTGCCGGTGGAGCTCGCCCGACGCTACGGATTCCCGGACGGCGACGAAGGGATGTCGGCGGCCGGCCCCGCCGAGGAAGTCGAGATCCCGTGCTGGCGGCACGCGATCATCAACTTTCCGCACCCGCTGCTGAAGCAGGGACTGGTGATCCTGGACACGCCGGGGCTGAACGCGATCGGCACCGAGCCCGAGCTCACGCTGTCGCTCCTGCCGCAGGCGCACGCGGTGCTGTTCATCCTCGCCGCCGACGCGGGCGTCACGAAGACCGACCTCGAGGTGTGGCGGCGGCACCTTGCCGGCGAGGACGCCGCGACCCGGCGCGGCCGGATCGTCATCCTGAACAAGATCGACGGCCTCTGGGACGAACTGAAGACCCCTGCCGAGATCGATGCCGAAATCGCCCGGCAGGCGCGGTCGAGCGCCGAGCTGCTCGGCGTTCCGCCGGAGCAGGTGTTCGCCGTGTCGGCGCAGAAGGGGCTCGCGGCCAAGGTGAACGGCGACGACCCGCTGCTCGCCAGAAGCCGCCTGCCTGTGCTCGAAGGCGCGCTGTCCGGGCGGCTGATCCCGGCGAAGCGCGAGATCGTCGGCAGCGCCACGTCGAGCGACGTGCGCGCACTCGCCGAGGCGGTGAAGACATTGCTCGGCGCGCGCTCCACCGGCGTCGCGGAGCAGCTCGCGGAACTGAAGGCGCTGCGCGGCAAGAACCTCGACGTCGTCGCGCACATGCTGGAGCGCGCCCGCGACGAAAAGGAGCTGTTCGAGCGCGGCCTCGCACGCTTCACCGCGCTGCGCAACGTGTTCACGGGGCAGACCAACGCGCTCTTCGACCGGATCGGCCTCGAGTCGCTGCGCAGCAACGCCACCCGCACGCGCAAGGCGATCGAGGCGTCCCCGTTCACCCGGGGCCTGCGGCAGGCGATGGGCGAGTTCTTCGCCTCGATCCGCGCCGACTTCGACGCCGCCGCGCGGCAGTCCGTCGAGATCCACGAGATGATGCGCGCGATGTACTCGCGCTACGCGCAGGAGCACGGGCTCGAGACGTTCGTTCCCCCGCCCTTCTCCGTGCTCAAGTACCACAAGGAAGTCGAGCGCCTCGAGCGCGCCTACAACGAGCACTTCAACACGCTCTGGAACATGGTGAGCAAGGCCAAGTTCCCGCTCATGCGGCGGTTCTTCGAAACCGTCGCGTCGCGGGCCAAGCGCGTCTACGACGTCGCCAACCGTGACGCCGACGCCTGGCTCCGCGCGGTGATGGGCCCGCTGGAGACGCAGGTCAAGGAGCACCACCTGCAGCTCAAGCGGCGCCTCGACAGCATCAGGCGCATCCATAGCGCGAGCGACGAGCTCGAGGAGCGGATCGCCGAGCTCGACCAGCAAGGCCACGCACTGGCCGCGCAGGTGCGGGCGCTCGAGCGCGAGGTCGCGGCCATCGACGACGTCGTGGCGATGCCCTTCGGCCTGTCGCTCGCGGCGAACAGCTGACGTTTTCGCGGGCGGGCGCCTACCGCCGCACCCTAACGTTAACGAACGAACTTCCCGTCGCGGCCGATCATCGCCAGATCGACGAAGCGCGAGGCGTTGTGGTTGGTGCTCGAGAACGAGACGCCGAAGCCGCCGAGATCCAGGTTGTTGACCGACTCGAGGGCCGCGACGAACCGCTCGCGCGTCAGGTCGCGGCCGGCGCGGCGCAGGCCTTCGGTCAGCACCTTGGCGGAGAGGAAGCCCTCGAGCGTCGAGAAGTTGACCTCGAGGTTGCCGGCGCGCTTTGCGAGGTCGAGGTATTCCCTGACCACCGGCGTCAGCGGGCTCCAGGGGAACGGCACGACCTGCGAGATCATCACCCCGTGCCCTTCGGGCCCGAGCGCGTCGGCAAGTGCCTTGCTGCCGACGAACGAGACCGTGTAGAACGACGCGAGGCTGCCCGACTTCTTCATCTCGCGGACGAACTCCGCGATGGACCCGTAGGCCGAGATCATCACCACCGCGTCGGGCTGGGAGGCGTGGATCGTCTTCACCGCCTCGGCAACGTTGGTGGTGTTGCGCTCCACCGTGCTGGACGAGTGCACCTTGAGTCCCCGCTTGGTCAGCGCGCGCGTGGTGCCGTCGAGGCCGGCCTGTCCGAAGGAGTCGGCCTGGTGGAACACGGCGATCTTGCGGGCGCCGATCCGCGTCAGGTGCTCCACGATCGCCTCGGTCTCGTCGTAGTAGCTCGCGCGCACGTTGAAGACGTAGCGGTTGAACGGCTGCCGCAGGAGCTCGGCGCCGGTGAAGGGCGCGACGAACGGCACCCTGGCCTCGGTGAACACCGGCAGCGACGCCTGCGACGTCGGCGTGCCGACGTAGGCAAAGAGCGCGAACACCCGGTCATCGGTGATCAGCCGCCGGGTGTTCTCCGCCGCCAGCGCGCTCTCGTACTTGTCGTCGCGGCTCTTCAGCTCGATCGTCCGCCCGTTGATGCCGCCCTGGGCGTTGACGTGGTCGATCCACAGCTTGGCGCCTGCGCGCATCTGGATGCCGAGCTGCGCCGCCGGACCGGTGAAGGCGGCCGACTGCCCGATCAGGACCGAGGTTGGGGTTACGCCATCCTGGCCGCGGGCGGGCCCGGCCGCCGTGAATGCGAGCACGAGACCCGCCAGTGCGGCAAAGCATCGAAGAACCATGTCGTCTCCTCCGGTACGGGATCCGTCCGGCGGGGGTGTCGAGACGCCGCGGCCGGCGGTAACCGGGAATGCGAGCAAATCCCGAGCCAGCGCCCGGGCCGTCGGTCAGCCCGACGCAGCCGCCTTCGCCGCCATCAGGCCCTCGTACTTGCGCACGAGAACCTCGCGAGATTCCGCATGGTCGGGGTCCAACGGGATGCAGTCGACCGGGCAGACCTCGCGGCACTGTGGCGCATCGAAGTGCCCGACGCACTCGGTGCACTTCGCGGGGTCGATCACGTAGATCTCCGGTCCCTGCGCGATCGCGCCGTTCGGGCACTCGGGCTCGCAGACATCGCAGTTGATGCACTCGTCGGTGATCATCAGCGCCATCGGCGCCTCCCTACCGTGCGTGCCCGGCAGCCTTCGCCTTCAGTCGCCGGTTGACCGCGGGGTGCACGAACATCGACACGTCGCCGCCGAACTTGGCGATTTCCCGCACGATCGTCGCGGAGATGAACATGTATTGCTCGGCCGGCGTCAGGAACAGCGTTTCGACCTCGGGATGGAGGTTGCGGTTCATGCCGGCCATCTGGAACTCGTACTCGAAGTCCGAGACCGCGCGCAAGCCCCGCAGGATGACGCGGGCGCCGTGGGCGTGCACGAAATCCATGAGCAGCGACGAGAAGCTCGTCACCGTGACGTTCGGGAACGGCGCGAGCACCTCCCTCGCCATCTCGACACGCTCCTCGAGACCGAAGTAGGGCGTCTTCGAGGCGCTGGCCGCCACGCCCACGACGACCGTGTGGAAGAGTTGCGCCGCGCGGCGCACGAGGTCCTCGTGGCCGCGGGTGAACGGGTCGAAGGTTCCGGGATAGACGACCTTGAGCATGGGGGTGCCGACGGCAAACGCCACGCGCACCGCGTTCACGGCGCGCCGGGATCCGGCCGCAGCAGATGGTAATACACCTGTCCGGCCCGCGCGCTCCGCACCATCTGCAAACCGGGCGGGGCGCCGAGCGCATGCCCTGCCTCGGCATAGATCGCGCCATCGGCCGCAAGCCGCGCCGCGGCGAGCGGCAGGAGCCACGCCCAAGGGTCGTCGGCGAACGGGGGATCGAGGAACACGACGTCGTAGCGGCCCGCGTCCTGTTCGAGAAAACCGCGTGCGTCCGCGCGACGGGCGTCGAGGCCATCGAGGCCGAAGAGGCGAGCGTGCCCGGCGATCGCGGCGACCGCCTTCGGGTCGCGATCGACGACGACGGCGCGCGCCGCGCCCCGCGACAACGCCTCGAGCGAGAGCACACCCGAACCCGCGTAGGGCTCGAGCGTCGTGCGTCCGGCCAGTGCCTGCCCCAGCCAGTTGAAGAGCGTCTCGCGGACCCGGTCGGGGGTGGGGCGCAGCGCCGCGGCCGGCGGGAAGCGCACGACGCGCCCCCGGCAAAGCCCGCCGCTGATGCGTACGGAGATGGGCGGGCGGCGGGACATGGGCGGGAGAGGACGGGCGGAGGCCGACGCGCAGACTT
>Ga0105100_10002163_pt1 | contig 11498 bp, 13 predicted proteins | sample PPLLak12cMay2015_2_FD_87033 | JGI IMG/M metagenome (GOLD analysis project Ga0105100, IMG submission 87033) | Freshwater sediment microbial communities from Prairie Pothole Lake near Jamestown, North Dakota, USA - PPLs Lake P8 Core (1) Depth... | ecosystem: Environmental > Aquatic > Freshwater >... | reverse complement strand
GGGCATATTTCGTCAGGGGGAATCGGTGGCCTTCCGGAAGCGGCAGTGCGAAATGATCGGAATAATAGATTTTCATGCAGCCGATGAAAGCGCAATCTGCTTACCAGCGATCCCAATGAGTGATCTCGTCCAACTTTCGGCGACCACCTTTCTGGGGCGGGCGGGTGAAAGCACCCTCTTCAGCCGGGTATCCGAAGGAAAGAGCGATGCGCAGGTGTAGCTCTTCTGGAAAACCCAGCAGCCCCCGGGCTTTATCGGCTTCGTAGATGCTTGCCAGGCATGAACCGACGCCAAGCTCCCAGGCGGCTAGCTGCATATAAGCCGCAGCCTGGCCGATATCGAACATGATCTGGAACTTCTGGCTGGGGTCGGGATGGATAATGGCAACCCCTAGAGCCGCACCGGCTAAATGCCCGGCCCATTGCCCGCACTCGGAGAGGACCTTCAGAATGGATTTGTCTGTAATGGCGATGAAGTGCCAGGGTTGGGTGTTTTTGGAGGATTGCGCCCGCCGCCCGGCATTCAGGATGGCATGGATAGTTGCCTCTGGTAAAGGCTCGGCGGTGAATGTACGTACAGCACGTTTCAGTCGGATGGCATCTGATGTGTTCATTAGATAATCCTAACAGGGATAGACAAGATCAACAGGATAGTTATTTGTGTAATCTGCGGTATTCAAGTTTGGGGTTGCCAAAATTGATGAGCAAACCGACTTCAATGCCAGTTGCTTTCAAGTAGTTGATCAGTTGGGCTTTATGCTCAGGTGCTAACGCGGTGACAGCCTTAAGTTCAATAACAACCGTGTCTTCTACGAGGATGTCCGCATAAAAATGACCAACGCTTTCTCCACGAAACGAGACATCAATGGGTACTTGAGCGATTGCCTTAGGACCTTTTTGATGCAAAGCAATGAGCAGGGCTTTTTCGTAAACCGACTCTAAAAATCCTGCCCCTAATTCATTAATCACCTCAAAGCAGGCTGAAAGGATGAGGCTGGTAAGTTCTTCGTGTAAGAGCAGCATGGCCGTAATATGCTAGATTGAAATGGCGGTGAAGTAAAACAGTGATCACCACGACCTTCAGATTTGCACTTTACTTCTTTTTTATCCTATCCATCCTGTATATCCCTGTTCGTAACCCTGTACTGTCTTTGAACAGATTCACCTCAGGATATTATTTACACACCCCAAGCGCAGAGCACAGGCGATCGTAATCGAGATGGGCGTTCAATAGCTCTTCGAACTGCTGCAACTTGGTGGCTTGCCCCAGGCGGGTCTTGCCGAAGGCGCGTTCGACGGTCTCGACCGTCTCGATGGTATTCAAGGGTACCAGCAGGATAGCCACACCGAACTCTTCGGCTTGCTTGACAATCAACGGGCTGGGGTGCAGGTTACCGGTCAGGATCAGGCAGGTGGTGGAGGTCTCCAGGGCTGCCAGCTGGATATCGGTTCGGTCGCCCCCCGTGATAACAGCCTTGTTGATCTGCTTGCGGAAGCGAGATAGCGCCGCCTCGGCTGTCATAGCGCCAACCGTGAGAGTTTCTACCAGGGCTTGCAGATCAGGCTTTGCGGTGAGCACCTGGGCATCCAAAACCTGGATGATCTCGCCCACGGAGAGCGCCTCCAGGCTGCGCCGCTCTGGCAAAATGCCAAATACGGGAATATTGTGCTTCTCCAGGTAGGGCACAGCAATTTCGCGCACAAAAGCCATGGCTTCTTCGGGGACACGGTTGATCAGAACCCCGTTCATCGCCGCACCCAGGCGCGCCTGGGAGGCAAGGGCGTCATCCAGCACGCGGACATAATCTTTGTACTTAACCATAACCAGGATGTGGCTGCCCAGCTCTGCGGCAACGGCAGGAGTTGGCAGGCCAACCGCATGCCCTTCGCGCAGGCTGGCACCGCCCTCTAGCAACAATACATCTTTGCCTGCCCCTGCTGCGGCCGCGGCGGCTTTCACCTGATCCATCAGGTTAATATCCACCTGGTCCCGCAGCCGCTCGCGTAGAAATTCAGGGGTCACCACTACCGGGGAAAGCTCCCAGGGAGAGGCTTTAAGCTTGAGCGCTTCGATCACAAAAGCCGCGTCTTCATCGGCGATCTTATTGCCTACCCGCCAGGGAGTCAGGCTGAGGGGTTTCAAATAGCCTACCTGGTAATCGTTGGCTTGAAGGCGCTTGCCGAATGCCAGGCAGGCGGCTGTTTTTCCTGAATATCGTTCTACTGAGGTGATGTAAATTGTTTTCATAGCTCAATTCCATTTCCAAGATCCATCAGGCAGATTATTTAGAAAGAACCAGGCGCATATCGATCGCAATCGCGCCCTGGTTTCGGGAATAAACCATCAACGGGTTGATATCCAATTCAGCAATTTCGGGGAAATCCTGGACTAGCTGGCCCATCCGCAGCAGGGTGTCCACGATAGCGGCTTTATCTGCTGCGGGCTTGCCGCGCACGCCATCCAGCAGGGCGTGGGCGCGGATCTCTGCCAGCATTTCCTCAGCTTCTAGCGGCGAGAAGGGGGCAATCCGGAAGGTGACATCTTTCAATGTTTCGACATAGATTCCGCCCAGGCCGAAGGTGACCAGCGGGCCAAACTGCGGGTCGCGGTTCATGCCTACCAGTACTTCCAGGCCACCGGAGGGCACCATTTGCTGTACCAGACAGCCCCAGATGCGAGCGTCTGGAATATAGCGCTGCGCCCGGTAGGTCATCAACTCGAAGGCGTCCCGCACATCCTCGGCGTTTTCCAGACCGACCTTGACGCCGCCGACGTCCGTCTTGTGCAGGATGTCGGGAGAAGCGATCTTCAGCACCACCGGGTAACCGAAGCGCCCCGCGATATCAATCGCCTGGTCAGGCGTCTCGGCAATCTCGGATTGGGGTATGTTCAAGCCGTAGGCTTGCAGAATGCCGCGTGCTTCGAAATCCCCGATCGAAACCCGTCCCTCTGACCGCACCTTGCCGATCAAATCTGCAACTGCCTGCCGGTCCACATCGAAATGGGCAAACTCTGGCAGTGGGCGGTTGCGGGTCATGCGCTCGGTTGACATAGCACGGAAAGCGCGTGAGGCGCGCTCAGGGAATGGGTAATTGGGCACGCCGTGGGCGTTGAGGATCTCTATCCCGGTCTTAACCCGCGCCTCGCCCATAAAACAGGTCAGAATAGGCTTGTCAATCTCGGCAGCCAGGTCGCCAACTGCCTGGGCGGTTGCCTCGATCTCGGTCATAGCCTGGGGGGTCAGCACCACCAGCAAGCCGTCTACGTTGGGGTCTGCCGCCACGTTCTTCAAGGCAAAACGGTAACGGTCGGCGCGGGCATCTCCCAGGACGTCCACCGGGTTGGCCGCGCTGGCAGCATCCGGCAGGTACTGTTCCAGGGCGTGAATGGTCTCGATTTCGAAGCGGGCGATGCTCAGGCCTGCCCGTTCCAGCGCATCGGTTGCCAGGATGCCTGGACCGCCGGCGTTGGTAATGATGGCTATCCGATCTCCCGCCAGGGCGGGTTGGTAACCGATTGCCAGCGCCATATCGAACAAGGCTTCCATCGAATCCGCCCGCAAGATGCCAGCCTGGCGAAACGCTGCCTGGTAGGCCTGCTCGGAGCCAGCCAGCGAGCCGGTGTGCGAGGATACCGCCCGTGAACCAGATTGGGTCACACCGGATTTGATGGCAACCACAGGCTTGCGCCGGGTGATATTCCGGGCGACCTCGATGAATTCCTGCCCGTTGGGAATACCCTCGCTGTAAATCATGATCACCCGGGTGTGCGGGTCATCCGCCCAGGCCTGCAGCAGGTCGATCTCGTTGACGTCCGCCTTGTTGCCCAGACTGACGAATTTAGACAGCCCCAGGCGCCCCGCCAGGGCAATGTCCAGCACAGCCGTCCCCAGCGCGCCGGATTGTGACATGAAAGCCATCGGACCGCTCGGTGGTGTACCTGCCGCAAATGAAGAAATGAGCGGGGTAAAGGTATCGATCACACCCAGGCAGTTCGGTCCCACCAGGCGGATATTGTATTCCTGGGCGATCTGCACCAGCTCGCGCTCTCGCTCCAGCCCTTCCATCCCGGCCTCGCGAAAACCAGCGCTGATCACGATAGCAGCCGGAATGCCTTTCATGCCGCACAGGCGTAATGCCTCCGGAACGTAGGGGTAGGGGATGACGATGACCGCCAGTTCGATACTTCCTTCAACATCCAGCACAGATGGATAAGCTCGCTGGCCGAGGATCTCATCTGCCCCGGGGTTGATGGGGTAGATTTTACCGATCTGGGCATATCCGCCTTCGACCAGGTTTTTCAACACGGAATGCCCCAGCTTATCCGGATTGGTCGAGGCGCCAATTACAGCAACGGATTCTGGCTCAAAAAATGCTTTCAACATATTGTTCTATTTCTCTTTGATCAAGATTAATACCATAGTCTGGTTGCTGCCCGGTGATGGCCCCAGGGTGACGGTTGCCAGGCGGTTGTCTTTTGTGTAGTTCAGGGTTGCTGCCTTGTCACTCTCAAACCAGTTCTGGTCAACCTTTGCCCACCCGGCGCCAGGCATCTGGGTTTTATAGAAGTCTAGCACCTGGAGATAAGGGAGAGGAGTCAGGTAAGATACCAGGCTGCCGGATTGGAAGTACATCTCCTTATCCCCTTCAAGGACGGGGATATCCGGGGCGGGGGTCGTCTGGGCGATTTGTGTCACAAATGCCTGGACGGTAGCAATCGCGCCAGGGCCTTGTTCGGTTGCCACCGCCACTGCAGTTGCCATCAAACCCGGTCCCTGTTCGGTAGCAAATGCCCAGGCGGTTTCCGCCAGGCCGCTGTCTTCAACCTGGGTGCCAACTGCCTGGATGGTCTCGACAAAACCTTCGCCGGCGACCTGGGTGCCAACTGCCTGGACGGTTTCGAGATAACCTTCACCGGCGACCTGGGTGCCGACTGCCCGGACGGTGCTCAGGAGAGCACCACCCTCGTCAATCTGGTTCGCGGCCGATTCGACGGTGGCCCGTGTCGAACCAACCTGCTCCTGGATTCTGCCCAGCGTCTGGCAGGCAATCGTAAAGCTAACCAGGATGGCAACCAGCCAGGTAAGACGGATGAAATTCGAGCGCATGCCCATACTCCTTGTCTGGTCAAGATTCTCTATTGAAATTGCGGGATGACATCCCGCGCCAGGGCTTCTATTCCTGGCAGATCATCCAGGTCCAGCCATTGCAGCATCACCCGCTGCACACCGGCTTCAGAAAAGCCAGCAAGCTGCTCTGCAATCTCGCTGGCAGTGCCAACCACCAACCCGCGTTGGCGAAGGCTTTGAGCGTCGTGCTTGCCCAGAGTGCGGATGCCTACCTTTTCGCGCACACCTTGTTCATTATAGCCGAAGATACAGCCGGTCATCATCGAGCGGCGCACGCTGCTAGGCTGGCGTCCCTGTTCTGCTAACAGGTCATCCAGGATTTTATTCAGCCGGAAGAACTCTCCTAAGGAGATATATACTGCGTTCCATTCATTTCCGTAGCGCGCGACCAATGGCAATGTGCGCTTGACACCATTGCCGCCGATCAAGATGGGCGGACCACCCGGACGCTGAGGTCTGGGAAGCAAAATAGCATCTTTGAGATGGTAGTAGCGTCCTTCAAAATCTACCGGCTTGTTGCTGCTCAGCAGGCTGGTGATCACTTGGAGTCCTTCTTCGAAACGGTCGAACCGGGCGGACGTATCGAGCAGGTCCCAACCGTAATTGGCGTGCTCCCGCTGTTGCCACCCGGCTCCCAGGCCCAGGGTCAGGCGGCCTCCGGAGAGATCGTCTACGGCGGTAGCCATGCGGGCTGTCATCGTCGGGTGGCGGAAGGAGACCGGGCTGACCAGGGGGCCAAACTCGATCCGCCGGGTATTATCTGCCAGCCAGGTCAGCGAGACCCACAGCTCAAGAGATTCGCGATCTGGCGGATCGGCGTTGGTGTAGTGATCCGACCGGTACAGTCCTGCAAAACCTAGGTCCTCGACCGCCCGGGCAATCCGCTGCCAGCGCGGCCAGTTGAGGCCATTTTGTCCCTCAACCATTATCGCAATGTCAAGCGATCGTGTCTTTTTCATGGCGGTCACCCAAATTTCTTGATATACTCCTCGGCTTTCTCGACCAATTCCCGGTTCCCAATGAAGAGCGGGGTGCGCTGGTGGAGAGAGGCAGGCTGGATATCCAGGATTCTCTGGAAACCATCCGAGGCGTAACCCCCGGCTTGCTCGGCGATGAAGGCTAGCGGTGCAGCCTCATACAGCAGTCGCAGCTTGCCGGTAGGTTTCTTAGGGTCTTTGTAGTCTGCGGGATAGTAGAAGATACCACCAGCCAGCAGGTTGCGGTGAAAATCACCCACCAGCGATCCGATATAGCGGGCTGAGAGGGATTTATCGTTGCCCTCCAGCCCTTGCAGAGAGCGAGTGTATTCTTGTACGCCTTGGCTCCAATACTTCTGGTTGCCCTGATTGGTGCTGTAATATTTTGGCTTATCGGGAATGCGGATATTCGGATGGGTCAGCAAAAACTCGCCCACGCTCGGGTCCAGGGTGAAGCCGTGCACCCCGGAACCGGTGGTATAGACCAGCATGGTGCTGACGCTGTACACCAGGTAACCCGCCACAACCAGCTCGCTCCCGGGCTGCAGGCAGTCCTCCAATGTTCCGGGACCAGATTCGGTCACCCTCCGGAAAACGGAGAAGATCGTTCCGATGCTGGTGTTGTAGTCGATATTCGAAGAGCCGTCCAGCGGATCGTAGAGGAGGATATACTTGCCGGTGGGGTGCCTGGGGGGAATGGGAAGCAGATCGGCATGTTCTTCAGATGCCATAGCTGCCAGCCTGCCGGTGTGATCGTTTAGGCGGTAGATGGTCTGATCTGCCAGGCGGTCCAACTTCATCACCTGCTCGCCCTGCACGTTGTAGTCTTCGGTGCTGCCCAGGATCTCCACCAATCCGGCGCGAGCGGTGTTGCTGGCGATGAATTTGCCAGCCAGGGCGAGATCATATAACAGGTTGGTGAGGGTACCCGTTGCATCCGGATGGATTTTCTGCTCTTCCAGGATGTGCCTTTCGATGGTCATGACCCGCAGCTTACCCTGACTATCTAAGAACATATTGCCTCCCAGTCATCCGAACTTGTTTCAATTCGCTATCTTTATTTTACCCGCGCTCTACCCCCAGGGCGAGTCTCGATCCCAGATTGTTGTATCTTGAAGCCCTATAACACTGGGGTTTGTGTCAACTTTCTTGCGGTTGAGTGGTGCGAACGCTTCTGGCGATCCTACGCAAGATCGGGGCGATAATCCCGCTGCGTCCCATGCCGGCAATCACCTTGTAGGCAAAGCCAGGGACGCAGATGACTTTGTTGCGTTTAAGGGCTTTTAGCGATTCCCGGACAACGAAATCAGAAGTATGCCACAAGCTTTTGGGCAGCGGGAACTTGCGAACACGGCTTAGCTCGGGCGAGTCGTGGAATTCGGTCACAGTAAAACCAGGGCAAAGCGCCTGGACCCGGATGTTTTTCTGTCTGAGCTCCACATGGAGCGCTTCTGAGAAGGCCACCAGGTAGGCTTTCGTCGAGCAGTAGGTCACTCCACCCCAGGGAATGAAAGCTGCCACCGATGAGACATTAATGATCCCTCCCTGCTGGCGAGCGATCATTACCGGAATCGCCGCATGGGTCAGGTGGACGCTGGCAACCACGTGGACCTGGATCATTTCCAGGTGCTTATCGAAATCATTTTTACTGAATGTTCCAGCAACCCCAAAACCAGCGTTGTTCACCAGCAGATCCAGCGAGCTTTACTTGCTGATGCGTTTACTCACTTCCTGGATATCAGCATCCTTTGCCAGATCAGCCGCCAGCACCTCAACGTGGACAGAGTGCTGGCGCTCCAACTCATCGGCTAACCGGCGGAGCACGTCTTCTCGCCGGGCGACCAGTACCAGGTCATAACCAGCAGGAGCCAGCTGCCGGGCGAAAGCTTCTCCAATGCCACTTGAAGCGCCTGTGATCAGGGCAGTTTGATTGCCAGGTGAGTTCATGATGCGCATCTCTCCGTTGTGTTATGTTTACGTCCTGCCTGCACCCAGGAAACAAATTTCAGGTTAGCCTGGAGCGTCCAAAGGTCATTGTGGGCATAACGCCTTGAGAGCAATCCATTTCCCTGGCTGATCTTCAATTTGGATATCTCCACACAGGACACCTTCTTGCACCAGTAAATCTACGGCTTGCTCGGCTTCAGTAACAGACCAGGCAAATACCTTGAGCAGGTCTCGAAGCTGGGCTGCGCCTACGGAGTGGAAATATAATTCTGTCAACCGGCGGTAAGCCTGGCGCTCGGTGATAAATCGAGTCTGGTCGATGATCTCCGGGTAGTGACGGGTGACGATATCATATGCAAAGGCGTAGTGCCAGGCTCCTGCCTGGGTTACCCCCACCGGGAGGATTTTGAAATCGACCTGTAAATCTACTAAGGCTTTATTGAAGCGTGAGTCGCTTTCCTTGCTCGAAAGGCGGGCTGCTTTCCGTAAAGCAATTGTATCGAGCGGTCCCTGGTCGAGCAAAGCTTCATAAATCGCTTTGGCTTCCTGCGTCAGGCGGCCCTGCTCATAAAGGGTCAGGTAATCTTCTTCGGGTGAGCCGTAGTTCTCGGTCAGGGCGTAGAAATAGGGTACTACCTGCTGGCTGATCATCGTGGACCTCTTGTGCAGCGCTTTGGCATAATACCATACCCGGCTACCCAGCAGGGCGTCCTTCCAACCCCAGGTGACATGCCCCGGATCGTCGTGCTCGTCTGCTACCGGGCGGTCGCCAGCCACTGCTGTCCACAGGCTGGGGAAGGTGATGCCTTTGATCGGCCAGAAGAGGACGAAGCCACGCTGGTTGACAAAATCAACAGCTTCGTCGCGGGCGCTAAGGCGCATCTCGGGGGCAGTGTGAAATGTCCTGGCCCGGTAATCGCGGATCAGCTCATAGGGGATTTGCATGATCGAAAGAATACCACGGTTAGCATACCAGTAAGCTCGTACTTGCCAGATCAGCCGGTCCCAAACTGGCGGTCGCCGGCATCTCCCAGCCCGGGGACGATATAGCCGCGCTCGTTCAGGCGCTCATCGACTGCTGCCAGGTGGATTGGCACCTCGGGGTGGTGAGCCTCCATCAAGGCTATCCCCTCCGGCGCGCCCAGGATGCCGACGAACTTGATCTTGCGCACGCCCCAGCGTTTGAGCACGTCCACTGTAGCCACAGCAGAGCCGCCAGTCGCCAGCATCGGGTCGAGGATCAGGCAAACCGAGACGGTTGGCTCAATGGGCAGCTTGTTATAATATTGCACTGGTTTCAAGGTGCGCTCATCCCGGTACAGGCCGATATGCCAGACCTCGGCAGAGGGGAGCAGATTCCAGACTCCTTCTACCATGCCCAAACCAGCGCGCAGGATCGGCACCAGGCCAACCTTGTCCTGGCATTCTGAGCCGGTGAGGGGTGCCAGCGGGGTTTCTATCTGGCGGGGCTGTAAGGTAAGGTCTAGAGTGGCTTCATAGACCATCAAGGCCGCGATCTCGCGCACCAGTTCGCGAAATTTCTTTGGCTCTGTGTTCACACTGCGCAGCAGGGTTAGCTTATGAGCGACGAGCGGATGGGGGGAAGGGAAGACATTAGCCATTTCAGACTCCACAAGTTGGGATGGGTAAATTATATCCCTGACAGTGAAAATCGGAACTAAAAATGTTCCGGTTTCGAGGTTATAATTTTTGCTATGAATGATTCGCCCAACCGCCTGGTAAATCCCCAATCACAGCCGGATGACCGCCTGGATCCGGCTCTACGCCCAAAGCGCCTGAGCGACCTGATCGGGCAAAATCGAGTCAAAGAAAACCTGGCAATCTTGATCGATGCTGCCCGCCAGCGTAGCGAGCCGCTGGACCATGTGCTCTTTTACGGCCCGCCCGGCCTGGGTAAAACCACCCTGGCGCATATCCTGGCGAATGAGATGGGGGTGAACATCAAGATCACCGCAGGGCCTGCCATTGAGCGCCCCGGCGATCTCGCCGCTATCCTTTCTAATCTGCGGGCAGGGGATATTCTCTTCATTGACGAAGTCCACCGCCTGGGCAGGTCGATCGAGGATGTCCTCTACCCGGCGATGGAAGATTTCGCCCTGGATATCATCATCGGCAAGGGCCCTTCTGCTCGCTCGATCCGCCTGAAGCTGCCCCGCTTCTCGGTGATTGGGGCGACCACCCGCCTGGCGCTGGTCACAGCGCCCCTGCGGGCGCGCTTCGGCGCGGTGCACCGCCTGGATTACTACGAACTGGGCGCCATGCAGCAGATCGTCAACCGGGCAGCGGGCGTATTGGGCGTTGAGGCAGATTCTGACGGCATCGACGAGATCGCCCAGCGCGGGCGCGGCACGCCGCGAGTTGCCTTGCGCCTTCTGCGCCGGGTGCGCGATTATGCAGAGGTGCGGGCGGATGGAGTGATCACCCGCCGGGTTGCCGAGCAAGCCCTGGATTTGATGGATGTGGACCAGCGCGGCCTGGACGACATCGACCGGCGCGTCTTGAGAACGGTCATCGAGAAATATAACGGCGGGCCGGTCGGCTTGAGCACCATTGCCGCTTCGATCAGCGAGGAGCCGGATACCATCATGGATGTGGTGGAACCGTATTTATTGCAGCTTGGCTTTCTCGATCGCACGCCCCAGGGGCGCACGGCAACTCGCCTGGCATACGAGCACCTCAACCTGGCATACCCAAAAGACGACCAGCCGAAATTGTTCTCCTGAGTGGCCTATGCCATCCTTTGCTCGCTTTATGATGATCGCCGGCGCGGCCATCTTCCTGGCAGGTGGGCTGCTCTACCTGTTGGGCAAGACCGGCTTGCCCTTAGGTCGCCTGCCGGGTGATTTCCGAATCCAGGGTGAAAATATCACCTGTTTCATCCCCCTGGCGACTTCGATCCTGCTCTCGATCCTGTTGACTGTGATCTTGAATGTGGTTGCCCGTTACCTGAATCGCTAAGTTGGGCTGCTGGATGACGCCTTTTGTATGGTGGTTGTTATTGACCGGGCAAAGGGCTGTAACAACCTGGATAAACTTGCCATTGCTGTGAAGACCGCTGATTTCGACTACGATCTGCCGCCTGAATATATCGCTCAGACGCCGCTAGAGCCGCGCGATAGCTCGCGCTTGCTGGTGCTCCAGCGCAGCACGGGGACGATCCTGCACGATCACTTCTATAACCTGGGCAGCTACCTGAAGCCGGGTGATTTACTGGTGTTGAACGAGACCCGGGTGATCCCCGCCCGCCTCTACGCCCGCAAGCTGCCTGGCGGAGGTCGGGTGGAAATCTTGCTCTTGCGGCGAGAGGAGGATGTCGTCTGGGAAGTCCTGGTGGGCGGGAAGGGTTTGCGCCCCGGCGTCCAATTCCAGGTGGAAGGTGGTCCACGCGGAGAGATCCTGGCAGTATTGGAGGGCCGCCGGCGGTT
>Ga0105100_10002161_pt1 | contig 11504 bp, 7 predicted proteins | sample PPLLak12cMay2015_2_FD_87033 | JGI IMG/M metagenome (GOLD analysis project Ga0105100, IMG submission 87033) | Freshwater sediment microbial communities from Prairie Pothole Lake near Jamestown, North Dakota, USA - PPLs Lake P8 Core (1) Depth... | ecosystem: Environmental > Aquatic > Freshwater >... | reverse complement strand
TGGAGCTTGCCCGTGGCGTTGCTGCCCTTCTGGGTCCAGGATGCGAAGATGACCTCAGCCTTTCCGTTGCTGTCGAGGTCTGCAACCACAGGCTCCGATGCAAATCGGAAGAATCCTTCGGCTGAACTGTAGACGGAGTGAGGCCAGTGGCCCTCTTCCGTTTTATCCAGCCCGATGCAGTGGACCTTGCCGTCCGACGAAGAGAACAGGATTTCGGCATGGCGGTCTCCGTCGAGATCGGCCGTTGCAGGATTGGTCTGGGCACTCTCAATGACGCCATAATCCTCGCTCAGCGGTGCTCCCGTGTACGTGGGAACGGTGCTCCAGTCGAACCCCGACGCATGGAACCGGCTGCGGTCCGCATTGAAGATATAAGGCGTGTTGTAAAGATTGGTGTAGGGGCTGGTGTTGCAGTTGTGCACATTGCCGACGGCCACGACCTCGTTGACGCCGTCTCCGTTGACATCCACGATATTGGCCGGTCCATGGGCAAAATTGGCCCTCGGAGTAGGCTCCTCGTAGCACGGCCCCCATCCCCGCGTCTCAAACTCGAGATCCACATAGGCCGGGACCTCCGCCCAGAGGTTCATGTCGTGCCCAGAGTGTCCGTGATACATCGTGTTCGTGGAAAGCTGGGAGCCGTTGGGCTTGTAGGCGGCAAGGGTGATGGTGTCTGAAGGAGCGACGATCTCGGGAAGGCCGTCTCCATCGAGGTCGCCGAGAGCGATGTTAGCATTGTAGATTCCCCAGGCCGAACCTTCGTCGCCGCTCGCGAGCCTGGGCCAGCCTGGCCGGACGGTCCCCGTGTGCTCGAGGACCCAGGTGTTCGTGCCGCTCCCAGCGGCTCGCCCCACAACGATCTCCATGTCGCCGTTTCCGTCGAGATCTCCCACCGAAAGGCTGCGGAGCTCGTTGCCTCCCGGGACCTGCCAGGGCCATTTGTCGGAGTCGAAGTATCCGTCCCTATTCAGGACCGAAACCCAGCCGCCGCCATGGGCCGTCACGATTTCCAGCCCGCCGTCCTGATCCACATCGGCAATGACGATGCCCGGCCACGTGCGCCCCACATTGTCGGCATCGGGCTGGCTCCGGTCGTGGCCCGACTTGGCCCGCCACTTGAGCTCCCCGGTGGCGCCGTCCAGAACCACGATGGAATACGCCGACGCGATGACTTCCTGCGTCCCGTCCCCGTCGAGATCCGCTACCGCCGGGGACGAGTACCAGCCCGTCTCGCACCACGAAGAAAAGCACCCCCCGTTCTGCCACTTCAGCACCGGTGCACTCACCGCCGCTGTTGCACCAGCCACTCCCCCGCTTCCCATCCAACCAAACCAGCCCGCCAGAAGACACGCGGCCGCCACCGAAGTCGATCGCAATGCGTTGACCATTTTACCCCCCAATTGGAAAACCATCCTGAAATGGACCGGGATGACGAATTGCGGCACAACGACGACCGCATCTCGACAACCGGATGAACCCCTGATCCCCGATTTGCCTGTGACCTGCCCGTTTCCCGGTGGTCCTTTTGGCACGTCGGAGTGATTGGCAAGTCCCATGCCATTGTGTGGCGGCTCGGAGCCGGTCTGGCGTCACATGGTTTCGGGCTGCGGGAGTACTCTGGAAGGGAGGAAGGTTGTTCTGAAAAGAGAAGGCGGCAGGAGCCGCGATAGACTGGGGTTTGAGATAAAAAGGGTGTTCTTGAAACAATGGGCGGCAAGGGCCAGGCACACGTCCACAGAATAGGGAGACCCTTTGCCTTTTACGTCATCCCCGCATACTTCAATCGGGGGTCCCCAAGCATCTGAGCACCTCTGGATTCCCGCCAGGGACAGCGGGAATGACAATTCAAGGCATCACTTCCGTTTCTTTTTTTTCTCCCCTGGCTTCATCGATGAAGTTTTGCCTTTCCGTTCAGGCCTGGGGCCACCCTTCGGGTCGTCGATGAACTTCACGAGCGGCATCGGATTCCCATCGCCGCCAAGCGGCTGATGGCGCCTCTCGGGAGGGATGGCCGAAAGGTCGAGCAGACCGAGAATCGTAAACTGCCCCGGCCTGTTGTTCTTCATGCCGATGCGTGCAAATTCTTCAAAAACTTCGCGGTCCAGGACCACGGTAGGGCATTCCGGGCAGAAGAAGCCGGCCTTGCCTCCGACCACGAACGGTTCTATCCGGCTGCCCTGGCGCACGACCATCACATAGGTCTGCTGCTCTTTCACCAGCGCATGCCCGCATTGGGGGCAGGCCTCCTTGCCGCCTGTATCGTCCGACCAGAACCGATATCTTGGAATACTGGGATCGATCACTCGCTTCTATGGCCTCGCAGTTTCAGTAATGTTCAATGCACCGGTTCGGCGCTGTCCGGCTTCTGCTTTTCACTCAGGATCCGAACGGTTTCGGCGATCTCTTCCTCGGTGACGCTCTGCCTGAGCTGCTCCATCCGCTGCATGACGTTGGCGAATCGGACGCCTTCTGCTGCGCTGATCCATTCGAGCTGCAGCCTTTCGGGGCGGATGCCTAGTTTTTCCATCTTTTTCCGGACCCGCTCCACCCGCTTCACCGTCCACTTATTGGCGTCGATGTAATGGCAGTCGCCGATGTGGCAACCGCTCACCAAAACCACCGGCGCCCCCTGTTCGAATCCGCGCCAGATGAAATCCTCGTCCACGCGGCCCGAGCACATGGTGCGGATCAGACGTACATTGGGCGGATACTGCAGCCTGGAGACCCCCGCATAATCGGCGCCGGCGTAGGAGCACCAGTTGCACGCAAAGGCCAGAATCTTCGCCGGGGCTTCCTCGGCCAGCAGGGTGTCGATCTGGTTGGTGATCTGCACGTCGGTGAAGTGATTCATGGTGATGGCGCCGAAGCGGCATTCGGCGGCGCAGGTTCCGCAACCGGCGCACGCGGCCGTGTTCACGACGGCAGGCGTCTTCTTCTTCACGTCGACGGTGATGGCGTTGTACGGACACACCTCGGCGCACTTGCCGCACGATTTGCAAAGCTCCGCCGCGACCTCGGACGTGATGGGCTCAGTCTGGATCTCACCCCTGTGCATGAGCCGTATGGCCCGGGCCGCCGCAGCTGAAGCCTGGGTGACGCTCTCCTTGATGTCCTTGGGGCCCTCGGCGCAGCCGGCGTAGAACACGCCGCGGGTGGCCGCATCCACCGGCTGCAGCTTGGGGTGGGCCTCCAGGAAGAACCCGTCGGGGTTCAGCTGCAGACCCAGCATTTCCTGCAGCTTCTGAGTTTTGGCAGAGGGCTGCACGCCAACGGCCAGGACCAGCATGTCCAGGGTGTGAAACTCCAGGGCGCCCCTCGCCCCGTTCTCAACGGCCACCCGCAGGCTGCGGTCTTCCGTCTCCTCGACGGAGCCGGGCAGTCCCCGGATATACTGAGCTCCCAGCCGGCGGCTCCGGGTATAGAGATCCTCGAAGCCTTTCCCGAAGGCCCGGATGTCCATGTAGAAGACCTTCACCTCGAGGTCGGGGTAATGCTCCTTCAGCACCAGGGTGCTCTTTACGGTGTTCATGCAGCAGACGTTGGAGCAGTAGGACCCGCCTTTGCGAGCCTGGCGGGAGCCCACACACTGGACGAAGCCGATGGAGCGGGGCCGCCTGTGGTCCGTCGGGCGGATGAGCTCGCCCTTGGTGGGGCCTCCGGCGTTGACCAGCCGTTCCAGCTCCAGGCTCGTCAGGACGTTCTCGAAGCGCGTGTAGCCGTACTCGTCCATGGCCGTCGGGTCGTAGGGCTCGAGCCCCGTGGCCACCACAATGGTCCCGACCTTTTCCACGATCTCCTCGTCGGACATGTGGAAGTTGATGCAGCCCTTCTGGCAGGCTTCGACGCATTTGGAGCAGACGGCCGGGTTGTGGCCCAAACACTCGTGGGCGTTCAGCACGTAGGCCGAGGGCACTGCCTGGGGGAAGGGCGAGTGGATGGCCTTGCGCGACGAAAGACCCAGGTTGAACTCGTCCGGTCGCACCACGGGGCAGACCTTGGCGCAGTCGCCGCAGGCGGTGCACTCCTTCTCATCCACGTAACGGGCTTTCTTCAGGATCTTGGCCTCGAAGTTGCCCACATAGCCTTTGACGTCCACCACTTCACTCAGGGTGTGGAGCTTGATTCTGGGATGTCGACCGACATCCGTCATTTTCGGCCCGAGGATTCAGATGGAGCAGTCCATGGTGGGAAACGTCTTGTCGAGCTGAGCCATCATGCCGCCGATGGAAGGCTTCTTCTCCACCAGGACGACTTCGTAGCCGTTGTCGGCGAGGTCGAGGGCGGCCTGGATTCCCGCCACGCCGCCGCCGATGACAAGAGTCCGCTGGGTGAGGGGGAGCGTTTCGGGCGTGAGGGGCGCCAGGTCCCGGACGCGCGCCACGGCCATCTGTGTGAGATCCATGGCCTTCCGGGTCGCGGCGTCGGGTTCGTTCATGTGGACCCAGCTGCAGTGCTCCCGAAGATTGGCCATCTCAATCAGGTAAGGATTGAGGCCGGCAGACTGCGCCATCTGGCGGAAGGTGGGCTCGTGGAGCCTGGGTGAACAGGAAGCCACCACGATGCGGTCGAGCTTCTGGTCGATGATGTCTTCCTCGATGCTCTGCTGGCCCGGTTCGGAGCAGGCGTAAGGCACTTCGCGGGCCACAACCACATCTTCGATGGTGGCAGCCATGTCGGCCACTTTCGCACAGTCGACGGTCCGGGCGATATTCAATCCGCAATGACAGACGTAAACCCCGATTCGGGGACGGCTGGCCTGGAGCTCTGCTTTATCCATGGTCCATTTCTCGTCTTAGGGTCTGTTGGGAACGGTTTCGTGTTTCAGGTTTCGAGCTTCGAGTTGAAGACATATATTGCCTGCGGTGCTTCTCATCGATTCGGGTGCCCGGCAGGCCAGGATCCAAGGCTCTGTCGCGCAACGCTCAATCTGCGCGGTGCTCGCCGGTGATGGTTCATTCCCATCGAATGGTGTCGGCCACCAGGGAAACGAGGTCCTTCATTTCGATTTCCAGCTCTTTACCCCGGAAGGGATCCTGCATGGCGCAGCGCAGGTGAATCTGACACTTGGGGCAGGCCGTCACCAGAAGATCGCTGCCGGCCTCATGAGCCTGCTGAAGCCGTTTGACCTGGAGGGCCTTGGAGTAGCTGTCGCAGCCCGTCCAGGCACAGTTGCCGCAGCACAGGGCCGAGAGCCCGCTTTCCTTCATCTCCTGAAACCGGCGCGGCTTCAGTCGGGCGATCAGTTTGCGGGGGAGATCGGGCCTGTTTTCGAGGCGGCTGAGACGGCAGGGGTCCTGGAACGTGAGGGAATGATCGATGTTCTCGAACCCGATGGCTCCCTTGTCGATCTCCTGTTCAATGAGATCGTAAAGATGCGTGACCTTGAAGTTCACGGCGACTCCCTGCTCGGGGTAGTCATGGGCGAAGGTGCGGTAACACTCCGGACAGGCGGTCACGAGCTCCTCGATGCCTGCAGCTTCCATGGCCTCCACGTTCAGCTGCGCCAGCCTGAGAAAGCTCTCCCGATCGCCGGACCAGAGCAGGTCATGGCCGCAGCAGCGCTCGTCGGCCAGGAGTCTCGGGGTGATGTCGAGGAAGTTCAACACGCGCAGGCTGTCCACCAGGATGTTGCGGGTGGCCGGACCCAGGTGCTGCCTGAAGTAGTGGTCGAAATAGGGAGCGCACCCGCCGAAGAAGAGCAGCTTGCTCTCGGGATCGGTCTTCAGGCCCTCGGGCAGCCATCCCCAATGGTCCGTCTTGAGGCCGGGGGAGGTCATGCTCCGCATGAGGGACTGGAAAAAACCGCCGTGAGCCTGCTGCCCGGTAGTGCCATTGGAACGCTGCAGAGCGCGCATGTCCCGCACGAAATCCGGGAAGTCCACCGCCGATGGGCAGCGGTCGTAACACAGGCCGCAGGTGAGGCAGGACCAGAGGTCCCGCTCCAGGGCCGCCGAGTCCAGATGCCCCATGATGATGGCATTGGCCATGGCCCGCGGGGAGAAAGGCTTGCCCGCGAGCGTCAGGGGGCAGGAGGACGAGCACTTGCCGCAGTCCTGGCATGCGTAGACATCGTGGGCGGCCACGATCTTTCTGGCTGCAGCCTCATCCACGGGTTCCACCGGCTTCCTGGGAGTCGGTTCAAGGGGACTTTTGCCCATGGATTCGATATCCATCCAAAAAGCATTCAAAAAGGAGAGCAGCCCGTCGGATTCTTCGGGCAGGAAGGTCACCCAGCGGAGCCGGTCCTTGCCGAGACCCAGGAGGTCGAGGATGCCGCGGGTGTCTTCCACATGATGGGAGGCAATGAGCGTCCCACTTCCATAACGGCAGGAGCCCTCAGCACAGCCGATGAGTGCCACTCCATCGGCCCCCATCTCGAAGGCCCTGAAAACCAGTGACTTACTCATCCTGCCGCTGCAGGGGACCCGAACCATGCGCACGCCGATGGGGATCTTGGACCCCCTGTCTTGAAGAGCCTGGTAAGCTGCATGAGGACCCCAGTTGCACACGAAAACCACGATGTTCAGTTTTTCCATACGATTCTCTTCGTTGGCTAACAGCTAACAGCTTCTTTTCACGCAAATATCTCGTCAATCATCTGCTCCAGGTAGAGACGATCCCGGTATGGGCTGTCGGCCGCGTTGGAAGGGCATGCCGAAATGCAGTTGCCGCAACCCTTGCAGAGGGCTTCGTCCACGATTGCCGTCCATCCGCCGATGCTGTTGGCTCGGAAACTGACCGCCTGGTAAGGACACGCCGCCTGGCAGCGGCCGCAGCCGCGACAGCGGCTTTCGTCCACCACCACGGTGTATCCCTTGTTCTGCCGCGGGCGGCGGGGCATGACGGATGCGGCCAGGATGGCCGAAGCGGCTCCTTTCACTCTCTCGGAAGCGTGGATCGACGACGGATTGGCCAGGAACAGGCCGGGAATGGATGTGGCTCCGGGATTGAAAAATGGAACACCGGCAACCCCTCGGCGCTGCATAGACGACTCGACCAGGTGCGGCGGCAGATCGGCCGAAGGCATATACGGCACGTTCTTTCGCGCCTGCTCACCCAGGATGATGGCTCCCACGTGGAAGACCTGCTCAGCCCCTTCCATCTCCCCCAAAACCTGAAAATTACCGACGGTCCCCCGGATTCCCTTCACCCGGATGTTGTGGAATACGTGGATGTTGGGATGATCGAGGCTCAACGAGTGAGGCCTGTCGCGGCTTCCGAAAAGAAACACATCCATGCCGGATTCGGCCAGGGTCAGTGCGCTTTTCAAGGCGGCTTCGGAATGACCAATCACGGCCGTCGTGAAGTTGTAGGGACGTGCCGGGGAGGGCATGGTCTTCAAGCGTCTGGCCCGGCTGATGGACCGGTTGATCAACCCTTTGAAGCGCTCGACCGCCGTTGCCGGTTCCTCCGCCAGGAGTCTGAGCGCCTCTCCCCTCAGGTTGCAGGTTTCCACCATGGCACGGCTCACGCCCGTTCCACTGAACAGCGCATCCTTGAGGCGGCTTCTCTGGTCGGTGCAGGCACTGCAGATGAAGTCGAGCGGACAGCAGACGCAGGAGGCTATGACCACGCGGGTCAGGCCTTTCTCTCGAATGACCCTGAGGAGCGCGGCGGAACCTTCGGGTGTGCAGGCCGCCGGGACGACCTCAGCATGGATCACGTGGGGCCGCTCATTGAGAGATGCGACGTATTCATCCAGCTCTGGAGCCCATCCCAGTGAATCGTTGCAGCGACAGGCGAAAACGCCCACCCGCAGACCCGAGGCAAGGCTGGGATCGGGTGGGGTGAAAGAGAGGCCATGGCCTTTGAGCTGCTGGGCTTTTCCACCGAGAACCCCCATGGCTTCGGCTGCGGCGGCGAAACCCCGCAGCATGGCGGCGTAGAGATCGCTCCGGGAAGACTTCGTGCTGTAGGCCCGGATGACGTCCTCCCCCTTGATGGAAGGGGCCGCTGATGGATCGGCAATGATCACGACACCCGCCTGTTCGATCTCCTCGCTCAGCTGGTCGTCGTGGACGATAGCCCGGGGAATCCGGCAGACATCCAGGCACTGGAGGCATTCGGAACAGACCCCGCACTGGAGACACCTTGCGGCTTCGGCCGTCACCTGCAGCTCGTTCAGGCCGAGGGCCACTTCGGCAAAGCTCTCCCGTCGAGCCGCCGCCTGCCGCTCGGGCATGTTGACCCGCTGCATGGTGGGGAGCTCCACCGGGATCGAGCAGAAGTCCCGATCCTGAGGCCGACTGGCACAGCCGCAGGGGCAAACCTCTCCGCTGAGGGCCTCATGAACCTTGGCCGCCGCTCGGCGTCCCGATGCCATGGCCTGGACCACCGAAGACGGTCCGCTGGCGGCGTCTCCGGCAGCGAAGATATTCTGGATGCTGGTTCTGCAGCAGTCATCCACCGCGATGGCGCCGCTGGGATTCCTTTGAACTGCACTCCCAGCCGCGGCGGCACAGGAGTCGCCGCACTGGCCGATGGCTACGAAGGCGCGCTCGAAGTCGAGAACCTCCGGCCTGGCGCCCTTCACCTTCACCGGCCATGGAATGCCGTTTTCGTCCGGCGGGCCGGGCTCGGTGACGACGGTGCGAAGGCCTTTCAACCGGCCGCTTTCACCTTCAAACGCGGTGACCTGGGAGCGGTCGATGATCTGGACGCCCTCTTCCAGGGCCGCCTTGATCTCTTCTGGATCGGCCGGGATTTCTTCACGTGAAAACCAGGAGACGATGGTCACCTGTGCCCCCAGGCGGACCAAGACTCTGGCCAGATCAAAGGCGGCGTTTCCGTCTCCGATGACGGCCGCTTTCTCCCTGAGCTCACTGATTTCTCCACGGTAAAAACGAACCAGGAAGGCCAGACACCCCTCCACCCCATCCAGGTCCTCTCCGGGTGCCCCCAGCCTCCGATCGTTCCAGGAACCGGTGGCCAGGACGACAGCGTCGAACTCGGTCTTCACCCGCTCAAGGCTCGAATCCACATTCACGCTCTGACCCGTGCGGAGCTCCACCCCCATCCGCTCGATGGTCTTCAATTCATGGTCCAGAATATCGCGTGGCAGCCGGTGCGGTCCTATGCCGTAGCGCAAAAGGCCGCCGAGCTCCTTTTCCCTCTCGAAAACCACCACCTCATGGCCTTTTCGAGCCAGATCCGCAGCCGCCGCAAGCCCTGCAGGCCCCGATCCGATGACAGCGACCCTCTTGCCCGTCTTCGCTGCGGCATCGATGGCGACCGCACTGCCTCCCGCCTGGTCCGATCCCCTGAGGGACGCCTGGGCCTCCCGTTCGGCCGACAGGGCATAATCGGCGACGAAGCGCTTGATGTCGCGGATGGCGAGCGGCTGGTCGACTCCGCCCCGGCGGCAGGCCGCCTCGCAGGGATGGGTGCAAACGCGTCCGCAGATTCCCGGAAGCACGTTGTCGCGTCGGATGAGCTCCAGGGCTTCGGCGAACCGCCGTTCCCGCACGAGCGCCATATACCCTTGCGCATGGACTCCCAACGGGCAGCTGGCCTGGCACAGGGGTTCCTGACGCTTGTCGATGATGGGACGGCCCGGCAGACTGGTTCTCCCGTTGAACAGCAGAGGGCGGGAGCCGTCCGCGCAGGTCACCGGGCATGTTTCCACGCATCGTCCACACAGGGTGCAGCGATTGGCGTCCACATAAGTGGGAGGGATTTCCAACCGGGCTGCGAAGCCTTGGGGGGTGTGCTTGATGGCCGTCACTCTGCCCGGCAGGGCACAGCGGATTCGGGGATTCCTGAGGATCCGCAGCAAGCCGGGGCGCCAGGCATAGTTCAGCGTCACCCCCGAGTCGAGCCGGCAGTCCTCTCCCGCAAGCTTCCTGTCCAGGTCCGGTTCGGAATCGACGAGGGTGACGGGGATGCCCATTTCGCCCAGCTTGTTCGTTGCGGCTATGCCGGCGGGAGTCGCTCCGATCACGAGAACCTTGTACAGCCGTTCCTTAGGAGTCCTCATGCCTGGGCTCCTTTCTTCGCTTCGGCCTTCTTCTGGCGGCCTTTCAACACCGCAATGCCGTAGTCATACCCCTTGCCGAAGGCGGTGGTGTTGAGCTTCTCGGTGCCCTTGGGAACCGAGTCGAGGACCGCGCTGCGGGCGGCGTCCACCGTGAGGGCTCTGGAAATGGCTGTCAGAAAGCCCACCATGACGATATTGGCCATCATCTTGCGTCCGAGCTCCTCGGCCATCCGCGTGGCTGGAATGGAAAAAAACTCGGGGGTCTTGACCGCCGAAGCCTTCACAAGATCCTGGTCCGTCAGCAGGATGCTGTCTTCACGGAGCATCGCGGCGTACTTGTCGAAGCCGCCCTGGGACATGCAGACCAGAACGTCCGGTGAGCGCACGTAAGGGTAGTGAATCGGGTCTTCGGAGATGATCACCTGGGCACTGCACGCCCCTCCCCGGGCTTCGGGCCCGTAAGATTGGGTCAGGGTGCTCTCCTTGTGATCGCCGAGGCTGGCGGCCCTGCCGACGATCTGCCCGGCCAGAACGATGCCCTGGCCTCCGAAGCCCGTGATGAGGATCTCCTTGCGGGATGCAACAGGCATGACGGTGGTCATAAAAGCTATTCCTTCAAGAGAGAGAGCGGCGGGCGACACGTCTCTTCGTAGCATTCCGTGAACGTGGCCCGTTCCTGGTCCACAAACTTGCCGAGCGTGATGCCGCGATCGAAATCCAGGATGATTTCCGATGGATGGGCGTTGTGCTTCGTGACCGACTTTTCCTGGTAGATCTTCAAGGAATCCAGGGGTTTTTGCTTGTTGCGCCGTCCATAGCCCGTGGGACAGGGCGCCAGCACCTCGATGAACGAAAAGCCGCTGCGGGAAAACGCCTCCTCGATGGACTTGGTGAGGTCCCGCGTGTGGAGAATGGTCCAGCGGGCCACGTAGCTCGCCCCCGCGGCGTAGGCCAGCAGCGGCAGATTGAACGGCGTCTCGGGGTTGCCCATGGGGGAGGTGGTCGTCTTGGCGTGGCGGGGGGTCGTGGCGGCCGCCTGTCCACCCGTCATCCCGTAGTTGAGATTGTTCACGCAGACCACCGTGAGGTCGATGTTCCGGCGGGCGGCGTGAATGAAATGATTGCCGCCGATGGCAAACAGGTCGCCGTCTCCACTGAAGACGATGACGTTCAGGTCCGGGTTGGCGAGCTTCATCCCCGTGGCAAAGGGTATGGCGCGCCCGTGGGTGGTGTGATAGGAATCCAGCTTGATGTATCCCGCTGCTCGCCCCGAGCAGCCGATCCCCGAAACCACCACCGTCTTCATGGGGTTCATCCCGCTGCTCTTGACGGCCATGAGGCACGAGGAGAACGCAGTCCCGATGCCGCAGCCCGAGCACCAGATGTGGGGGATGCGGTCGGTTCGCAGCAGATCCTCCAGCGGATGCTCAGGCCGAGTCTTCATCTTGTCCATTTTGGCTCCTGTGATGCTGCCCATGTTGTTCTGCCCTGCGTCGGGCAGTGAGTTTCTAGTTTCTAGTTTCTAGTT
>Ga0105100_10002160_pt1 | contig 11513 bp, 11 predicted proteins | sample PPLLak12cMay2015_2_FD_87033 | JGI IMG/M metagenome (GOLD analysis project Ga0105100, IMG submission 87033) | Freshwater sediment microbial communities from Prairie Pothole Lake near Jamestown, North Dakota, USA - PPLs Lake P8 Core (1) Depth... | ecosystem: Environmental > Aquatic > Freshwater >... | reverse complement strand
TATGGAATCCAATGCAATGCTCGTCAAGGATGAAGTGCTGTGTAAGACCCTCGGCGAACATGTTGTATCGAATCTTTCAAGTATTGCCCAGATGGAAACCGATTCCTTCCGGCTTGCAGTTCACCCATGGGAACTTGACAGGTATCTTGCAACATACTGATCAAAAAATTTTTACTATAAATTATCGGCAATGTACGGACTTGTAATCCGGTAAACATACTGTCGATCATTCTGGCACAGTTAAAAGGTTGGATGACCGTAAGGTATCAAAACGTACCCGGGTCCGTGGAACACGGTACATTCCAGACCACGGGCGGATTGGTCCAACTTCCGGAGTGACGCCAGTACATAAAAAGCTGTCAACGGTGAAAATAATGGCTTTGGATACCGGTGTTACGACCTGGCTTATGGTCTCTGCAATCCTGGTGATGCTGATGACCCCTGGTGTCGGGTTTTTTTATGGCGGATTGGTACGGAAGAAGAATTTCATCTCGATGATTGCCCTCTCGTTCGTGGTGCTTGCACTCGTAAGTGTGCACTGGATCCTGATCGGGTATTCTCTTGCCTTTGGTCAGGATATCGGGGGGGTTATCGGTAACCTCGATTTTGTAGGGCTTAACGGGGTCAGTGCAGATGCAGGATCGGGGGCCTATCCCCCACTCGTCTTCATGGTGTTCCAGCTCTTTTTTGCTGCAGTTACGGTAACCATCGTGACATCGGCAGTTGCCGAACGGATCAAGTTCTCCTCGTTTATTGTATTTGTTCTCATATGGCTCACCCTTGTATATTGTCCGCTTGCACACTGGGCATGGGGTGGCGGATGGGCATCGAAGCTGGGACTCATTGATTTTGCCGGGGGGACCGTAGTCGAGATCTGTTCAGGTTTTGGCGCTCTTGCTCTTGCCCTGGTGATAAAAAACCGGGCAGGATTCGGGGAGTACGCACTGGAGCCCCATAATATCCCCATGGCTCTTCTCGGCGCTGCCCTGTTATGGTTTGGCTGGTTTGGTTTTAATGCGGGAAGTGCTCTTGCAGTAAACAGTGTTGCCGTCAACGCATTCGTCACAACAAACACGGCAGCCGCTGCCGGTGCTCTGGCATGGATGTTTGCGGGGTGGTATCATGGCAAACCCAGTTCACTGGGTATGGTAAGCGGCGCCATAGCCGGCATGGTGGCAATAACTCCGGCTGCCGGGTTTGTCACCCCACTGGTTTCGCTTCTTATCGGGGGTGTCGCGGGTGTTATCTGTTATGGTATGATGCTTGTGCGGGTCAGGAAAAAATGTGATGAAAGTCTGGATGCCTGGGCAATTCATGGAATGGGAGGTCTCTGGGGTACCGTTGCTACGGGCATTTTTGCGGCGGCAGCGATTGGCGGAATTTCCGGACTGGTTGAAGGCAATGCCTGGCAGTTTGCAGTAAATACCGTATGCGCAGTTGCAGCACTCATATTTGCTTTTGTGATGACCTATTGCATTGCGTTTGTTATCGATCGAACCCTGGGGATGAGGGTCACTGAAGATGAAGAGTATGTCGGCCTCGATATCTGTCAGCATGGTGAGCGTGCCTGAACATTACTCAATTTTGATTTTTTTTTTCGATATGGTTAAATTTATAAGTATAGGAATGCAACTTCCTTCCAACAAAACAAAATGATTGCGCCACCTGGACCGCGTATCTGATGCTGATTTCCCGGACTTTTCATCCGGCATCGGGATCTGGGAGCGGTGCACAGGTGACCGGATTGGAAAAACACACATAAAAACGGCATTCCGAATCCAAAAGGTCAAATGCATCATAGTTCCCAATGCAGATCTAAAAAAAAGCAGGTGTACAATGGCAATTGATTCTGGAGCAACAGCATGGATCCTCGCCTCAACGGCACTTGTCATGATCATGACGCCGGGAGTTGGATTCTTTTATGGCGGACTCGTTCGCAGGAAAAATTTCATTTCGATGATAACCCTGTCGTTCGTCGCCTTCGCACTGGTCAGTATTCAATGGGTCTTGTTTGGGTACTCACTCGCATTCGGTTCTGATGTTGGCGGGTTCATCGGGAACCTGCAGTATCTGGGCCTGAACAACGTAGGGATGGAGCCGGGTCCGTTCAGCACTGCGATACCCGGGCTGTTGTATATGGTATTCCAGCTCGTTTTCGCTACGGTAACGATGGCAATAGTGACATCAGGATTCGCTGAACGAATAAAATTCAGTGCATACCTGGTATTCGCCCTTCTCTGGACAACGATCGTCTATGACCCGCTTGCTCACTGGGTCTGGGGCGGGGGATGGGCAGCACAGTTCGGTGCACTTGATTTTGCCGGGGGGACCGTTGTTCATATCAGTTCCGGGTTCGCTGCCCTCGCCCTTGCACTGGTGATCGGAAAACGTGTCGGCTTTGGCAAGTATGCAATGGAACCTCATAACATTCCCCTGACTATCCTTGGTGCTGCACTCCTCTGGTTTGGCTGGTTCGGTTTCAATGCGGGAAGCGCAATCGGTGCCAATGGTCTTGCAGCCAGTGCGTTCGTAACAACCAACACAGCAGCCGCAGCAGGTGCAATGGCCTGGCTTCTGGTCAGCTGGATACATGGAAAACCGAGCTCGCTGGGATTTGTCAGCGGGGCAGTGGCCGGGCTTGTTGCAATCACACCGGGAGCGGGTTATGTAACACCCATGGCAGCACTCCTGATTGGTGCAATTGGCGGGGTGCTCTGTTATGGCATGCTGCTCTTCCGTATCAGGAAAGGACTTGATGAAAGCCTTGATGCCTGGGCTATCCATGGCATGGGAGGATTATGGGGTGCAATCGCAACTGGTATCTTTGCGATTGCGGCAGTGAACGGTGCATCCGGCCTGCTTGAGGGCAATGTTCATCAGTTCATAGCAAACGCAATCGGGGCATTTGCAGCAGTAATCTATGCGTTTGTGGTCACCTACATCCTTGCAGTCATCATTGACAAAACGATCGGCCTGCGGGTCACAGAGGAAGAAGAGTATGTCGGTCTTGACATCTCCCAGCACGGAGAACGGTGTTAACCGGAGGAAAATCATGAAAATGGTAAAAGCAATTATCAAACCTGAACGTTTCGAATTCGTGAAAAAAGCCCTGGAAGACAAAGGATTCATCGGGATGACGATATCAGAAGTAAAGGGGCGGGGGGAACAAAAAGGCATTGCCCTTCAGTACCGGGGAGGGGTGATGATTGTTGATCTCCTGCCAAAAATCCAGCTGGAAATTGTCGTCAGGGACTCAGATGTAGATACTATTGTTGTAACAATAACAGAAGCAGCCAGGACCGGAAAGATCGGTGATGGCAAGATATTCATCCTGCCGGTAGAAAAATCGATCAGGATTCGGACAGGTGAAATGGAAAGCTGATTTTAGGAAAATCAACCCGATTATTTTTTCGGATGCCGGTGATTTACCTGATTCTTAAAAGATCCTGAATGGAGGTTGTTCACAAAAGCGATGAAATCAACAAACGCTGAAACGTACATGCGGCCAGCAACACAATTTTCCTCACAATTATTTCTCTTTTTCATCAGGTCTTCGAAACGTTGTCGCATTTCTCCGGCAGGAGTATCCGGTATACGTGTGGCAATATCCTCAAAATTGCCACTCTCACATGCTCCTTCCACCAGCAGGATTGTCGCTTTTTCTTCCGGTGTTTTTGTAGAAATGCTCAGAGTATTCAACCCGTTACTCGCAGTATGGAGGCGGTTGACGGTCTCGAAATACCATTCAGCGGTCCGATTACGTCCATCTTGTCGGATAGAGCGTGCGCAGCAGGCTCTTTCCAATAGATTTTTCAGAGTATTTTCCGATTCTTCCGGAATCCAGATCAGGATACGATTAGCAATACCGGTCTCAAGAGCTGCCTTTGCCGCTTTTGTCACCGGTCCGTCATTCTGGTTGCCTCTCATCACCATTCAGTCACCCCCAGTACATATTCATCATCAGTCCGGATCTACCTCGTACTACTGAAAAATGGATTAATCGTATAAAACACGCAGCTTTTGTTCAATATGCGGCGAGATCGGGTAATACCCCGGTAAGGAAAAGGAACCGGTATCCAGCCGGACGGACTCTTCAATGTCGTCATCACTGATGCCATGCCTGCTGTGATCCACCAGCTCGTGGAAAAAAACCTTGCCCCCACCGTGAACGATTCGGCACAGGCAACAGCGATCATCCCCGGCTTTGATATAATAATATGAGGCGCCGATCAACGATTGGCGATAGTCCTGCAGCTGTTCCAGAATAAGCTCGTATTCAGGTTCCGAAGCATCCGGCATTATATATTGCGGCAGCGGAGCCATGCCGGTTATTTTCTTAACTTTTGGCATTTTCCAAGACCCCCTCGATTTTCCTTTCTCCCCTTGTCATGTGTCTTCACACATACTAAGGGTACGAAGGCAATATCTTTCTATGCTATATATAACTATCTATGAAACAAAAACAGATTGTTATTTACAATCATGACAGAAGATCTATACTGTATCATGATTCCGTGGCTCTCTCTCAATTTCAGAAGTTTTAAGCCAAATGCAGCCATCGCACTCAATGCCACGCGTCATATGAACAAGATCGAACGAAAAAAACTATTCTCACCGGATATTGAACCGATGCGAACTGCTGAAGGACGGTGGTTCGAAGCAATTGTATACGAGATGTTCCTCGATATTTCAAGAAAATCGGACCGGATCAAATATCTTGCGCGAAAAGGTGCAGATGCCCCAAGAAAACGAGAGGATGTAAAACTCGGCCAGAACGGCCTTTTCTATTCAAAATACGGGGATATTACCATTCGGGGGAATGGGCAGGATCTCGCGGAATTCGATATGCTCCTGGTTGATGCGGATAACCACATAGCATTTGCTGAGGTTGTGACATCCCCTTCCGATCTAAAAGAATTTGAAGAGGAGATCGCATTCAAAAAGCGCCTGCTCGGGTATCTTTACGGTCAGAATATCACCCCCTTTCTCCTCATTTCATCCTTTGACCTGTCCAACTATTCGGTGGTTAAACGGCTTGCCAAAGATAAAACCAATGCGATTATCCATACTACTTCCTGTGAGGAAATCAAGTCAGTCCTGAAGCATTATCGTCCAAGGATTATCTATAACAACCCGGAAAATCATCCCAAGCTGGTTTCAGCAACCACGTTCCCGATGAAAAACCCGTTTGATTACAAGCGCTACCATGACGAAGTACGCACCCGGATTTTCACTGAGGTATCCAAAGGAGGGGGAAGAAAACATCCCGAAATCACAACCCAGACAGGCCAGATCGTCAAAAAGGTACTTTATGGCGGCTTGTTTCCGCAGTCCATCAGATTACTGGGTGATACCTATGGATTGTCAGTGAAAAGTAAGAAAATCGAATCTGAAGATTTTTCAAAGTATTATTCAAAGGCAGTCATAGCAACCGATCTTCCCGGCTATGAGCTGATCATCTACCTTCGTTCACGACAGAAGAAGGAATATCATAAGATGATCCAGGCAAAAGATGGTCATTTCAAATTTGAACGCCCGACCCCGCCGAAGGTAGGTTTTTTTCTCTGGCTCGAAGCCATCCAGCCGACTCTCGGGACGCAGATTACCCATCAGATTCTGGAGTCGTTTACCATAGTCGGACAGAAAGGAAGATAACGTTTACACGGGGGCATGTTCTGAAATGCCACAAGTATCCATATCCCTGAAAAGACATCCGATTGTGCATTTTATTGCCTCCCCATACAATTTCCCTCGGAGAATGGTTTTTTAATTATCGATGATAACACAAAACAAACGAGAGACCTGCTCTCATCCATTCGCCGACAACCGGGTAAAACAGTTCTGTTATCTGATTTTAAAAAAAAAATGCCGGGGGATTTCCCCCGTTGCAGATGCATACCTGACGTTTATTTTCAGTCAAGCAGAGTGCTCATGGCTTCATCATGCCTGGCACTCATGACATAATCAATACCTGACACTTCTGAAGCCTCTGGAGTGAGTGCCATCAGGTCATCCCGTGACATCGTCGAGAGACGGAAATTCCGGCTCCCCGCCATAATCTGCTGGAGACCGGTTTTGAATTTCTGTGAATAGGTATAGATACCAACTGCACCCATCGGGATCTCCTTAATACGGGAACCAAATTTCTCTTTGAGTTCCTCGTAGCAGACGAATATCTCTTCGATTGTATTGCCGTACTTGGAGACAGACTTGGGAAGGTCGCCTTCTTTGATCCATTTCTCAATATTCTTTCCCACCATACCGGGGATCATGAGCCCTCTGCCCATGCAGACTGCCTTGAAATAGGGGCTTCCCATTGCGAGTGCTTTAAATGCCCCCGGTTCATCGGAAATTCCGCCTGCCATCGCCAGATCCGGCACACGGTAGCCTTTTTTGTCCAGTTTGCAGGCAAATTCATATGCAAGTGACTGCAGGTAGAACGTGGGAATACCCCACTCGTTCATCATTGGCCACGGGCTCATACCGGTCCCGCCACCTGCTCCATCAATGGTGAGGAGATCAATTTTGGCTTCGGCACTGTAGCGGATTGCCATGGCGAGTTCGACCATGGAGTACGCTCCGGTTTTCAGCGTTACGCGTTTAAACCCGATATCACGGAGACGATCCACCTCTTCCAAAAATCCCTCTTTGGTAACAAAACCAAGCCGGGAGTGCCGCTCAAACTCCTTGATGGCTCCTGCCTTGTAGGCTTCCTGGTTTTCATGCAGGGTCGGGTCTGGTAATACAATGTAACCTCTTTTCTTAAGCTCGATTGCCCGTTCAAGGGACTTGACCTTGATCTCGCCCCCGATGCACTTTGCCCCCTGACCCCACTTGAGTTCAATGGTATCAAGATTGTGCTTGCTTGCCACATATTCTGCAGTTCCAAGCCGGGTATCTTCGACATTCATCTGGACAAGCATCTCACCATAGCCATCATAGAATTTTTTATAGATGTTGATACGGCGATCCATCTCGGGAGACTCGATTACCTTTCCCTTTGCATCTCGTTTCAGTCCTGGATCAATACCGCAGACATTTTCACCGCAGACTATCGTAATACCGGAGATCGCTGCACCGATGGCGAAGTGCTCCCAGTTTACCCGGGCAATCTCAGTTGATCCAAGGGCGCCGGTGAAGATAGGCAGGCGCATCCTGACTTTCTTGTCCCATCCATACTCAGTTTCGGTATCAACCTTCGAAAAGAGCGCTGTATCCGGACCGGCTTCAACTCCTTCAGGAAGTCCTTGTGCACCAACTGCGTATCCCTGTATGCTGAGGTGGGAGTAATCAATCGGGTAGTTCTTATCGGCACCTGCTGTCAACTCACCGAATGGGCCCGGGTACAAAACCTCCCTTCCCCGGAAGGTGGATAACCAGATCTCGCAACTGCCCTTACACCCGTCAAGGCACCGGGTACAGATACCCGATGACGGAGATACAGACCTTGAACGGTTCACCGTTCCGGTTGCCTCGTTTGCGTTTGGTTGTCTGAGATTCATGAATAAAAACTCCAAATAAACTGCATTATCTTCGATCTGAACAAACACGGTTTGAGATGATCTCAACCTACTTGATTTAATACTCGTTCGCTAATAAGCGCTTGCTTTCCATCCTCTTTTAAGCTTTGTGGTTTGAACTCGGGATTGCACTCTATTTCTATCTTATTTTTTCATTAAAATATGCTAAAACTGAAAAAATACTCAATTTTTTTATACATTGGGCTCTGTTGAAACAGGCATGAACAGAGTGTTCGCACCCAAACCATGAAAATCATTAAACCATGCAATTTCAAGAGGATCCCCTGCCTCAGGGCCTCTCCGAGGCACGGCGGGGCAGTGCGGTGTTTTGCAAATATACCTACAGACACCGATCCGCCGCGGGGGCGCCCCGTCGGGGGCGGCGGGGTTCATCGCAAATAAATAGGAGGTATAAACATTCCACTACGCACATCTGTTTAATTCTATTTTCATGGGAAATCCTCACAATATTTTTCTCAACGCTCTTTTAGGGCTACGGCACGTAGTGCCTCCGCCCCCGCCGCTGTGGCATCCCTTCTGGAGCTATCGTTCCAGAGAAGGTAATACAACACAATCGCAAAACGCAGGGGCGGTTCGGGGGGACAGGCACGGTCCCCTCCGGAATAGGTGATTCCCAATTTGCTGAAATCTTAGGGTTTCAATAGAGCCACAAGTTGATCAAATCAACGTTTCCGTTAACCAACTCCGCATGCCGTTTATCATCGCTCTTTCGCAAAACTTCACTAATCTTATCCCCCCCCTTTCTCGTAAATGGGTTGAAAATTATAAAATAAATAGAACCCTGCCGCAAATTCGCGTGATTGTAACTATAGCAACGGATCCCGATGCACATATACCGATAGATAGTAACAGTCTGGCGGCCTCTGAACGAAATGAGATAACCCTTTCATATGAGTCGGGTGTTTCATATATCTGGAAAAAAGGATATTTACCGGTAGATTTATCGGTTATACCAGCAGTTCCGGATTCCGGGTTTTTTTCCGGTTTTTTCCCAGTCTGATCAATTCCCTTGCCTTTTCATAATACTGGCGTGATAACAACTCTTTTCCAAGTTCCTTTGAAAGGACACCCAGGCTGTTCCAGGCTTCTGCCTGGTTCGGGTTCAGTTCCACTACCCGGTTCAGGGCCTGGACTGCTGATTCAAGGAGTTCGCGCCGCTGTCGCAGGAGCGCGATCTTTTTGAGAAGCTCACCGCGGGAAAACAAAAACTCTTCATCGTCCGGCGAAAGTTCCACGGCCTTGTCAAAATTGCGGAGGGCCTCGGTATCCTTTCCGAGCTCCCGGTAGCACACACCCCGGTCATGCCACACATAAGCAAGTGATGGGTCGATCTCGATCGCCTGGTCAAAAAAGGGGATCGCTTCAGCGTGTTTCCCTTCCCGGAAAGATAACCTCAGTCCCTCCTTATAGCTCACCTTCGCTTTTCCCAGTATCTTGTCAAACATACCGACCGTCGAGGATGGTGCAGATTCTGAAGGTATCGGACCTGGTATAACAGCATTAGTTTTGTTTAACAGTTCGGGACCCATCTCTTCGGTAATATCCCGGATTTTTCCCATCACTCCGATGAACATCCCTTTGCTGTCATAGAGTGCGGTGGACTTCATCCACAAAATAATCTGGCGCCCTTCCTCCGGGATCGCCTTGATCCATGCAGTTATCGTGCCCTTCTCTTTTTCAATAATAGAGTAGTTATTTTCCGTGATGGTCGCATCGTCCTGGAAGATGAGATCGCTGAGCATCGGTGCCCTGTGGCCAAAAAACGGAATCGAATAATCCCAGTCTCCTTTGCCAAGGATATCTCCCTCGGCAATCCCGGTCATCTTTTCCATTCCCTTGTTCCATACCATCACTTTGCCTTCACGATCGATGACATATGCCGCCTGGTGGAAGAAGTTAAGTGCGTCTGAAAGTACCTTCTGGGTTGCTCCGGGCCCTCTCCCAAGATTTCTCCGGTCAACAGCCTGTCGGATCATATGAACCATCTCGAGAAGCTGGGACTGGGCATCGTCGCCCTTCTTTAAGAAGAAGTCTGCACCGTTATTGAGCGCCTGAATTGCCGCATATTCCCGGCCGACACCGGTGAAAATAATTACCGGTGTCGTATCCCCCCTTGCACGGAGCATTTTTAAGAAATCAATGCCGTTTATCTCCGGCAGGTCATAATCGACAACCATCGCATCGAAGGAACTGCTCATAAGAATTTCAAGTGCTTCCTTGGCAGAAAGGGCTGCCTTCACGTTCATATTACCGAAACGTTCGAGAAAAAGACGGATAACCTCAAGCATTGGTTTCTGGTCATCAATAACAAGAACAGACAGCATAGTAACCTTACGAAAATAATGATGCAAAAAAATAAAAAGATTGGGATTTATTCCCGCTTTTCCAGTTTGTGGTCCAGAAAGAAAAGGTGACCCGGTATATCCCCTATACACGTCACTTCAGCAAGAATATCGCTTGCATTCTTCTCCTCCTCGACCTGTTCCTTGACAAACCACTGGAGCATCTCAAAGGATGCATGGTCTTTTTCCTTCATAGCAAGGTCAACCAGACCGTTAATCATGTCAGTGACCTTCTGTTCATGGGCATACACTTCCTCAAACACCTTGCCGGCCGAGGACCATTTGGCTTTGGGTGCTTCGATATCAAGGAGATTGATCCTGCCCCCCCTTGCGATAAGATAGTCGTAAATCTTTAATGCATGACTCTGTTCTTCCTTTGCCTGAACCCTCATCCATTTGGCAAATCCTTTCAGGTTGTTACACTCGAAATACGAAGACATCGACAGGTACAGGTAGGCAGAATAAAGTTCACGGTTAACCTGCTTGTTCAGGGCTTGTTCCATAGTTTTGGAAATCATACGAAACCTCTGGTTTATCGATGATTGGTTTTTCCTTTAATAATGCTTTCGTATTTTGGAGAAATCAGAAGGGATTATTTTTTCTTTCTCGGGCGGATGAACGAATGGAACAATCCGGTGATGGTATTCGGTTTCCTGGGGCGAAAGACCCCTTCGTTGACGTAACGCACATCTTCGATCGAGAAGAAGGCATGAGGATTTGTTGCCCTGATAGGTTCAGTGATCCTGGGTATATCCACCCTGTTGACAAGGGACAGGATCATCTTGACATTCCCTCGTGATCCGCTGGCATCCAGAGAAGTAATGCCGTAATTCTCTGACCGCATGAAGGAGATGATCTCTTCATTGGATTCTTCTGCGGTGATGATGCGCAGGATCACCATACCAATCGAGAGTTTTTCTTCGATCACAAGCCCGATATACGTACCCATGGCAAACCCGAAGGCAAATGCAAGAAAATTTGCAACATTTGACAGGTCATTCATCACGACTTCCATGGCAAGGAGCCAGATGACAATTTCAAAAAATGCGATAACAGCTGCGAGGTACTTTATCCCCCTGGATATGGAGATAACAGGGATGGTCTCCATGCTCACATCGCAGATACGGGCAATGAAGATCATGAGCGGGAGAATCACCCATGCGTATCATTCAGGACTGATGATGAAAAACGACACGTTTTCCCCCCTTGTCAATCATGTGCAGTCGATTGATCAAGATGAGGCCTGTTTCTCTATCAGGATTATCCAGAAAAATAATAAAAATACGGGAAAAATGGGACGGGATCCGGAATCGCGCGGATGAGCCTGCCCGGTTTACTTACACATATTTCTGTGGATCGGCATCGAATTTCTTTTTGCAACCGGGGGCACAGAAATAGTATTTTTTACCTTTATACTCACTGGTGAACTTCGCTGTTTTTTCATCAACGGTCATCTTACAGATCGGGTCAATTGCCATCTTTCTTACCTCCGTTATCTCCCTTTCTTTGCTTCTGGTATATATGTTTTGAGCAGCAGGGAGAGGCTGACAACGGTAACCGAGCTGAGTGCCATTGCGAGAGCGGCAAGTTCTGGTCTGAACGTAAATCCAAAGAATGGATAGAGCAGCCC
>Ga0105100_10002159_pt1 | contig 11514 bp, 9 predicted proteins | sample PPLLak12cMay2015_2_FD_87033 | JGI IMG/M metagenome (GOLD analysis project Ga0105100, IMG submission 87033) | Freshwater sediment microbial communities from Prairie Pothole Lake near Jamestown, North Dakota, USA - PPLs Lake P8 Core (1) Depth... | ecosystem: Environmental > Aquatic > Freshwater >... | reverse complement strand
CCGCAGCACCCTGCGCTGGGGGCGCCGCCGCCCGTTCATCCTGGTTGGCACGCTCGCCAACCTCGTATTCCTGACCTGGGTTGGCCTGAGCGCACGCTTGAGCGGCATGCAGGGTTACTGGATGCTGTTCGTCCTGCTGATCTTGGTGCAGATCGCCGCCAATATCGGCCACGGTGCAGCCCAAGGCCTCATCCCGGATATCGTCCCCGAAAACCTGCGCGGCCGCTACTCGGGCGTCAAAGCGATCCTGGAAGTGCCGGTCCCGGTGATCCTGGTATCATTCATCATTGGGCGCTTGATCGCCAGCGGTGACCTGGGTGCAGCCCTGCTGGCCGTTTGTGTGGTCCTGGTCACCAGCCTGCTAATCACCCTCTTCGCCCCGGAAAAGCGCCTGGAGAGCCAACCCCCTGCTCTAGACTGGCAGCCGTTTTTGCGCCTGGCGCTGATGACGGCGGTTTTCACCCTGGTCATCCTCGGCTCAGGTCAGTTGATCCGTCTCATCACCAGCCTGGTTCCCATCCAGAGCAGCCTGTCCATCTGGCTGGTCGGCCTTGCCGGTTTAGGGGCGATGGCCCTGGCGATCATTGCCGGTGTCTGGTTGAGCGTCAGCACCGGCATCGGTCCTGCCGCCAGACAGAATACCTCCTATACCTGGTGGGTGACCTACCGCCTGGCTTTCTTGCTGTGAGCTACCAACCTGGCCAGCTTTACCATCTACTTCTTACAAGGCCGCCTGGGGTTGGAGCGAGAGCTGGCAGCCGCTCCCGCCAGCCGCCTGATCATGGTTGTCGGGGTGTTCATCCTGTTGATGAGCCTGCCCAGCGGCTGGCTGGCAGACCGCTTCGGCAGCCGCCGCCTGGTTCTGATCAGCGGGTTGGTCGCCTCCGCCGGCAGCCTGGTGATCATCCTTGCGCCGGGCTTGCCGTTGATGTACGTCGGCGGCGTGCTGGTGGGCGGGGCTGCCGGGATCTTCTACACCGCCAACTGGGCACTCGGCACCCGCCTGGTGCCTCCTAGCGAAGCCGGGCGCTACCTGGGCATCTCGAACCTGGCTGGCGCCGGCGCCGGGGCAGTCGGCGCTTATGTCGGCGGTCCCATCGCAGATGCTTTCACGCGCAGCCTGCCCCAGGCTCCCGGGCTGGGTTACGTGGTGCTGTTCGCCATCTTTGGATGCCTGTTTTTATTCTCTTCATTTGCAGCCACCCGGATCACGCCTCCGGCTGCTCCGATTCCCGATCCCGTCCCTTCATCCATCGCTTAGGAGATCCAGTATGCCGCACTATATCGCCGCCGTCGACCAGGGCACCACCAGCACTCGTTGTATTCTCTTCGATCATAGCGGGGGCATCGCCGCCCTGTCCCAGATGGAGCACCGCCAGATTTTCCCCCAGGCAGGCTGGGTCGAGCACGACCCGCTGGAGATCTGGGGCAACACCCAGCAGGTTTGCCGCCAGGCTGTTGCTCAGGCTGGCGCAAGGCCGGGCGAGATTGTTGCCATAGGCGTCACCAACCAACGCGAGACCACCCTGGTCTGGGATCCCACCACCGGGCAGCCCTATTATCCCGCCATCGTCTGGCAGGATACCCGCACCAAGCCCTTCTGCGACCAGCTCTCCCAGGATGGCGGGCAGGACCGCTTCCGCCGCAAGGTCGGGCTGCCCATCAACCCGTACTTCTCCGGCACCAAGATCAAGTGGATTCTGGATAACGTCCCTGGCGTGAGCCAGCTTGCCGCCAGCGGCAAGGCAATATTTGGCAATATCGATACCTGGCTGATCTGGTGGCTTACTGGCGGTCCGCAAGGCGGCGCTCACGTCACCGATGTCTCCAATGCCAGCCGCACCTTGTTGATGAACCTGGAGACCCTGGATTGGGAGGACGAGCTGCTTGAGATTTTCAGCATTCCCCGCCAGATGCTGCCCGCCATCCGGCCCTCCAGTGACCCGCGTACCTGGGGCGCCACCCTCCCGGATGGCCCGTTCGGCGCGGCTATCCCGGTTTGCGGCGACGTGGGCGACCAGCAGGCTGCCCTGGTCGGGCAAACCTGCTTCAGCCCCGGCGAGGCCAAGAACACCTACGGCACCGGCTGCTTCATGCTGCTCAATACCGGGGAGCAGATTGTCCACTCAAAGCGCGGATTGCTGACCACCCTGGCGTATAAGTTCGGCGAAGCCCCCGCGGTCTATGCCCTGGAAGGCTCCATCGCCATCACTGGCGCCCTGGTGCAATGGCTGCGCGATAACCTGGGCTTAATTGCCACCTCTGCCGAAATCGAGGAGCTGGCTCGCAGCGTAGAAGACAACGGCGGCATCTACTTCGTGCCCGCCTTCTCAGGCTTGTTCGCCCCGCACTGGCGCTCGGATGCGCGGGGTGTCATCGCTGGATTGACTCGCTTCATCAACAAGGGGCACCTGGCGCGGGCTGCCCTGGAGGCTACCGCTTACCAGACCCGCGAAGTCCTGGACGCCATGGAAAGCGACTCTGGGGTGCAACTCAAAGCCCTCAAAGCTGATGGCGGCATGGTTGGCAACGACCTGCTGATGCAATTTCAGGCGGATATCCTCGGCGTTCCGGTCGAGCGTCCCAAGGTTGCCGAAACCACCGCCCTCGGAGCAGCTTATGCCGCCGGGCTGGCAACCGGTTTCTGGAAGAACACCGACGACCTGCGCCTTAACTGGCAGATCGACCGTACCTGGCAGCCTCGGATGGACCTCGAAAAGCGGGCAGCCCTCTACCAGGGCTGGTTGAAAGCCGTCGAGCGCACCTTGAACTGGGTGGAATAAAATGTCCCGCCTGGGGATTTGGCTGATCGTAGCGTTGGTACTGGCGGCTTGCCTGCGACCAGCCTCAACGCCCCCCACCAGCCCCCCGGCGTCCTCCACCACGCTAACCATCCCGCTTGATAGCCCGGCAGTACCACCCGCCGGCAGCGCAGCGCCCGCCGGCAGCGAAGCGCCCGCCGGTGATGTCGATCCAAATCCAACACCCAGCCTGGAACCAACCCCCACCCCCGTTCCAACCAATCCGCCCAGCCAAGCCCCGGAGTACCCGGTCAGCCTGTTCCCCCTGGCAGGGCCGATCAACACCTCCCAGGCGGAGATCTCAGCCATGGATTGGCACCAGGACACTTTGATCCTTGTCCCACAGTACCCGAGCCGCTTCAGCGACAGCGATCAAGGCGCCTTGTTTGCCCTGGATAAAACCGAAATCCTGGCTTTCCTGAGCGGCGAATCGCTCGCCCCGCTCGAGCCACGCCGCGTGCCCCTGGTTGCCCCAGGATTGGTGGAGCGCATCCCTGGCTTTGAAGGCTTTGAGGCCATCGCCTTCGAAAACGACCGGGTCTACATGACCATCGAAGCCCGCCAGGGCCAGATGGTGGGCTACCTGGTGACCGGCTACGCCGACCCAGATCTGGGCTGGATCAGCCTGGATGCAACCAGCCTGACCCCCATCCAGCCCCAAACCACAATCCCCAATCTGAGCGACGAAGCCCTGGTCATCTTCGGCAACCGCCTGGTGACCCTCTACGAGGCCAACGGGGTCGCGGTCAACCCTGCCCCGGTAGCGCACCTGTTCGATGCCTCCAGCCAGCCCCGGGACCAGCTCAGCTTCCCCAATATCGAGTTCCGCCTGACAGATGCCACCCGCGTGGATGACAGCGGTCGTTTCTGGGCGATCAACACCTTCTACACCGGCGACACCTCCCTGTCCGCCGGACTCGATCCCTTGGCACTCGAATTCGGGGAAGGCGCCACCCACAGCCAGACCGAAGTGGTCGAGCGCCTGGTGGAGTTCCAGTTCAGCGAGCAGGGCATCGTCCTGGCGGATACACCTCCCGTACAGCTCCAGTTAAGCGATCTAAACCAGACCCGCAACTGGGAGGCCATCGCCCGCCTGGATGAGGCTGGTTTCTTGCTTGCCACCGATGAGTTCCCAGAGACTTTATTTGCCTTTGTGCCTTACCCGCCCTAGCATCTCATTGATTCCCACCCGTGATAAGGCTATAATTTAGCTACCCACCCTTCCCCACCATCCAAGGAGCTGCCATGCGCGCACAACATCGCTATCGCTGGTTTGTAGTCGCAGTATTTTTTTGCTTCATGCTTCTGCACCAATCCGACAAGCTGCTCATCGGTCCGCTCACCACGCCCATCATGGAAACCTTTGGCATCGACGAAGTCCAGATGGGGGCGGTATCTACTGGCGCGCTTCTGGTTGGCGCGGTCATGTATCCTTTGTGGGGTTATCTCTATGATCGCTACGCCCGCTCCAAGCTGCTTGCCCTGGCATCCTTTATTTGGGGATCGACAACCTGGTTGAATGCCATCGCACCCACGTATTCGGCTTTCCTGGTCACCCGCGCCTCTACCGGCGTGGACGATTCGAGCTATCCGGGTATCTACAGCCTGATCTCAGACTATTTCGGCCCCGAGATGCGCGGTAAAGTATATGGCATTTTGCAGCTCGCCCAACCGCTGGGCTATATGGTCGGGTTGATAATCGGTACGCTGCTGAGTGGGTTAATCGGCTGGCGGGGAGTCTTTTATATCACCGGTTCGCTGGGTCTGGTGCTGGCAGTGGTTATTTTCTTTGGCGTCAAAGAAGCGCCACGCGGCCAATCTGAGCCGGAGATGGCTGGGCTTGAACAAGTCGGAGTGTATCGCTTCGATAAGAATATCGCCTTGGCGCTGTTCAAGAAGCGCAGTTTGCTGCTGCTCTTCGCCCAGGGGTTCGTGGGTGTCTTTCCCTGGAACGTGATTACCTATTGGTTCTTCCGCTACCTGGAGACGGAGCGCAATTACACCACTAATGAAGTGTTCATGACGATGGCGCCTGCCATCCTGGTGCTGGCTTCCGGGTACTTCATCGGTGGTGCTATCGGCGATTGGCTCTTCAAGCGCACCCAACGCGGCCGTTTGCTCACTGCCCTTACGGGTGTGATTATGGGCGCGATCCTGCTTTACCTGACGATCTCCGTACCGGTCGAAAATAAGAACCAGTTTATGGTCATGCTCATGCTGGCTGCGGTTTTTATCCCCTTCTCGTCTGCCAATGTCATTTCCACCGTTTATGACATCACCCTGCCCGAAGTGCGCAGCACCGCCCTTGCCATCCAGTATTTCATTGAAAACTTCGGAGCTGCGATGGCTCCCCTCATGGCAGGTTTCATCGCTCGATCCTACAACCTCAGTACCGCAATCCTGGTAATTTGTACCATCGCCTGGGCGTTCACAGCCATCTTCCTGGCGTTCACTGCGTGGCTGGTGCCGGCAGACATCGCCGTCCTGCGCAGCCAGATGCGCCAGCGTGCCGAGATCGAAAAAGCCTCCCAATCCGCCTGAGCCATGACGTCATCTTTCACTGAAGCCTCACCGCAACTCCAGCCCTCTCGTCTGGGCAGCTGCCTGGGCTGGGTAGTCTTCATCCTGGCGGCGCTGTGGGTGATCTCTGTCACCCTGGGACGCCTGGCAGCCCAGTGGTTTGCCACCGGTTTTCTCACCAGCATCCCCGATTCGCTGTGGGCATCCTTTCCAGCCCTCCAATCGATTTTCCTGCTGCTCCCCCTGGCCCTGCTTGCTGTCCTATCCCGCTCGGCTATCCGCAAAGCGCTTTACCGCACCTGGTTCTCCGCAGCGGCATTCGTCCTGCTCCTGGCGCCGGTATCCCTGATCTTCCCGGCAGCCATGCAGCTGCACGCCCTGCTCAATATCCTGGCGTGCGTGCTGTTTGTGGCCGTCCTGCGCCGCTTTGCCTCCTCGCCGGCGCCTTCTACACCAGCTTTGCCATCCGGTTTCACCAGCCGCCAGGCAACTCTCACCGTCCTGGTCATCCTCGGACTGGCAGGCATCCCCTGGGCGCTGTTCGGGGCGCTCGGTTCTCCCCTGGATACGCTTCTGCAAATCCTGGCCGGGCTGGCATTTGGCCTGGCCGTCACCCAGGCCTTCCACACCCTTCTGCTGCCCGGCCTTCAGCCGCCCGGGATATCTGAGCACGGTGCTATCCTGCTGGGTGGTTTGTGTGCTGCTATCGCCCTGCTGGTCTTTTCCAGCGGGGTTGGCTACGCATTTGCGGGAATCCAGGTGCTGATCGCCATCTGCTTGCCGCCCCTCGGCTGGCTGGCGGTCTACCTGCTCTATCAAGAGAAAACCGAAAAAGCGGCGACCGCTGAAAAAGACTCCGCGGCGCCCCCCAGCCGCCGGGGTAAATGGTCACCCCTGCTGCCGCCCGTTCTGCTGATCGGCCTGTCTGCCGCTTTCCCCCTGGCGTTCATCGATCCGGACGAGCTGGCCCTGGTCATCTCCTTCGCCCGCGGCGAGCTGATCGTTTGGGCGCTGGCTGCTGCGGCTGGCGCTGGTTTGGTCGGCTTCCTGGCAAGCCTGCTGCTGATCGCCAGCTTGCTGATCAACATGCCTGCCAGGACCGCCCTTCCAACCCGCTTCATCTCGTTTCTCCCCAGCGCAGCTTTATTGGCCTGGACAACCTGGCTGGTGGTCTACCTCCTGCTTGGGCAGCGCGGGTTCTACGGCGAAGGGTTGTTTGTGGTGCTGGAAGACCAGGCGGAGATTGCCTCGATCGGCAGTCTCCCCGATCCTATGGAACGCCGCCGTGCCGTCTACACCAGCCTGGTTTCGCATGCCAGTTCAAGCCAGGCAGGCTTGCGCCAGGCACTGGACCGCCTGGGCATCGATTACACCCCCTACTACCTGGTGAATGGCTTGCAGGTGGATGGCGGCCCGTTGGTCCGCCTGTGGCTTGGAACTCGTCCCGAGGTCGCCCAGGTGCTGGATAACCCCTTCATGCGTCCTCTGCGCCAGCCGCCGCCTACGAACACAGGCAGCCAGCCAGCCCCGGAAGCCCCGCAGTGGAACCTGACCCAGATTGGTGCCGACCGCGTTCACCGCGAGCTGGGCATTACTGGGCAGGGGATCCTCATCGGGCAGTCTGATAGCGGCGCCCAGTTCGACCACCCCGAGCTAGCCGATTCGTACCGCGGCCGGGATGGCGGCCACAATTACTCGTGGTTCGACCCCTGGAACGGCGCTGCTCAGCCTGCCGATTCCGGCGGGCACGGCACCCACACCCTGGGCAGCGTCCTGGGGAACACCACCGGGGTCGCTCCGGATGCAGAATGGATTGCCTGCACTAACCTGGCACGCAACCTGGGCAACCCCGCCTACTACCTGGATTGCCTGCAATTCATGCTTGCCCCGTTCCCGGTTGGCGGCGATCCTTTCCTGGACGGCGACCCGGGACGCGGTCCCCATGTGCTCAACAACTCCTGGGGCTGCCCGGAGATTGAAGGCTGCCGGGCAGATACCCTCTTACCGGCTGTCCAGGCGTTGAATGCTGCCGGCGTCTTTATTGTAGCCTCAGCAGGCAACGACGGCCCTTCTTGTGAAAGCATATCCGCCCCGCTCTCGATCTATGCGGACGTGCTCTCCGTAGGTGCCACGGATGTTTCCGGGGCGCTGGTCATATTCAGCAGCCGCGGCCCGGTCACAGTGGATGGCAGCAACCGGGTCAAACCCGATATCATTGCCCCCGGAGACCAGGTGCTCTCCGCCATGCCCGGGGATAGCTACGCTTACATGAGCGGCACCTCGATGGCCGGCCCACATGTCGCCGGCACTGTCGCCCTGATGTGGTCAGCCAACCCGGACCTGATTGGGGATATCTCGCGCACCCGGGAAATACTGTCATCCACTGCTAAACCCTATCCCTATCCAATTACCGGCTGCCCCGGAACGGAAGGTCATCCCAGCACAGCAACCGGATATGGCTCATTAGATGCCTATGCTGCGGTCAAGGCGGCTCTCCAGGCGCCATAAGCCCAAACCTTTTCAAACTGTTAACATCATGTTGAAACAGCGTTAACCCGTGCCTGATATGATTAGCCAAAGAGAATCCCGTTATCCTGTAGCTGCCCCAGCATGTTTGGTCGCCAGCACGAAGATGGGTAAAGTACTTCTCTCCTCCCGGAGCCGCCGGCTGTGCTCCCGCAGCCGGCGGCTCTCTATTCTATTCCTCCAGGATTGAGCCCATCATGGTCAAAATTATCACTGACACGACTTCCTGCCTATCCCCCGAATTTGCCCGAGAGTTTGATATCCCGGTCATCCCGCAGATCGTCTCGTTTGGCGAGGAATCATTTTACGAAGGCGTCCAGATCGATCAGGAAACTTTCCTGGCGCGCCTGAAAGCCATCCCCGAGCTGCCCAAGACAGCCGCCCCGCCGCCCGAGCTGTTTGTCCGCCAGTTCGAGCGCCTGGTACCGATGGGCGAGCCAATCCTGTGCATCCATCCCTCAACAGACGTGAGCGGCACGGTGCGCTCAGCCAGCATCGCTGCGCTGGATTTCCCCGACGCCGATATTCGCGTCATGGATACCCGCCTGGTCGCCAGTCCGTTGGCCAGCATGGTGGAGCTTGCCGCCAGCTGGGCGAAGGACGGGCTGGACATCAATACGATCCAGACCCGCCTGGAGGCGATGATCCCCCGTGGCCGGATTTACTTCCTGGTTGCAACCCTGGAATACCTGGCAAAAGGCGGGCGGATCGGCGGTGCAGCCGCCCTGGTAGGCAGTGTTCTGCAAATCAAGCCCATCCTGGCTTTCCAGGACGGCAGGGTAGAGCCTTACGAGAAAGAGCGTACCCATAAGCGGGCTGTTGCCCGGTTGATCGAAATTGTGGACCAGCAATACCCCGGGGATCGAGACGGCTACCTGACCGTTATGCATGCCGGCGTGCCCGAACAGGGCGCTGAGCTGGCAGCCGAATTGAGTAGAAGATTGAATATCGACCGCATCCCAATCTACAATGTCCCCCCGGCAATCGTCACCCACGGCGGACCGGGCATCCTGGCAGCGGGCTTTTTCGTTTAAAACTCCCCGCCCTTGAGGGCGGGGGCTAGGGGGCGGGTGAAAACCCTCTCTCCACATCAGCTCCCCGCCCTTGAGGGCGGGGTTGGGGGCGGGTGAAATCTTACTCCGGCACAGCCACCGGTTGAGTCGCGCTGACAAAATTCCAGAACTCCACCTGGGCGCGGGTTGCCGGCAGGCGCCGGTTGCGCACCAGGTACAGATTCCGCCTCAGGCTCATCCCGCTTAACTCCACCTCGACCACGTTACCCAACTCCAGGTCTCGCAGGGCCGCCAGCCGGGAGACGAAAGCCACACCAATCCCCTCGCCCACCGCCATCACAATCGCTTCGGCGTTGCCCAATACCATGGCGATCTTGAGCATGTCCGGCGAGATATCGTGTCCCTGCAAGCCTTCCACCAACACTTCGCGCGTCCCCGCCTCCTCTTCGCGCAAGATCATCGGCTCGTCCAGCAAGTCGTCAGGGTAAATTTGGCGGTAGCGCGCCCAGGCATGGTTTGCCGGGACGATCAAGATCACCTCGTCGCAATAGAAATCCCGGTACTCCAAATCACGGTGCTCAATGATCTTGCTGGTTACGCCCAGGGTCGCTCCACCGCTCAATAGCTTTTCGACCACCGGTTGCCGGCTGGAGATCAGGATATTAATCCTCACGTGAGGGAAGCTCCGCCGAAAGCGCGCCACAATCCCTGGTAACAGGTACTTACCCGATGCGGTCGAGCAGCCGATGTTCATCTCCCCGATCACTTCCCCGTGCAGAGAAGCCATTGTCTCCTCCAACCGGATCGCCCCCGCTACCAGCTCACGCGCCAGCGGCTGCAATGCCTGCCCGGCCTCGGTCAACCGCACAGTACGGCCTTCCCGGTGGAACAGCCTGGCGCTGAAGTGTTTCTCCAGGTTGTCGATCTTCTGGCTTATCGCAGGTTGGGTCAGGTGCAATTCCCGCCCTGCCGCGCTAAAGCTGTTCGTCTCCGCTACTGCCAAAAACACGCTCAGCTCGTTTAAATTGAGCACAATGGCCTCCGCCAATCAATATGTTCGAAGTTTCGCAGTTGAACGAGGAGCTGGGTGTGCCTCTCGCCAAGTGCGTATGTTCGATAAGTAAATGTTTTCTGAATTCTATTTAATTATAAGGAAATACCGCGTTAACACCTCCTGTCAGTTGTCACGCCTGCCAGTGTACACATATCATAATTTTGGGAGAGCGATCCATTCCAAGATACCCATCAATGATCAGCTCAACGCGCAAGTGATCAACCCGATCTCCTTCTGATGTCAGCCCGCCGGTATGATATTAGAGCAATCTTAAAGACATGACAATATTCAGCCCTGTCATGTGACATCTATCACTAATCCAACTGCCGGGTAGATTGTTACAATTGGCACAATTTCATGTATACAGTATTGTGCATACATCAATTTATAAAATCATGGATCAATCACCCGTATTCACCCAGGAAATCACCGAGCTGCACGCCGATATCTGCTCCGCCCTGGCAGATCATCGCCGCATTCTGATTCTCTACGTGCTATCAGAGCGCAGCCTGAACGTCAGCGACCTGGCAGCCCAGGTCGGGATAAGCCAGCCCGCCGCTTCCCGCCATCTCAAAATCCTGCGCGAGCGCGGCCTGGTCCGCCCCGTCCGCCAGGGCGCCAGCGTCGAATACAACCTTACCGATCACCGTCTCATCGAAGCCCTGGACCTGTTGCGGAGTGTCCTGCGCAGCCGCCTGGCTTACCGGGCCAGCCTTGTAGAAGAGGAAACACCTGCATGAAATCAACCAAACATATCTGGATCATCGGCTTGGGAGTTACCCTGCTGGTGATTATCATCCCCATCTTCATCTTCCTGCCGCGTGCCTCCAGCGCCCCCAAGGATCCAAATGACTCGGTGGCTACCTATTCTATCCACACCGATCACAAAGACATCGTCCGGGGTGCCTTCGAGACTGGTCAGCAAGTCACCCAGGCTTGCCTGGTCTGCCACCCCGATTCCGCCACCGAGTTGATGGGCACCAGTCACTGGACCTGGGAGAGTGAGCCGTTCGACCTTCCCTGGCGGGATGAGCCAACCACCATCGGCAAAGCCAACCAGATCAATACCTTCTGCATTGGCGCTCAAGGCAATAGCAAAAGATGCATGACCTGCCACACCGGCTACGACTGGCAGGAATTCGAGCCGTACGATTACAGTATTTCCTCCAACGTGGATTGCCTTGTCTGCCATGCGGATACCGCCCTGTATGCCAAGGGCGAGTACGGCAACCCCGCCGAAGGTACCGACCTGCTGGCGGCTGCAAAGAGCGTGCGCGCCCCCACCCGTGAGAACTGCGGGCAATGTCACTTCGATGGCGGCGGCGGTAACGGCGTCAAACACGGCGACCTGGATGAGAGCCTGTACTTCCCCAGCGCCGACCTGGATGTGCACATGGGCGCTCAAGACTTCCAATGCATCTCCTGCCACCGCACCCAAGATCACGACAACAAAGGTCGCCTGGTCGCAGACAACTACCAGGTCGATCCAGCAGAGCAGGAAACCTCCACCGATTGCAATGCAGAAACAACCAATAAAAACGACCGCAACAACACTCAACATCACACGGCACAAAACCTAAACTGACACGCACCAACGCTG
>Ga0105100_10002156_pt1 | contig 11516 bp, 7 predicted proteins | sample PPLLak12cMay2015_2_FD_87033 | JGI IMG/M metagenome (GOLD analysis project Ga0105100, IMG submission 87033) | Freshwater sediment microbial communities from Prairie Pothole Lake near Jamestown, North Dakota, USA - PPLs Lake P8 Core (1) Depth... | ecosystem: Environmental > Aquatic > Freshwater >... | reverse complement strand
CAGACTGGCCAACGCGCGTATCGAGGGTCAGTCCGCGCGTTTCGATGAACCAGGTGGTCAGGCTGTCAGGCAGGGTCACGGTCACCCGCCCCAAGCCTTCCGAGTCGGTGAGGAAGGTCGGGTTCCAGTAGGCCGTATCCGGGAATTCTTCACGGACAGGTACTACGCCATCGCCACCGCCACCGCCACGACCCGGGGGCTGGAGCACAAATCGTCCGCTGTAGACCGCCAATGAATTGCCGGTACTCACGCCTAGTGATTGTTTTCCATAGAATGCCGGCAGGATATCGGGGGAATTTGGGTCAGCCAAAGCCAGCACGGCTTTATCTACAACCGAGAGCGAGAATTCACCTGTGACCGGCTCCCCTGCGCTATCGGTGACGCGTAGCTGCAAGGTCATTTCGCCGCGCGGCTCGTTGATTTCCGGCTGGGCGGTCAACCCCACCTGTAATTCCTGTGCTGTTGGCTCGACTTCCACGGTCACATATCCCTGGCGGAACTGGTTATCAGGGCCAAGCAGCGTGGCAGCCACGTACACATTGGGCGCATGGTCATCTGTCAGATCCAGGGAATAAGTCGAGCCAGTCGCAGCCAACGTCAGAACTTCGGCGCTCAACACCTTTCCGCGTTCCACTGTTACCAGCGCCTGCGCACGTTCCCCAAAGGGATTGGGAATGAAAATATTTGCAGTTTGACCGGGCTGGTACTTTTCCTGGTCAGCAGTCAGCTTGACCTGATCGTTCAACAGGCTGGGCCAGGCAGCGTTACCCCCGCCCGTGACCCACAACAAGATTTGCGTGCGCGCCCCGCCGCCAAAGACATCCAGCATGTACGTGCCCGGCTCTTCGGGCGTGAAGGAGAGTCGCGCCTTACCGTCTGCGCCAGTGGAGAGGTTGCTGCTGCCCACCAGTGTGTAGATCGGCTCATAGGTTGGTACTCCGAAAGTATCTTCGGGCGGTGGGTCTTTGCGTACCCACTCCACTTGCTTGAATTCAGCCTGCAATGCTTTTGAAGGGCTGGTGTTTGTTTCCCAGTCAGCGGTTAATACATCGAAGCCACTGGCCTTGCCACTCTGCCCCACCCACTGATCAGGCTGCAAGCCAATGTAGAAATCCGCCGGATGCACGATCATTTCATCGCGCGCGCTGACGGAGAATCCGCTCTCGTCTTGCACGGTCAGTTCCAGAGTCAGGGTTTGAGGCGCATCTGAGACGGGGATATCAGGCAAGTCCAGGCTTAGCGTCCCATCCGGGTTGGTGCGCGTTGTGCCGCTTTCCAGCGTCCGGCCATAGTTGCCGTCTTTGGCCCAGTTCGGGACCAGCCAATCATCCTCAATGACACCGGTCTGGTAACCGGGCAGGTAGAAATAAGTGGACTGCTCATACAGGTACCACTGGATGTCTATATCCCCGGCGGGCGAGCCAAAATAATATTGCGCTTCAGACTCAGCCCGTACCTGCTCGCCAGCTTTGACCTGTTCCTTCCCGAAAGCGACGTTCAGCTCGATCTCCGGCTTGCGGTACTCGGCCACATCAAAAGAGAGACGGGCGTCCAATTCATCATTGTTGAGCGAGTAGTAGCCGGGCTGCGCCTCATCGGAAAGTTGGTACTCGCCATGGAAGGTACCATAGGGCGAGAGCGGAAGGTCAAAGGTTTGGATGACACGACCATTGTAGTCATGCAACTCCAGCGAAACGGACGAGAACTCCGGTAAGGTGTAACGCCCGTTAAAGGCCTGACGCACCACGCCCCGGAAGTAGACCGTTTGCCCGGGGCGATAAATGGGGCGATCCGTGTATAGATAAGTTTCCGGTTCCGGTGGCCTGGGGTTCAAGGAAATGCCAAAATCCCAGGGCGCAACTCCGCTGCTCCAGGAAGATTGCGCCACCCCAAAATCTTCCTGGTCCGGCTCGCTCAAAACAGCCGTATAAGTCTGACCGGGGTTGTCCCGGGGTGAGAAATCACCCTGCCACAGCCCTTGCGCATCCGTCTGTGCATTGACAACCGTTACCCCATCGGGATCGTAAATTGTGAACGGCGCGGAGACCGGTGCGTTCGTGCGCAGATCGGTGGCCCACAGCAACGCATCCGTCGCACCCATCTTGAACGTCAGATTGATATGGCTGGCCGCGACCAAGTACGTATGTGCACCAGAACCAGCCGCCCGCACGCTGACGTTGAAATCCGTTCTACCAACGGCCTGGTTCAATTGCGGCGAGTCTGCTCTAACATGATAAAAACCCGGCGCAAGTTCTTCGTCCGCTTCCGCCAGTGGCAGGGTGATGGGTTCGCTGCGGCTGGGCGTCAGGCGATAGGTTTGAGAATACGTCACCGGGTTTTGCGGTGCAAAGGTTTGCAGAGCGTCATATCCACCCGGCCCGGTCAGGAGTTGGAAATCACTGAATGTGATCGGCGCAACCGCCACGTCCGCACGCTGGATATTGGTTGCATTGGCGTGCAAAACCGGCTCGTCTGGCCGCACAAAATAGACATTTCCCCAATACGGCACGTTCAGGCTGGGTGTGGCAGCGGGCGTACGGAAGTTGAGCTCGAAGGGTTGGCCCAACGGCTGCCCCCACTTATCTCTCAATTCGGGAGAGAGGGTCAGGGTGTACTCGCTCTCGGGCAGATAAAACCCACTTACGTTCAAGGTGGTTCCATCAAGATAAAGCCCTTGATTTGAGATTTCCGGGCTCAGGCTGATGTAATCTTCGAGATCATCAACATCTTTAGGCGGCGCGGAGAAGAAAATGCGCACATTGCCGTTCTCCGCCTTGGCCTGCCCTTCTGCCGGCTCGCTGCCATTGACAGTAAAGTCACCGTATGTGAAATACTCGAACTGCTGTTCCAGCGCTATCGGCGTGCCACTGGCAGCCGTAACCTCTTTGGTAATGCTCAATGTATAAGCCGAATTTCTCTCCAATGGTTTGACTGGTTCAAATGTCATTTCTGTCTTGTCATCGTTCCAGGCGATTTCACCAGCCACAGGGACGCCCTCACCCAGAAACGCAAAACCACTCTCTACATTGGCCGGATCCATCGCCTGGTTGAACGTCAACTTGATGGTGGGATCGAGCGCCAGCGTCTGCTCACTGGAAGGCTCCACCGAAACCAATCTCGGCAAAGCAGTTTCGAACGACCACGCAAGCGAACTCCCTGCCAAATCCAGCGCTGCACCGATTGTGCTCACCAAATCCGTGTTCAGGTTGACCGTGTAGGTCTCACCACCCGCCAGGCCTGGTTCGGGATAAAAGACATACGTGCTGGTCGAAAGCCCCTCGCCGCGCCCTGCCACCGGAGGATCAAGCGATAAGGCTTCCGGCAGGCGTTGCCCTGAGCCTGTCGAAGGGTCATTCTCTATGCCTAATGGCACGACAGGCTGGTTGAACGTCACAGCAACAGCGGCTTTCGGGTCGATATTCTGGCTGGCATCTTCGGGCAGGAAATTGATTGCACGCAGCAATGAAGATGTGCGGTACGTCAGCGTGATGGGGGCAGCGAGGTGCATTCCGTTCGCAGCTTTCGCGGACGTGAGGATTGCCACCGTTATCTCGGCATCCGCCTCGTAGGACGAGTTGGGGGTAAACGTCAGGGTCGAGTCGTCGCTCCAGGTGCGGGAGCCGGATGGAAGTCCGAAAAGAGCCGCCTCGACAGAATTGCTGTCCATGGGTTGGCTGAAATAGAAGGTGATCGGCTGGTCCAGTCCCAGTTGGCTTTCGTCCAATGGCGAAACTTCCGCAAGAACCGGGGGCAGGGGTTCCTGCTGAACAGATGTTGGGGTTGGTTCAGGTTGTTGTGTTGGCAAACTCGGCAATGCACACGAGAACATCAGCAGGACAGCCAACATGAGATAGGCAAGGGGATGGAGGCGTTTTTGGGGAGAGAGTCGGTTCATAGGCCCTCGGTTCAATGAACGACGGGATAAATTCATTATACTCTGGAGTATCAACGAGAAAAGAAGACGGGTACAGTTTTACTGCACCCGTCTTTGGAAAGTCAAATCAAGTGCTGTTATTCTGCCAGCCAGCAAGCCACCCAATGGTCAATCTGCATTTCTTGAAAAGCGGGTTCTTCTTGTGCACACTGCTCTACTGCAATCGGGCAACGTGTATGAAAACGGCAGCCAGTTGGCGGGTTGAGCGGACTGGGGACATCCCCTTTGAGAATGGTCCTTTGCCGCTTTAAGTGTGGGTCGGGGATGGGGATCGCCGAGATGAGCGCCTGCGTGTATGGATGCATGGGATTCCGAAAAAGCTCATCTCTTGAGGTCATTTCGACAATCTTTCCCAGATACATGACTGCTACACGATCGGAAATGTGTTCCACTACACTGAGATTGTGGGCAATGAAAAGATATGTCAGGCTATACTCGGCTTGAAGTTCTTTGAGGATATTGAGAATCTGTGATTGGATGGAAACATCCAATGCCGATACCGGCTCATCGCAAACGATAAACTTGGGCAGTAAAGTCAGCGCGCGTGCGATGCCAATGCGCTGACGCTGTCCCCCTGAGAACTCATGCGGGTATCGGCGTGCATGGTAGGGTTCCAATCCAACCTTCTGCATGACATCCAGCATGACATCAAAACGTTCCTGTTGCGTGCCGATGCCATGGATATTGAGCCCTTCCATAAGCGACTCCCCAACTGGCACACGGGGATCCAGCGAAGCATAAGGATCTTGAAAGATAATTTGCATCTCACGGCGGATGTCTTTTAATTCTCTCTCACTGAGTAGAAAAATATCTCTTCCATCGAACAACACTTTACCCGAAGTCGGTTCAACCAAGCGCAGCATGGTGCGCCCAACAGTTGTTTTACCGCAACCGGATTCACCTACCAACCCCAGAGTCTCCCCTTCCCGTATCGTAAAGCTGACACGATCCACCGCCTGGACCCAATTTTTCACATGTTGGAATAAGCCCGCTCGCACGGGGAAATACTTTACCAGCCCGTCTACCTGGATCAAATCCCTTTTTCGAACCGGAAGTTTATTTTGGCGGTCATACATGCAAAGTGTTCCTTATCCCAATTAAGAATGTGGGACAAGATAACCTACCTTGTCCCACAATTGAACATGCGTTAGAAAGGTAGATTTTTAGTTGCTCATGTGTGCCAGCCTGGGATCGAGAGCATCGCGCAGACCATCGCCCAGCAGGTTGAAGGCCAATACGGTCAACATAATTGCCAGGCCGGGATAGAAAACCAAATGCGGCGCTGTGAAGACCTGGTTGCGTTCCGACCCCAACATGGAACCCCATTCCGGTGTGGGAGGTTGGGCGCCAAGCCCCAGGAAGGATAGGGCCGCAGCATCCAGGATGGCGGTGGCAATGCCGAGCGTACCCTGCACGATCAATGGGGTCAACGCATTGGGCATGATACGCAGGAATAATATCTGGAACGAGTTGCCGCCCAGCGCGCGGGTGGCAGACACATAATCCATCTCACGCACCGAGAGCACACTGGCGCGCACCACGCGCGCATAAGCTGGGATCGAGACGATACCGATGGCGAGCAGTGCGTTGGTCAGGCCTGGGCCAAGCACGGTTACGATGGCGATGGCCAGCAGGAGCGAGGGGAACGCCAGCAGCACATCCATGGTACGCATGATGAGGTTGTCCACCCAGCCGCCGAAATAGCCGCTCAACGCTCCCAGCACCGTGCCAATGATAATGGCAAAGGTGACGGTGGAGAAGCCTACCATGAGACTCAGGCGCGTACCGTAGAGCAGGCGGCTGAACTGATCGCGCACATTGCCGTCGATGCCCATGATGTGCTGGGGCTGGTCTTCAGGGCAACCAAATGCATGGATGCAGGGAGCCTGGCGTGATTTTACATCTTCAACGCCTATCAGAACCTTGATCGGATCATAGGGCGCAATCCATTGCGCAGTCAGCGCAATGAATATCAGAATTCCTAAAATAACCATGCCGACAACTGCCGATTTGCGCTTGAACAATCGCCGCCATGTGATTTGCCATAGACTGACAGATTTAAGCGATAGGCCTTCAGCGTCTAAGGTTGCAACATTGGTGTCTGTCTGATTCATGAATCAATTACTCCAGCCGAATACGGGGATCAAGATACGCATACGAAAGGTCGACCAACAGGTTCAAGGCCACAAAGAACACTGCGATGACAACCGTGAATGTTTGCACAACGCCGTAATCACGGGCGGTAATGGCGTCATAAAGCGTACGTCCAAGGCCCGATAGGCCAAAAATGGTCTCTGTGAGCACTGCTCCACCCAGCAGGCTGCCCAGGGAAAGGCCGATAACTGTCACAAGCGGCAAGAGTGAATTGCGAAAGGCGTGTTTCATGATCACCTTCTGTTGGGTCAATCCCTTTGCCCGCGCTGTGCGGATGTAATCCTGCCCCAGCACCTCCAACATACTGGAGCGCGCCATGCGCGCTATGAGCGCCATGGGGATGGTACCGAGCGCCACGGCTGGCAAAATCAGGTGCTTGGTTGCATCCTTTAGCAATTCCCAGTTGGCGCTTAACAGGGCATTGAGGATATTCATGCGACTAAGGAATAGTAAAAAGGAGAGCATGGAACTACCTTCTGCCAGTGTAAGCCCCCAGACTTCAAAGAATGGATCATTTGGGACCCCCGGGCTGACGCGACCAGAAGGAGGCAGCCAGAAAGGAGTATCTTTCAGTAGCAAAGAAAACACATAGGCCAGCATCAATCCAAGCCAGAACACGGGCATGGAAACACCGGTGTTGGCCCAAATCATGGTCAGCACGTCCACCCATGAATTGTGCTTGACTGCGGAGATAACACCCAGGGGAATACCAACCAACAGGCTGACAAACAAGGCAGAAAAACTAAGTTCAACAGTGGTTGGGAGCCGTTCAAGAAGCAGGCGGTTGACGGGTAAGTTGTAGCGGATGGAATCGCCAAAGTCACCACTGACCATCTCTCCCAGGTAAACCCCGAACTGCACAGGGATGGGTTTATCCAATCCTTTTTCCTGAATAAATCGGTCACAAACTGCATCTGTGGCCTTCTCACCCAGAATAGCTCTACAAGGATCGCCAGGGATCAAACGCGCCAACGCAAACGTGACCAGCAAAATGCCAAATAAGACCGGAATGGATAAAAAGATGCGACGAATAATGTATTGAAACATAGTATGTACGCTGTTTCCTTGATGATACGGGATGGCGTTGACGCCATCCCGTATCTAGTTGCTTAGTCTAACAACTTACTACGACTACTTCCACATCAAGCCCCACAGATAGTCATAGTATTCCCACAGATTTGTGTTGCCCTTGTGGTTGGGTGAACCGGGGTTCAGACCCATGTCAAAGGTTGCCACAACATCCGAGGAGTCGAAGTCGCTGCCGTCGTGGAACTTGATGCCCTGGCGCAGGGTGCAGACCCAGACGGTTGAATCTTCGTTCGGTTCGCAGGATTCAGCTAACGCGGGCTCGGCCTCTGTGCCATTGACTTCATAGACATACAGACCTTCCATGATCTGCTCGCAAGCGCGCAGACCTTCGCCGTCGGTCTCATCGGCGCAGAACAGGGTGTTCGGTTCGGCGTTCTGCATCCAGACGAAGACAGCGCGGTCGCCGGGCTTGGAGTAGGCGAAGACCTCGCTGGTCAACGGGCTGGCCTGCGGGTTTTCTACGTCAGCGCGGTAAGCAACAGCAGAACCACCATGAGCAATCGGTACCATCGGGACGAGTTCTTTGATGGCAGTATTGGCAGCGACATAGTATTCCTCAGCGTCTGCCGGGATACCGATCTGGGCACCAGCGATCAGGGGTTCGTAGATTGTGGGATCAATTGCGCCAAACTGCTGGGTGTCCTTACCAAAGTGGTAGTCAAGGAAGTTGGTGACGTGCGGGTAGTCCGCGCCCCAACCGAGCAGGTGGAAGCCGCTCAAACGACCAGCGGCGGATTCTTCAATGAAAGCGCCTGATTCCATGACAACGATCTCGGCATTAATGTTCAGGTTCTCCAGCAATTGGGCCTGAATATCCTGAGCCACATTGGGAACTTGCGGCAGGTAACCGCGCACAACGTCACGGTAATACAGGCTGGTATCGAAGCCATCCGGGTAACCGGCCTCAGCCAACAGGGCCTTGGCAGCTTCTGGATCGAAGTCATACCAGGCATCGCCCACGCAAGCATTGGGGATGGAGCAAGGGGTGAAGTGCGAGGCGACTTCGGAGCCAATCGGGTAGAAAGTATCTACGATGCGCTGGCGGTCGATGCCCATGGCAACAGCCTGGCGAACGCGAACATCATCGAAGGGCGGGAAGGTATTGGTCATGCCGACGTAGAAGATGTTCAGCGCCGGGCGCAGGGCCAGTTGCAGGTTGGCATCACCTTCGACAACGGCAAAGTCATCCGGGCCGACGTTGTCGAAGCCATCGATCGTGCCGGACTGCAGCTCGAGCATGCGCGCAGCGGACTCGGTCGACCAGCGGAAGACCAGGGTGTCGGCGGCTAGAGGCGTCTCGCCCCAATAATCGGGGTTCTTGACAAAGGTAACGTTCTCGCCGCGGTTCCATGCACTGACCATGTAGGGACCGGTACCGATCGGTTTTTCCACGCCTTCGGTAGTACGGACCTCGTCTCCAGAGGTCGCTTCGATCCATTCTTTTGGATAAATGGCGAAGGGGCTGAAGGCGATCTTGGACAGGAAAGCGGCATCTGTTTTGCACAGGTTGAAGGTTACGGTGTATTGGTCGGTCGCTTCGATGGATTTGAAGAAACCACCGTAATCGCAGTCTTCTGCAACCAGGTTGGTGCCATCATAAGTGGCAATCGGCACTTTGGGTGGGGGTGGGGGTTCGGTGGGGGCTTCGGTCGCTGCAGGTGCTTCGGTAGCAGCGGGTTCAGCGGGGGCTTCAGTTGCAGCGCCGCCGCAAGCTGTCAGGACCAGGCTGGCCAAAATGACCAGCGAGAACAAAATAGTTAGTTGGCGTTTCACAGTTTCTCCTCCGAGAATGAAAGTTGGATACGAACAGTGACATTGGGATTAGTTTTTTTTATATCGGATGCAGGGCATCACCTCCTTGAAAATGAGTATGCCGATTATACAGCAAAATAGGAAATTCTCAACACCCTAAGGAAGGGTATTCTTGAATAACCAAAAATTTAATTGCTTTATACCAACCTTGGTAATCCCCACCCGTTGAGTTTGACCTCGCTGGGTTTATCCGGCCAGAGACCTGCTACTTTTGCACTGCAGTTTGGACATTTTCTATCTTCTGTCAGTCGGTACTCTGTGATCGTATATCCCGTTCGCCGCACGACTATCTGGTTACAATTGGGGCAAAAGGTACTTTCGTATTCGCCCACCCGGCCAGGAATGTTGCCAGCGTAGACATAACGGAGGCCAGCTTCTCGTCCGATTTCCGAGGCGCGCAGCAAGGTCTGTACGGGGGTATTATCCGGCTCGGTCATCTTGTAATCTTTGTGGAAAGCGGTCACATGCCAGGGGATATCCGGCGAGACACTTGTCAGGAAGCGCGCCGCATCCCACAGTTCTTCGGAGGAGTCGTTGAAGCCGGGTACGACCAGGGTAACCACTTCCACCCACAAGCCCATATCGTGTGCCCGTTGAATGCCATCCAGAGTGTTTTGCAAAACGCCGCCCAGCTTGCGATAGCTCTTGTCCTGCATGCACTTCAAATCGATCTTGTAGGCGCTGATATAAGGACGCAGGTATTCCATCACTTCGGGCGTATTGTTACCGTTCGAAACGTAAGCGCACATCAACCCGGCGGCTTTGGCCTCTTTGAAAATGCCCACCGCCCATTCGCTGGTGATGAGTGGTTCGTTGTAGGAAGAAACCACGATCGATGCGTTTGTATCATGGGCAGCTTGTACCATTCGCTCCGGAGTGATACGCCGCACATAATTTACGGAGACATCTGAATTCGGGTCGCGCATGGCTTGTGAGGTCAGCCAGTTCTGGCAATACCCGCAGTGGAAGTCACAACCCAGCATTCCAAAGGTCAGCGCATTAGCGCCGGGCAGCACATGAAAGAACGGTTTTTTCTCAACCGGGTCCGATTGCAGCGCAGCCACATACCCCCAGGGTACGCGTAATTTTCCACCTTCGTTAAATCGCACTTGACAAATTCCTCGTTTGCCCTCGCGGATCAGGCAACGATGTCCGCAAGCGTAGCAACGCACGGAGCCGTCATCCAGGGCTTCATACAGCTCTCCATCTCGTGTCAGCCCATCTAGAATATTGGCAACTGTTGTCATATTACTCTTATAATACACCTATGTTGACGATTTGTGTGCAGGCAGGCGGAGCATCCCGCCGCATGGGACAGGACAAGGCTCTGATGCCCTTCCTGGGTCGCCCGCTCATCCAGCGAGTCGTGGACCGTCTTGCCCCTATTGCGGATGAACTCATCGTGACGACCAACCGCCCGCAGGATTACCGTTTTCTGGGCCTGCCGCTCTTTCCAGACCTCAAGCCTGATCGCGGTGCATTAGGCGGACTCTACACCGCATTGTCATCCGCGGCATGCGAGGTCGTGGCTGTCGTAGCCTGTGACATGCCCTTTGCCAGCGCGTCGCTGATCGAAGCGGCGGACAGGCTGCTCGTTCAGGAAGAAGTGGATGTCGTCATCCCGGATTCGGGCGATGGGCTGGAACCGCTGCATGCCGTCTACCGCCGCGAAACCTGTCTAACAGCCATCGAATCCGCAATCGACGCCGACCAGTGGCGGCTGATCTCGTGGTTTCCGCAGGTAAAAGTACGCATACTCCAACCTGATGAAATCAAGCCTTACGATCCCTCCGGGCTGGCCTTCTGGAACCTCAATACACCCGAAGAATTCGCCGAGGCCGAAAGAACGGCCACACGGGAAGACGGGACAAGGCGCTAACGCACGATCAAAACCGGACAAGGCGCGTGCTGCACCACCTTCTGGCTTTGACTTCCTAACAAAACCCCGGTCAGCCGCCCCAGGCCACGCGAACCTATCACGATCAGATCGCTCTTGCGCGTGTTCGCCACGTCCAGGATCGTCTCGGCGGGAGAGCCTTCCAGTAAATCAGTATGCACCTCACCCGGGATCTCGCCCACAGCCTCCAGCGCCTTCTGCAAAATCGTCTCCGCTTCTTTCATGCGAGCAGAAATCGCGGCTTGCAGGTTGGGTTCTCCCAGATAGGAAGGAACTGGTTCAAAAGCGACCACAATGCGGAGGGATTTAGATTTCATATTCCGTGCCAAATCACCGACTGTTTTAGCCGCGTGCAGGGCATGTTCCGAACCGTCAACACCAAGCAAAATATGATTGAACATTTGGCACCTCCTTATCTCGGTTACAATTCCAGTATACAAAAATCAACTTTCAAAAGCAACCTCACCAGGAGCAACCATGCCTCTCGACCTTTCCATAATCCGCCAACAATTCCCATCGCTGGATCGCCCGGCTGCATTTTTTGACAACCCAGGCGGTACGCAAATTGCCAAGCAAAGCCTGGACCGCATCAACCGCTATTTGTTGGAATGCAACGCCAACCACGAAGGT
>Ga0105100_10002155_pt1 | contig 11519 bp, 6 predicted proteins | sample PPLLak12cMay2015_2_FD_87033 | JGI IMG/M metagenome (GOLD analysis project Ga0105100, IMG submission 87033) | Freshwater sediment microbial communities from Prairie Pothole Lake near Jamestown, North Dakota, USA - PPLs Lake P8 Core (1) Depth... | ecosystem: Environmental > Aquatic > Freshwater >... | reverse complement strand
GTCAACGTCGACCGGATGATCGAGATGTTCCGCCTGGGCGTCAAGGACCTCGGCCCGTTCTACAAAGCGTTCCTGCCCGCGGACGTCCTGTCTTTCCTCGACGACTTGGCCGCCCGGCCGGACCGCCGGAGCTTCACCTATGCGGACGGCGCCTGGGTGAAGACCATCATGAGCTTCGCCCTGGCCTGTCACCGGAAGGACGTGAGCCGGGAGCACATCATCAAGTCCCTCACGCCGCTCTATCTCGGCAAGGTCGCCTCCTTCGTCAACGAGACATGGGACTGCACCGCCGAGGAGGTCGAAGCGAGGCTCGAGGAGCTCTGCCTCGCCTTCGAGAAGGAAAAGAGCTATCTCGTCGAGAGGTGGAACGGCAAGGCCTGAGCCCTGTCCCAAGGAGAGCGCCATGAACAGTCCCATCGACAAGGTCTTCATCGAGCCGCTGCGGGAGGTCGCCCGGAAGCTCGTGGCCTTCCTGCCCAGCCTCCTCACCGGGATCGTCGTCTTCGCGGCGGGCCTCTTGCTGGCCTGGCTGGTCAAGGTCATCGTCGTCAGGGTCCTCCGGCTCTTCAAGCTGGACGCGGCCTTCACCCGCTCCGGGGTCAGCGACGCCCTGCAGAAGATGGCCGTCAAGGAGACGCCGGTGAAGCTCATCGGCCGGACGTTCTTCTGGCTTGTCACCTTCATCTTCTTCATCCTCGCCCTCAAGGTGATGAAGGTCCCGGTGATCGACCAGCTCCTCGAGAATCTCCTGCTCTTCCTGCCCAACATCTTCGTCGCCCTCATCATCGTCGTCATGGGCTGGCTCCTCGGCAATTTCCTCGGCCGGGCCGCCCTCATCGCCTCCGTGAACGCCGGGATCAAGCTCTCTAGCCAGATCAGCAGGGGGGTCAAGGGAGTCATCCTGGTCTTCGCCATCGTCATGGCCTTCGAACAGGTCGGCATCGGGCGGACCACCCTGGTCGTCGCGTTCGCGATCGCTTTCGGAGGGGCCGTCCTGGCCCTTGCCCTGGCTTTCGGGCTGGGGGGGAAAGACCTGGCCCGGACCTATCTCGAGAAAAGGTTCAAGAAGGACCGGGAGGGCGACGGCCGCGACGACCTCAGACACCTCTGACGGCCGCTTGATTTTTCTGGTTCCGGGGGTATAATACCTCCCATCCGCGAGCCCTCCCCCAGAAACCCGAGAACGGCATAGCTCCACCCGTCAGGCCATGACATGAACCAGGACAACGGAACGGTGGGACGCAAGATCAAGCGGACCCTCATCGGCAAGCCTCGCGATATCAAGGATCCGTCGCTCTTCCACAAGATCGCCCTGATCCCCATCCTGGCCTGGATCGGGCTCGGCGCCGACGGCTTGTCCTCCGCCTCTTATGGCCCGGAAGAAGCCTTCAAGGTCCTCGGGCAGCACACCTACCTCGCCCTGGCCCTGGCCGTGGCCACGGCCCTGACGGTCTTCATTATCTCCTACGCCTACTCGCGCATCATCGAATACTTCCCGTCCGGGGGCGGCGGTTACGTCGTCGCAACGCACACGCTTGGAGAGAAGGCCGGCGTCCTGTCGGGAAGCGCCCTGCTCGTGGACTACATGCTGACGATCACAGTGTCCATCGTCGCCTGCGGCGATGCCATCTTCAGCTTCTTTCCGGCGGGAGCCCAGCCGTACAAGACCCCCTTCGAGGTCCTGGCCATCATCTTCCTCGTCGTCATCAACCTGCGCGGCGTCAAGGAGTCGGTGACGATGCTCGCCCCCATCTTCGTCGTGTTCGTGCTGACCCACGCCCTCCTCATCGGCTACGGCATCTTCAAACACGTGCCGGAGATCGGAGCGGTCGCGTCCGGGCTCCGCACCGGGTTCCAGGGCGGCCTGACGACGCTCGGGCTGGGCGGCATGGCGCTCTTGTTTCTCCGGGCCTTTTCCATGGGCGGCGGCACCTATACCGGCATCGAGGCCGTCTCGAACGGCCTCCAGATCCTGCGCGAGCCCCGCGTCCGGAACGGCAAGAGGACCATGGTCTACATGTCCGTATCCCTGGCCCTGACGGCCGGCGGCATTCTCGTCTGCTATCTCCTCCTCGGCGTCAGCCCGGTCGCCGGGAAGACGCTCAACGCCGTGCTGGCTGCAGAGGTTTTCGGCGGCTGGAGCTTCGGCGGCGTCCTGGCGCTCGTCACCATCTTTACGGAAGGCGCCATCCTCCTCGTCGCCGCCCAAGCCGGATTCGTCGACGGGCCCCGGGTCATGGCCAACATGGCCGTCGATTACTGGTTCCCCCATCGCTTCGCCTCGCTCTCAGACCGGCTGACCATGCAAAACGGGGTCCTGCTCATGGGCGGCTCGGCCATCCTGCTGCTCCTCTACTCCCGCGGCCGCATCTCGACGCTGATCGTCATGTACTCCATCAACGTCTTCCTGACGTTCACGATGTCGCAGCTGGGCATGTCGCGGTTCTTCATCAAGAACCGAAAAAGCGACCCGCTCTGGAAAAAGCACCTGCCCGTGCACCTCATCGGGCTGGCCGTCTGCCTGGCCATCCTCGTGGTCACGATCCTCGAGAAGTTCTCCCAGGGGGGCTGGCTGACCCTCGTCATCACCTCGGTCGTCGTCGTTCTCTGCTACCTCATCAAGGGCCACTATAACCGGGTCCGCAGGGGCGTCCGGGAGCTCGACGACATGCTCACGGCGGTCATCGCCCACAGGGGCGAATACAACTCCGATCCGACCGATCCGCGCGAGATGACGGCCGTCCAGCTCGTCAGCGGCTACTCCGGATTCGGCGTGCACACGTTCCTGTCCATCATCCGCGGCTTCCCCGGCCTCTACAGGAACTTCGTCTTCGTCTCGGTCGCCGAGGTGGACGCCGGCGCGTTCAAGGAGTCCGAGTCCGTGGCCCGCCTGACCCAGGCGACCAAGGACTCCCTCAAGAAGTACGTGGACCTGGCCCGGCGCCTGGGCTTCCCGGCCGAATCGCGCTTCGATACCGGGATCGACGTCGTCGCGACGGCTTCGGGCCTCTGCGAGCGGGTCGCCCGGGAGTTCCCCAAGTCGACCGTCTTCGCCGGACAGACCGTCTTCCGGCAGACCGGCCTCGTCCACCGCCTCCTCCACAACGAGACGGCCTTCGCCATCCAGCAGGAGCTCCGCTGGAAGGGCATCACGACGGTCATCCTCCCGATCCGTATCAACATCTGAAAATCGGGGACATGACCGAAAAATCCGGGACATAACCCATTTCTCCTGAAATGGGATTGTGTCCCGATGATTTTTCGTCTGTCATGTCCCCGATTTTCGAGTTTGACAAAACCAACGCGGGCGGGTAATTAGGAATGGCCGACCGAACCCGACAAGGAGGGCTCTCGCATGAAAAGTCGCACGCTGACCGCTCTCGCCATCCTGATAGCCGCCACGCCGGCGCTTCTCGCGGCCGGGCAGAACCCGCCGGCGGCGAAACCGGCCCCCGCTCCGGCCCCGCTCGCCGTCCAGCCGATCACGAAGAGCCTCTCCCTCGTCAAGGGCGGCTCGGGCGCGAACACGGCCTTCTACGTCACCGAAAAAGAGGTCTTCGTCATCGACGCCAAGATGAGCGCCGGCTCCGCGGCGGAGATGCTGGCCGAGATCAAGAAGGCGACCTCCCTCCCCGTGACGACGCTCGTCATCACCCACAGCGACGGCGACCACATCAACGGCCTGCCGGGATTCCCCAAGGGCCTGACGATCGTCGCCCACGAGAAGTGCCGGGACGACATCGCCGCCGCCGCCGAAACGCAGCCCGAGCTCAAAGAGTACCTGCCGACCAGGACATACACCGACCGCCTGGAGCTCGCGTCGGGCCCGAACGCGGTCATCCTGGCCTACTTCGGGCCGGCCCACACGAGCGGCGACACCGTCGTCTTCTTTCCCGCCGACAAGGCCGTCTTCGTGGGCGATCTGCTCTTCGTCGGCCGCGATCCACTCATCCACCGCCACAAGGGCGGCAAGGCGTCCGGCGCCGTCAGGACCCTCGAGGGGATCCTGGCCCTCGAGCCGCGGGTCGAGACGTTCCTGTCCGGCCACGCCGACCCGGTCGGCCGGGCCGAGGTCGAGGCCCTCAAGGTCTCGATGGCCGACCAGCTGGCCAAGGTCAAGGCGATGGTCGCCGCCGGCCAAAGCCTCGAAGAGATCAAGAAGGCCTTTGGGATCGACGATCCGCCGGACGCGCCGGGTGGCCGGCGCCGCTGGCTGAGCTTCGTCGAAACCGTCTACCTCGAGCTTACGGGAAAATAGCCGGCCAGCGGCATGAACAGGAGCCATCCATGAAGAGATCCCCGCACGCCCGTCCCGCGTTCGTCCTGGGCCTGTCGCTCGTCCTCCTCGCCGCGGCCGCCTGCCGACCCTCCCCCTCCGGCGCCACTGTCGCCGAAAGCAAGGAAACCGTCCGGACCTATCCCTTTTCCGACCCCGACCCCGTCCCGATCTTGGCCCGCTCGTCGATGTGGGGGGCGGGCGCCCGGCTCTATCCCTATTTCATGTTCGACCGCTTCAGGGCCGAGCCCGTCGACAGGCCTTGGACAGTCGTTCGCCTCAGTAATCCGCACATCGAGGTCGCGGTCCTGCCCGAGGTCGGCGGCAAGGTCTGGGGCGCGGTCGAGAAGGCGACCGGCCGGGAGTTCCTCTATTGGAACCACGTGCTCAAGTTCCGCCAGATCGCCCTCCGCGGGCCGTGGACCTCGGGCGGCATCGAGTGGAACTTCGGTGTCGTCGGCCACGCCCCCTCGACCGCAACGCCGGTCGATTACCTCGTCCGGGAGAACCGGGACGGCAGCGCGAGCTGCGTCGTCGGAACGATGGACCTGGCCTCGCGGACCCGTTGGAGCGTCACCGTCACACTGCCCAAGGACAGCGCGGCCTTCGAGACGAGCGCTCTCTGGGTCAATCCCACCCCGTTCAGCCAATCCTACTATGCCTGGTCCTGCGCCGCGGTGAAGACCGCCGACGATCTGAAGTACGTCTTCCCAGGGCGATGGTCGATCGGCCACGACTATTCCGTCCCGCTCGAGCCCTGGCCCGTCGACCGGTCCGGCCGGGACCTCTCCTGGTACAAGAACAACTCCACGGCCGGCTCCAAGAGCTACTTCACCGTCGGCGAGCACGCCGACTTCTACGGCGGCTGGTACGAGAAGGCCGATACCGGCTTCGGCCACTGGTCGCCCTATGAGGATATGCCAGGCCGGAAGGTCTGGATCTGGGACCTCTCGCGCTCGGGCGAGATCTGGGTCGATCTCCTCACGGACCGGGACGGGCAATACACCGAGCCGCAGGCCGGGCGCCTCCTCAACCAGTCCGACCACGGCGATTTCGCCCCGGGCTCGGCCGACCGCTGGACGGAACAGTGGTTCCCCTACCGCGGCATCGGGCCGATGACCGCAGCTTCGCCGCGCGCGGTCCTCAGCGCCGCACGCTCCGGCGACACGGTCGCCCTCGGGATCTTCCCTCTCCGTCCCATCGCCGACGACCTCGCCGTGAGCGCCGCCGGTAAAGAGATCTTCCGGGAACGCCTGGTCCTCGGGCCCGAACAGGTCTGGAGGAAGGACATCCCCCTGCAGGGCGCGCCGGCTGAGGCACCGTTCGAGATCCGCTTGGGCGGCAAGCTCATCTACGAGAGCGCGCCGCAGGCAGACGACCTCGAGCGGCCCCTTCATTTCAGCGCGCCGTCGGGCCGCTCGGCCGAGGCCTTGTTCCTGCAGGCCCGCGGTCTCGAACGCGAGCGGCGCCTCGCGGAGGCGCTCGATAAGTACCTGGCCGCGATCGCGGCGGAGCCGCTCCACGTCCGGGCCCTCGCGCGGGCCGCCGAGCTCTACACCCGCCGGGGGGAGCCGGCCCGAGCCACCGACCTGGCCGGCCGGGCCCTGGCCGTGTCGATGTACGACCCCGAGGCCAACTACGTCTACGGCGTCGCCGCCCGGCGCCTGGGCCGTCTCGTCGACGCCAAGGAGACCTTCGGCTGGGCGGCCCGGTCGCCGCAGTTCGAGGGCGTCGCCCGTGTCCAATCGGCCGAGATCGCCCTGGTCGAAAAGGACCTCGACAAGGCCGCCGAATACGCGTTCGAAGCCCTCGTCGCCGACGACCTCAATGTCAATGCCCTCGAGGTCCTGGCCGTGGCCCACCGGCTGGCCGGCCGCAAGGCCGACGCCGACCGCGTCCTGGGCTGGCTTCTCGAGGTCGATCCGCTCGATCATGTGGCGCGCTTCGAGCGCTATCTCAGGACACGGGAAGCGAAGGACCTCGAGGCCTGCCGCGCGCTCATCCGCAACGAGATGCCGCACGAGACCTGGATCGAGATGGCCGCCTTCTACAACCGTCTCGGGCTCGGAGGCGACGCCGTGGAAGCGCTCAAGGCCGCACCGGGCCACGCCACCGTCTTTTATTGGCTGGCCCATCTGCTCCGGGATTCCGCGCCGGCGGACAGCGCGGCCTTTCTCGAAAAAGCCTCGGCCGCGTCGCCCCTCCTCGTCTTTCCCTTCCGCGAGGAGGAGGTCGCCGTCTTCTCCTGGGCTCTGGCGGCCCGGCCGTCCGACTGGAAGCCCAAGTACTACCTGGCCCTCATCCTCTGGGGCAAAGGCCGCCTCGAGGAGGCGCGCGACCTCTTTGAGATGATCGACGGCGCCGATTTCGCGCCCTTCCACATCGCCCGGAGCGCGTTCTTCGAGAGGACCGATCCCGTCCGGGCTGCCGGCGACCTCGCCAAGGCGATCGAGCTCGACGCTTCGAGCTGGCGGGCCCGCCACGCGCTCACCGCCTTCCATCTCCGCCAAGGCCGGACCGGGGAAGCCCTGGCCACGGCCCGGATGGCGGCCGCCGATTTCCCGGGCGAGGTCCCGCTCCAGGTCGATCTGGCCGAAGCCCTTCTCGCGACAGGAGAACCCCATGAGGCCGCGACCGTCATCGACACCGTGGCCGCCCTCCCCTACGAGGGCGCGAGCGACATCCATGGCCTCTACGTCCGGGCCCACGTCGGGATCGGCCTCGCGGCCATGAAGAAGGGGGCTTGGGCCGAGGCCGTTCAGGCCCTCGACCTCTCCAGGCAATATCCGGAGAAGCTCGGCACGGGGGCGCCTTTCCACCCCGACAGCCGCATGCAGGACTATCTCATCGCCCTTTGTCTCGACAGGATGGGCGAGAGGGACAAGTCGACGGCTTTGCGCGAAGCCATGCGCGAATACACGCTGACCTACTGGAACGAGTCGCAGCCCTATGCCTATTTCGGGGGCCTGGTCCTCGAGAAGCTCGCCCGCCGGGAGGACCGCCTCAAGGCCCGCGAGCTCCTCGCCGGGCCCAAGCCCCCGGCCGAGGTTATGGCCGTCGTTGCCGCCCTAAAGTGATCAGCGCGGCCAGCGCTTGTACGGCGTGACGGTTGGGGCCACCGTTCCGGCGAAGCGTAGGATCTCGAACAGCCCGCCGGCCTCGGGCACGAGCTTGAACTTCCAGTAGCGGATCAGGCCGTAATCCGACTGCGGCTCGAGGAGGCAGGGAATGAGGTTAGCGGCGGGCTGAACGCAGTCGACATAGAAATCGCCCTTCTTGACCGGGACCTTCACGGCCTTCGCCGCGACGTCGATCGTCCCGGGCGCTTCGTAGTCGAGTGCGGACGGAACGATCGCGGAGACCTCGCAGACCTCGCCGTCGACCAGAGTGTCCCGGTCGACCATCCCGACCTCGACGCCGAGCCCGAGAAGGGTCTCGACGATGTCCAGGCGGTCGCCGCGGATGATATAGCCCCGGGGCCGTTTCACCGAGAGCGTCGCTTCGACGTTGGGGAACCAGTGCTTGACCAGGTCGTCGACGATTGTTGCGCCCCCGGGGGCCTGGGGGACGAAGTCGGCCGCTGTGACCGCCTCCCCCGCCTTCTTGTCAACCCTCAGGATGCGGCCCGCGGGCCCGCCGCCCCTCTCGAATCTCTTCAGATGGAGCTCGGGCACGGCCGGGTCCCGGACGTATTTCATCCGTAAATGGACCAGGTCGCTCTCGGCCCTGGCCGCGGCCCGGTCGAGAAGGCGCGCCCGGTGCCCGGCGACCATCTTCAGGATCTCCGGAGCATGCCCGGCAACGGATTCGAGGAAGGCCCGAAGCCCGTTGTACTGCCAGGTCGTCCGGGCCCGGAGCGTCTCCAGGTCGTGGCGGGAGGCCCCCTCCTGGATGAACGAGAGAGTCTCGAAGATCCCCAGGCTGTTCCGGCCGTCGTTGAGGTCGGTCGTCGAGAAGCGCTTCATCTGCTCGCGCTCGCCGGGACGGCCTTCGGGCCGGGCCGAACCCGAGGAGGTGTCGACGCCGAGGTCCTCCGTGACCAGGTATTCATGGAAGGTGAAATTCTTTTTCTTCAGGGTCTTTTCGACCTCGGCCAGGATGGTCTGGCGGGAAAAGTCCTGGAGGCCGCTCGAGATGTTGACGTTCGAGATACAGCCGATGGAAACCCGGTAATAATCGTCGCCCTTTTCGTGGACGTCGATCGTCACCTCGGGCATCCAGCGGCGGAAGACGCGGTGGATGGCCCGGACGCCCTCGGCCTCGAGCTTGACGTGGTCGCGGTTCATGTCGAGGTCGAGCTCGTTAACCCGGACGTCCCGGAAGTTGCCGTAGGGATTGGTCTGGGGCATGACCAGGACGTTGACCTTCTCGAGTAGGGGCTTGAGATCGCCCATAGCCAGGTCCCGGAGAAGCCAGAGAGCAGCTTCCTTGGCCGACTGCTCCCCGCCGTGCTGGGCGGCGGTGAAGAGGACGGTCGGCTTTGTCCGGTCGAGGGCCTCCGGCGCCGCCGCCCGCTCCTGGCTAAGGACGGCCAGGAATATGTCCCGGGCGTCGTATTCTTCGGCCGGGAGCGTCCGCCCGGCGATCGAGACGGACAGCTCGTCCGAAGCGGCGTCGAGCACGCTCAGGAACGCCGCGATCGCTTCGTTCTGGGTGTACTCCAGGTAATTCGCCTCTTCGCCCGGAGTCTTGAAAGACGGCCTGGACGGAGGCTGTCCGCCCGGCACCGGGAGCGCACGTCCGCCCGCGGCGAGGATGCCGACAATCGACAGGATCGCGATCAAGACGATGCTCGAGCGCCTCATTTCCCTTCCTCCTTACGAACACTTGGGGCGTGTCAGGACTATCATTTCTCGGCCGGGTCGGCGGACGCGGCATTCTCGCACTTGAGCGGGACGTCCTTGACCGCGCCGCCCCGCAGGACCTTGAACTTGGCCTCGTCGCCGCAGGCGAGCTTGGACAACGCCATCCTCAATTCGTTGATATCGGTGTACGCAAGGCCGTCGACCGAGAGGATGACATCGCCCTTTTCGAAACCGGCCCGGGCCGCGACGCCGTCGGTCGGCTTCGGATCGACGACCAGGTTCTCCAGGTTCTCGACCTTCTTGAAGCCGAGCCCGATCGCCGGGAAAGCCGGTTTCTCTTCCGGCGCCAGCCCGAAGACGTAATCCCCGAGCGCCCGCGAGACCGGCAGGGTCTTCCTCCCGGCCGGGACCTCGACGGCGATGACCGTCTTGAAGGGCAGCTTCGACATCTCGTAGGCGCGCCTGTTGAGGCCGAGGTTGTAGAGGAGATGGCCCGAGCCGACGCAGACGACGACGCGGCGGCCCTCGGCCGCGGCCGCCCGCACGGCGTTCGCGCCCATGACCTCGTCCCAGGCCGACTGGGACCGGTAGAGCCCTTCGAAGACCTTGTCTAAACCCGGGCCTTTCATCGCCTCGGGAAGGTCGGAGGATTCGAAGACCGCCCGGATGAGCTTCCGGTGGTCTTCGTTCGTCGTGTCCGGAGGTCCGGGAAAATGGGCTTTCTCCTCGTCGCTCAGGGCGTCCCAGCCCCTCATGCGCATCTTGCTGATGACCTCGCGCGGCGCGTTCAGCGCGTAGACCGGCAGCCGGTGCTCGCGGGCGAAGTCGAAGATTTTTTCATAGTAACCGAAATTGAAGTTCCAGGTGACGTACCAGCGGACTTCGCGGAGGAATTCATCCTTGGTCAGGATCCCCGCGGTCCATTTATTGAGCGCCTCCTGGAGCGTCACCGGCACCATCTCGAGGCCGATGGCCAGGTGGTTGTCCCTGGCGTAGATGGCCCGGATGACCTGGAACTCGATCTCGTGCATGGGCATCGAATTGTGGGTCTCGCCGACGTGGACGATCCGGGCCGCGAGCATCTCGTCGATCATCCTGTCAAACAGGACGGGCCTGCCCGTCCGCCCGGCGAGGATGGAGCCGGGGCCGATCTCCATCGTCTTGCTCTTGAGCTTGGGATCGCCGATCTCGAGGGTCAGCGTCGGGTCGGGCTTTTCGGCGGGCGCCACGGCCGGCGCCTGCGCGGCGGGCATCACGGATTGCGGCCGGGCCCCCGCCGTCATCGCGGCCCCGAGAAGGGCCGCGGCGGCGACCGGCAAGAGGCGCCATCGTCCTCGGGGAGAGCGCCGAAGAACCGCGTGATGCGTTGGCTTCATGATGTCCTCCCTCCGGGAATTCCTCCGTATCATAACCGCGGCCCTCGGGCGAGTCAACGCGCGAGGAATCCGGGACACATCGCCCTCGCCGGCGAGATGGGCAGGACCCGGATTTTCCCGTGTCCCGTGGATTTCCCGAATGGAAAACGGTACAATCGGTGGCCGCCGGACATCGAGGAACAAATGTCCCTGGAAACAGAGCAGGAAGCGCCGGCGAGCGCCCCGGAGACACGGAAGACCATCCGCACCTTCGCGCTCGCGTCGTTCCTCAACGACATGGGATCGGACATCATCTATCCCATCTGGCCCCTCTTCGTCACCCAGGTCCTCAAGGCCAACATGTCCGCACTGGGCTTCCTCGACGGCCTCGGCGAGGCCGTCGTTTCGCTGTCTCAGGCCCTGGCCGGCTTCTATTCGGACAGGATCCGCAAGCGCAAGGTCTTCGTTTGGATCGGCTACCTCTGTGGCGCCGCCTCGCGGCTGGGCTATGCCGCGTCCTCCGTCTGGCAGCACCTCATCCCCTTCCGCATCCTCGACCGGGCCGGCAAGATCCGCAGCGCGCCGCGTGATGCCATCATCGCCGACATCTCGAACGACGGAAATCGGGGCCGCCACTTCGGCCTGCTCCGCGCCATGGACAATTTCGGCGCCGTCGCCGGCATCCTCATTTCGATCGCCCTGTTCAACCTTCTCGGCTACCGGGTCCTGTTCGCGCTGGCGGCCATCCCGTCGATGGTCGGGGCGGCGCTCGTCCTCAAGAACATCAGGGAACCGAAGGAGCCGGCGGCCAGGGCTTTCAAAGGTTTCTCGTTTCGGGACGTCGACCGCAACCTGGCCCTCTACATCATCCTCAACGGGGTTTTCGCCCTAGGCGCCTTCACCTACTCGTTCCTGCTCATCAACGCCAAGGCCGCCGGGTTCAAGGCCGGCTTCATCCCGGTCCTGTACCTGGTCTTTTCGGCCACGGCCGCGCTTCTCTCCTACCCTTTCGGGCGGCTCTCGGACCGGATCGGGCGCAAGCCGGTGATGTTCATGGCTTACGGCGCCTGGGCGGCCGTCTGC
>Ga0105100_10002154_pt1 | contig 11520 bp, 9 predicted proteins | sample PPLLak12cMay2015_2_FD_87033 | JGI IMG/M metagenome (GOLD analysis project Ga0105100, IMG submission 87033) | Freshwater sediment microbial communities from Prairie Pothole Lake near Jamestown, North Dakota, USA - PPLs Lake P8 Core (1) Depth... | ecosystem: Environmental > Aquatic > Freshwater >... | reverse complement strand
TTACCGGAGCACTTGACATGAATGATGAAAAAGGTATATTTTGTAATATACCAATAAAAATAATAAAAACATTAATATAAATACGAAAACAGCCATCAGCATTTGGTTATTGTGGAGATTATGAATAACGAACATGGAATGCCGAACCTGCCTGCCGGCCAGGCAGGCACTGAATGTTGAATATAAAACACGGAACCGCGTTTTCTTCGGAATTCGAAATTCGGAGTTCCTTGTTCGGATTTCTATGCCCATTAAATCACAAAAACAAATGGGTTTGTGAATCCACAATCGTACCCGCAAACGTTTGCGATAATTTTTTGACAATAAGTGATTTAATGCAAGATCAATTCAAAAAAATTAAATTAAGTTTGTTCGGTGCTATGGCTATATAATATGTGAAATTATGAAACGGAGTATTGTATTTATTGCAGCATGGATCCTGGCAGGAAATTTATTATGTATTTCCCAGATTATCATGACATCCCCTGCCATCCCCATTGATAATCAAGCTGTGACCATCACCTACGACGCTACACAGGGGGACAAAGGACTGATGGGCTATACAGGTGATGTATATGCCCATATGGGAGTGCTTACTGACAAAAGCACAGGCCCTGGCGACTGGCGTTATGTAAAAGCCGAATGGGCGCAAAATCTTCCGGAATGCAAATTCACCCGAACCGCTGCCGACCGGTACGAGCTGACCATGTCGCCCAGCATCCGTGATTTCTTCGGCGTTCCGGCCGGCGAGGAGATCCTGAGCCTGGCTTTTGTATTTCGCAGTGCAGATGGTTCCGGAACGGGACGGGCAACAGGAGGAGGTGATATTTTTACTCCGGTGTATTCGGAAGGACTAACGATTTCAATACTCCGGCCCCCGGTATTTCCTCAGATTGTCAGCCTTAATGATTCCTTTATTGTTGAAATAATGGCGAACGAAGCCGATACCATTGCCCTTTACCGGGATGATAAGCTCCTTAAAAAAGGGACGGATGATAAGCTTTCCGATACCATCGTTGCAGACAGTTATGGAAAATTCCTGATAAAAGCCATAGCAGGCAATGACACGGGAATGGTTGCCGACTCCTTTTATTATATGGTAAGGAAGCCTGCTGTTGTTCAGGAAATACCTGCAGGTATCCGGGATGGGATCAATTACACAGACACCGCTACCGTTATGCTGTCACTTTTTGCACCCGGTAAGGAATTTGTTTACGTCATCGGTGATTTCAATGACTGGGAGATAGACAGCAATTCTCTTATGCATCAAACTCCGGATGGGAACCGGTACTGGATAGAACTAAAGGGACTGACACCCCGGAAGGAATATGTTTTCCAGTACCTGATAGACGGCAGTTTGCGCATAGCGGATCCATACACGGATAAGATCCTTGATCCTGCCAACGATCCCCACATTACTGAAGAAACCTATCCGGGCCTGATACCTTATCCTTCCGGCAGGACGACCGGTATTGCCGCAGTATTGCAGACCGGACAAGTGCCCTATTCCTGGAAGGTGCAGGATTTCGAACCGGTATCTGCGGCTGAACTGGTAATTTATGAAATACTGGTGAGGGATTTTACGGAAAAGCATTCTTTTGAGGCGATAATCGATACCCTGGGATACTTGCTGCGGCTGGGTGTTAACGCTGTTGAACTGATGCCGGTGAATGAATTTGAAGGAAACGTGGGCTGGGGCTATAATCCTTCTTATTATTTTGCCCCTGACAAATACTACGGTCCCAAGAACGATCTGAAAAAGCTTGTTGACGAATGCCATAAAAGAAACATGGCCGTGATCATGGACATGGTGCTGAATCATGCCTATGACCAATGCCCTTTTGTGCAGCTTTACTTTGACGGTAATCCAACGGCGGAAAATCCATGGTTCAACACGCAATCCAATTTCACAAATCCCGATGCCCAGTGGGGCAATGATTTCAATCACGAAAGTGAATATACCCAGCAGCTGGTGGACAGCATAAACAGTTTCTGGATGTCGGAATACCGGTTTGACGGATTCCGGTTTGATTTCACCAAAGGATTTGGCAACAATATAAAAAGCAGCAGTGACAGCTGGGGCAGCCTTTATGATGCTGACCGGATCAGGCTGCTGAAACGAATGACCGATGCGGTATGGGAAAGGAATCCCGATGCCTTTGTTATCCTGGAACACCTGGCCGAAAACTCGGAAGAGGAAGAGCTTGCAGACTACGGCATGCTGCTCTGGGGCAATATGAATTACAATTATGGTGAAGCGGCCATGGGATGGAACGAAGGCAGCAAAACTAATTTTTCAGGAATATCCTATAAGAACCGCACATGGAATCAGCCTCAGCTCATAGGCTACATGGAAAGCCATGACGAGCAAAGGCTTATGTATAAATGCCTTCGTTGGGGCAACGGTTCAGCATCATACCAGATAAAGGACACGGCAACGGCATTAAGCCGCATGGCCATGAATGCGGTATTCTTTCTGACGGTACCCGGGCCTAAAATGATCTGGCAGTTTGGAGAGCGGGGTTATGATTTCTCCATCGATTCGCTCGGCAGGCTGGGTGAAAAACCTCCAAAATGGGAGTATATGAACGATCCCAGGCGTTTATATCTAGTTAATATTTACGCTGCACTGATCGGCCTGAGAAAGAATCATCCGGTATTCCAGACCGTGGATTTTACCCTGAATGTCAGCAGCAGCATGAAAAAGATCATCTTGCGGAACAATGACATGAATGTTGTTATCCTGGGCAATTTCGGTGTGGAAGGCGGAGACATATCCGGTGAATTTCCGCAGGCGGGCTGGTGGTATGATTATTTCAGCGGGGATAGTGTTAAAATTACTGATGTCAATGGGTTGATGTACTTAGAGGCGGGTGAGTATCACCTGTTTACGGATATAAAACTTCAGGCTCCGGATATGGGGACCGGGTTGACGGATCATCCTGAAACCGGCAAACCTTATGAGCTGCTTGTATTTCCAAATCCTGCCCGGGAATCTATCGTCATCAGCGGATATCCGGAAACACAATCTTCCCGGCAATCAGACAGATATCATATTGAAATACAGGATGTTTCCGGCAGGATAGCGATGCAGAAATCCGATTCATCCATCCGGGGCATGATGATATTGGATATAGCTTCCTTACATGGGGGTGTTTACTTTGTTGTATTGAAAGAAAACGGAAAAACAACGGCAAGGGAAAAGATAATGGTAATGGATTGATTTTCCGGTTTGTAAATCCAGTAAAAAAGCTTTTGATGTTGAACAAAAGCCATTGACTTCAGGTTGAATTCCCTCCCGAGAATTTAGGCTGTAAACTTGAACTGTTTCCATCATAATTTATCCCTTCGGGGGAAGGAAAGATCGTCTGGATTTGATCCTGTCAGTTCAATCTGGTTCCCAAACAGGAACTGTCGGAAACCGTCAAGTGCGAAGGCCATTTAAATACAGTATATTATACATCCGTCTCACCTTCCCAGTAAGGATTATAGGCTTTTTTCATTTTATCCAAACCATGTTCCGGATTTTGGGTGACTGGTCCATCTTTTGAATTATTTTTTCCCTTATTTTCTGTTTTGTTTTACAAATATGATTATATTATAATCGTAATATTTGATTATTTAATAATCATTTTTATCATGAACTGCCGGTTATTTTTTTTGAAGCAAGATGGCTGGTTTGAGGCAGAGCTTTCGGGTAGACTTTTAGCTGCCTCGGGTGAGGATCTTATACGATGGGCTTATACCATGATGGAGCGGAATCATTACAGGAATTATAGAATTACAGAGTCCTCACCCCGGCTCTGCGAGCCACCCCTCTCCAACCTGGAGAGGGGGCAAGTTGTCACGGAGATGAATGATGGTGCAGTAATCTGAATCTTGAGACACGAACTAAAAAAAGCACAAGGTATCACCCCTCTCCAGGCTGGAGAGGGGATGGGGGTGAGGAGGTAAGCAAAACGGAGGAGAAAGAAATAAAAACAATATATATGAACGACAAAGAAATTATAGTAACCGTGGAAGCAGGTATTCGTAAAGAACTACTAAAAAACACACGTGAACTTCGAAAATGTCTTACGGATGCCGAAAAGTTGCTGTGGAAACTGTTAAGGAACCGAAGACTCAATCATTGGAAATTCAGAAGACAGCACCCTTTGTCTGCAGGATTCATTTTAGACTTTTATTGTGCAGAAACAAGGGTTGCAATTGAATTGGATGGTTCTTATCATAAAGATCAGGAAAAAAAGATACTGGATAAAAACAGAACCGCTGAAATAGAGAAATATGGCATAAGGGTTATTCGGTTTTGGAATGCAGAGGTATTAGATGAAACGGAGAGCGTGATCAGGAGAATTGTTGAATTTTCATCCTCACCCCCGGCTCTTCGAGCCACCCCCTCTCCAACCTGGAGAGGGGGCAAATTGTCTCACGGGTGATGCAAGTGCTTGTATTTGATTCTTGAGAGATGAGTCGTAATTACAGCACAAGGTATCGCCCCTCTCCAGGGTGGAGAGGGGAAGGGGGTGAGGAGCTAAGAAGTTTGGAGAAATAGGAGTAGTTTGGATAAGCCTGGAATCAAAACAAAAAACCTTGTTCCTCAACTGCCATTCATATTACAGCCTCCGTTACGGCACATTGCCGGTTGAGACACTGGTGGCGGAAGCCGTGAAAAACGAGGTTAAGGTCATGGCCCTCACCGATATCAACAATACCATGGGGACCATGGATTTCATCTGGGAATGCAGGATGAAGGGTATTGCACCGGTTTCCGGCATCGAATTCAGGGACGATCATAACCGACTGCTTTTTATTGCCGTTGCACGTAACAACGATGGATTCCGCGAGCTCAACGAATTCCTCACCGTCCACAATCTTGAAAAGACGCCTCTCCCACCCTGCCCCCCGGCATTCGATAACAGTTATGTTATTTTCCCCTTCACCGGCATACTGCCGCGGAAGCTGCGGGAGAATGAACGAATCGGGATAAGATCCGGCGATATTAACCGTCTTGCCACTTCACGTTTCCGTTATAATCAGTCAAGCCTTGTGGCCCTGTTGCCCGTCACTTTCTCTGCTGATGAGCATCATACCCTGCACAGGCACCTAAGGGCTATCGACAACAATACGCTGCTGAGCAAGATCACGGCAGACGACCTGGCCCTGTCCGGCGAGCGGTTCATCCCGCTGGACTTCATCCGGATCCTTTATGCAGATTATCGCGAAATATTGCAGCATACAGAGCAACTGTTGAGGGACTGCAGCATTGATATTGATTTCAATTCCGTCAAAAACAAGCAGGTCTTTTCCGGCAGCCGGTATGATGACAAATTGCTGCTGGAAAAACTGGCCCTGGAAGGGCTTGAATACCGGTACGGAAAATCAAATGCCGAGGCCCTGAAAAGGGTCAGGCATGAACTTGAAGTGATTGACAAGCTGGGATTCTCATCCTATTTTCTGATCACCTGGGATATTATACGGTATTCGATGAGCCGTGGCTTCTATCATGTCGGGCGTGGCAGCGGGGCCAACAGTATTGTTGCCTATTGCCTGAAAATCACTGATGTGGATCCCATTGAGCTGAACCTTTACTTTGAAAGGTTTATCAATCCCAAGCGCACTTCCCCTCCCGATTTCGATATCGACTATTCGTGGAAGGACCGGGATGACGTGCAGGATTATATTTTCAAACGATACGGGAAAAAGCATACCGCCCTGCTGGGCACTGTAACCACATTCCGCGACCGTTCCATTTTCCGTGAGCTGGGGAAGGTATATGGCCTGCCCAAAGAAGAAATCGACAGGCTGGTGGAAGAACCTGGCGCCGTGATCAATAAAAGTGAAATTACCGGGCAAATAGAACAGGTGGGAAATATGCTGATGGACTTTCCCAATATCCGCAGCATCCATGCCGGAGGCATACTGGTTTCAGAAGAGCCCATCACCTGCTATACAGCGCTGGACATGCCACCCAAAGGATTTCAGACCACACAGTTCGATATGTATGTGTCGGAAATGATCGGATTTGAAAAGCTTGACATTCTCAGCCAGCGGGGCATCGGCCATATCAACGAAAGCGTGGAAATCATCCGGGGCAACCGGGGCACGAAGATCGACGTCCACCGCATCCATGAGTTTAAAAAAGATCCGTGTGTAAATGAACGCCTGTATCAGGGCGAGGCCATCGGATGTTTTTATGTTGAAAGTCCCGCCATGCGCGGACTGCTGAAGAAACTGCGCTGCAACAATTACCTTTCGCTTGTTGCGGCCAGCTCCATCATCCGTCCCGGTGTTGCCAAATCGGGGATGATGAAGGAATACATCCGTCGTTTCCATCACCCCGACAGGTTCACTTATCTTCATCCCATCATGGAAGAGCAGCTGAAAGAGACCTATGGCGTGATGGTTTACCAGGAGGATGTGATCAAGATCTGCCATCATTTTGCCGGGCTCGACCTGGCCGATGCCGATATATTGCGGCGGGCCATGGCAGGGAGATATCGTTCGCGGAAAGAATTTGAACGCATTCAGGAACGTTTTTTCACCAATTGCCGTGAAAGAGGTTATCCGGAAGAGCTTATTGCAGAGGTCTGGAGGCAGGTTGCTTCCTTTGCCGGTTATGCCTTTTCGAAAGCACATTCAGCTTCCTATGCCGTGGAGAGCTACCAGAGCCTGTACCTGAAGACCTATTATCCGATGGAATTCATGGTGGCCGTCATCAATAATTTCGGGGGATTTTACCGCACCTGGGTGTATTTCAATGAAGCGCGGAGAAGCGGGGCCACGATCAATCTGCCCTGTGTGAACCACAGCCATTACAAAACCTGTATCGTTGGCCAGGACATATACATTGGACTGATACACATTGCCAATCTTGAACAAAAGATCGCCGAGGCCCTGGTAGCCGAAAGAGATACCAATGGCCCATACAGGGACCTGGAGGATTTCATCCTGCGGGTCCCTGCCGGCATTGAACAGATGGTCATCCTGATCAGGCTTGACGCTTTCCGCTTTACCGGAAAGACAAAAAAGCAGCTGCTGTGGGATGCCCATATGTTGTTGGGGAGCCAAGACAAACAGCCGGAGACCGGACGCCTGTTTGTTGAAAAAACCCGGGAATTTGCGTTGCCGGAACTTGAACAGACCCGCGTGGAGGATGCCTATGATGAAATCGAATTGCTGGGCTTCCCGGTGAGCCTCTCGGCTTTTGACCTCCTTGAAACAAGCTTCCGGGGTAATATTCTTGCCCATGATCTGATCCATCATGTGGGTAAAATGATCCGTATCCTGGGTAACCTCGTTACCATCAAGTACGTGCACACCGTAAAGGGAGAATGGATGCACTTTGGCTGTTTCCTCGATATTAAAGGGGAGTTCTTTGACACCGTTAACTTCCCCGATACGCTGAAAACGTACCCTTTCAGGGGGCAGGGAGTGTATCTTATCCTGGGAAAGGTGGTGGAAGAGTTCGGATTTCCCAGCATCGAAGTGGAAAAAATGGCTAAGATGCCGTTTGTGAAAGATCCGAGGTATTAAGAGAGTGACAAGCCTGCCTGCCCCGCTGGAGTCCATTTAATGGCAGGCAGGGCTCCGGCGGATAAAAGGATAGAAATAAACCACAACTTTTAAAACTCTTTACTCTTTTTTGTCGTAATGACTAAAAAAGATTATATGAAAACCATATTTGCCTTTTCGCTGGCTTTGATTTGTGCAGCCCTGCCTGCACAGGAAGCATATGAGATTGCTTCAGCCATGCCCAGGGAGCTGCCCGTTAAACATGCCCGTTTTTCCTTGTCCTACAATGAAGGGACTGAACTTCCTTCATGGCTGGCCTATGCATTGACGCCGGAAATGGCAAAAGCAACGGGGACGGTCAAAGAAAAATACAACGAAGATCCGCTTGTCTCTACCGGTTCATCATCACCCAAAGATTACCGGGATGCCGGATTTGTTATGGCGCAACTGGTGCCTGCGGAAGATATGATGTTTGACCTCAAGGCTGCTGCGGAAACCTATCTGATGTCAAACATAGTTCCCCAGAAAGTAGGTTTTAATAAATATTTGTGGAAAGCACTTGAACCCCTGATCCGGGAATGGGCAAAGGAAGGCAATACCTTGTATATTGCGGCAGGACCTGTCCTCGCTGACGGGCCTTTTGGCACTTTTGGCGAAAACAAGGTAGCCATACCAACACGCTGTTATAAGGTTATTCTTGATACCAACGGAGAGCGGGCCATCGGCTTTATGTTCAGGGTCAATACATCGACCGGTACGCTGAAATCCTTTGCCTTGTCCGTTGACGAGATTGAAAAAATCACAAAAATTGATTTTTTTATCAATGTTCCGGATGAATTGGAAGAAAAACTTGAATCTATACTGGATTTATCCAAATGGAATTTTGAAGCACTGAAGCAGTAGGAATATTATTTTCCATAGAGATTTTCCTACTCTTTTTTTCGGGAATAAAATTTTGCGAGAAATTTTCTATTCTTCTTTTTCAGGAACAAAATCCAATGCCAGCGAATTAATGCAATAACGCAGGCCTGTAGGTTCAGGACCATCCTCAAAAATATGACCAAGGTGTGCATCGCACCTGGCACAGCTTACTTCGATACGGACCATGCCCAGCGAATTGTCCTTTTTATAAGCTATGTTACCCTCATGGTGTTTATCATAAAAACTGGGCCAGCCGGTCCCCGAGTCAAATTTCGTTTTCGAATCGAACAATACCGAACCGCAGGCTGCACACGTGTATGTTCCTGTCTCAAAGAATTTATTGTACTTTCCGCTGCCGGGCGGTTCAGTTCCCTTCAGCCTGCAAACGGTATATTGAGAGGAAGTGAGAACACTGCGCCATTCTTCATCTGATTTTATAATTTTTGTACTGTCCATAATGTTATCGGTTTGTTGTGCGCCGGAACGGCACGAGACTATCATAAATGATACAAGGAGAAATAACCATTTCATAAGACTTTTATTTATGGAATAACAATACTGCTGCAAATGAGTTCAATGGGAACCGTAGAAATGAATAACAATGCAGACTCCTGGTTTTTAGTGAAGGGTTCCAGGGAGAACGGTTATGACGGAGAAAATTCATTTTACCGGTATATCATAAACAATATCGTGAAAAATATAGCGCAATAATCAGCAGAATGTATAGTACCATAAAAGAAAAATTCTTACAATTGCACTGTAAAAATATACATTGTATAAAAACATTATGGTTATGAAATTACCGCAGGAATGCAGCAGTATTGAAGAAGTGCGCCGTGAAATAGATAGTATTGACAACGAGATCATAGGTTTGATAGGGAAAAGATTAACTTTTATAAGAGAGATCATTAAGTATAAGAACAATGCTGAAGATGTTGCTGCAAAAGAAAGATACAATACTGTAATCGCCAGGAGAAGGGAACTCGCAGCGATGTATGAGCTCGATCCTGATGTTATCGAAAATATCTACAGAATGATGATGGACTATTTTATTAAAGAACAATTGGTACTGTTGAAGAAAAAAACCTAATCCCATAAATTCCATGTATAAAAAAGACATAAAAGTGGTGGACTGTACTGTCCGGGATGGCGGATTGATGAACAAATGGAAATTTGATGACGATTTTGTCCGCAGTGTGTATAACGCATGTGTTGAAGCAGGAATTGACTATATGGAATTCGGCTATAAGACCAGCGAAAAGTTTTTTTCAAAAGAGGAGTATGGTCCCTGGAAATTCTGCGAAGAGCAGGATGTCAGGCGTATTGTCGGTGAAAACAAAACCGGCACAAAGCTTTCCGTAATGGTAGATATCGGAAGGGTTGAAATGGAAAATATCCTGCCCAAATCGAAAAGTGTTATTGATATGGTCAGAGTAGCTACTTATGTTCATCAGATGGACAAGGCTATCATGATGGCTGAGCAATGTCTTGAAAAGGGATACGAAGCTACCATAAACCTGATGGCCGTTTCAAAAGTAAACGAAAAGGAACTGGATGAGGCCCTGGCGGATGTTGCTAAATCCAAAGTCCCCATATTTTACGTGGTTGACAGTTTTGGCAGTTTGTATTGTGAACAGATTGAACTGCTCGCCAAAAAGTACCTGGATATGCTGAAAGGGAAATCCATTGGCATTCATGCCCATAACAACATGCAGCTTGCATTTTCCAATACCATCACCGCCGCCATCCATGGATGCACAATGCTTGATGCCACATTGCTCGGGCTGGGAAGAGGCGCAGGCAATTGTCCCATGGAAATTCTCATTGCTTTTTTAAAGAATCCCAAATACCGTTTGCTTCCGCTCTTTCAGTCCATTCAGGATCAGATTATGCCCCTGCAGAAAAAAATCAGCTGGGGTTATCATATTCCCTACCTGGTAACAGGAGCCATGAATGAGCACCCAAAAGAAGCCATGGAATGGATGGAAACAGATAAAAAGAATGATTTTGTTGGCTTCCTAAGGCACATGCACGACAATTTTGCTATACTGGAATAGTTATTTATCCGTTATTAACTATAAGACCATGAAAATACAGCATGCTATTTGACCAATAGCACCTGCTGGATTGGTAAATGCATATTTTCAACAGGCAAATACAGTATTTCGTTGTGTTAACCTTTTCATTTTTTATTAACAGGGGTTTCGCTGATGAACTGCTGTTGTTCCTGTATATATTTAATTTATAACTAGTTACAATTTGAACTTTCATTTTTCCAGAGGGACTGTTTTCCGGTTAAAGTATGGCCTTATGCCGGGAAGTAAATTTGCATTACTTTTGTAGTCAGATTGGTTAACAGAAAAATTCTAGCATGCGCTTTTATCGCCCGATTAAAATATTTACCATTGTTGCCCTCACCATAGTATTCTTCCTGGGTGAGATCACTTCCACTTTTTCTTTTAAGCGAGCAAGCGAAAGGAATGTGCCTGCCCGTGAAACAAAGTCCTTTGCTGACAAGATCAATAATTCCATCACGATGTATCCGGAGACGCATGTTATTGACAGTATTTTCAATGAATTTCTCGTTAAGAAAAACATCAAAGGGGCTTCCATAGCAGTTACAAAAAAGGGCAAGCTGGTATATGCACGCGGGCTTGGATATTCGAATTATCTTGACAGCACCGTAACCGAGCCATGGAATCTCTTTCGTATTGCCAGTGTGTCCAAGCTCATCACAGCCACGGCCATATTGAAGCTCGTTGAGAACGGACAGCTTGATCTGGAGGATAAGGTGTTTGGCAGCACGGGATGGCTCAATGATTCGATATTTTTGAATTATAAGGACAAGCGGATTGAAAAAATTACCGTTAACCATTTGCTGACCCATACATCAGGCTGGAATCACAGAGCTTATGACCCGGTCTTCGGCCCGCTGGTTATTGCCTCAAAATACAGAAAAAAGCAGGCCATTGAAACTGAAGATCTGATCCGCTATGCGCTGGAACAAAAGCTTGATTTTGAGCCCGGTTTAAAATACAGTTATTCCAACACCGGCTATTGTATGCTCGGCAAGATCATTGAAAAAGC
>Ga0105100_10002153_pt1 | contig 11521 bp, 12 predicted proteins | sample PPLLak12cMay2015_2_FD_87033 | JGI IMG/M metagenome (GOLD analysis project Ga0105100, IMG submission 87033) | Freshwater sediment microbial communities from Prairie Pothole Lake near Jamestown, North Dakota, USA - PPLs Lake P8 Core (1) Depth... | ecosystem: Environmental > Aquatic > Freshwater >... | reverse complement strand
TGTCGCCCTTCTTCAGCCCCAGGCCGACCATGCCGAGACACAGGTACTTCACATTGTCGTAGTAGTCCTGCCAGGTGTAGGGTCGCCAGATGCCGAACTCCTTTTCCCTCATGGCCACCTTGTGGGTTCCATATCTCTTGCACTGGGACAGGAAGAGCTTTGGGATCGTGAGATCTTTGGTCACCTCTATGGAAGAGACAGTCATTTTCGCCCCTACCTCCTTGTTGCGTAGAGCTCCTCTTCGCCCAAATAGGCTTTGATCACCTCAGGATTGGTTTGAACCTCTTTAGGGGTGCCGTCCATGATTTCGTTGCCGAAATTCAAGACAAAGACCCGGTGGGAAATGTCCATGACCACGCCCATGTCGTGTTCGACCAGAATGCAGGTGACCTTCCACCGTTCCTCTTCATTGATGTCCAGAATGAAGCGAGCCATGTCTTCGACCTCTTCCAGGTTGAGGCCGGCCAGGGGTTCGTCGAGCAGCAGCAGATCAGGATTCAGCGCAAGGGCCCTGCCCAGCTCCACCCTCTTTTGCAGCCCATAGGGGAGCATGTGAACGGTGTGGTCCCGGATGCTCTCGATCTCCAGGAGATCAATGATCTCCTCTTCGATAAACTTTCGGCTCTCTAATTCCTCTTGCTTTGTTTTGCCCAGATAAATGGAACCGCTCACGATGCCGGATTTGAGATGAATGTGTCTTCCCAGGCGGATGTTGTCCAGGACCGTCATGCCTCCGAAGAGCTCAATCTTCTGGAAGGTCCTCGATATGCCGAGAGAGGCACGCTCATGGGGTCTACGGGCGGTGATGTCCTGGCCCTTGTAAGTAATCCTGCCTTTCTGGGGCTTGTACAGACCGTTGATGCAGTTCATCATGACGGTCTTGCCGGCTCCGTTCGGGCCGATGATCGAGTGGATCTCTCCCTTCTTCACTTCAAGGTTCACGCCCGCAAGCGCAGCAACTCTGCCAAAGTACATGTGAACATTCTCGATCTTAAGTATAGTCTCGTTGCCACGTAGGTCGTTGGCGTTAGCCATAGTGAAACCTCCGTCTACGATCAACACTGTTTTGAGTAGTAAGGAAGAGTCTGGAAGGAATGTACGCTGAAAAACCAGTATACCGTTTACTGATTCAGACTAGGTTTGTCAAGTTAAATGTACGGCGGTTAATGAAAAATCATATAGCTATAGGATAGTTATATTGGTGTCATTCGCCAACAGGCCGCTCAAAACACACGCTAGAACCCGGTGGTGATCCACTGAGGGATAAGGTGCTTGTGGCACTGGGACAAGAAATAATCGTCCGTCATTCCGGCAATGAAGTCCCTCACCACGGCGGCCTTGGTGGTGTGGCTCCGGTAATCTGGAGACATACCGGCGAGGTATTCTTTGTCGATATCCGTGTCACGATTTCCTGTTTCCAGGTCGCTCAGGTATTTCTCAAAGAGGAGCTGAAACATGACTTTGATCTTAGGAGTTTGTTTTTTGACCCTGTCGTTCATGTAGATCCGCTCGTGGTTGAAAGTCTTGAGCCGCACAAGGGCCTGGCTCACCTCCTCACCGAAGGCCACGTGGTCCTGACCAAGGCTGCAGGAGACCAGATCTTCCACAAGGGTGTACACGATGGTTCCGTTGGTGTCTCCCAGCACCTGCCGACAGTGATCCGGAATGTCTTTTCGGGTAATCAGTCCGAGCCGAATCGCGTCTTCGATGTCGCGGCCTACGTAGCTGATCGTGTCTGCCATGCGAACCACACACCCCTCGAGGGTCATGGGCGGGATATCCCTCGCGGGGTCGTTTTCCTGGGCGTTCATGTCGTGATCCATTCGGTCAAAGGTTTTCCCCCTGTCCGGGGAAAGGCTCCGAGTGTGGATCTCCCCATTGTGGCAGAGAATGCCATCCAAGACCTGGAGGGTGAGGTTCCAGCCTCTGCCTTTTCGCTCGATGTGTTCCAGAAAACGCACTCCCTGAATATTGTGGAAGAAATACCCGAGCCCTGCGGCCTGGCAGAGCCCTGACAAAAACCGTTCTCCATCGTGACCAAAAGGCGGGTGACCGATGTCATGCCCCAGAGCAATTGCCTCGATCAGGTCCTCGTTCAGGCCGAGGAGCCTGCCGATGGTTCTGGACACCTTTGAGACCAGCTGGACATGAAGGACCCGATGGGTAATGTGATCATTCTTGATCAGGTAGAAAACCTGAGTTTTATCGATGTACCGGGAGTAGGCAAGGGAGTGAAGGATTCGATCTGAATCCAAGGAGAAATTCTGCCTGTGGCCGGCGAGAATCATTTCCTCTTCCGTCCTTCTGAGGGCGGTGCGGCTCAAACAGGCAAAAGGAGAGAATCGTTCTTCCTCTTTTCTGTCGAGTTCGGTCTTCAAGGCTTTCAAGCGGACCGTCTTATCCAAAGCCCTTATCCTCGATCTCAATATACAGTAGGCCATTTCCCTCAGGGGAGGGATGCAAAAGTGATTATACTATATTGGCGGAGTCAGCAAGGGGTTAATAAGCAAGATTGAACTTTTTTGTTGAAAAAGCGAAAAGTACCTGGTAAAAAGTTACGTTTATCGTTTTGCGAATTGGAACAATGGCTTGAGGAAGGATTTGGGTTAAGAACGCTTTTGAAGAGTATCACGAATTCGCACGTTCAGGAACGCCCCGGTGCCTGAGAGGGATAGACAGGTGGAGATCCTGAGCGGAGGACAAACCGAGGGCATGATCGACAAAGGTCTGCCCAAACACAGGAGGATGGAATGGCAGCAAGCATCAGCATGAAGGAGCTCTTGGAAGCCGGCGTTCATTTTGGTCATCAGACAAGACGCTGGAACCCGAAGATGAAACCTTACATCTTCGGATCACGAAACGGGATTCACATCATCGATCTTCAGAAAACAGTCTCCCTTTTTGCCACGGCCTATGAATTTGTCGTACGCACGGTCACTGAGGGATACCCGGTTCTTTTTGTGGGAACCAAGAAGCAGGCCCACGACTCCATTACGGAGGAGAGCGAGCGTTGCGGGATGTTCTTTGTGGTCAATCGGTGGCTGGGTGGGACTCTCACGAATTTTCAGACGATTCGCAAGAGTGTGGCTCGATTAAAGGAGTTGGACAGCATGAAAGCGGACGGATCATTGAACCGCTACACCAAGAAAGAGGCCATGAAGTTGGAAAAGGAGCTGATTAAACTTGAAAAGAACCTGGGAGGCATCAAGAACATGGATGAACTGCCAGGGGCTGTGTTCATAGTGGACCCCAAGAAGGAATACATCGCCGTGCAGGAGACCAGAAAGCTGGGGATACCCCTGGTGGCTATAGCGGATACCAACTGCGATCCTGACGATATTGATTACATCATTCCGGGAAATGATGACGCGATCCGAGCCATCCGGTTGATCACATCGAAGATCGCAGATGCCTGTATCGAAGGTCACAACCTGGCTGAAGAACGCTTAAGGGCCGAGGCGGATGTGGAGAAGGAGAAAGAGGAAGTCAAAGTGGAACCTGTTGCCAGCGCGGAGGGGCAAAAGAAGGGACCTGAAATCATCGTGCTTCCCAAGAGAGAAGAAGATGAGGACAACGATAGTCTGATGGAGGATGAATAAATTGGATATCAATGCCACATTAGTTAAGGAACTGAGAGAGAAGACCGGCGTCGGCATGATGGACTGCAAGAAGGCTCTCCAGGAAAGCAAGGGAGACCTCACGCTGGCCGTGGAGTACCTGAGAAAAAAGGGGATCGCCACAGCAAAGAAGAGGGGAGGAAGAGCGACCTCCGAAGGACAGGTGGCTTCCTACATCCACCCGGGAGCCAAAATCGGAGTCCTGGTTGAAGTGAACTGTGAAACAGATTTCTCAGGGAAAACAGAGGACTTTACCGCCTTTGTGAAAAATATCGCCATGCAAATCGCCGCAGCGAATCCAGTGTCTGTGGACCGGGAGGGGATCCCCGGTTCCGTCCTGGAGAAGGAAAGAGAGATCTATGTCACTCAGGCCAAGGAGTCTGGCAAGCCGGACAAGGTGATCGAAAGAATTGTAGAAGGTAAGATCACGAAGTTCTACGCTGAAGCCTGTTTGCTCGAACAGCCTTATGTGAAGAATCCAGACATCACGGTTCAGGACCTGCTGAACGAGCTCATGGCCAAGACAGGAGAGAACATTGTGATCCGACGGTTTACGAGATACCAACTGGGAGAGGCGGATGAGCGTTAAGAGGCCCAGGTTCAAGCGTATTCTGCTCAAATTGAGCGGAGAGGCGCTCATGGGCAATAAGCCCTACGGTGTGGACCCTTCGGTCCTGAAGACCGTGGCGGAGGAGATCCAGCTTGTCCACGACCTTGGGGTAGAAATAGGGATCGTGATCGGCGGCGGCAATATTTTCCGAGGCCTGCACGCGTCGGATTATGGCATGGGACGGGTGGCTGCCGATCATATGGGCATGCTGGCGACGGTGATGAATGCGATCGCCCTTGGAGAGGCCCTTTCCCAAAGAGGAGCTGAAGCGAGGATCATGTCCGCCATCGAGATGAACAAGGTCGCCGAGCCTTACATCCGTCAGAAGGCGGTCACCCACCTGCGGCGGGGGAGAGTCGTCCTTTTCGGGGCCGGCACAGGAAACCCCTATTTCAGCACGGACACGGCAGCGGCGCTCAGAGCCATGGAGATCAACGCGGAGGTCCTGTTGAAGGCCACGAAGGTGGACGGAGTTTACAGCGCTGATCCTGAAAAGGTATCCTCCGCGCAGTTTTTTCCAACGCTGACCTATCAGGAGTTTTTGAAGAAAAATCTTCAAGTGCTGGATCTGACAGCAGTCGCTCTGGCCATGGGACAGAACCTGCCCATTGTCGTGTTCAATCTCAGGAGAAAAGGCAACATCAAGCGAGTGACTCTTGGGCAGAAGGTGGGGACCACCATTTCAGGGAGATCGCGATGAAAGAAGAAATCCTTTCCGAATGTCGGCAGAACATGCAGAAAACCATTGATGTGCTCAAGAAGGACTTCATCAGAATCCGAACAGGTCGCGCCTCGACCGCTTTGCTGGACGGCATCAGGGTGAATTGCTATGAAACCCAGATGCCGCTCGATCAAGTGGCTTCCCTGTCCGTGCCTGAAAGCCGACTCATTACGGTCAAGCCCTGGGACCCCTCGATCATCGCAGGAATAGAGAAGAGCATTCTCAAGTCCGAGCTCGGGCTCACTCCCATCAACGACGGGAAAATCATAAGGATTCCCGTGCCCCCTTTGAGCGAGAGCCGAAGGAAGGAACTGGCCAAGGTGGCGAAGAAGATGGCGGAGGAGGGCAAGATCGGTGTGCGCAACCACCGCCGTGAGGCCAACGAGTTGCTCAAAGAGCTGAAAAACGAAAAGGAGATCTCAGAGGACGAGCTGTTTCGCACTCAGGAGGAGGTCCAGAAGCTCACGGATGATTTCATCAAGAAGATCGATGAAGTGACTGCGGAAAAGGAAAAGGAGATTCTGGAATTCTGACCCCCGCCCTTGGGCCCTTGAAACCGTCGATCCAGCGCCCCAACATGGAAACCTTGGACTTGCAAAAACTGCCTCAACACGTTGCGATCATCATGGATGGTAACGGCCGGTGGGCCAAACAACGGGGCATGAACCGCATGCGGGGCCACGAGGAGGGCGCGGAGTCGGTGAGGGCGATTGTTCGGGCAAACCGGGAGATCGGGATTCCTTGGCTCACCCTGTATGCCTTTTCCGAGGAGAACTGGAGAAGGCCGAAATACGAAGTCGAAGCCCTCATGCTGCTCTTGAAGCGATTTCTCCAATCCGAAGTGAAGGAAATGCTCGACAACGGAATTCGCTTTCAGGCGATCGGAAGGCTTCACAAGCTCCCGAAGCATGTTCAGAAAACGCTCCGTGAGACTGCGGAGCAGACGGCTTCGAACCGGAACATGGCGCTGACCCTTGCGCTCAGTTATGGGGGCAGGCAAGAGGTGACGGACGCGGTTCTCAAGATGGTTCAAAGAGTGGAAGCCGGAGAAATGCGTTCTTCCGACATCAGCGAAGCGCTTGTTGCAGAACACCTCTACACGGCGAACATGCCTGATCCGGATCTGCTCATCCGCACCAGCGGGGAGTGCCGTGTCAGCAATTTCCTCCTCTGGCAGATCGCCTACGCCGAGATCTACATGACCCCGACCTACTGGCCCGACTTCCGAAAAGAGGAATACGTCGAAGCCCTGATCGAGTACCAGAAAAGAGAGCGGCGCTTCGGAGCCACAGGAGATCAGGTGGCTCTCTCCAGGGAAGAGCGCGATGAGTAGCAGGCTGCTGAAAAACACCCATCTGCGTCGTTATCCTCATTCCTCGTCATTGCGGCGTACTGCTGCGTACGCCTCACTCCTCGGAATTTCGGATGCCTTGCATCTGAGCGTTTTTGATCAGCCTACCAAGCAGGTGTTTTGCAGCAAGCTGCCAGCCAAACGGAGGGAGCGAGAACGTCCTAAATGGCGCATCTGAAGAGATGGCTCACTGCAGGGATTGCCATCCCCATTCTGATCTACCTCATCGGGTTCGGCCCTCGGTGGCTGTTCTATCTCCTCTTGTTTGTCGTCTCCTGTATTTGTCTTCATGAGTTTTTCCGTCTCACCTCTCCTAAACTCCCCCTCATTCCCAGGGTGCTCGCCTTCAGTCTCTGCTTTTTGTTCCCGGCCCTTTTTTCCCAGGGGCTCATTCCGCTTGCCTTCGCGATTCTCTGTTTCGCCGTGATGATCGTTCTGGGTTTCTATCTCTTCTCGGAAGCGGGGCGCAGAAAAGAGGTTTTCGAAGGCACAGCAGCCGTGGTTGTGGGGTTTGTCTACGCAGGCCTTCCGGTTTCGCTTCTCGTTCTCGTGGACCGAGCTCCCAGAGGAAATGTGTGGATTTTCTTCCTTCTCGTCATTATATTTTTGGGTGACACTGCGGCCCTTTACTGCGGGCGGCTTCTTGGAAAGCACAAACTTTATGCAACGGTTAGCCCCGGGAAGACCTGGGAAGGCGCGGCCGGGGGTTTCGTTATTAGTGTGCTGGCAGGGATCATTTTCTCTCGGGTTTTCGACCTTCACGATTCTGTATGGACGATGGCGATGATCTCCGGAGTGATCGCCATTGCGGGCCAGGTCGGGGACCTTGCGGAGTCGATGATCAAAAGGAATTACGGGGTGAAGGATTCAGGAACCATCCTTCCGGGACACGGCGGTTTCCTCGACCGTGTGGATGCGCTTTTATTCGCGATCCCCGTCTTCTACGCTTTTCTATCGTGGTCCATTCGCTGAACTGAGAGAGGGAGCTATTATTGATGGGTCCTAACTTTTTCGATACCGCGAGAATCCTTGTGACAGGGGGAGCCGGATTTCTGGGATCCCATTTGTGCGAGAGGTTGCTGGGCCAAGGCCATTACGTGATCTGCCTGGATAACTACTTCACGGGGCAGAGGCGCAACATTCTCCATCTCCTCAGCAACCCCTTTTTTGAAGTGATCCGCCATGACCTGGTGAACGCCATTTTTCTGGAAGTGGACCAGATTTACAACCTGGCCTGTCCCGCTTCCCCGGTTCACTACCAATACAACCCGGTGAAGACCACCAAGACCTCTGTGATGGGGGCCATTCACATGCTCGGGCTGGCCAAGAGGGTCAAGGCTAAAATCCTTCAGGCTTCCACCAGCGAGGTTTACGGAGACCCTTCGGTTCACCCCCAGACGGAAAGCTACTGGGGCAATGTGAACACCATCGGACTCAGGGCCTGCTACGATGAAGGGAAGCGATGCGCCGAGACGCTCTTCTTTGACTATTACCGGCAAAACAAAGTGAACATCCGTGTCGTGAGGATCTTCAACACCTACGGGCCCCGCATGCATCCCGATGACGGCCGGGTGATCAGCAACTTCGTCATGCAGGCCTTGAGGAACGAACCGATCACGATTTTCGGAGACGGCCTTCAGACAAGGTCTTTCTGCTACGTGGAGGACATGGTTGAAGGGATCGTGCGCATGATGAACGGTCCCGACGCCTTTGTGGGTCCTGTCAACCTGGGAAACCCCGGGGAGTACAGCATGCTGGAGCTCGCTGAAAGCATTGTCCAGCTCACAGGATCCAGGAGCCGCCTTGAATTCAAACCCTCGCCCATGGACGATCCCAGGAGACGGCAGCCGGATATCAGACTTGCCAAGGAGAAGCTGGGTTGGGAACCCGTGACGGACCTCCGGGAAGGGCTTGAAAAGACCATATCCTATTTCAAGGAGATCCTTGGCCTCGCATGAAAAGAATTGCTATCCTCGGTTCTACGGGTTCCATCGGATGCAGCTCTCTGAAAGCCATTGAGGCTCACCCCGAAGCTTATCAGGTCACGGCCCTGGCAGCGGGAAGGAACATGGATCTTCTTGCCGACCAGATTCGAAAGTTCCACCCTCTGGTGGCGGCTGTTTTGGGGTATCAGGAGGCCGAAAGCCTCAAGAAACGGCTTGAAGGTGGAGAAAGGACGAGGATTGTTTCCGGCACAGAAGGATTGATCCATGTAGCGACCCTACAGGAGGTCGACACCGTTATCTCGGCGATCACAGGCGCAGCAGGCCTTGTTCCGACCTATGCATCGATCAGGGCCGGGAAAGACATCGCCCTGGCCAACAAGGAAACCATGGTGATGGCCGGCCCGCTGGTGATGGAGGAAGCGAAGAGAAGGGGAGTGGCCCTGGTGCCTGTGGACAGCGAACACAGCGCCATTCTCCAGTGTCTCCAAGGACACCCGAGAGACGATGTTCGGCGGGTCATCCTGACGGCCTCTGGTGGCCCCTTCAAAGGCTTGTCCTACGAAGAGATGGAGAAGGTGACCCCGGAACAAGCCCTGAAGCATCCCAACTGGAACATGGGGCCAAAGATCACTGTGGACTCAGCGACTCTGATGAACAAAGGTCTTGAACTGATCGAGGCAAGGTGGCTCTTCGGATTGGACATTCACCAGATCCATATCCTCATTCATCCCCAGAGTGTGATTCACTCCATGGTGGAGTACAAGGACGGGTCGATCCTGGCGCAAATGGGAATCCCGGACATGATCACGCCCATCTCCTATGCCCTGTCCTGCCCGCGCCACTTGGACACCAAGCTCCCTGCCCTGGACCTTCAGCAGGTCGGGACGCTCGAATTCATGAAACCGGATACCAAGAAATTCCGGTGTCTCGACCTGGCGTTGAGAGCGGCGGAAATCGGAGAGAGTATGCCCGCGGTTTTGAACGGGGCCAATGAAGTGGCTGTGGAGCTTTTTCTTCAAGGAAAAATCAAATTTCTCCAGATCCCTTCTCTCATCGAAAAAACCATGAAGGCTCATACCCCCTTTGTCATTGACGGTATCGAGAAAGTGGAGAAGGCCGATGCCTGGGCGAGACAAAGGGCCGCAGAATTCGCTGAGGGGGATATCTCTTCACATCGAGGTTAAGCCAATGACTTTTCTTTTGTACTATATCATTCCCTTTATTGTTGTTCTGGGCATTCTCATCTTCTTTCATGAACTGGGGCATTTTCTTCTGGCCAAGGCCTTCGGCGTCAAAGTGCTCAAGTTTTCCCTCGGCTTCGGCTTTAAGCTGGTGGGGAAAAAATGGGGGGAGACAGAGTACCTTATTTCGACGGTTCCTCTTGGTGGCTACGTCAAGTTGCTCGGAGAGAACGACGATGAATCCGAAGACCTTTCCCCTCAGGAGGCGCATAGAGCGTTTAACCACCAGCATGTCCTGAAGAGAATCGCCATCGTTGCAGCCGGCCCTTTCTTCAACCTTTTTCTGGCACTCTTTCTCTTCTGGGGCGTTTATGTGATCTCCGGGAACTATGTGATGACCACAGAGGTCGGCCAAGTCAGGGAGGACTCTCCTGCCCACAAGGCCGGACTTCTCAAAGGAGACGTGATTGTTTCTGTGCAGGGGGTATCCACGGAGAGCTGGACGGAGATCAAGAATCTGGTTAAGGATTCCGCGGGCCAAGGGGTGACCGTCACCGTGGAAAGGGAAGGACGGCACCTCAGCGTCACCGTGGTGCCGGAAGAAACCGTGGAGAAAAACCTCTTCGGTGAAGAGGTCAAATCCGCTCTCATCGGCGTTGTCGCTGCGGGAAAATACAAGCAGCTGGACATGGGACCCTGGGAGGCTTTGAAAGAAGGCATCCGTAAGACCTGGGAGATCATTGCTCTCACGTTTCTAACCATCGTCAAACTTTTTCAGGGAGTGGTCTCCATCAAAACCCTTGGAGGCCCTATTATGATTGGCCAGCTGACAGGCCAGGTGGCCCAGGAAAGCATCAGCTATCTGGTTCCTCTTTTGGCGGTCATCAGCATCAACCTCGGAATCTTGAATCTCTTGCCGGTCCCCATCCTGGATGGAGGGGTGATCCTTTTCCTGCTCATGGAGTTGATCATCGGCAAACCCATCAGCATCAAGAAAAGGGACATGGCGCAAAAGCTGGGAATCTTCCTTTTGGCCGCGCTGATCGTGGTGGTGACGATCAATGATCTCTCCAGAATCGAGGCCGTGGTCAAACTCTTCGAGAAGCTCTTTGGCTAACGTCATTCTTGCCATCAGCACCTCGACCCCGCAGTTCAGCCTAGCCCTCGTCGACGAGAGCGGCGTTCTCCTGGCGGAGTGGACCCTGCTTCCCAGGACCAAGGACTTCCGCCATTTCATGACCGCTCTCGATCATCTCCTGCAACTTTCAGGAGTGGCGCTTGAGGAAATCCGCGGTCTGGCCGTGGCAAAAGGCCCGGGCAGTTTCACGGGTCTCCGGGTGGGGCTTTCGGCGGCCAAAGGGTTCTGCGAAGGACTGGGCGTGCCAATCGTGGCCCTGTCCAGTCTGGAGATCCTTGCAAGCCAGTGTCCTGCTGTCTCCATCCCCGTATGCCCAGTGATCGGATCGAGGAAGGAGGAGGTTTTTGCGGCGCTCTTCAGCTGGTCCGAAGAACAGCGTCTGGTGCGGCTGGAGCCGGAGACGTGCCTTAAGATCAGAGACCTTCCGGAGTTCATGAGGAAAAGGGCCTTTGTTCTGGGAACGGCCTTCAATCGCCAGATGGGGCCTATCGCCTTGGCAGCCGGTGACAGGGCTGTCTTTGCCCCTCCCTCCTTTTGGAACCTCCGGGCGGCCACGCTGGGGATGCTGGCTGCAAGAAGAGCGAGAGTCCAAGGATTTGACAGCGTTCAGGAGGTAGTGCCTTCCTATCTGAGGCCGCCGGACATTCGTCCAAACCCTTATCCACCGGCTCCATCCCTCTCCGTCACTCAAGACAAGAACATTGACAATTCCATGGGTAAAGATCATAATCTCTGACATGAGCAAAGGATCTTCCACTTCGCTGGAGAGGAGAATCCACAACCGACTCGGGATAGCGAGAGAAGGGTTTCCTTTTGCTGGAATCGGCTTGGCGATGACCCTTCTTTTCTTCTTTTTGGGTCTTGTTCCTCTCACCATCGTTGCAGGGGCTTTCACCCTGTTCGTGCTCTATTTTTTCAGGGACCCGGACCGGAAAGCAGAAGTTCAAGAAAAGGCCG
>Ga0105100_10002152_pt1 | contig 11521 bp, 9 predicted proteins | sample PPLLak12cMay2015_2_FD_87033 | JGI IMG/M metagenome (GOLD analysis project Ga0105100, IMG submission 87033) | Freshwater sediment microbial communities from Prairie Pothole Lake near Jamestown, North Dakota, USA - PPLs Lake P8 Core (1) Depth... | ecosystem: Environmental > Aquatic > Freshwater >... | reverse complement strand
TAATACAAACGCATTAAATTTCATTACATCCGTTGGTATCGCCCCTCACCCTATCCCTCTCCCCAGCGGGGAGAGGGGAGGGTGAGGGGGCCCATTGTCAAAAAACTAAACGCGTTTGTATTAATACAATAAATTGGGATTGATAGGCAATCTATTTCCTGATTTTACTCCCTCTTACCTGCCCCACGCGAAGGTAGGTGTCACAAGCAGCCCGCTTCATTGACCCTTACTTTCTGAAAGTTCCGGTTGACCAACTCTCATAAAATCTGTATATTCCAATCAACAATCATCAGGGTGGCGGCGCAGATATTTCTTTGTTTCTCACATCCCGTAATCATCAACCCCCAGATCAGCCTGCTATCGTAGATAAGTAGGTGCTATTTTCAATGCATAGTGAGGATACAAAGCAACCAGAGTTAACACAACCACAAATAAGAATCCTCTTTTCCGTTGAGTTTCACCTCCCTTCTTATTAAATCTGGTAGTGAAAAAGAGAGAGTGTAGAATTCTGCAGCGCTTCTTGGCATTGTGTTGAAGTTTGCAACACTTCTTTCCCACTAAACTTCCATCCCAAAAAAAGGTTTAACCATTTCAAACACTTAAAAACTATTACAGATGACTTTCTTTGGCATCTCTTTTGCCTCTTATACAAAGCATAAAATGTGCACTTATAATTTTTGGCATACAATAAAAGGGGGTAACTCCAAATTAGAAGCTACCCCTCCCGTGCCATCCGGAAAAAAGTAAGCCCACTTCTTTACGTCACACTGAGTGGAGCCGGTGGGTCCGGCAATGGTACTCCAGTATCTCGGGTAGCGGTCATAGAAGATGACGAAGGGATGTTACAAGTAATACTCCAAATCAAAAAATAAAAGAATAGCGTATCAAAAAAACGGCCAGTAAGGCCAGGGGGAGATTGTATGGAGGTAATCGAATTACTGGGGAGGCTTCAGGCAAATAAAAAGGAATTGGGCGAAATGGAAGAAAAAATAATCATGATTGAAAAAGAAATAGCGATGATTAGAAAAGAGATTATCGATTTTTGCAAAACCACAGAAAATTATGAAGTGGTTTTTGGATCAAGTACTCGCAATGGAATTGCGCAGTCTGTCAAGAACGCAAGATATGTGTCCATTTTTTCTTCGAGTTTGTTTGCCAATCCGGATTTTGCCGAACTTATTCGAGGAAAAAGGTATGGTCTATTTAGGTCGGATTCGGACTTTGCTCGGGTAGTTAAATTCGTCGGATTTGATTTATTAGATCATCCGAATGAGTACGAAAAGGGCAGAAAGGCTGCCAAAGAATTAGCAAAACAAGGAAAGATCATTGTTATGTTTGACAAGGAAATTTTTTTTGAAGAAATGGACAGTTCACTCGACCGAAAAACTTGAAGAGATCTTGAAGAGATATAGACCCCTCCTTATTGCTCCATTCTGCCACAGACTGTTTCATGAAACTTTCGATGAAAATTTCGATTGACCAATTCTCATAAAGTAGATATATTCCAATCAGGAATCCGCAGGGAGGCAACCCGGTTGGACGGCCTCCCCGTGCCAGGCACGGGAACGGCCCAGGAGGATAGCGTTTGAGCTTCAAGCGGGAGACTCCATTTGACAACATCGAAAGCGCGCAGCAGTTTGTGAGGCTGTTGATCGAAGCGATTGAGGAATCTAGGGCCGACGTGGATGCAGACATCGCACGGGCGGAAAGCAACCTCTCGGAACGCCAAAAGCAAGCCCTCCAGATCGTCTCCAACACCCTTGCGAAGCTGAGTCACCACATGACAACCAGCCGCCGAATGTTGAACGACTTGAGAACCTTGCGTCGCATCCTTCTGGAGGAGCGGCCACTAGGCAAACAGAATGCAGATAACAAACGGTAATCGTGAACCAACACGCTGACATTGTTAAACCAAAAGAGGGAGATTAATATGGATTATGAAGGATTCCTAAAGCTCGTGAAAACGCGGCGAAGCATTCGCAGTTTTAAACCCGACTCCATCCCGGATGAGTATGTGGAAAGAATCGTTGAAGCTGCTCGCTGGGCTCCCTCAGGTGCTAATTCTCAGCCTTGGGAGTTTATCGTGGTTAAGGATAAACAAATCAAGGACAGAATTGTTGATATTGTGAATGAGCATAGTGAGTACACCCGTAAAGTGGAGCTTACCAGAGAAGAGGATTTGAGGTTTCCTGCCATATCTGGTCCTGTGCGAGAACCAGGTTATAAAAATGCCCCCGTGTTTATAATCCTGTGTGGGGATCCCAGGACTAAAGAAGCTTATCCTCTATTGACTCTGTTAACCCGTGGCGATTCTCATTTCACTTCCGGTCTGGCTAGCGCCTTCCTTTATATGACCCTTGCTGCGACCGCGCTTGGGTTGGGTTCCCAGTGGGTGAGCGCAACAGGGAATCCCTTTGTAAAATGCTTTTTGAGGGGACTTTTAGAAATACCAGAGAAACTGGAAATCTACGATATGATGGTTCTTGGCTATCCTGCCTATGAACCAAAGCCACGCTTCGTTAGGGAGCGCGTCGAGATGGTTCATTATGGCCGATATGACAAGGCCAAATACCGCAGTGATGAGGAAATCAGGAACTTCATCGTTGGTCTTCGCAAAGGGTGAAGTTCTGAGGCAAATTTTTCGTTTCGTAGATAGTGCATATGGCAATAGAACTCTAGCCGTTTTTATGTTTTATCGGGTAATCGTTAACCATCCGTGATATCTTGGATCGAACGTTCGTAGGTGTAGCAAACAGCCCACTTCTTTAGCTCTTTCTTTCTGAAAGTTTTCTGAAAGTTTCGGTTGACCAATTTTCATAAAATAGATATATTCCAAACAGGAATCTGCAGGGTGGCGGTGTAGATAATTCTTCGTTCTCAGGGAAAAAGGCCTGGGCTCAGACAAATGCTCTTGTGAAACATAGACAGAGTAAAGGATAAAGATTTGACCCCGGAGTTCTTGCCTAATACCATATGATTGTTCTTGAAGGAGGTAAATAGATGAACTGGGAAGTAAAATATTTTCCGGAGTACTGGTATGGGAAGAAGCTGGCTTATCCCCATGTGCCAAAAGAATCAGGCAAATTTGCTAAGAGTATGGTCGTAGGCAACCTCGTTTTCGTTTCTGGCTGCACAGGCAAGAATACGACAACCGATATCCCCATAGCGGAGAAATTTGAAGACCAGATGATCATGGCGCTTGATAAAGTCAGGATGGCCATGGAAGAAGCGGGAAGCTCCATGGATAACATCGTCAAAACCGTTATGCTGGTCAAACACCTGGGGGATTATCCCAAGATGCGTAAAACAGAAGTGGAGTATTACTTGAGGCATGTCCCCTATCTGGTAGAGAACCCGCCCGCGAGCACTTTCATCGCTCCAGCTTCCCTGGCGAAGCCTGGGTACCTGATAGAGATTGATGTGATTGGCGTCATTAACAGGACGGCCCCTGGCTGGAATGTCAAATATTATCCGGAATACTGGGGCGGCAAGAAGCTGGCTTATCCTCAAGTGCCGAAAGAGCATCCCAAGTTTGCCCGAACCGAGGTTGTGGGCAACCTGGTGATTATTTCAGGTTGCGAGGCACTAAACCATGATACGCTGAAGGTAGAAACGGACGATCTCAAAGAGCAGACCAGAATAGTTTTAGAGAAGCTTAGGGTGGGGATGGAAGAAACGGGGGGGTCTATGGATAATCTGATCAAGACCTACGTGCTGCTTAAAGAGATCAAGGATTATCCTCTATACCGAGAGGTGGAACAGGAGTTTTTTAAGAAACATGCGCCGGGATTAGCCAAGAACCCGCCCGCCAGCACCGTAATGAATGTTGCCAGTTTGGCACGGCCTGAGTTCCTGGTGGAGGTTGAGGCTTTTGGAGTGATTGATAAGAAGGCGCCCGGGTGGGAGGCGAGATACTATCCGGGGAGCAAAGAAGCCTCCAGGAGTGCCTCAGCGGGGAATCTGCTTTTTCTTTCCGGTTGTGACGGAACGAATCCAAAAACTGGTAAGATGGAAACTCGTGTCATTGAGCAGCAGATCAACATCGCTTTTGATAAGGTGAAAGTGGGCTTGGAAGGGGCTGGGAGTTCCATGGAGAAGGTGGTTAAGACTTTTATGCTCTTGAAGCGCCTGGAGGATTATCCTAAGATGCGCAAGGCGGAGGTGGAGTATTATCAGGAGCATGCGCCACACCTGGTTGCAAACCCTCCGGTCAGCACCTTCATGCAGTTATCCAGTATGACAAATCCAGAGGGACTTTTTGAGATAGACATCACCGCGGTTCTTTAGGCCACTGTTTCTGGAAGTTTCGGTTGACCAGTGTTCGCGAAATGTGTATATTGCAATCAACAATCCACCGAGTGGCGAGCTAGATATTTCTTCGTTTTCATGGGAAGAAACCTGGGGGCAGAAGCAAACTTTCGCCAAACATAGGCAAAGTCAAGGATAAAGATTTGACTCCAAAGCCACAAATGGATCCTCTTTATCATCCCTGCTTGTAGAGAAGCATCTGGGGCAGAGGAATTCTCAGCCGGATTGCCTCCACCGGGCACTCCTGGACACAACAATTGCAGTGGAAGCAGAAATCCGGATGCGTCACAACCGGGGTTTTTCCATCTTCTGACCCGAAGTAGACGTCCTCCGAGCAGACGTCCACACACGTTCCACAACGGGTACATTTTACTTCATCAATCACAGGCGGCATAACCTTCTCCTTGTGTAGAAAATCGCATAACGCATGGAGCATCTTCCGGCGTCCCGCCCTGCGGGACTACGGAGGACAGATCGCGCATAGCGTAACAACGGGAAAGCAACAACATCTTCACCTCTAACGGGTGTTGCGCCCTCTTGGTGCCGAATGAAATCACTCAACCTTTTTCCATTCCATTACCGGATTCCCGTTGACCTGTTTGACGAAGATAGCCTTTCCATCGAGCATGGGATTGGTGAGCGGGTAATCCGGACGCTGGTGCAGACCACGCGTCTCCTTCCGTTCGATCGCGGCCAGGAATACGAGTTCTCCCAGGTCGAGCAAATTCAGGGTCTCCAGACACCGGGTGACCTCCCATGGATTCCTGGCAACAAGGGTCGCCTCGGCCTTCTGTTTCACCTGTCGAAGGTAACTCAGGCCGGCGGTTAACAGGCTCTCGGACCGGACACCCCCGGCATAATCCTGCATAATCTGCTGGAGAGCAATATTGGCCTCCCTCCAGTCGGGCCCGCTTTTCCGTTGACCCATGGCACAGACTTTGCTCTTTTTCTCTTCAATTCGATCCCCCACCGCTGCCATATCGGAAGGAGTTGCCCTTTTGGTGTATTGTGCCGCATTTTCTCCGGCGATCCATCCATAAACGGCGGCAGGACCAATGCTGACGATGGACTCGTCCCCGGCCGCGTAGAGCCCTTTGACGGACGTCTCCCCCTTTTCATCGATCCAAATCTTTCCCTCGGGTAGGAAATGATAAGTGCCGAACTCGACAGGGTTCTTCCTGAGGTCAATCCCTTCTTCTTTCATGTAATCCTTAAAGGAGGTCAGGCCTTCGTCGACAAAGGCCTTCATCATGTACTCATAATCCTGAGGGGCGATGCCTCTGCAATCCATGTAAACAGGCCCTTTTCCCGATTTCAGATAATCTTCCAGAATACTGCTTTTGACCTCCATGGTCATATCACCATAGGTTCGATCGGGCTGGGTCACAAAAGGTCCGATGGGTTTACCTTGCGGATCTCTCAAGACCCCGATCCAGGTCGCCTGGCCGAAACGGCCAAAGTAACGGGGTCCCATGTGCCGTTTCGGGCTCTCAGGACCAACAATGGTCGCCCCTGCCCGGTAGGCCATCGTCCGGCCATCCCCTGTTAGGGTGAGACAGTTAGGGGTGCTCGCCATCCACGCCGGGACAGGAGATGGATAGAGCCGGTCCACACAGCCTGTGGCCAGAATCGCGCTCTTTGCCCGAAAGATGACCGCTTTCTCTTCCCGGGTATGAATTCCGATTCCGCCGATGAGGCCATCCCCCGCGGTCAACAGGTCTAGCATCATCACCCGATTCATGACCTTCGCTCCCTTTTGCAAGGCCTTTTCCGTCAGAATTCGTTTCTGTCCCCGCCCCTGGTATTTCAGATGGGTGAGGACATCCCCGGGGAAGGAGTGACCGGCAAACTCCCATCGACCCTGGTGCTTCATCGGAATACCCCAGCTGTCCCACAATTTGACGATGTCAAAAGACTTTTCGAGAAAAGTGCGCAGCACCTTCACACTCGTACCGGACTGCATGATCTTCAATTTCGGCCCTTTCAGGCATTCCTTCATAAATGAATCCATATCCGACCCATGGATTTCAGGAATGTAACACCAGAAGTGATCGTTCCCCGAACGGCCGCGGCCACTGAAAAGGGCGTTTCCTTTTTCGACGACCACAACATCGGCACCCAGTTCCCTGGCCCTGATGGCCGCCATGAGGCCGGCGATACCGCCACCGATGCACAAAACATCCGTTTCAACAAATTCTTCTTTTAAGGTCATCTTTCCACACCTCCCGGGGTTTTCGTTTTCTTTCCCCAATGCAGGTCCTCTCTCACGACGCCTCAAACAAAGCAGCGAACGGTGAGCCCCGATCATCCCATTTCCTGCTGCGCACTATGACCCTAATATCCCGTTTCTGATTTGTCAATAATTCTTCACAGCTCTTTCATCTTGACAGGTATTCCCTCTTTTCTTTATAGTCAATACAGGTTAGAGTAGGTTCTCGTCATGATGCTGAAATCCATTCTGAAAGGGGAACGATCATGAAGCGATTCATTCTTATCACTGCATTGGTCATCGTCGTTGGAATCCATATCGGAGTTCCATCGGTTCCGGCCCAGCCTTACCCTAATAAGCCTATTCAACTCATTATCCCCGGGACTGCGGGCTCTATCGTGGATATCGTTGGAAGGATTTTGGGTGACGAGTTAAGTAAGATTCTCGGGACACAACTGATCCCTGTTGACAAGCCGGGGGCCGGATTTACACTGGGGACCGATTTCGTGGCCAAGAGTAAGAAAGATGGCTATACACTGGCCTATACCACCTCTTCTGCAATCATCTACTCCCGGGTCCTGAACCCGCAGATAGTCCCCTATGATCCGGAGAAGGACTTGGAACCCCTCGGCTTTCATGTCTTTCTTGCGAATGCGGTTGCGGTCCAGGCAGGTTCCCCGTGGAAGACGTTTGCACAACTGGTCGATTACGCCAAGCAGAACCCTGGAAAACTCCGGGTCAGCACAACGGGCATCGGTTCCACGTCTCACCTCAACCTCGAAATTATCCAATCCGCAACCGGCGCCCAGTTCAATCATGTTCCGTTCAAAGGCGGGGAATCCGTCATTACCGCCCTCCTGGGAGGCCATGTCGAGATCACCCTGGACGCCCTGAGCAAATGCTTGCCCCATGTCGAATCGGGAAAGATGAGAGTTCTCCTGGTGGACAACAAGGTGCCCGAGCACCCCGAAATTCCTACGCTGGCTGATCTTGGCTTTAAGCAGGAATTGGTCACTTCCTGGTTTGCCGTATATGGCCCGGCCGGATTGCCGGAAGAGGTGAAAAAAGTCTTGGTACCGGCCGTTGAAAAGGCAATCAACAATCCGGAAATAAAGGCCAAGGTTGCGAAAATGCTGTTCGTGACCGACTACAAGAATCCTGCACAATTGAAGAAGATGGCGGCGGATCAGTATGAGAGGGCTCTCGCAATCGCCATCAAGGCGGGGTTGCGTAAATCCAATTAATGGTCATTCCTGGAGCGACACCTCAAAAAAGCGAGGATTTAATTTCCATATATTCGCATCGCATACATGGTTTCTGCCGGTAATCCTCGGCTCAAGATGTCATCGTTGAACAATAACCTGTAGGTGTAGCAAACAGCCCAACTTTTTGACTCTATCTTTCTGCAAGTTTCGGTTGACCAATTTTCATAAAATAGATATATTCCAATCGACAATCAACAATCCGCAGGGTGGCGGTGAAGATATTTCTTCGTTTTCAGGGAACAAAAACCTGGGGTTAGATGGATAAAGATTTGACCCCAAACTCACACTGAATCTCTTCTTCTTCCCAATGGTTTAAAAGGGCTTCCAAAGAAAAGGGTCGGCTGTCCAATGCCACTTCTTTCGGACCATCAACATCCTAACACCTCACTTTCTGGAGTGGAGAATGAGAGGGAGTTTTCAGGGGGTGTAGAAGATATACAGCGACTCGACCACAAAAAGAAGGAGGCAGCAAATGGAAATAGATGAACCGAGAGAAAAAGTAGCGGTTGTGAAATACGATGGCACCTCGAACGCCTTAAAAAAGGCCATTGAGCTGTGTGGTGGTTTCGAAAAGTTAAAACCGGACCATAAGATTCTTTTGAAACCGAATATCCTATGGGGCGGCACTAAAAAGCTTCCTCCTTTTGGCGTTGTCACAACATCCGCTATTGTCGGCTACCTTCTTCAGCTTCTGCGTGACCAAGGGTGCAGGGATATTACGATTGGGGAGGGGACCATCCCCAATAAGGAACTGCACTCAAGCACTCACAAAGGGTACGAATGGTCTGGTATTGGAAAGGTGGCAAAAAGATATGGCGCAAAATTGGTCGATTTTAACTCGGAGCCTTTTGAGGAAGTGCAATTGGAAAAGATCAAGGTCAAGGTTTCCCGTTGGGCTTTAGAATCGGATTTTCTGATCAATCTGCCTGTTCTAAAAACCCATCGACAGACGAAGGTCTCCCTTGGCATGAAAAACTTAAAGGGATGTTTGGCAATTGAGTCCAAAAAGATGTTCCACAAGCATGATATAGCCCGACTTATTGCCCTGTTGAATACGAAGATAAAGACTTCCCTGACGATCATTGACGGAATTTATGCAAAGGACAGGGGCCCTGATTTTCTGGGGACCTCTTATCGAACAAACCTCCTCATTGCCGGAAGAGACGTCTTTTCTTGCGATATTGTTGGAGCTGAAGCCATGGGGATTAGACCGGAGGAAGTAGACTATCTAAAAGAATTTAGTTCCGTAGAGGGGCGTTCCCTCTCACTGGATGCAATAGAGGTGAAGGGGGAGGCCCTAAAAGAAATCGTACGACCCTTGAAATGGCGCCTTTCAGTAGAGGATATCTTTCATCAAGCCGGAATTCGAGGAATTACAGTTCAACATGGAGCTACGGATCTATCTTGTTGCTCCGGCTGCGAAGGAGTACTATCGGCCTTCTGTGGTGTCTTCTGTAAGGATAATCCGGGTGTGGCTCTCGACGGATTGGAGATCTGCATGGGAGGGAAGGCCAAGCCGAATGAAGAGTCTAAAAAGGTTTTTATTCTTGGAAACTGTGCTATTGCAGCCAATAAGGATTTAAAAGATGGGATTAAGATAAAAGGTTGCCCGCCTCCGATTGTTGATACGGTTATGTCCATTGTCCTTAAAAGCCTCCCCAAAAAAAGGATCGCTAAAATCCTGATGTCCAGAATGATAAAGAATATCGGAATCAAACTGGGAATCTATGACGAGGCTTTCCCTGCCTTTGGAGTCTACAAACCGCCGGAGTTTGATAGGAGTCATTTTTAGAAGGTGCCACCCTACGCCTTGGCGAGCAACAAACGTTGTCTTTGCGCTTTGCTGCCTAAACTTCTTTGGCGCCGGTCCGTGAGGCGGCTATGATTTTCTCTTTCCAACAGAAATCATCACCTCTTGGCAGCGTCAAACTGTAGCAAGCAGCCCACTTCTTTGACCCGTTCCTTCTGAAAGTTTCGGTTGACCAATTTTCATAAAATAGATATATTACCAATCAACAACCGTCAATCAACAATCAACAATCCAAGGGTGGCGGCGCAAAGATTTCTTTGCATTTGTAGAAAAAACCTGGGATCAGAACAGACTTTCGTGAAATACAGGCAAAGTCAACTCTTCGACTCCCCGGCGTGAAGGCTCGGGCTTGCCTTTCAATAAACTCAAGGCCCCGAGTAAAGCCGGCGGGCTCAGGGTTGACCCTGCACTTCGATAAACTCAGCGTCCTGAGCCTGTCGATGGAAGCAGCGCTTCTTTACCCCGCCTTAGAAGGCGGGGCTTGTCGCCGCCGAATGGGTCAAGAATAAAAATTCTACCCCACAGCGCTGATAATCTGGCTGGAGGGAAAGGGGGGTTCTATGAACTATGAGGTGAAGGGAGAGTTCCCAGAATTCAGACTCCCAAAGTTCCAAATCAAGGGTGTACGATGGATCCTGGTCGCCATTTTAGGGATCATTTTTTTGCTTACATTCTTTTATAGTGTAGGCACCGAGGAGGTGGGGGTCATTCAGCGCTTCGGCGCTTACACGAGGACCGTCCCGTCCGGCCTGCACATTAAAATGCCCTTCGGTATTGAAACCGTAAGAAAAGTCCCCGTTGAGCGGCAGCTTAAAGAGGAGTTTGGATTCAGAACCAAGGCCGCCGGGATAAAAACGGTCTACGATCAAAAAACCTTCCGTGAAGAGAAGCTGATGCTGACCGGAGATCTGAACGCCAGTGATGTGGAGTGGATCGTGCAGTTTAGAGTTGCCGACCCTTACAAATTTCTGTTCAAGGTACGGAATGCCATCCAAACCTTCCGGGATTTGAATGAAGCGCTGATGCGCGAAATCGTCGGCGACCGGTCCGTGAATGAAGTGTTAACGACCGGGCGTGTTGAGGTAGCCAATGAGGTGGCTCGCAAACTTCAGGCCTTGTGTGACGAATACGAAACCGGGATCAAAGTAGACCAAGTCGTTCTCCAAGATGTGACACCCCCGGAGCCAGTGAAGCCGGCATTCAATGAAGTCAATGAAGCCCAGCAGGAGCGCGAAAAACTGATCAATCAGGCCCGGTCCGAATATAACAAAGTGATCCCAAAAGCCAAGGGCGATGCCGCGAGAATTATTGAGGAGTCAAGAGGCTATGCCATTGAACGGGTGAATCAAGCTCGCGGTGAGGCCACCAAGTTTAATGCCATTTTCAAAGAATATCAAAAGGCCCCTGAAGTCACCCAGCAACGAATCTATCTCGAAACGATGAACGAGGTCCTTTCGAAGGTGGGCCGGAAAATAATCACGGACAAAGAGACCACGGGCATTCTGCCCCTGTTTCAGATAGAGAAGGTAGAGAAGGAGGGGAAGAAAAATGATTAAACGATCCTATATTTTACTCGGGTTGATCATCATTCTGGGAGCTTTCGTCCTCATCCTCTCCGCATTTGTTGTGGACGAGGCCGAGCAGGCGATCATCACTCAGTTTGGTAAGCCTGTGGGAGAACCGATCATGACCCCAGGAGTCCATCTGAAGGTCCCCTTCATTCAAACAGTCCATTTCTTTGACAAGCGATTCCTGGAGTGGGACGGCGCCCCCAATCAAATCCCGACCAAGGACAAACGATTCATCTGGGTGGACACGTATGCTCGCTGGCGGATTCACGATCCCCTTCTCTTTTATCAACGAGTCCAGAATGAACGGGGAGCGCACACACGATTGGACGATATTCTTGACGGCCAAACGCGGAATGTC
>Ga0105100_10002149_pt1 | contig 11543 bp, 9 predicted proteins | sample PPLLak12cMay2015_2_FD_87033 | JGI IMG/M metagenome (GOLD analysis project Ga0105100, IMG submission 87033) | Freshwater sediment microbial communities from Prairie Pothole Lake near Jamestown, North Dakota, USA - PPLs Lake P8 Core (1) Depth... | ecosystem: Environmental > Aquatic > Freshwater >... | reverse complement strand
GCAGGATGGCCGCGTATCCGGCCAGGCCGACCAGGCCGACCGGGACGACGCCGAACAGCTTCGCGTACGGGCTCTGCTGGACGGCATTGCAGTCCCCGACCGGCCCGCACACGGCCAAGTCACCTGTTGCCTCGACATAGGTCAGGTAGACTGCCACGGCCGCGCCGGCGACGGCCAGGATAGGCACAGCCCAGATCTGCCAACTGGGCGGCCGGTGGGACTTCATCGCCCGCAGGCGCAGGCCCACGCCGATCAGGCTGATGATCATGCCGATCAGGACGAGGATGGCCAGCGAGTTGCCGGCCGGATCCTGCAGAACCCTGGCGAGTACGCCGCCCGGTTGCGAATCCAGCGTGGGGAGGATTTCGACGGCCGGGGCTGGGGTCACCCGCGCCTGCTCGGGGGAGGCGTTGGACGGCTCGGGGGTCGGGTTGGATTGCGCTGGCGGCTGGGTCGCGGCAGCTGCCTCCGTAGGCGCCGGCGTGGGGAACAGGCCGAAGGCCTCTGGCAGGCCCGGGATGTCCGGCCAGGCAAGGCCGCCCTGTGCCAGGCCAGCCTCGATCATCCCCGGGAACCGGTCGGGGATCTCGAGCGAACCGACCAGGTGCGTCTCTCCGACGAACAGCGCTGGAACCCCCAGCCGGCCCTCGGGGACCTGGAATGCCTCCAGGGCGGCCCCGAACAAGGCACTGCCTCGTTCGGACGAGGCGTTCACCAGCAGCAGCTCGAGCTGTCCGTCGTAGATCAAGGCCAGGTCCGGCCAGGCCTGGGCGTTCTCATCCCCCTCTGGGAAGAGGACCATGCGCGCGTCCGGAGAGTAGTTCTGGACCAGGGGGGGAAGCACGTCCTGGATGACGATCTGACAGTGCGGGCAGGTGGGCGAATAGAAGAGGACTGCCTGAACAACCGGGTCAGCCTGCGCCGCCCCGGGCGAGACCAGCGTGAGGGTCAGGACAAGCACGAGCAGGACGGTACGCGAGGCGCGGTTCATGGGCATCCTTAGAGGCTGAGATGAGTAGGCTGATTATACATCTCCGGCATCGGGCCTCAGCCGTGGCCGGCCCGGGTTGCGCCGTCCGAACAAATGTGCTATGCTGTGCATGATACAATCGCCGGCCGCCGGACCCCCTGCAGCATGGCTGATCCAGAGTTCATCGTTATCCGCGGTGCCAAAGAGCACAACCTGAAGTCCATCGACCTGCGCCTCCCGCGCCGGAAGCTGGTCGTTTTCACCGGGGTGTCGGGCTCGGGCAAGTCCTCGCTGGCCTTCGACACGCTGTATGCCGAAGGGCAGCGGCGCTACGTCGAGTCGCTCTCGGCTTACGCGCGGCAGTTCCTGGGGCAGATGGAGAAGCCGCACGTCGATTTCATCGGCGGTCTCAGCCCGGCCATCGCCATCGAGCAGAAGGCGGTCAGCAAGAACCCGCGCTCGACCGTCGGGACCGTCACGGAGATCAGCGACTACCTGCGCGTCCTGTTCGCCCGGCTGGGGACCCCCTACTGTTACAACTGCGGGCGCAGGGTGGCGGCCCAAACCTCGACCCGTATCGTCGATCAGCTCTTCGCCCTGCGTCCCGGGACGCGCTTTTTGTTGCTGGCCCCGGTGGCGCGCAAGCGCAAGGGCACGCATGAGGACACGCTCGGCGCGGCGCGCGCCGCCGGCTTCGTGCGGGCGCGCGTCGACGGTATCGTCGTCGATCTGTCCGAGCGGCTCAAGCTGGCCAAGAACAAGAAGCACGATATCGAGATCGTCGTCGACCGCCTGGCGGTGCCGCCTCAGGGGGATGAGGCGGCCCGGCGCGACTTCCGCTCGCGGCTGGCCGACTCGGTCGAGACGGCGCTGCGCAGCGGCGGCGGCGCGCTGGTGGCCAGCGTGGTCGATGGATCCGAAACGGAGATGTCCGAACGCCACGCCTGCCCCCACTGCGGCATCTCCTTCCCGGAGTTCTCTCCGCCGATGTTCTCGTTCAACTCCCCGCTGGGCATGTGCCCGGAGTGCAACGGGCTGGGGGTCAAGCTCGAGTTCGATCCAGCCAAGTTCGTCGACCCGGAGAAATCGCTGCGGGATGGGGCGGTGCGCACCTGGGGGACGTTGAGCAGCGGCAAGGGCGCCCGCATCGTGGCGCAGGCGTTCGTCAAGGCCTACGCCGTCGACCTGAATACCCCCTGGAAGCGCCTGCCCAAAGCGGTGCGCGACGGCATCCTCTTCGGCTCGAAGAAGGTCAAGGTCCGCTGGGAATGGGGCAGCGACCACGGCAAGGGCTCGTGGGAGTCGACCTACGAAGGCACGCTCAACGCCACGCGCCGCAGATTCCATCAGACCCGCTCGGAGGGCATGCGCGAGTGGTACAGCCGCTTCATGTCCAACCGGCCCTGCCCGGCCTGCGGCGGGACGCGCCTGCGCCCGGAGGCGACCTCGGTCCGCTTCGGCGGAAGGACCATTGTCGAGATCAGCGCCATGTCGATCATCGAGGCGCACGAGTTCTTCTCCTCGCTGCAGCTCGATGAACAGCAGACGGCTATCGGTGAGGAGGTGCTCAAGGAGATCCGCGAGCGCCTGACCTTCCTGCTCAACGTCGGCCTGCACTACCTGACCCTGGACCGGGCGGCCCCCAGTCTGTCGGGCGGGGAGGGCCAGCGCATACGCCTGGCGTCACAGATCGGCTCCGGGCTGACGGGGGTGATGTACTGCCTGGATGAGCCCTCGATCGGACTGCACCAACGCGACAACCGCCGGCTCCTGGATTCGCTGCTGCGGCTGCGCGATCTGGGGAACACGGTCGTCGTCGTGGAGCACGACCGCGAGACGATCGAGTCGGCCGACCACGTGGTCGACTTCGGACCGGGCGCCGGCGCGCGCGGCGGGCGGATCGTGGCCAGCGGCACGCCGGCGCAGATCCGCCGCACGGCCGCCTCGCTGACCGGCCGCTACCTGCGCGGCGAACTGATCGTCGCTGCCGGCAACGGCAAGGGCAACGGGCGGCGCCGGCCGGACGGGCGCTGGCTGACCGTCAGTGGGGCGCGCCACAACAACCTCAAGGACCTGACCGTCCGTTTCCCCATCGGGCTGTTCACCTGCGTCACGGGAGTCTCCGGCTCGGGCAAGTCCTCGCTGATCGCCGAGACGCTTCACCCGGCGCTGGCGGCGAGCCTGCACGGCGCCGAGCAAGAACCCGGGGAGCACGACGGACTGGCTGGGCTCGAGCACCTCGACAAGGTGATCAACATCACGCAGGATCCGATCGGGCGCACGCCGCGCTCCAACCCGGCCACGTACGTCGGCGCCTACGGCCCGATCCGCGACCTGTTCGCCCTCACGCCCGAGGCACGTGCCCGCGGCTACAAGCCCGGCCGCTTCTCGTTCAACGTCAAGGGCGGCCGCTGCGAGGCGTGCGAGGGGCACGGCCAGAAGCGCATCGAGATGCACTTCCTGGCGGACGTGTGGGTGACCTGCCAGGAGTGCCACGGGACGCGTTTCAACCGCGAGACGCTCCAGGTGCGCTACAAGGGCAAGGACATCGCCCAAGTGCTGGATATGGAGGTCGGCGAGGCGCTGGCGTTCTTCGAGAACGTGCCCGCCTTGAAGCGCATTCTCGAGACACTGCACGAGGTCGGCCTGGACTACATCAAACTCGGCCAACCGGCGACGACGCTCTCCGGCGGTGAGGCGCAGCGCGTCAAGCTCTCACGCGAGCTGGCGCGTGTCGCCACCGGGCGAACCTTGTACATCCTGGACGAGCCGACCACCGGACTGCATTTTGCCGACATTCAAAGGCTGCTGGACGTGTTGCACCGGCTGACCGATGCCGGGAACACGGTCGTCGTGATCGAGCACAATCTGGACGTGATCAAGACGGCCGATTGGGTCGTCGACCTGGGGCCGGAGGGCGGGGAGGCGGGCGGTCGGGTGATCGCCAGCGGAGCCCCGGAGACGCTGGCGCGCGCCCGGCGTTCGCATACCGCCCGCTACCTGCAAGAGATCCTGAGCCGGCCGGCTCCGGCGCCGAGACGCCGATCCCGCAAGTCCGGGCGGATCGCCGAGCGGGTCTAGTCACCCGCCGGTTGGCGGGCGCGCAGCGGGCGCCGCGTGGGGGAGGTGTGGAGGCAGCCGCCCTCCGCCAAGGGGGGGCGCGGCAGGCAGCCGGTCGTGGCGTCTGTGCGAGGGTGAAAGGCTGCTGGAACCTTTCGACGACCTTGTGCGTAGAACCCGTATGCGCCGGGCCGAGCCTGGCCGCGGCCCAGTGCGTTCCGGGGGCGCCGCCCCGTCGAACTGGGGCAGCGGGCCGGGGAACTTCGGCGACCGGGGCGACGTCCTTGATTTGTTCGACACGTGAGTCCCGAAACGGGACGAAAGGGAGGTCTCTTATGTTGCGAACTCGTTGGGTCCTTGCCGGGGCAGTGCTGTTGGCCCTGGCCCTCGGCGCCTGTGGCGCAGCTCCTCAGCGGCAGACGGCGCTGCACACCATCTCGGTCACCGGTACGGCCAGGACGCGCCTGGCGCCGGATATCGTCATCATGACCCTGGGGGTGCAGACCCAGGGGCGGGATGTGGCCGAGGCGGTCAGTGAGAACAACCGCCGCTCAGCCGAGGTCGTCGGCGTGTTCCGCTCGGCCGGTGTGGCCGCCGAAGATATCCAGACGACCTACTTCAACGTCTATCCCCAGCAGCAATACGACCAGTTTGGGGTGTTGACCGGCGAGGTGGTCTACTGGGTCGACAACACCATCACCGTCAAGGTCCGCCAATTGGATCAGGTCGGGGTGTTGCTGCAATCGGTCCTGACCCGCGGCGCCAACACGGTCCAGGGCTTGAGCTACACGGTGGAAGATCCGACCGACGCGCTGGATGAGATCCGCGCCGGCGCCCTGGAAGATGCCCGGGCGCAGGCCGAGCAGCTGGCTGCGGCGGCCGGGGTCGAGCTGGGGCAGGTGCTCACGATCAGCGAGGGCGGTGCGGTTCCCAGCCCGATCTATGAGGCTTCCGCCTTCGGCAAGGGCGGCGGCGGAGGCGGCGTGCCGACGCAGGCCGGCAGCCTGGAGTACTCGATTTCGATGTCCGTCGTCTACGAGGTCCGGTAGGCGAGGGTTCAGGGAGAGATGATGATGTTGCGCAAGAGTCTAGTCCTACTGACCTTGTTCGCGGCCGTGGTATTGGCCGGTTGTGGGGCACTGCCCGGCGGGGCGACCGAACGGACCATCTCCGTATCGGGGACCGGCTCGGTCAGTCTGCCGCCCGACATCGTTGTGGTGAACATCGGGGTCCAGACGCAGGGCGACAACGTCGCTCAGTCGGTCGCCGAGAATAACCGCAGGGCGGCGCAGGTGACCGAGGCCATCCGGGCGGCTGGTGTAGCGGAAGAAGATGTGCGCACGACGTACTTCAGCGTGTCGCCGCAGCAGCAATACGATCCCCAGGGCATGCCGACCGGTGCGGTCACCTACTGGGTGGACAACACGGTGACAGCCACCCTGCGGCAGGTCGAACAGCTGGGCGACCTGTTGGAAGCGGCGCTGGGCGCCGGCGCCAACAGCATCAACGGCGTGCAGTTCGGGGTTGACGATGCGACCCAGGCCGAAACCGAAGCCCGTCAGCTGGCCATGGACGACGCCCGCCAACGGGCGGAGCTGGTGGCGGCTGCCGCCGGAGCGACGCTGGGCGAGCCGATCTCGATCAGCACCAGTGCGATCGGACCCGCCTTTGGCGGGGCGTACGAAGTGGCGGGTATCGGCGGCGGTGGCGGGGTGCCCATCTCCACCGGTTCGACCGAGGTCCAGGTCCAGGTATACATCGTGTATTCGTTGAGGTAGGCGGGACCCTATGCCCCGGTTTCCGAAGTCCCTGGGACTGCGGACACCGGGGGAAGTCTCTCTCTGACTTCCGAAGTCCTCTGAACTTCGGAGGTCGGAAGAAGGACGAAACGGGGCGGACCCTTGGGTCCGCCCCGTGTGCTTCGCGCCGGTCAACTCGTCAGATCGGGCGGCGGCCGATCCACAGTCCGCGGCCGATCAGTCCGTCCTGATCGTGCGTGGTCTCCAACCCGGCGGCCTCGAAGGCACTGCGGTACTGCTGGTGGGTGAACAGCCTGAGATCATGGCGTTCGCTGAAGGTCCGGATGCCGTCCGGTGTGCCGACCATGTAGTGGAAATCGAGCACGGAGACGCCGTCCTCGATGCGGCTGAGGTTCATGCGCGAGATCTTCAGGTCGGGCCGGTCGACGAAGAGGGCGTGCACTGTACCGGGGTGAAAGGCCTCGGGCGTGAACCACGGCTCGACCAGCAAGACTCCGCCCGGAAGGAGGTGCCGGGCCATGTTGGCAATTGCCAGGCGCATGGCCGTTTCGTCGCGGACGTACCCGATGGCGCTGAACAGACACGTGACCACGTCGAAGCGACGGCCCAGGTCGAAGGCGGTCATATCGCCGTGGTGGAAGGGGATCTGAGGCAGACGCTGGCGGGCGATCTCGAGCATGGCCCGATCGAGATCGAGGCCTTCGACCTGGTAGTCCGCCCGTAGAAAGGCCAGATGACCGCCCGTGCCGCAGGCCACGTCGAGCAGGGTCGAGCCGGAGCTGCGCTGGTGACGCTGGATCAGCAGATGCAGCAGACCGGCTTCGTGGGCGTAGTCCTTGAAGCTGTATTCGGCGTCGTAGATGGCGGCCGACTTGGCGTAGGTGGCCGGATCGCGGCTGTCAGTCTCCACGTGAGGCTTCTCGCGCACTGGCCCGGCTGCGCCGCGGTTTCCGCACCCAGCCGCGGCTCCAACCCTGTCGGCTCATCCACAGGTACATGCCCGCCGGCGTCAGCGCCATGATCGCCAGCGTGACCACCAGCGCCGGCGTGTCGGTCCAGACCTGCAGCGGCGAGACCGGGCCGAAGAAGTTCATGCCGAAGAAGCCGGTGATGAACGTCAGCGGCATGAACAGGGTGGTGATCAGCGTCAGCGTCTTCATGATGTCGTTCATGCGGTTGTTGATGACCGAGAGGTATGTGTCCAACGCTCCGCTGACCAGATCGCGCATGCCCTCGGTAATGTCGTGCATGCGTACCAGATGATCGTAGACGTCGCGGAAGAAGACCCGATCGTGGGCGTCGATGACGGCGAAGTCGCCGCGCGCCAGCTTGTTGAGCACTTCGCGCTGCGGGGTCAGGACGCGCCGCAGCTGAAGCAGCGCGCGCTTGAGCAGGAAGATCTGCTCCAGTGTGTCGGGCGTCGGTTTCTCGAAGACCTCGTCCTCGATGACTTCGATGACGTCATCCAGGTCTTCGATGACGGACATGTAGCTGGCAGCCAGCTCGTCGATCAGCTTGTAAGCGATATGGTCGACGTTCTCGCGCAGGTGACGTTCGTCGCGCTGACAGGCGATCCAGACCCGGTCGACGGCCTCGACCGGGTGATCGTGATGCGTGACCAGGTAGTTCGACCCCAGGAAGGCGTCCAGCTCGTGCGTTTCCACATGGGTGTCGGGCTGGCCGGCGAGGGTGATGGCGGGCAGCACCAGGTACAAATACTCGCCCCAGTCGTCCACGCGCGGGATATGCGACTCGCGCAGCGCGTCGTCTATGGCCAGCGGATGAAACTGGAAGACCTGGCGCAGGATGGGCTCGCACACCTCGGGCGGCTCGCCCTGGAAATCGACCCACAGCAGGCCGTGCGGGTCGGCCAGCGACTGAGGCAGCTGCTCGACGGTCAGGTCGAAGCGCGGCGGGCCGGTCGTCGGGCGGAACAGAACTCGAATCACGCGGTCACCTCGACGCACGATTGCGGGGGCTGCATTGCGTCAGCCGCGCGGGCTGTTGGCCCGCATTATATACCTCGCCGGTTGACACCCCTTGGCCGGCGGGGTATGCTCCTCGGCGTGAGCCAGATCTCGCTCTGGGCGGAAGAAGCGCGCCTTTGGGCGGTCGCGGACCTGACGCGCTACCTGCGCGAGCTCCTGGAGAGTGACTACCGCCTGCAGGACGTTTGGGTGGCCGGCGAAGTCTCCAACCTCTCGCGCCCGGCCTCGGGCCACCTGTACTTCACCCTCAAGGACAGTGAAGCCTCGCTGCGCTGCGTGATGTGGCGGTCGGACGCGGCCCGGCAGATTCAGCTGCCGAGCGAAGGGGAGGCGGTCGAGGCGCACGGGCGCATCAGCGTCTATGAGGCGGGCGGGCAGTATCAGCTGTACGCCGACAGCCTGCGCCCGGCTGGAGAGGGGGCGCTGTTCCAGGAGTTCGTGCGCCGCAAGAAGCGCCTGGAGGCGGAGGGGCTCTTCGACCCGCGCCGCAAACGGCCCCTGCCAGAATGGCCTGAGCACATCGGCCTGGTGACCTCGCCCAGCGGCGCCGCGCTGCGCGATGTGCTGAACGTTCTACGCCGCCGCTATCCGCTTGCCGAGGTGATCCTGGCGCCCACGCCGGTACAGGGCGCCGAGGCGCCGGAGGGCATCGTCCGGGCGCTGCAGGATCTCAACCGACACGCCCGCCCGGACGTGATCCTGCTGGTGCGCGGCGGCGGCTCGCTTGAAGACCTATGGGCTTTCAATGACGAGGCGGTCGCCCGGGCGATCGTCGCCTCGACTGCGCCGGTGGTCACCGGGGTCGGCCACGAGACCGACTTCACCATTGCCGACTTCGCCGCCGACCTGCGCGCGCCGACGCCTTCTGCCGCCGCCGAGTTGGCCACGCCGGACCGAGCCGAGTTGGCCGGCCAGATCCGCTCGGCCGGCCGGATGTTGGCCGCATCGCTGCACAGGCAGATCGAGCGCTGTCGCTGGGACCTGGGTGATCTGCGCGCCGGCTTGCGCGTGCTTTCGCCCTCCGCTCGCCTGGCCGGAGGGCGACAGCGGATTGATGAGCTGGGGCGCCGGTCTGCGGCGGCGGTGCGCAACGCGCAGGCGCTGCGGCGCGCCCGCCTGGCCGGGCTGGGCCAGGCGCTGCGTGCAGTCGATCCTCTGGCGGTATTGGGCCGCGGCTTCGCCGTCGTCCGCAGCGCCGCCGATCAGCGCCTGATCCGGTCGATCCACGCCGTCAAAGCCGGAGATGTGCTCGAGGTGCGGGTGAGCGACGGCAGCTTCTCGGCTGAAGCGCTGGCGGACCGACAGAAGACGGTGCGCGGACCCCGCCACTGAGCACGGGCCCCGGGCGGAAGGCGGCCCGGGTGAACGACGGGCGCGGCATCGGGGAAGGAGCGGCTATGGCCAAAGCGAAGGCTCAGAAGGATCTCCACGACTTGACGTATGAGAAAGCCCTGCGCGAGCTGCAAGAGGTCGTTCAGAAGCTGGAGGGCGGCCAGCTGGCGCTGGAGGAGGCCATGGCCTTGTTCGAGCGCGGCCAGGCCCTGGTCGGCCATTGCAGCCAGCTGCTCGATCAAGCTGAACTGCGGCTGAAGACTCTGGCACCGGGCTCAGATGTCGCGCCGCAGGAGGCCGATTTGGAGAACGGCCCCGAGGATGGTCAGGCATGAGCCTGCTGGGAGTCTTCCACAACCAGACCCTGATCGCCAGCCTGACCGCCTGGGGACTGGCCCAGATCCTCAAGCTCCCGATCGAGTTTGCACAGACTCACAAGTGGAACTGGGCGCTGCTGCTGCGCGCCGGCGGGATGCCCTCGTCGCATTCGGCGCTGGTGACGGCCGTGGCACACTCGGCCGGGGTGACGCTCGGCTTCGATTCCCCCGTCTTCGCATTGTCGGTGGCGCTGGCCATGGTGGTGATCTATGATGCCACCGGCATCCGCCGACAGGCCGGCAGGCATGCCGAGATCATCAACGCCATGGTCCAGGACCTGGTCGAGGGCCATCCCCTGCGCCAGGAAGCGCTGCGAGAGGTGCTCGGACACTCGCCCATGGAAGCCATCGTCGGCGTGGCCCTCGGATTGGTCGTTTCGCTGATCACGGCGATGATCTGGCCCGCATGAGGAATGCCATGGCCGCATCTTCGACGCCGCAGGAACGCGAAATCGTCACCGCCGGAGCATTGCTCGAATCGGACGGCCGGCTGGCTCAGGTCGGCTGGGCGCGTCAGCCCCTCCTGGACTGCAACCTGGAGAAGGCCGGCTTCTACCGCTGGCGCGCGCTCCAGCGCCTGAGGATCAAGCGTTGGGACTACTACGGGCTGATCACGCCGGAGCAGTTCTTCTCCTTCACGCTGGCCGATCTGGGATACGCCGGGCAAGTGTTTGCCTATGTCGTCGGATTGCAGGACGGCGACTATCGAGAAGACACGCTGACGATCCCGTTCGGCCGCGGAATTACCCTGCCGCGCAACAGCACCGAGGGGGTCAGCGCGTATGAAGCCGGCGGGGTGAGGCTGCGCTTCGAGGTTCGCCCGCAGGCCCGCCACTTGCTGGTCGACTGGCCGGCGTTCGCCCACGGCCGCGGCCTGTCGGCCGAGGTGAGCCTGTCGCTGCCGCCGGAACATGAGTCGCTGGTCATCGTCATCCCCATTGGGGACCGTCGCTTCTATTACAACCGCAAGGTGAACTGCATGCCGGCCAGCGGCCGCGTGACGTATGCGGGCAGGCAGTTCGACCTGCGCCCTCAGGCGGCGTTGGGAAACCTCGATTGGGGGCGGGGCGTCTGGGAATACCGATCACACTGGATCTGGGCCAGCGCCTCAGGTTTCCTCCCGGAGGGGCGGACGGTCGGGCTGAACCTGGGCGGCGGCTTTGGGGACACGTCCGCCGCCAGCGAGAATGCGTTGATCCTGGCCGGGAGGATCCACAAGCTGGGGAAGGTCGAGTTCAACTTCACATCGGCTGACTACATGCGCCCGTGGCATATGGTCGCTGCGGATGGACGGTGCGACCTCGAGTTCGTGCCCTTCAAGGAACGGGTGGCGAAGACCAATCTGGGGTTGATCGCCAGCGAGGTGCATCAGATGTTCGGGCATTACCGTGGGATAGTCCAACCGCAGGCCGGCCCGCCCATCCAGCTGGATGGTTTGATCGGGTTCGCCGAGGAGCATTTCGCCCGCTGGTGAGGGCATAGGCTCAGGCGGGCTGGCCGCAACCTGGATCGCGGCCGGGAACGCCGGGGAGGAGTTGGCCACAACATCGAACCGCGGATGAGCCCTGCGTGCGCCCTGACAGGGGCGGGGCGTCGCCAAGACAGACAGTGAACGAGGCCACCGACTGCGCCTCCACCGATGGGAGGGTCACCATGGCACCCGCAACGCAGAAGAACAAGCGCACCTGGCTGTGGATTGCACTGGCGTGCGCCGCTCTCTTGATGGCGCTATGCGTCTGTCTGGTCGTGGTATTGGGAGTGGTGGGTTATCAACGTGGGTGGTTTGACAACGTCTCCCGTCCAGGGGGAATGACGGTCGTCGTTGGCGCCGGCGGCAGCACGGTCGACGGGCCGGCGGGGAGCCGGCTGGCCATCCCGGCCGGCGCCCTAACCGGCGAGACGACGTTCAGGCTGAGAGAGGCGCCGGAGCCGCCGGACATCGCCGCCGAGTACCTGGCCTCGCCGGCCGGGCCGGCGATCGAGATCGAGACGCCCGAAGGTCTGCTTCTCGCGGACCCGGCTGAACTGACCCTGCCCGTCAACCGTTTCGAAGGGG
>Ga0105100_10002147_pt1 | contig 11545 bp, 11 predicted proteins | sample PPLLak12cMay2015_2_FD_87033 | JGI IMG/M metagenome (GOLD analysis project Ga0105100, IMG submission 87033) | Freshwater sediment microbial communities from Prairie Pothole Lake near Jamestown, North Dakota, USA - PPLs Lake P8 Core (1) Depth... | ecosystem: Environmental > Aquatic > Freshwater >... | reverse complement strand
TTTAATTGATTCAAGCAGGTTCTCAAAAAAGATATGGATTATAGGTTCGTTAAAAGGAAGCTTAGTTTTCGCCACGATACTTGAAATGATAAATTATCTTCCTTTAGCGTGGCTTCTTATTTTTATGTGTATATCTAATTCAAATACGGCTATTAGAGATGTGGCTGTCGATGGGGTCATGTGTGTGGAAGGCAAGAAAGCCAAGATAACAGGCCGTATCCAGAGCCTACAATGGGGAGCTATTACTGTTGCTTCTGTTCTTACAGGATTTCTTGGGGGTTACATTTCAGAGCATTGGAATTATCAGACAGGGTACTTATTCTTAATTCCTATCTATTTACTTATAATAGCAATAGTTATGAAGTATAAGCCTTCAAAATCAGTAGCAAAAACCACACACAATTTGCGACAAACTCTAAAGGAATTATTCACAGATAAACGCCTTCTCTTGGTGTGTTTGTTCCTATTCCTTTATAAATTCTCACCAGCTTTCGGAACGCCACTCACCTTTATTTTAAAGGATAAGTTTATGTGGTCAAAACAATTCATTGGCACTATGGACACCGTAAGCGCAGGGGTGGGCCTCCTGGGGGCATGGGCTTACTTCCATTGCAGTAAGAAGCTCAACTTACGGAAGTGGTTGATTGCTTCTGTATTTATTGGGGCTGTAACGACGTTATGCTATCTTTATTTTACTCCCCAAACCGCCATAGCATATAATGTGATTTTTAGTGTAGTCGGAATGTTTATCTCTCTGTTAATACTTGACTTCATGGCACAGAACACAAAGAAAGGTTTAGAGAGTACTTCTTTCGCACTCCTATGTTCTGTAAGCAATTTGGCTGCAACATGTAACGGATTTGCTGGCTCTTTTCTCTTCCCGATTATAGGACTTCAATGGCTTATTGTTATTTCGGCCTTGACTTCCTTTATTTGTTTACCTATAATACCCTATTTAAAAGGAGAGAAAAATGCTTAGTATAAAATTTGAAGATGGGGAATTAATTCAAAATGTTCCTTGGTTATCATTGCCTAATAAACCAATAAAAAGAATAACTTATGATTTTGATGGTAAAAAAATTATTTTAGAAGATTATGAAGAATATAATCACTTGGTTGAAAAGGTTTTTAATGTTTTAGGTGGAATAACTCAAATCAGAAGCGTTTATTTAATGGGAAGAAAAGAAGGTATATCTTATATTACCAGATTAGATATGCTATCAAAACAGATTCAAAGATATAAAACAGAAATTGATAAAGAATATTCTGCAATACCTTGTGAACCATTATGGATAAATGGTAGACCTTCTACTGGATGGAAAAAAGGAATTTTAAATCGCTAAATTTAACACATCATATGGAGTAGATGAAATTAAAAATTGTAATTGACCTGAAAATTCATTTTCATCAGTATATGAAAAAAAAGGCCAAGTTAATTGTTGTCCTGGTGGAGAGGGAATTCCTACAAAGACAGTTTCTATATAACAGTCCATTTGAGTATATGTCTTATCAGCAAGGATTATTTCATTATGCCATCCTTGACTATGAAATAATGGAATCAAATCATTATCTGCATACACCAATCTACATCCAATACCATCTTTTTCTGCAAACGATTGTGTAAACCAATAATTTAAATTTTGCGATTCAATAGGGTTAATATCAATTCTAGGCCATCCTACCCCATAACCAATACTTGAATCAAAATACTTAAGATATGGTAAAATATTTGATTGTCCATTTAATAAAACACTAACATAAAAATTAAACTCAGAGGTCGTAAATTTTTGTTTAGTTTTTAATTCATATGTTCCTGTAATATATCCATCGTGTTCGGCTGGAGAATCAAATGGTTCAATCCGCAATCTTTTTTGTGTAGAAAATTTGTCGGGGTCATTTTGTGAAATATGAGTGAAAAAATTATATGGATTATGTGTTGCATCTATTAAAAAACTTCCAGATAATATATCTTCGTCTATTAATGAAAATGATAAATTTCCATCAATTCTTGGAAATACAAATGTTATTGTTTGTGTTTGTCCTCTAAAAATAGTAAAATTTTGTTGTAATTCAATATTATTAAATCTAACTCTAATTCGATATGTTCCAGTTTCTCCCCCAGGAATTTCATGTTTTTGATTATGTGTTGATTCATTCCATGCAACAAAATTAGATATATCGCTATTTCCTGGTTGACTACTCCACAATTTTTGTATATTTACTTCTACATAACTTCCTGGTGAACCATAATGAGTATTTATAACACTTAATAATTCTTTTCCTTCAGGATTATGAACATGAAGAATTATACAAGGAGGGTCTAAAGATGGCGAAGTTGATGGAGGAGCTTCAGCTTTTCCTAAATTACGATTTAATTCATTAATAATAGTTTCTAATTGATTTAATTTTGATAATAATCTATCAATTAATGATTCTATTCTCATTAACTCTAAACCACCTAAACGATTAATAATATCTCGAATCATTCTTAATTTATTCGAACATTTATCATAGGTCATATTTAAAAAATCATTAAATAGTTTATTCATTTTGATTAATTTGGGTCGAAAGGGTTTGAACAGTAGACCATAATCTATCGAGTTTTTCTGAGGTTGTTTTAATTAAAATTAAAAGTTTAATATATAAAGATATTAAATATTTTACATCTTCAAAATTTTGACGAAGTTTACTTTTTGTTTTATCATAATTTTTATATACATTTTCAGACATAATTATACTCCCTGACTATATTCAACAACAATATCTTTTACATATAAATAATGTACAGAAAGTGGAACATAACTTGCTATATAATTTTTTGTTTTTACATAATAAGATTTACCATAATTTGTTAAATTTAATGTTGTTATTCTAGTAGAACAATCAATTTCAATATTATCAATATTTAAAGGAAATCCGTTATTGTTATTATAAATATTTGTTCCAATTGTATTGATAATATTTATTTGATTTTCAAATGATAAATTATAATATTTAAAAGCGTCAAATAATAATGATATAGTGGCGGTTGTTTGTAATTTATTATTTTGACTTAATTCAAAATTTGCCATATCAAGAGCATAATCTGTATAATCATATGATTCTTCAGTAACAGACACTAACCAAGGTTTATCATCATCATTAGGATTAAGTTGTTCTTCCCATCGATTAGATACTTCTTTTATTCCATAGGAATTCAAATGTAAAGTTCTTGTTGGTAATCCTGTACCAACAATAATATCGGGTAATTCTTCATCAGAATCTTCTATTTGATATTGAACATCAATTGAAGGTTTTAAAACCCATCCTTCTTCAGTAACATATCCATAAATTATAGTATTAACACCACAATACCATTTTTGACCTAGATTACCCCATTGTTGAAAACAAAATGATATTGATTCAATTAAAGTTCTAACAAATTCAACATATGAATCTAGCCATCCTTCAAAATGTCGTCTTGCCCATTTTCGAATTATATGTGTTCCTAATTTAACAACTAAACATTTAGCATATGAGGCACGTTGATAATTTAATGATATATCAGATATTATTGCATCATAAACATGACGATGATTGTTTAAGGAACTTAAAGGAATAGATTTAATTGTACCACGCTCTACTTGTTGAAAACACAAAACTTCATTTTCATCAAGATACCAATTAGCATTGGCCGTTTGTGTTACTAATGTTGTTAATAAATCTGAAAGAGTTGATTCTGTTTCAACATATTCAGGAACATATGAAGTAGGAAACGGAATAGTATTAATACTTGAAACATATGGTGTTATATTACTAAAAACAATTTGCAATGCTTCTCCAATCGACCTTTGATATAAAACCCAATCGTTTTTAGGAGCATTATGGTATTTTTTAACTTCTTCTTCTTTCCATATTCCACCATACCAAATTTCTAAAGATGTACGACTTAATTTATATCTATTATCTTCAGCAACAATTTGAACTGTATCATTTTGAGATATACCTTTAATTCCAGTTATATAACCAGTAAATATTTTTAATGTATTATCATAAATTTCAATCTTATTTTCATTATCTATTTGAGAATAGATACCATCTAATTTATAATTAAAATTATCATGCCTTCGTGCTAAAATAAAGGTAGCAGAAGATGGATTACTATTTAATGTATATTTAATTCTTAATGTTTTATAATCAACATCTGTTAATTCAACACCATCAAGTTTTACAATAAAATCATTTAGCGACCCAATATTAACAAAATCATATTCGTCATATCGAATTCTCAAATCTGTGTTAAATATAGAATTAGTATCCATAACCTTTGTAATTAATTTAGTGTTATATTTATTAAAAGATAAAATTGATGTAATAAGACATGTCATATATTGTATAGATTTGTCAATCGATGTTCGTAAGTCGGTATTAAAAGATTTTTGAATCAAACCAGTACTATAAATATTTGCGTTTTCCGAAATACTTAATGATTCATTAACAGTAATATATTTTAATATTTCTACAATAACACTATTTTCAATAATATTTAAAATAGCAGTTTGATTTATTTTTTCTAAAGATTGATTAATCTCAAGAACTTCCGAAATACTTAATGATTCTTCAAAAGCTTTTAAAATTTCGGAAATATTAACATTTTCAGAAAATGTTAAGGTTTCATCTTCAATAACCTCTCCAGATTCATCACCAACATATTCTATAACTGGTGGTGTAAAATTTGAAGTCCATGCTGCAATACCACGTAAAATACGCAATTCATCAATACGACCATCAATAGCATTTGCTCCACCAATACCATATCCAATATATAAAACACCATTATTACCATTATAAGTTTCAGCAGCAACGCCACTACTACCTTGTTGAACACCATCAACAAAAAATAATATTTCATCGCCATTTCGAACAACAGCTATATGATACCATGTATTAATTGAAGCCGTCCAAGAAACAGCAGCATAAGCACTCCATGAACTATATAACCATAATTGATTTGCTAATCGATTATACCAAAAAGCCCAACCATTATCTATAGCATCGAATTTTTCTAAAAAACTATAATAATTAGCTGATAATGAATTAAATCTAACCCAAAAATCAATGGTAAAATTTTCTGTTTGAAAATCAAAATCGGGAGAATCAACTAATGTTAAATAATCTCCTGTACCATCTAATTGCAACGATGCCGATTCAAATTTATATTGACTTGTATCTAATTGGGCATTTCCATAGACAGAAATCGTTTTATGAAAATAAGAACTATCAATAATATCAACAGATTCATCATCACCATCAAAATGACATAATAATTTCATCGCATCATTTATAGATAGTGTATATTCTTCTGTTGGTGGAGTAAAATCGGTTAACCAAATAGCTTCACCTTTTTGAATTCTAAATTCGTCTATATAACCATATAAATATTTTCCTTCAGTTGGTTCACCACCTATTAATAATGGAGCTGAAAAATCTGGATAAGTAACAGATGAACTCAAAGTGGCTACAGTTGTACCATCCAAATACATTGTCCAATTACTACCATTGCGAACAATAGCTACATGATACCAGGTATTAATAACATAATCACTACCATTACCTTCTGCTTCTTGTAAATTAACTATTAAACTTGAAGCTGATAAACATTGAAAGCGTAATCCTCGATTACCTTCGGATGTTCTAGTATCAAAATATAAAAGAGATTTATTGTTAGCATCTTCTCTTTGAGCTACAATAATAGCATAATCTTCAACAGGTAAACTATAAAATAAAAACCAAAAATCAATAGTAAAATCGCCTGTTCCAAAATTCCAATCATTTGAATCTGCTATCGATATATAATCTCCAGTTCCATCAAGAAATAATGAAGTTGCACCAAATTTCTTTTTAGTAGCACTTTTAATAGCATTTCCGTATGGTGTAATTGTTCTCTCAATTGGAGAACTATCATACATTAATGTAGACAAATCTTTACCATTAAAATGACATAGTAATTTTGTAAAATTATTTATACCAGCCATAAATATCCTTAATTATACTCTTGCGATTGTGTAAGTTATTGTAACTGATAAATCAGTATCAGTATCTAATGTATTATCACAATTTAAATGTGAAAACATTGTTGAACCAGAAACGGTAATTGAATCAAAAATACCAACTTCTTTAATAGCATGGCTAACACCTGTTCCTACAGTAAAAACCTTTACATATCTAACTTGATAATCTGTTGGTTTTGAAATAGTAGCCAATTCTCTTAATACTTCAGTACCCAATTCAATATCTGTAGCTTGAACAACAGTAGCATCTGTGCCAACAGCTATCGCTTTTGGATTTTCAATAATATCTCCAGCCATAAAATTACGAATTAAATTTAAACCATTATTCACAATTATATTATGAATTTTAGTTCTTTTAACAACTTTTTTTGTGTTTTTATCAATAGATTCAATAATAGCATTATAAGTGACTTGAAATTCTTTTTTTGACCTCATTTTCTTTCTCCTTTAATTTGTTGTAAACACTATTGCTAATACTGGTGTGTGTACTGCTGGAATTATATATCCAGCAGGTATAATAATTCTAAAATTAAAATATAAATTTGTTGCAATAGATAAAGCTCCACTTCCATTGTTAAGTAATAAATAATGACTAATACCATTACCAGCTAAAGTTGTTGTTGACCCCCAAGGACTACCAGGTAAACTAAGATTTGTTGAAATTGCCTTATACCAACTTAAACTTGCAAATCCTCCTCCCAAACAAGGATTTACAAAACTATTCATACTTGCATTATCCCAAGCTTCTAATTGTGGTTCTGTTGCTGTAGCTCCATCAAAAGAAGCACAAAAAACATATCTTTTATTTTTATTTCCAGCTAAAAATAACTCTTTTAATTCGTCGTCTGAATAATCTAATAAAAAATAATGTTCTGGTTCAATAGCAACCGATTCACTTAATTGCACTGCTGCTCTATTTAATTCTTCATCAGTTGGAGTATCATCACCATCTGTTACACCTAATCCTCCATTAGAAAAAATAAATGTGTCATTAATATTATCCACTTCAACCCAATCAACTCCAGGTGTTCCTAAAGGTGAATCTGTACTACTATTATTAATATATAATTTTACATTTGACATTAATAAACCCCCTCATTATTACCAAGAATTAACTCTAAAAATAATAGTTCCAAATTGAAATGTAACTCGTTGTGAATTATCCCATTCAATTGGTTGTTTTCTCATCACATGATAAGTTTGTGATGTGCTTGGTGTTCTATCGATTTTTAATATATAATGTGTATTCATTACAATTGTAGTTTGAAGTGTATCCATTAAACTAATTAAACCTTGATAATCATCTCCATGTAAATGAAATCTTAAAACTAAATCCCAACTAGCATCAGAGCCTGGAACATGAATTGAACCTTGTCCTCTCGAACCTTCAACTTCATAACCTTTTTTAACATCTTTTGGTGAATTATCATTAATTACTGCATTAAATGTATATATTAATGTTAATCCATCCGAAGCGTATATTTTATATTTTGGAAACCATGACATAACTTATATTCCCCTTTATTTTAATATGATTCTATTTTTTCATTAATAGCATCTTCTATTATTGGATTTGTTCGAATTGCTTCTAACAAAGCATCTAAAATTTGTTTTGCTGTATCTTCTTGTTTAAACATTTTTTGAATCTCAACATTAATATTTCCTATTGTAGTATTAATAGGAGGTATTTGTATTGATTCTAATGGTATTGCTCTAAAATCTTGTATAACTTGTCGCTCAGGAATTGGAATTCCTGCTCCTTGTCCTTTAAAAAAGAATTCGGCTGCTCGCATTTGTTCTAATTGTGCAGAGAAAAATTCCTTTAAAATTGGCATCAAATCTGATTCTCTTCCACCAGTTTCAAAAGCAGTAAGTGGTATTTTTCCAGATAAAAAGTTAGAAACTGTTGCTGCTGCTTGTGTTCCAAATTTTTGAGATATTTCAAATAATTTTATAGAATCACTAGAAATTTTATTCTGATTTATTTTTTCTTCAGTGATAGCCCTATTTAAATTTAGTTCATCCCGTAATAAATCTTCTCTCGATTTGTTTACACCATACATTCTTTCAAGTTCTATACGTTGTTGAATTAATTGAACTTGTGTCGCTCCTTGTAATTTTAACATTTCTATCTGATTATCAATCAATCCAGATTTTTGTATTTTAGATAAATTATCATTTTCTTCATTAATAGTTGCTACAATATCTAATTGTCTATTAATTTTATCAATTAATTCTTCGACAATTCCAAGTTGTTCATTATAAATTTGCGTACCTGCTAATAATTCGGCATTAGTTGCGTTATTTAATTTTAATTCTCTTAATTTAAATCCCAAAATAGCTTTTGCTATTTCTTGTTGTTTAGTAAAAGAAAGAATTGGAGTAACTTCTACTTTTGGATTTACTTCTATTTTACCAGCTTCCATTTGTTTTTTTAATTGTGTTCTTAAAGCAGCTAAAAGTCGAATCGTCGATTGGTCGCCTGGTTTTTGTTGTAATGTTGTTTTTTCAATTAAAACTGTTAAATCTGGAATAGATAAATTTCCTTTTAAACCATCTATAATTTTTTGAAAGGCTTCGTTTGCTTTAACATCGGCATTTTTAATAGCTTTTATAAAAGCCGAAATTACAGTATTTGCTAATCCAAAATTTGTAAAAGTTAAATTAAGAGCTGTTCCAAAAGCAGTTAATCCCTGTGATACTACTGTTACCGCTTTATTTAATTTAACAATTGCTTGTGTAAAATCTTCTGAACCAGTTAAAGAAGTAATAAAAGATTTTCCTGTTTCTTTTAAATTATTAAATAAAATTTCAGCCTGTTTACTTTCAGATTGCATTGTCCTATCAACTTTAATATTTAATGCTGCAAAACTAGGTAATGTAGCTATATTTTTATCTAATATATCTTTTACAGCAACTAATGACTGAACAATTTTAATTCCTCTTGCTCCACCAAAAATATCAGCCATTGCTTCAATAGCGGTATTTTTCCCACCAGGCGTGGCATTTAAACGTGTTATTTCATCAATAATTCTTCTAAAAGTTATAAACGTTGATTCTCCTGATTCAACAACCAATCCAAGACTTTTTGTTATTTTTGGTATATTGCTTAACAATTGATTAAATGCCGTTGATAAAAGTGTTGCGCCTTCTGAACCTCTCCTACCTGCTGTACCTAAAGCTGCAAGAATAGCTAAAGTCTGATTCATTGTTAATCCAACACCAGCAGCCGTTCCTGCAAATTTATCAAGGGCTTCTGTTACCATTTTAATTTCAAAATTATTTGTTTCTTCTAATTGTGAAGTTAAAGCAAACGCTTCATTCATTTGGTCAACGGCTGTTTTTGCTCCTACACTTCTATCAATTAAAATATTTAATGCCCTAGCAAATGCTCCTGCTGTTTCACCAGCATCTCCAAACAAGGCAATAGATAATTTAGATGCACCTAAAGCACCTTGTAATGATTCATTAGCACTAAATCCTAATGTAGCAAATTGTTTGACAGCATCAGCTAAACGTTCTGTACTAATACCTGAAGCCTTGGACGCTTCTGTAATTGAACTTCTAATTTTTTTAAAGGCAATAGCTACTTCTTCAGGAGTTCCTTGTAAGTTATTTCTAATTTTCTGTAAAGCCAAATCAAAAGCGATTAAATCTTTAATACCACCTATAATTCCAGAAAAGAAACCCATAATTGCAGCACGTAGGGCAATCCATATAGGAATTGTTAATAAAGCTCTACCAGCTAATTGTTTAATGTTATCAGTTAAATTTGTAAATACTTTTCCACCCTTTTCGGCTTCAAGATTAGTTTTAACAAATTGAGAAGTAACATCTTTAACACCACCAGATGTTTTAATTAATTGACCTTGAACAAAGGTTTGTGTTTTACTTAATTCCAAAAAACTACCATTTGTAGTCTGAACAACTTCTCCAACTGTACTGATAGTTTTAATAGCATCTTTTCCGTTAATCTTAATAGGAATCTCTTGCATTTTTGGTGCAATACTACCAATAATTCTAGTTACTTGTCCATATTGAGCCTGGATATTTTTAGCAACACTAGCATTAACCGCTTCAAGGTCTTTTGCACCTTTAACTGCTCCACTTATATCGGAAAGATAACGAATTATATAATCTGTACCTAATGATGATGGCATTATTTATCACCTCGAAGGTCTATATCAAAACTTGATACATGACCTTTATTTTTAAATTTTAAATTTGCAATTTTTTGGTCTTGTTTTTGTTTATTTAATTCAGCTTCTTTTGTTTGTCCACGCCAATAAAGAAAAGCGTCACATCTACAATCATCATTAATAACATCTTCATCAAGATATTTCCACTCTTTTTGACCTAACTCTAAATATAATAAATCATAAATCTTTAACCAATATAAAAATAATGATTGAAGCCCACTATAATTATTTTTATTCTCAAATAACTGAATACTACCAATATCTTTTGATGATGAATAAATGTTTTGCCAATATGTACTTCTAGCAAGTATTCTAATTATGTTGATATAATCCATTTTAAGCTCTTTTGCTTAAAAGCAACCATGTAACATTTGCAGACGCTCTTTCAGTTAAAGAACTATCTGTTTTATTAAAATCTTCAATTGATTCCCAAGCCCGAATCCATTTTCCATCTACTTGTACATCAGTACATAAAAAGGCTGTATATTCAACAATAAACTTTTCTAATCTACTTTCTAATGATGGAGATAATTGTGTTCCAATTTCAATAGCGATATTTTTTAATTCGTCTTGAATTTTATTTATTTTTTCTTTATATTCTTCAATTCGCTTTTTTTCAACAGAACTTTTTGTAGCCAAAATAAACCATAACTGTTTAAGTTCTTGTATTAAAAGATTTTTTCTTTCTTCAATTTGTTCTATATCTAAAACACCAGTTTCTTTTAAATGTAAAATTAATTGTTTTTTAGTAATACATCCTTCTTGACTTAAATATTCTAATTGTGTTAGATTTTTTTTATGGTCAATAAGAAATTGTTCACTTTGAATTGGCATCCTAACCCGATAGTTTTTATCATCAACTATAAAAACTAATTTATTATCTTGAATAATACCAGCATTATAATTATTTAATTCTAAATTTTTTATACTTTCTGATAATATTTGTTCTTTATTTTCCATTTATTACTCCCTTACGTTTTAAAAAAAATCATTAATGTCATTTGACTTTGTTTGGTCGTCCTTACATGTGCGATAATCAAAATACAAGTGCGTATGATATTCTGGTTCATAATTCTCAATTATATTAATAAGATTTGCTATGTCACGATGCAAATACATAATCTCTTCTTCTAACCGTTTAACTCTATCTTCTAAATTATGATTGAACATGGCAAACTCCTAACATAGAAAAACCCCATAGGATTAAACCTTTGGGGTATGTATAAACTCAATAGAGAAACTCACACCTTCACTAAATTTCGTAATAAGTTGAGTGTGATTTCTTGCACTTTCGTA
>Ga0105100_10002145_pt1 | contig 11547 bp, 10 predicted proteins | sample PPLLak12cMay2015_2_FD_87033 | JGI IMG/M metagenome (GOLD analysis project Ga0105100, IMG submission 87033) | Freshwater sediment microbial communities from Prairie Pothole Lake near Jamestown, North Dakota, USA - PPLs Lake P8 Core (1) Depth... | ecosystem: Environmental > Aquatic > Freshwater >... | reverse complement strand
GATCATACTTAATGCTGGAAAAGATTTGGAAAAAATACGGTTCGTCCATTGAACTGCGTGTGCACGACCATGGTCATGATTTCTTCGATGCCGATTCAGCCCTTTATTTCCTTCGTAAGACGCTCAAGCAGTAGTATTAAGAAGCTCCTATCAGGCAGAGTACGGAGGGAGAAGGCCGCCTTAAAGGGACTCGCACCCATTTCGTGATAAGTTGAAAAGAGCGAGTTAAATTCCTGGTTAAAACGTTTCCTCGATTTTGGAGGAATGAGGTCATTAACAATGCTTCCTCATTGGGTTGCGAATGATCGACTTTAGCAGAATAAGCAGGATGTTGGAGTACCAACAAGAGAAGATTTGGCCCCTCAATGACGGTAGTGTAGGGTCTGATGGAGAAGGTCCGGTGAGCGTTTTTCGGAGAGGAACCCGGGGATGGGAATATCCTTGGGTCCTAAAGCAAGTGGGTGACTTGCCAAAGGGATCAAAGATACTGGATTGTGGATGTGGAGAATCCGGCTTTGTGGAGGAATTGCATCAAAGGGGATTTCATCCGACCGGGCTGGATATCTTTCAGGGCGATGAGCAAAAACGGAAGTGGTATGGATTGACGGCCTCTTACATGAAGCGGCTTGTGGGGAAAGCCACCTTCATTGATGCGACGATTGATCGCATTCCACGAAAGAATGAGACGTTCGACGCTGCAACCTGCATCTCTGTTATGGAGCACATCGTGATTGAGAAAAAAGACGACCCAGACTATCACTTCAAGTGTCTGACAGAGATGCATCGGGTTCTTAAAGTGGGGGGGTTACTCATCTGCACCTATGATACGATCCTGAACCGCAAAGTCGTGTTCGGTGAGAGAGCGGAGTGGGGTCGGGAGGGCTGGTATTACCTTCAGGATATCGACTATCTCATTGACAAGCTGGGAATGTCGCTCAAGGAGTCAGAGGCCAGGCGCTTTACCATGGAGGACATCATGCTCGATGAAGACGCCTTTTTTGTGCCGCCGGATCTTTATCTTCAGTTGGGGTACGGGTCGGGCTTTGATCACTTCGGGCCTTATCACAGGCTCACCTCCGTTGGATTCGTGATGGTGAAATAGCAGTGGAACACCCTAAGATCTCTATCGTTACCCCTTCCTTTAACAAAGGTCAGTTTATAGACAGGGCGATTCGTTCCGTTGTGGAGCAGAACTATCCAAACCTGGAATATGTGATTGCGGACGGGGGCTCCCAAGACGGGACAGTGGAGATCATCAAGAAGCACGAGCAAAGTCTTTCTTGGTGGGTGAGCGAACCGGATAGAGGACAATCCCATGCCATCAACAAGGGATTTGCCCGAACGACGGGGGAAATCCTGGCCTACCTTAACGCCGATGACATGTACTGCCCATGGGCCTTGGAAACCGTCGCAGCGGTCTTTGCAGAATTCCCACAGGTTGAGTGGATTACAAGTTTACGTCCCATCATCTGGGATGACTCGGGCCGCCCTGTGATGACCCTGGCCCTAGGGGGCTTCACTAAGGCTTGCTTTTATGCCGGTTATACCCTCGGGTGCAGCGAACATCACATGGGCTGGATCCAACAGGAATCGACTTTCTGGCGAAGGAGCCTGTGGGAAAAGACCGGAGGTTATGTGTCTGAGGATTTCAAGTTTGCCATGGACTTCGAGCTCTGGTCAAGGTTCTATGAACACGCAGAGCTGTTTGGAGTGCCGGTCCCTCTAGGGGGCTATCGTGTCAGCGGTCAACAGAAGTCGGTGGATGACATAGATAAGTACTACAGTGAAGCTCTGGCCGTGCTGGACCGTTATCGGGGAAAGCGGGAGGCCAATGATCAGACCCCCAAGAAGCAACTGGAAGATAAGCGCTGGGTCATCGACTATGATCTTTCAAAGAGAAAGCGTGAACTGAAGAGGTGGGGGTGGCCTTTGTCTGAGGCCCTGGAAAAGGGCCCCAAAGTATCCATTATTACGGTCTGCGGTAACGGCGCTGAAACCATTGGAAAGACCATAGAGAGTGTGGCCGCGCAAAGATACACGGAGATCGAGCACGTGGTCATAGAACGCAGCTCAGGCGATGAAGTGAAAGGTGTCATTGAGAAGGGGTATGGGAAATTCGTGGATCACTTCGTGAGGGAGCCTGGAATATCTCCTTCAAGAGCGATGAATTTGGGAGTGAGGGCTGCCACGGGGGATATCCTTTTCTTCCTCGACTCATCATGTTATCTCGCGGACGAAAAGGCGGTTGACGATGTGGTAAGGCTTTTCACCGCAAGCCCCGATGTCGATGTTGTTTTCGGCAACGGGCTGTTCGATACGGAAAACGGTCTGGTCCATTTAAGGCAACTTCATGAAGTGGATCCGAGTTTCCTGGCGAGAAAATCCATTGCGCTTCAAACACTGTTTGTGCGGAAAGAGGTCTTTGAGCGCACGGGTGAGTTCTCTGAAACCTACCATGACGCAAGCGGCTATGATTGGGTACTGAATCTGTTCCTGAAGTGCAGGTCTAGATACCGCTACATCGATCGAGAGATCAGCGTCAGGGCTGAAAAGACTCCGGGACTGAGCCAAGTTGAGTCCGAAGAGCACCTGCGAATCATCAAAAAACACTACAGCGGGGTGGAGATTATTCGCTACCGAACAATCCCGAATGGCATAGACAAAGTGATGGGTGTCATGAGGATGATGAGGTCGAAGTGAAGGATAATGATGGAGGTCGCACTATATTTTGGACCTTCGAATGAGTCGGGTCAACCAACAAGTATTTTGGAATGACTGCGGGTATTCAAGTGGCAGGCGGCAATCGGTAGCTAAAATCTATTAAACCGGCAGTGATGCTGAAAAGCCTTACAACGAGAATCAAGGAGGCGGCCACGGCGCTGAAGAAATCTCCAAGCCGCCAGGCAGGGGAAGGTCATAACCTGTTGACCTATGACCCGGCGCGAGAGATTGTAGTACCCAAAGGGCAGGCCATCTATGACCCGAAAGTGTTCGGGCGTTACGATCTCGCGTCACAGCGGGTGGTGCCTAAGTCATCGGCGGAACTGAGGCCTTTTGCGAATCTTGATCTCCTTACCGCCGAGGCGCAGCGCCATCGAGGGGCCGGTTCGTGCCAACTCCCCAACGATCGTTACTCGCTCGTGCTGGCTGAGTTGCGCTCAGGAGCCGGAGTCTGTCTTGACGCGTGCACCAACGCCCCCAGACAGGATGTGCGGGAAGCTGTAGAGCTGCACGGTTACGTGTATCAGCCGATAGACATTGCGGGAGACGGGAGCGCGGTTCTGAAAGAGGACCTGACGAATCTTACGTTGGAAGATAACTCGGTCAGTGCGGTCCTATCTGTGGATACCTTGGAACACATCCCAGACTATGCAACGGCAATCAGGCAACTCTACCGCGTCCTCGCGGATGACGGAATTGCAATTCTTCACGTGCCTTGCTACTACTTCGAAAAACCCTTCAGTGAGGCGATCCAGCCGGGGATTGATCCCTTTGGTCACGTTTATTACTTTTCAGCACGGGATCTGCTGCGCGTCCTGGATGCTGCCGGTTTTATCGTGCTGCGTGCTCACTTCAACCTGGATTACGGTGCGTTGCTATGCGTAAGCATAAAGAAGTCGAGTCTAAAACGGCCGGGTGACGCAAAGCCGGTAGAGTGAAAGGGACACCTGGGCATATTGGGGAGGAATCCGGAAGAGGACAGGCCATGGAGACCCTAGAAAAAGCCCGCGCATATTCCGCGATGAAGGAGTGTCCTTTTTTTTCGAAGGAGCCAACGCCAGGCATAGGTTTCGGAGGACAAAGGGTGGCATCGGATGGTCCGTGTTTGGGAATCGGAGCACGCGTGCTGCATGCTTAAAGGGGCTATCAGGAAAGTGGGTTTATCTCTCCTCGGATTCGGATCTCCCAAAAAAGAGGATAAGACCAAACGCTTGAAGCAAATCCTTGATCAGTCCGGCGCTCATACGTGGGGTCATGAGACGGCAAGTGCCGAGATGGACGCTGCGCTGGGGCACCTTGTCTCCAAAAGGTTTTTTCCCGGCGTGGTGCTCGATATAGGAGCAGGAAAGGGATACTGGAGCCGGAGGGCCAGGAAGTTTTTCAGAGATGCCGAGTTTTTCATGCTCGACCCTCTTGCAGAAAACGAAGAAAGCCTCCGTTCCTTGTGTGAGGAGGATCCTAGGTGCCATTACATGCTCCTGGCTGCCGGAGAGGAAGCCAAGGATCACTACGTGAACATGACTCCAGACTGTGACGGGAGCAGCCTCCTGGAGTATTACGGGGACAGCCAGTCTTCCAGCAGGCGCCTGGTTCGCGTGACGACGGTTGACGACCTCCTGTTCTCAAAACAGATCACACCTCCCGAGCTTGTGAAAATCGATGTGCAAGGCTATGAACTGAAGGTGCTCCGGGGTGGACTCAGGATGTTTGATGCGGCAGAGGTTTTCATCATTGAAACGAACCTTTTCAAGTTTATGCCCGAGTGTCCGCGGGTAGATGAGATTGTGTCGTTCATGGCAGAGAAGGGGTTCTTCCTGTTTGATCTGGCCGGTTCTTTGCGGAGACCTTACGAAAACGATCTTGCACAGCTTGATCTGGTGTTCGTTTCTTCAAAAAGTGCTCTGGTGCAGAGCAACCAGTGGGCAGACCGATGGGCAGGAAAGAGTCGCTACAGCCCTCGGGTGTCCGTGATCCTCTGCACGTACAACCCGGTGCCTGACTTGCTTCAATGGGCTCTCGATTCCCTCGAAAAGCAGACCTTCCCCAAGTCGGATTTCGAGGTCATCGTCGTGGACAACAATTCCAAGCCGCCCCTTGACCAAGCAAGAATATCGAGAAACTCGCTATCTGTTCGAGTGATCAGAGAGCCTACGCAGGGCTTGAGCTTCGCGAGATGCGCCGGCATATCAGAGGCGAAAGGGGAGGTTCTTGTTTTCATGGACGACGACAACAGTTTTGCCCCTGACTATCTGCAGAAAGCCTATGGAATCGCCATGAGAGAGCCTGAGATAGGCCTCTTCGGGGGGGTGGCCAGGGAAATCCTAGAAGCACCTATCGCAGAGTGGAAAAGGCGTCTTTTGCCTTTTCTGGCAGTGAGGGACTATGGCGCGGATCCGATCACATCGCGCAACGACTTCTGGGGCAAGTGGGAACCCATCGGAGCGGGAATGGTGGCAAGAAGAGATGTGGCGGAGCAGTTTGTAATAATGGTGGAAGCGAATTCATCAGCGGGCCAACTGGGCAGAAGTGGGAAAACCCTCCTGAGCGCTGAGGATTCACTCTTTGCGCGAATCGCAAATCGGTTGGGTTATGCATGTTCTTATCAGCCTTCGCTCCAACTGCGCCATTTCATCAAAGCCTCTCGTCTCACCTCTTCACACCTGGCTCGGAATTTGGAAGGCCAGGGGAGGTCTTTCGTCCTCCTCCGGAGAGCGCTGGGAATGCCTGTGGATGATTACAGCCTCCCACATGCCATCTACTTTCTGGTGCGGCGGTTTCTATCGAGGGTCAACCAGGCGGGGTTTCGAACCGGTTTCATCAACTGGTTCTGGGACTATGGATTCTTGAGAGAATGCCGCACAAAATCGAGAGGACAAACCGAGGAATAAACCTAGCATGCCACGAACCTTTTCCATCGTCCTGCCCAATTACAACTCGGGCGCGGTCATTGAACGAGCGATCAAGTCGTTGCTGTCTCAGAACTATCCGGATTTGCAGCTCATTGCCATGGATGCGGAAAGCAATGACGAATCCTGGGACATCATCGAGCGATACAGAGATCGTTTCGATATCGTCGTTAGAGCAAAGGACAAAGGACAAGCAGACGGTTTGAACAAAGGCTTATCACTTGCTCGAGGAGATGTCCTTGGTTGGCTTTGCGCAGACGATGAGCTCATGCCAGAAGCTCTCTTCCATGTGGATGAGTTGCTTGAAAAGACGCCTGATGCCGACGTGATTATGGGGGGTTGCGAGCGCGTTTATGAGGACGGATCGAGGGAGGTGACTCGCGCGCGGCCGGATGCATGGGAGTGGATCCGCTTTCATAACGTGATTGAGCAGCCCAGCACCTTTTGGAGGAAGCCGTTGTACCAAAAGATCGGCCCCTTAGATCTCAGCTATCGGCTGGGTTTTGACTGGGATTTGTGGGCAAAGATGGCGAAGGCAGGAGCAAAGATTGCAACAACGGAGAGAGTGCTTTCGCGATACTATTTTTCGGGAGACAATAAGTGCAGCAAGGCCGGGAATCTTTTTGCCGAGGAAGCATTCAGAATCCTAAGGAAGCATGGCCCCTTGCGGGGCGGGATCGCCTACGTATACCGCTTCATTTACTACCATTTTGACTTAAAGGGATGCTGCGACAAGCCGCGAAGCTGTTCGACCATCAGGTACTTTCTCTTCAGGCTCATCTGCGCTTTCCTGGGCCGAACTATCGGCGGGAAGTACATGGGGATGTACAACTGGCATTTTGCTTCCTGCCAAGAACGCGGCCTCAAGTGGCATCCGTGACCGGCTTTTGAGGAGCCCCAGCCAGGACTGCTTATGACTGCATCGATCAACAAAACGATGGATCGTGACGACGTCCTGTCGGAGTCAGCGGGGCCGGTTGTTTCAAAACTGAATCGCCTCATCCGGAAAATCTATGGTGTGGGGGAAGTGATGAGCTCCTGGTACGGAATGCTGGAGGCTCCCTTCACGCCGGTTGGTCTCGAGAATCGCGGGGCGGGCTATGAAGCCCTGCCGGGAGCTCACGATGACAACAGGATTCCATGGTTTCTGTATTGGGAAATCCAGTGGGTCATTCGTAATGGGCCGAGACTCAAGAGAGGAATGCGGATCCTGGATGCGGGTGGAACGTCGTCCCTTTTTTCCTGCTACATGGCTTCGCTCGGAGTGGAAGTTCACTCGATCGATATCAATCCCACACTCCTTGAAAACGCTGCAAAACTGGCACAGATCTTCAACTGGAAAATGAATGTCTATTGCATGGATGTGGAAAAAATGTCGTTTGAGGACATGTTCTTTGATCATGCTTTCTCCATCTGCGTTTTTGAACACCTGGACTTCTATACAAAGCAGAAGGGCATGGTCGAAATACACCGTTGCTTGAAGCCCAAAGGACAATTGTGTTTGACTTTCGACTACAAGAATCCGGCACCCTCTGAGTTCGGATATTACGGATTTGATCAGCGCTATCGCAACGCCCTTGACTCCCCGCAGCGTGTGAAACAAGTGTTGGGTTCGAGCGGGCTTTACAGCATGAAAGGGAATCAGGATTTCTTCGACAACGGTAAACGGTATCTCAGGCCGCCTGATGAATCAGGCGCAAACGACGGCCACGAGTACACCTTCGGCGCCCTTTTTCTGGAGAAGAAGGATTTCTTCTGAGAGTCTCACGGTCGAGCGACATGCCCGCTTCAAACCATTCAGGATTTCCCGCCTTATTCGATGCGTTGTCCTAGCCTGAGTGATCTGCCGCCTCCCCCGGCCGGGAAGAAGGGGTGGCCATGGACGGATGAGGGGCCGCGGACGGCAGGGGAATGTGCAGAGCATTCGCCTTGGCCCCGAATCAGTATCGTCACCCCCTCGCTGAACCAGGGCAAGTTCATAGAAACCGCCCTTCGCTCTGTCCTGCTGCAGGGATACCCGGATGTGGAATACATTCTGATCGACGGCGGCAGCTCAGATGCCTCTGTTGAAATCATCAGAAAATATGAAGCATGGTTGACTTACTGGGTCAGTGAAGCCGACGAAGGTCAAGCCAACGCCATCAACAAGGGGCTCAAGAGAGCCGGCGGGGATATTGTGGCCTGGCTGAATTCGGACGATTTTTATTACCCGGATGCTCTTCACAGCGTTGCGGATTTCTTTTCCCGGACTCCGGATGCGATGGTGGCTTTCGGTGATGCGGTGTTCATGGATGAGACGGGTCAGAGGCTTCAGGCCTACCGGGGTGTTGAACACGGTTTCACCAGGATGATGATGTACTGGAAGGGGTGGGACATCCCTCAGCCCGGCGTTTTCATGAGGAAGAAAGTGCTCTCGGAATTCGGGTTCCTTGATGAATCGTATCGCTATGCCATGGATTACGAGTATTTCTTGAGGATTTCCAAGCGCCACCCATTCAGGCACATGGGTGAGCTTCTGGCAGCCTATCGCCTTCATGGCCAATCCAAGACCGGTGACTGGGAACAAAACAAGGCCAAGTTCTTTCATGAGTGTCGGCGTGCGAATTCAACGCTTGCGGCGCGCCCGAGTCTTCTGGGGCTCGGCCTTGACTTCATGAAGATGCTTCACGATGCAGGAAACGGGGTCAAGAGGCTCCTTCGACCCACCCCTCGATCTTCATGAAAGCCGACATATTATTCGTAACCTCCCTTTGTCCCTGGCCGATTCGAGGCGGGGAGTACATCCGATGCTACAACACGATCCTCGCATTGTCCCAGTTTTTCAGCCTCGCAGCGCTGGCACCCAAGCCAAGATCGGAATGCGACGTGCTGCGGAGGGTTGAAAATTGGATTGACCTAGGGAGGCTTGGAACAGAGGCGGAGCGATTCCAGTACAAGCTGATCCCTCATCCCAGGTTGGCAGGGCTTTTGCGGGAGGCATGGAAAAGATACAGGCCCAGCGTGGTTTGGTTTGATTCCGGCCACTGGGGGAACTATGTTCTCGTGACACGGAAGTATGGCGCTCAGATCATCATGGGGACCCACAATTTCCAGTCCGAACTCAGGAGGCAGGAGGTCGTCACAGCGAGGAATACAGCCGAATGGGTGAAGCTATGGATTTTTTTCTTGGCGGAGCGGTTGCACGAAAGGGTGCTCTTCAGGTTCTTTGACAGGGTTGTCAGCGTATCCCATCTTGACAGCTCCAGGCACAGCCGATTCGTGGGTGCGGAGAAGTGTAGAGTGGTGCCCAATTTCGTGGATGAAAGCCGCTATCTTGCTGCTGAGATCACGAAAAGAGAGCAAGGGCTCGTCACAATGACCGGGAATTTCACGTCCTTTCAAAACAACCACGGAGCCGAGTGGTTCATAAGCGAGGTGTGGCCCCTGATCGTGAACAGGGTTGCCCATGCCAGGTTGGAGCTCGTTGGGAGAGGGTCTCAAGCTTTCGCGTTAAAGGTCGGCCGTGAAGCGATGATATCCGGAGTTGGGGAAGTGGATTCTGTAGCGCCCTATTTGGGCAGGGCTTCCGTCGTTGCTGTTCCAATCAAGCAGGGAAGCGGAACCCGATACAAGATCATAGAAGCGTTGGCGTGCCGTGTCCCGGTCGTGAGCACGACCTTGGGGGCGGAAGGATTGGACATGAGAACAGGTGAGAGTTGCCTCATTGAGGATTCTGCACAAGGATTTGCCGACGCGATCCTATCCGTGTTGAAGGATCGGGAGCTGGGAGCCCGGTTGGCTAAGAAAGGGCATGAAATTTTTTCCGAGGAATACACCCTGAGCGTCAATGCCCGGCGCCTCCGGGACATCGTCTTGGATGCCATGGGGGAGGAAGCGCAGGCCGACCTATGACGGCGACGGAGGATCAACCCGCAAGGAAAAAGCTCTGGGCGATGGAACCGCAGCAGCAGATGCCTCTCATTTCAGTGATTGTCGCGGTGCGTAATGGTGCGAAGACCATACGGAGATGCATCGACAGCTTTTCACGCCAGACCTACCCACGGAAAGAGCTTCTCGTCATGGACGGGGCATCCACGGACGGGACGGTCGCCGTCCTTTCTGAAAACGCGGGAGCCATCGCCTACTGGCAGTCTGAAAAGGACAGGGGTCTCTGCCATGCCTGGAATAAGGCTCTCGGGCATGCAAAAGGCGAGTGGATTTGTTTTCTGGGAGCCGATGACTACCTGTGGCAGGAGAACGTGCTTAAGCTCGCGGCAAAGGAAATCTCTACCCTCTACCCGGAGTTCCGGGTGGCTTACGGGCCGATTTATCGGGTGAAAGAAAATGGCGATATTCTAGAAAAGGTGGGCGCCCCCTGGAAACAGGTGAGAAATGCCTTTCGTCAGGCGATGGCCATCCCTCATCAGGGAGTGTTTCATCATCGGAGTCTATTTGAAACGCACGGGGGCTTTGATGAGACCTTTCAGATTTCAGGGGACTATGAGCTATTGCTGAGGGAGCTTAAGGACAGGGATGCCCACTACCTCGCTGATATCGTGATTGCGGGAATGCAGAGAGGCGGTGTGACAGGGCGGCCCGAGCGCGGGATCATGCTGCTGCGGGAGATTGAGAGGGCGAGGAAAAAAAACGGCGTATCAGGGCTTAAGCCGATGTGGGCTTTTAATTTTTTCCGGTCCTGGAGCCGTTCCGTGCTGAGGAGAGTGGTCGGAAAGAGAGCAAGTGACGGGATAGCGGATTTGTACCGGGCCTGCGTAGGGAAACCTCGCATATGGACGCGCTGATGGGTGTTCGGAACTTCTCCTCAGCCAGAGAAGAAGTTAGAGATTCTAATGCGCTTTTCTCTTAAGAAGACTCATACCGAGTGGTGATGAAGACAGCATCGGTCAGCGTCATTATCCCCTGTTTCAATTGCGCGCGATCACTGGAGCGAGCAGTGCTCTCCGTCGCTTCCCAGAGTCGGAAACCGGCGGAGGTGATTATGATCGATGATGCCAGCAGCGACGAGACTCCTCAGAAACTCGAGGAGTTGACTGAGCGCTATGGCAAGAACTGGGTCAAGGTGATCCGGTTGAAGCGAAACCACGGCCCGGCAACCGCTCGCAATGCCGGCTGGGAGCAGGCAAAGGAACGATTCATCGCCTTTCTCGACGCCGATGATGCCTGGCATCCGAAGAAAATTGAAATCCAGTACCAGTGGATGAGCGATCACCCGGACGTCATCCTCACAGGGCACCATTGCCTGACCCTGAATGAAGAATCGATTGCGCCTCCTCTTCCAAGAACCTGGCGCTCCGAACGGATAGGACCACACCGGTTGCTGGTCTTGAATAGCTTTCCCACCCGTTCGGTCATGTTGCGCCGGGACATCCCTTTCCGTTTCAGGGACGACAAGAGGTATTCCGAGGATTACCTCCTGTGGCTTCAGATCACCTTGAAAGGATACAGCCTCTATTGCTTGGATCTGCCCCTGGGATATGTGTTCAAAGCGCCTTTCGGTGAAGGGGGACTGACTGCCAACTTGTGGGAAATGGAAAAAGGGGAACTCGACACCTACTGGAGCCTTCGCGAACGGGGGCTCCTTTCTCCGATCCTGTTCATGTGCGTCACACTCGTCTCCCTCGTTAAGTTCACCCGCCGTCTTCTGATGGGCCGCAGGCCTCCGAGAGCCTGAGGTAAACACTCCTCTCAATCCCCAGAGGCCCACCGAGAGAAACCTTCCTGATTCTACCCGTCCTTGGGTTTTCCAACCCTGAACATCCCTTCGACCGGACTGCAAAAAAGATTTATTTCGCCTTACCCTCTAAAGCTTTTACACGGTTCTCCAGCGCCCGAACTCTCTCCTCCAGCGCTTTGATCTGGGGCGAGGGCTCTGAAGAAGAGGAGGGGCGACTCATTTCCGGCCGCTTCGGCATCTCAGGCT
>Ga0105100_10002144_pt1 | contig 11547 bp, 6 predicted proteins | sample PPLLak12cMay2015_2_FD_87033 | JGI IMG/M metagenome (GOLD analysis project Ga0105100, IMG submission 87033) | Freshwater sediment microbial communities from Prairie Pothole Lake near Jamestown, North Dakota, USA - PPLs Lake P8 Core (1) Depth... | ecosystem: Environmental > Aquatic > Freshwater >... | reverse complement strand
TAGAACCTGGCCGCTGGTATGAAATCAAAATCGAGATCCGGGGTAACAGCGTAAAGGGATATCTTGACGGTAAGATGTTGCAGGAAGTCTCCGACACCCGTGCGAATGTTAACAGCCTTTGCATGAGCGCTTCACGTGACGACATTACAGGTGATATCATCCTTAAGGTTGTGAATGCATCTTCTGGAACGGTTAAAACCCAGATCAACCTGAATGGTGCTGAAAAACTTACCGGTAGCGGCAAGGCAATAATTCTGACTTCGGCCAGCCCGCTGGATGAGAATACCCTGGAAGAACCCGCTAAGGTCTCACCCGTAACCGAAACAGTGAAGCTTTCCGGTGCAAGCCTTAAACGCTCGTTTCCGGGAAATTCATTGACCATTCTTCGTTTGGCTACCCGATAAGACAAAAAGTTAAAATAACCAAAGCATTTTCTTGGTTCAATCAATATCATTAAAGTAAAAATATGAAAAAACGACAGCTAATAAACTTATTAATGATGTTTACTTTTACTTGTTGTATAAACGCACAGGCCCAGTCAAATCAGGCAAGGAATCCGGTCATTTTTGCCGATTACCTGATATGTCCATGATCCGGGTTGGAGATACTTACTACATGAGCAGCACCACAATGCATATGAGTCCCGGTGTGCCGATCATTGGTCAACCAATAGGACTAAAATGAAAGTATGAAACCTGAATGAATAGCCTTATGAAAAAAATCAAATGCTTACTGTTTATTGCTGTCTTGTTTTTCTTTGTCATTCAAACATTCGCCCAGAATCCGATCATCCGTGATCAGTTCACGGCTGATCCGTCGGCAAGGGTCTTCAATGGAAGGGTGTATGTATATCCGTCTCATGATATTGTTGCTAAAGAAGGAATGGGGCGCCCGGGCTGGTTTTGTATGGCGGACTATCATGTCTTCTCATCGGAAAACCTCACCGAATGGACGGACCACGGCGTGATCGTGAGCCAACATAAGGTGAACTGGGTCGATTCAACTTCATACAGCATGTGGGCACCGGATTGTATTGAAAGAAACGGAAAATATTATTTCTATTTCCCCTCCAATGATAAAAACAAGGATTTCAACGGCAGGAAACCTTTTTCCATTGGCGTTGCCATAGCGGATAAGCCTGAGGGACCTTATATTCCGCAGCCTGAACCTATAAAAGGCGTTATGGGGATTGATCCCAATGTATTCATCGACAAAGACGGACAGGCATACCTATATTATTCTTTAGGAAGAATCATGGTGGCCAGGTTAAAGGACAACATGCTCGAACTAGCCTCAGAACCTCAGGAGGTGAAAGATCTTCCCGCAAAAGGACTAAAGGAAGGCCCCTGGCTCATGGAGCGAAACGGAATCTATTATATGACCTACCCGCATGTGCAGGATAAAATTGAAAGGCTGGAATATGCGATTGGCAACAACCCTATGGGACCGTTTAAGTTTACCGGCGTAATCATGGATGAATTGCCTACCGGCTGCTGGACCAACCACCAGTCCATCGTTAAATACAAAGACCAGTGGTATTTGTTTTACCACAATAACGATCTGTCTCCCAGATTTGATAAAAACAGGTCGATCCGGTGTGACAGTCTATTTTTCAACGAAGACGGTACGATTCAGAAAGTGAAGCCCACCTTTCGGGGCGTAGGGCTAACCAATGCTTCACAAAAGATCGAGATTGACCGTTACAGCATGAAAAGCGATACGGGAGCATCCATTGCTTTACTGGATACGATCAACACATTCAAAGGCTGGAAGACGATACTCGATAAAAAGAATGCCTGGATCCAATATAATGCTGTTGATTTCGGGAGCAAAAAGTATAAATCAGTGCAGTTGAAAGCTTCGTCCCAAACGGGAGGCATCCTGCAAATATATCTCGATAAAGGAGATGGCCCTTTACTTTCAGCAGTGAACATTCCCAAAGGCACGGACTGGAATATGTTTGATTCCCGTGTATTGAAATTTCAACCGGGAATTCACAATCTGATAATACTGCTCCAGGACGATAGCAATATTGAAATAGACTGGATAAGTTTTAAATAACGGGCCCGGGATTTTAAGTAAATCAAAATATACATCCGCCTTATTATTGATCATTTCTTATGAAGAATAATATGAAACAAAGAATTATCAGATCAACTATTGGAATAGTTGTTGTTTTATTATCAAACCTGACGTTATTGTTCTCCCAGCGTTTTGATATCAGCGCCGGCGCTGACCAGATCATTAACTGGGAAAAGACGCATGCTGCGCAACTGAAAGGAAATGTTACTGCTAAAAAAATGGCGGTAGCATGGACCTGCCCCCGGAATTCAGACGTTGTTTTTAAGGATGCATCTGATCCTGTTACGGAGGTTACTTTCCCCCGCCCCGGTTATTATTTATTAAGGCTCTCCGGCAAGGGAACGGGCAATGACACGATAAGCAGCACGTTGATTGTAAATGTCTTTAAACCGAATTCTTATGCAGAAAGGCTTTCTGATATGATAGGCTTAATGACCGTTGATGAGAAGATCAATCAACTGACCAATCAAACAGATTCAATTCCCCGTTTGGGCATTTCCGGATACAACTACTGGAGTGAAGCTTTGCATGGAGTACTTGCCAGCAGGGCCACATCTTTTCCCCAGGCGGTTGCGTTGGGTTCCTCATGGGATCCCGAACTCGTGTATCGTGTGGCTGCCGCCATATCTGACGAAGCACGCGTTATAAATACGATAGAAGGAAAAGGGCTGACCTACTGGAGCCCTACCATAAATATTGCACGCGATCCACGCTGGGGCCGGAATGAGGAATCCTATAGTGAAGACCCTACCCTTCTTTCCCGAATGGGTGTGGCATTTATTAAGGGGATGCAGGGGGATGATCCTTATTATCTGAAAACAGTTTCAACGCCAAAACATTTTATCGCAAATAATGAGGAAGAACGCAGGCATACTGGTTCTTCTGATGTTGATATGCGCAGTCTGTTTGAATATTATCTGCCGGCATTTCACCAGGCCATTGTTGAAGGTAAAGCCTATTCCATAATGGGGGCTTATAATGAATTCAATCATGTTCCATGCAATGCCAATATGTTTTTATTACATGATCTGTTACGGCGCACCTGGGGCTTTACAGGTTATGTAGTATCTGATTGCGGAGCTATTGCTGATATGGTATACGGACATCATTTTTTTGAAACCGGGGCAGAAGCGGTTGCAAGAAGCATCCTTGCCGGCTGCGATCTGAATTGCGGAGAGATGTACCGCCTGCATATACAGGAAGCTCTCGATAGGGGATTGCTGGGGGAAAAAGACCTTGATACTGCACTGGAAAGAGTATTATCTGCACGTTTCAGACTTGGCGAATTCGATCCTCCTGAAATGGTACCTTATGCTAAAATTCCAAAAGATAAACTGGATAGCAAAGAACATCGCGATCTGGCACTGGAAGCTGCTCAGAAATCAATCGTACTCCTTAAAAATGACGGCATACTGCCGCTGAAAAAAGATAAAATAAAATCAATCGCTGTTATGGGGCCCAATGCTGCAAAGGCACAACTGGGCATTTACAGCGGCTCGCCAAATATTGTTGTAAGCCCGCTGGAGGGAATAAAAGAAAAAGCTTCATCGTTGGGGATAAGCGTGGAATATCTGATGGGGAGCGATATTGGCGGCGGTTTACTGAGGCCGGTTGAGCCACAATATTTCGCAACCGTTGAAGGCACTGATGAAACAGGCATGAAAGGCGAATATTTTAGTAACATTAACCTGGCCGGAAAGCCTGCCTTAACACGTATCGATCCTGAAGTTGACTTTAGTTTTAGTACCCTCTCCCCTGCCCCCGGTGTTCCGGAGGATAAATTTTCCGTCCGGTGGAGCGGTAAAATAATCCCGCCTGAAACAATCCATCAAATGGGTGTCAGTAATGATGACGGCGCACGTCTTTATATAGACGGCAAACTCATCATCGACGACTGGAATGATCATGGAGAAAAAGCCAACAAAGCTGAGATAGAATTGCTGGCGGGGAAAGAATATGAAGTTGTACTGGAATTTTATGACAATACTTTAAATGCAGATGCAAAACTAACCTGGGATCTTGGCCAAAAAGAATTCAGGAAAGCCAGGGAAGTTGCTGCTAAAAATGATGCTGTTATCCTCGTACTGGGCATTTCACCCGGAATTTCTCAGGAGGAACTTGACCGGACCGAAATTGAATTGCCTGAAGTACAACGAAACCTGATCGAAGAGGTTGCTGAAGTAAACAAAAATGTTGTTATCGTTCTGGTAAACGGGGGACCTTTAGCACTTGCAGGCACCGAAGAAAAAGCAAATGCAATCATAGAATCGTGGTATGGCGGAGAATTTGGTGGTAAGGCATTGGCCGATGTTCTGTTCGGTGATGTTAATCCCGGAGGCAAGCTTCCTGAAACATTCTATGCCTCGACAAAACAGCTTCCTCCCTTCGCAGATTATGATCTTATTAATCATCCCCGCACCTATTTGTATTTTGATGAGCCCGTTCTGTTTCCGTTTGGTCATGGACTCTCCTACACGCAATTTGAATATGGCAACCTGACGCTCAATACCGAAAAGATTAATAAAAATGATGAGGTTGAAATTCAGTTTACCATTCAGAACACCGGCCAGCTGAAAGGCGATGAAGTCGCTCAGGTTTATATCCATTGCCTGAATGCATCTGTAAAAGTACCCGTCAATCAATTAAAACGTTTTCAAAGGATTTCGCTTGCCCCCGGAGAAAGTAAGAAACTGACATTTAAAATCCCGGTTGCTGAATTCTCATTTTATGATATCCGGACAAACGATTTTGAAACAACACCTGGTCAATGGGAAATCAGTGTTGGCAGCTCATCAAAGGACATCCGTCTGAAAAAAAGTATTACGGTTGAATGAAATTTATGTACGATCAATTGACTGAAAGATTTTCAGATACCCTTAATTACACATCAATAATTAACCCGGAGTCATCATGAAAAAATCATTTTTTATTCTGTTTCTTGCCCTTCCCTTTTCTTTGTTTGCCCAAACGGCAAAAATCAAAATTGATGTGGACAGGAAAATCGCTGAAATTGATCCGAAAATCTATGGCGTATTCATGGAACCTATCCATTTCAGCGGAAGAAGGATGGGTTTGCCCGACACCGTAAGTTTTAACACCCTGTATGGGAGCCTGTACGATCCGTCATCCCCGCTTGCCGACGAGAACGGTTTCAGAAAGGATTACATCGAAGCCATGAGGGAACTGAAAATAACCAATATGCGCTGGCCGGGCGGTAATTTTGTGATGGGCTATAACTGGCGGGACGGTATCGGGCCCAGAGACCAGCGTCCTGTGCGCATAAACCTGGCATGGGGGGGCGTCGACAATAATCACGTGGGAACGGATGAATGGATTGCATTAAACAAAGCCATAGGGAGTGAAAACATCATATGCGTAAATCTTGGCCTTGGCACCATTGAAGATGCACATTACTGGGTGGAATACTGCAACTATAAGAAAGGGACAACCTATTCTGATTTACGCGCCGTTAACGGGCATCCGGAACCGTACAACATAAAAATATGGGATCTGGGCAATGAAGTTGACGGGTCGCCATGGGAACTGGGTTATAAAAACGCGGAGGATTACGTCAAGATTGCAAGAGAAGCTGCAAAGGCAATGAGATCCGTAGACCATTCAATTAAATTTGTAGCTTCCGGATCATCTTACTATGAGAGCACCGGACAATGGGTTGAATGGAACCGCAAAGTGCTTGCGGGACTCGGAGATATGATCGATTATATTTCCATTCACCGCTACTGGGAAAATTCACCTGATTATTATGCTTTCATAGGCCAAAGCGCCATGGATTTTGAGGAAAAGATCAGGGTACCGGCTGCTGAAATTGAAGCCGTAACAGCTATGAATAACTTAAAGAACCCGATCTATATTTCATTTGATGAGTGGGGAACATTCGGAAGAAATTTCTTATCGGTTCTGCCGGTAGCGCAATGTCTGAATTCTTTTGTCCGTCATGCCGATGTTGTTAAAATGACGAATTTCACCATGCTCACCTCACTGTTGGGGAGCGACCGGGAAAAAGGGACTTTCAAAACACCGTTGTTCCATATCTTTAAGTCATTTTCAAACAATTGTCTTGGCAGTTCCGTCGATACCTATGTGGAGTGTGATACTTTCAATACCGGGAAATACAAAGGTATACCCTATCTGGATGTTACAACGGTATACTCGAAAGAAACCAATACTGTTTTCATAAATGTGGTTAACAGGCATAAAGACAAAGCGATCACAGCTGACATATTGAGCAATTCAGACGAATTCACAGGAAAAGCCGAAGCACAGGTAATAAACAGCGAAACGCTCAATGCTCCCTTTTCGTTTGACAATCAGAAACAATATATCCCGGTGTTAAAAGAGATACAGACAGAAAAGAATAAAATAACCTTTTCATTCCCTGCTCACTCATTTACACAGATTAAATCAGTAATGAAAAAATGACATGCTGAATAAAATAGGATTCATTTAATACCAGTATAAAAAGTTTGTTATTCTGATAATCTAAACAAAGAATTTCTGAAGCAAATATGTTCTTAATAAAAACTATTCATATGAAATTTTATAAACTTAGAGCCGGTGCTATCAAAAGGGATTTGATCACAAGATCATTCATTGCATTAATGTTAATACCAGGTCAGCAGGTTCTGTTCCCGCAGGACAACATAGCACCTCCGCCTTCGGGATTTGACAGTTACAGGGCAAATATTGCCCGCGGAAATAACCTGGTGGTATCTTATTACTCAAGTACCGTTGGCATTAACCGCCAGACAAGAATTTATCTTCCTCCCGGATATACCACAGATTCAACCTATAATGTACTTTATCTCCTGCATGGGATCGGGGGCGATATCAATGAATGGTACAATAACGGCGTGCCTCATTATATACTGGATAACCTTTATGCCGAAGGCAGGATCGCCCCGATGATAGTGGTATTGCCCAATGGCCGCGCCATGGTCGACGATTCTCCCGGATCCGATATTTTTGCTCCTGATAAGGTAGCCGGGTTTGCCAATTTTGAATTTGAACTTATTAAAGATCTGATTCCCTTTATTGATACTACTTATTCTGTAAAACCCGGTCGCGAAGCCCGTGCCATAGCAGGACTCTCAATGGGAGGCGGACAGGCACTGAATTTTGGTCTGGCACACCTCGATACCATTGCCTGGGTCGGAGCTTTTTCTCCCGCACCGAACACCAAAGCCGCCGCTACACTTATACCAAACCTAAGTGAGGACACGGCCAACCTATCTGCCCTCTGGATATCCTGCGGCAGTGCTGACGGCTTGCTCTATATCAGCGAGAACACGCATAACTTTATGGTTCAACATAACATTGACCACTATTACCTGATCGAACAGGGTAAAGGCCACGACTGGTCGGTATGGAAACCCGGATTATACCATTTTACACAAAGGATTTTCGGACAGGTTCCCGAAACTGACAGCCCCGGTACAGGGATATCACCCTATGACAATACAGCGTTCAGCATATCTTACAATCATACTGATCAGACCGTTATATTCAATGGCAATACCGATATAAAAAGGCTGAGCATTTATGATATCAATGGCAGTCTGGTGCATTCTGATCCCTGTGTAAGGAATGGCAGGCTGAATATCACCCATCTGAGCAATGGCATTTACCTGGTAGTCGCATCCGACGGCATCAGAAAGTTGCATGATAAAATTGTAAAATTCTAATTATTACCGGTATGAAGTCAATCAAATGTTGTTTCGCATTATTGTTCTGCCTTGTTCTGTGTAACCCTTACACCAAAGCTCAACAGGGTGGAAAGCTTATAATGTGGTACAGCAAACCGGCAAGTCTGTGGAATGAGGCCCTCCCTGTCGGGAATGGACGCCTGGCTGCCATGATTTATGGCGATCCGGCCAGCGAAAAAATCCAGCTCAATGAAGGCACTTTCTGGTCAGGTGGGCCTTCACGCAACGACAATCCGGATGCATTAAACGCATTACCGCTGGTTCGCCAGCTCATATTGGAAGGAAAATACAGCGAGGCTGAAACCATGATCAACCAGAGTATGACGGCAAAACAGCTGCATGGCTCCAAATATCAGCCTATTGGATATCTTAATCTGTCTTTTCCGGACCATAACAGCTATACCGGTTATTACCGTGAACTGGACCTGGAAAAGGCAGTCTTTACAACGACATACAAAGTGGGCGATGTAACTTACAGGCGTGAAGTTTTTGCCTCGCAACCTGACCAGGTAATCGTGGTGAAATTAAGTGCCAGTGAACCGGGAAAACTAACATTTTCGGCCAGCATAAATGGCCCGCTGCAAAAATCGATGAGGGTGCTGGATAAGAATACCCTGGAACTGACCGGGCTTTCGGGCAGCCACGAAGGAGTAAACGGTCAGGTGAAATTCGATGCCCGGGTAAAAATATTGAATTCAGGCGGATCCTCTACCGCAGGAACCAGTAAGATTGACATAAGCAGCGCTGACGAAGTCCTCATTCTGATCTCAATCGCAACGAATTTTGTGGATTACAAAACGTTAACGGCGGATGAAACCGAAAGATGCCAGCACTATCTCTCTGCTGCTGAGATTAAGTCGTATTCAGCGCTGTTAAACAATCATGTAACCGCTTTTCAGCAATATTTTAACCGCGTCAGCTTTAATCTGGGATCTGCATCATTGTCTGCTTTCCCAACCGATTCAAGGATAAGAGATTTTTCCAAAACAGGAGACCCGGAACTGGTCGTCATGTATTATCAGTTCGGGCGCTACCTGCTCATTTCATGTTCCCAGCCGGGCGGACAACCCGCTACATTGCAGGGCCTGTGGAACGACCAGGTCAATCCGGCATGGGACAGCAAATATACCATCAACATCAACACCGAAATGAACTACTGGCCGGCAGAAAAATGCAATATGACTGAAATGCACGAGCCTCTTGTGCAAATGGTCAAGGAACTGTCGGAGACAGGCCGGCAAACTGCCGCTGACATGTATGGGGCGGATGGCTGGGTTGCGCATCACAACACCGATCTATGGCGGATCAATGGTGTTGTGGACGGAGCCTATTGGGGAATGTGGCCCATGGGTGGCGCCTGGCTCACCCAGCATTTATGGGAAAAATATTTATACAGCGGTGACCTGGCCTATCTTGATTCGGTTTATCCGGTGATGAGATCGGCCTGTGAATTTTATCAGGATTTTCTAATCGAGGAACCTAAAAATAAGTGGCTGGTGATAAGTCCTTCCATTTCACCTGAGAATGCCCCCGCCGGTCATTCCGCCTCCGTATGCGCAGGAACAACGATGGATAACCAGATACTGTTCGATTTGTTTACGAAAACCATTAAAGCTGAATCATTACTGAAAATGGACAGTGCCCTGATGGTTGATTTCAAGGCCATACTCGACTACCTGCCCCCAATGCAGATTGGCCGCTTCGGACAGTTGCAGGAATGGATGGAAGATTGGGATAATCCCAGCGACAATCACCGGCATGTATCTCACCTCTATGGCCTGTTCCCAGGCAACCAGATTTCGCCCTATACCTCTCCGGAATTGTTCGATGCAGCGCGTACAACGCTTATTCACAGGGGTGATGTCTCCACCGGCTGGTCGATGGGCTGGAAGGTCAATTTCTGGGCGCGCCTCCTTGATGGCAACCACGCACGAAAACTGATATCCGACCAGCTTACCCTGGTTGATCCGGTTATTGCAAGGAATAACGGAGGTACCTATCCTAACCTGTTTGACGCACACCCTCCGTTCCAGATCGACGGGAACTTTGGCTGTACTTCAGGTATTACCGAGATGCTTCTGCAAAGCCATGACGGAGCTATCCATATTCTGCCTGCCATACCTGATGACTGGAAGAAAACCGGTGAGATAAAAGGACTGAGGGCTTACGGCGGTTTCGATGTCAGCTTTAGCTGGACAGACGGCAAGGTTCAGGAGATCGTGATCAGGTCCAATCTGGGCGGGAATTGCCGTCTCCGTGTCCCCAACGAAGTGGCGCTGGAAAATGGTTCCCTGCTGCAACCGGCTGCGGGAGAAAATCCAAACCCGTTCTTTGCCACTCCGACTATAAAATATCCTTTGATTGCTGAACCGTCAGTTTTAAACCCGGTAAATCTTAAATCAACTTTATTATACGATCTGCCTACACAAGCCGGAAAAACCTATACGATTGTATATGTAAAAAACCTGAATTAATTATATAATTATAGCCCTGGTAATCAAAATTCAATTCAGTTTATATCAGTAATGAAAATAAAACCAATCATTTTATGCAGACGCTTACCGGATAACGGGTGACAGCAATTATCTGACCATGGCCAAACGCTTTTCGCGCAAAGAGATTTTAAATAAATACAGCGGATCGGTTTCCATCTTTCAAGTTGATTTCAATGGTTACCCTTCGTGATTATATGTGCTACGTTGCTGTACTGACCTTAAACATGATAGTATACGATTTATAAAAATCTGAATATCTCTTCTTACACACCGAAAATAAGATGTCTGACAGCATTATCCTGAGAAGATTAAGGAGGGATGATACCAAGGCCTTTGAAATACTATATAACAAGTATTACCTTAAGGTTTATAATTTTATCCGTTCATTCATCAGAGATTCCAATGAGGCAGAGAATATTCTCCAGGAAGTATTTATCAGCATTTGGGAAACAAGACATAAGATGGACGAGATTACGCAATTCGGTGCTATACTGTATCAGATTGCCAAAAATAAGTCGTTAAATGCATTGCGTAAGGAGGTTAATAAAAAACATTACCTTGAGTATTTATCGGCTACAGGTTCCGATTCTGATTCAGGCACGGAATTTAAGATTGACTATGATGAAATGGAATTCTTTGTCCGCAAATTTATCAGGGATCTGCCCGACAGACGGCGTGATATTTTCCTTTGCAGCTTCGATGAAGGACTGACCTACAAGGAAATTGCCCAGAAATTATCGATATCTGAAAATACAGTGGATACGCAAATCAGAAATTCTCTTGACGTTCTCAGGAAAAATATACTGAAGTACTTCGGTACAAAATAGTTCTTTTTCCGTCTTCACGGAAAAATACCTCACAAGTGTTATTTAATTAAAGGGGATTCACTCATGAATGAAGAAAAAAAAATATCCGATCTGATTCAAAAATTTATTTCCGACCAAATAAGCGCTGAAGAACTTCAACAACTTTCCAGATATTTGAACCAGGATGGAAATAGCGCTGAAATAGAAGCATATTCAAGGGAAAAATGGCAAAACAACAAAAAAAACCATAATATCCGGCCTAACCAGATATGGAGCATGATCAAGGGTAAAATAGCGGAAGATAAAGGTATAAGTATTTCATTCCAGGCAACAGCATTTAAAACCATTTACCGTATTGCAGGATACGCCGCCTTAATTGCAGCGTTTTTACTGGTCTCATGGTTGATCTATCGTTCTTATGCAAACAAAGCCGGTTCAGCC
>Ga0105100_10002142_pt1 | contig 11550 bp, 8 predicted proteins | sample PPLLak12cMay2015_2_FD_87033 | JGI IMG/M metagenome (GOLD analysis project Ga0105100, IMG submission 87033) | Freshwater sediment microbial communities from Prairie Pothole Lake near Jamestown, North Dakota, USA - PPLs Lake P8 Core (1) Depth... | ecosystem: Environmental > Aquatic > Freshwater >... | reverse complement strand
CTCGAGCGGCGCGGCGCGCTTCGCGCGAGCTTTTTGAAGTAGATTTTACTTTCATCGATTGCCTCCCGAATTCTCCCGTTTTTTTATCCTTCTCCCGTAGTCACGTTATTTTGTGATTGCGGGTAGAAACACGCGATAGCTCGCCTGGGTGATAATCACAACGCTTGATTGAATCCCCGCATCTCCTTGGGATGTGATGGAGAGAAAAGCCGAGGCGTTTTCACCGCTGGCATGCGCCGGTATGGTTACGTTCACACCCACCAGGCCCGTTTCGCTGCTGAATAAGGTGGTGGAAGGCTGCGCTGGCAATGTTTGCCAGGTGCTGCTATCCACACGAATGTCGAAGGTATCTGTCGCGTTTCCCATATTTTGGATGATCAGCGTGTAAGGCAATGTATCTCCGGGGAAACCGGTTTGTTGCTGGGGAACAGCGATGGCATGCACAGCATAAACCGCCGCTGCCGACGTGGTCAATCCGACCTGGGTGGTTGGTGTAGCGGGATAATTCGATGCGGCAGAAAGTTGAACCTGATCTTCATCCCCGCTGGCGGCAGTGACCGGCACCTGGACCACTACATTGAAATCGGCAGCGCTCCCAGGGTTCAAGGTCAGCGTGCTGGTGGATAAAACCGTATCCCATATTGCAGCCCCGAGAGTCAGAGTGTATGTATCCGGGGTATCGCCGATATTGGTCAGGCGCAGGGTATGGGTGACGATTTCGCCAGGATCGCCAAATTTTATGGACGGATCCGGTAAAATCGTCGATCCATGTCGTTCTGCAATGGACACATGAATGGTATCGGTTATCGGGGCAGCCATGCACAAATTCCAGGCGGTTACCTGAACGGTGTGATCGCCAATCGTCTCGAAAGGATGCGACTGAACCAGAGGATCAGCGCTGCTGGTGGCAGTGATCATTGGGCTGCCGTCACCGAAAGATAATGTGTAGGTATAGGGTTTGTGAGCGCTATTGGGGGCAAGATCGAGGCTCAAATCGACTGGATCGCCAGTATACAATGTACCCGTCGTCACCTGTGTGAGGGTAATGCTTGAGAGGCTAATGCAAGGCTCCACCTGCACCCTATGGGTAACGGTATCCGTACCCAGGGTATTCGTTGCAGCCAAAGTCACGCTATACGTTCCAATAGCGTTGTAGAGGTATGCAGGATGGATGGTCGTTGATGCCCCGCCACCATCGCCAAAATCCCATTGGTATTCGACGGGTGGAGTGCCGGAGGTCAGGTTCACAAACTGGAGCGGCTGCCCCAAAACGACCGGTGAATTGCTGGTGAATTCCGCTATTGGAGCAGCCTGGGTCACACACGCTGGACCGCTGCCACGTATGGCAATATCATCGAGATGCCAGCCATTAGCGGTAATGGAACCGTCGGATGTGAATCGAAAGCGGATGCGAGCATTGGTTTGCCCATTCAAAGCTGGCAAGGCGAGAGTGACCTGCGTCCACTGGCTCAATGTACCGTCGTAGGTTGCTGCACCTGTCCAGGGTCCTCCATTGACAGAATATTCTACATAGGCAAAGTCGTAATCAACTTCAGTGGCGTAAGTGTGCCAGAAAACCAATTCCACATCGCTCACCGTGCTCAGGTTTAAAACCGGCGAAGTCAGTGAGACTTCGCGATTGTTAGCGTAATTACCGCCAGGGCTTTCTGTCCATGAATGGGTGGGGCTGTGAGAAGATTCATCTGTGATTGCCCACGGGGTCGCGGCCATCCAGCCGAGATTTCCAGCCTCGACGTCATCAGAAAACAGCGCACATATTGGGTCCAGGTAGAAATCCTGTTGCAGGGTCTGGTAATCTTCGATCTGGATATTGCTGACATTGCTCGCAGTATGCTCTGGGGCCGATGCGGTTAGTTGATAGGTTCCGGAGACGACGAGCAAATCGTAGAACCCCGTCACAGGATCGCTGGCAGTTTGGAAGATGCCCGCTGAGACGGTTGCGGCGAGGGGGAGATTGCTGTCTGCCTCGCGCACGTATCCCTGAATGGTGGGAGAAACCGCAGGATCTAGAATATAAATAAACACCGCGCTAACCGCTCCCCAATTGCCATTGGCATCTTGCCCGTGCAGGAAGATTGTGTGGCGACCATGGCTCAAGCCGGTGGTATTCAATGCGGCGCTGACCGGTTCGATCGGGGCGTTAAAGCTGCCATCGGAAGCTGTCATGGGGTAGGCAATGGGTGTTGTGGAAGTTGCCCATGGGGGGATGTCAATATAGTATTCAGCGGCAATTATATTTTGGGTAGGTTCACTTCCGCTGCTATTGCTGAAACGAGTATCATCGATCATCGCAGATAGCTGGATCGACTCGCCGGGTCCAACACCCGCTGGCATTGCTCCAGGGCTGCGCGTGTCGGGTCCGGCAGGGGTCAAATAAGGTGTCCTGGCTGCCTTCGCCGCATACGTCAGAACCGGGATATGCTCTGGGAAGATCGTACCCTCAAATGACGAGCAATTCTGGAAGAAAGCCGTTCCCAATTCGAAGGTATATGCGGCAACACCCAGCTCACCGTAGGCAAAGTCATCGGTGGCGCCATCTGTTGGGTACAGCTCGACGGATTGCTCAGGTGTATAGCCGTTAAAGAACGCGAATTTCCGTCCCAGGGTCTGCAAGGCTGAGGCATTCGGAGCCAGGCTATCGTTGAATCCCCAAGGCCACAAGACCAGGCGACCATAACTGTGGATATCCAGGAAAACCCCGGTAGCATCCGGCGGAGCAGGTGATGTGAGCGGGTCGGGGCGTTGATCCGGGAACTGGGAACGAACGTAGTTTTGAACAGCCTGGGTTTCGGGCTCGGAAGCGGGCGAAGGACCGCGGTAGGTTTCGGCGCATGGATCCCCACTTGAGCCGCCGCAGCAGTTCCATTGAAATTCAAAATTACGGTTCAGGTCTGCGCCACGCGAGTTTGTGCCGCTGCAGTAATTATTGTTGGTGTTCTTGCGCCATAACAGTCCGGTCTCGGCTTTTTTCCGCCCGTCGGGATTAGAATGAAGCAGCAGGTGGATTTCATGATAATCGAGGAGCCAGGTGATGTCTGCGTCGAGATTGTAGTTTTCCAATAAATATTCGGCATAGCGTGTAGCCAACTCTGCGGGAGAATATTCGCGGGCATGGATGGATGCCATGATAAAAAGCTTGGGCTTAGGGCCGGGCACAAGAGAATTGGTCAGGCGCAGCACTATCAAATCGTAGCCTGGTTCACCCCCAGGACTGGTCTTCTCCCAAGAGTCGCCGATATCACTCCAGTCTGCCAGGTTCGGGTAGGCAGCCGCCAGATCCTGAGCGCTGGCATAAGTCTCCTCGACCGTGCGATAGCAAGGGTAGCCTGGAATGCCATTCACCTGTCCAGGTAAAAGTAGCGCAGGGTGGTCGAATTCATCCGTCTGATCCTGGTCGATCTCTACCCGGAAACCCAGTGCGAGCAGCCATTGAAATTGCACCGGATCGACCAGAACAACCAGATACCCCTTATCGTGATGAACCTCCCAGGGTTCCATTTCCACAGCCAGGCGGTCGACCATCTCGCGGTTGGTGAAGTAGGCCCGCACTACCCAGGGGCCGTCTCCATCGGGTAGGTCTTGCTTTTGAGACGGTTGACTCGGCAAACTGATCCTGGTAAAGGTCTCTCCAGCAGCCATGACACCGCTAACCAGAGCCAGCGCGATTAAGAGGGTCACCGAGGTCAAAACCAGGCGAAATTTACGCATCACGCTCTCCTCTGCTGCTACCGTTACTCTTCCAGGTAAGGGACGAATTCAGCCCGCGCCAGACCCAGGTCTTTGGCTTTGCGAGCTACTGCCCTGGCTACGGCCTGGTGGACTTCCCGGTCCAGGGGATTCGGCACCAGCTCATCCGGCGGTGTTATATCGGCAATCGTCATAGCTGCCGCAAGGTACATGTCATGGGTGAGGCGCGAAACATTGGCATCAATCGCCCCGCGCAGGATCCCTGGAAAACCAAGCACATTATTGACTGATTTTCCATCCGCGGCGTAGGCTGCGCCCGCGGCAAGCGCAGCTTCCGGATCGATTTCAGGATTGGGATTCGAAAGCGCCAGGATGATCTGGCCTTTGCGCACCATTTCCGGCTTAATCAAACCCGGGACCCCCGTTGTAGCGATCACGATATCCGCCTTTTGCATGATTTCTTTTAGCGAGGACCGCAGGCCTCCTACCTGTTCGAAGCGCAGCAAGGCGTCTACTGCAAGATCTGCGCCAAGAATTGGGTTGCCAGTGAGCGTCATCAGCATGCGCCCAATAGCGTTGCCCGCTGCTCCCAATCCGATCTGTCCGATTCGGGCGTGATTCAGGTCTATGCCGGTTTTTCGGCAGGCATTTGTCAGCGCGGCGGTGGTTACAACTGCTGTGCCATGTTGGTCATCATGCATGACGGGAATATCCAGGCGTTCCTGCAAGCGAGCTTCGATCTCGAAACAGCGCGGAGCAGATATATCTTCCAATTGGATGGCGCTAAAAGTGGGGGCAATCGTGGCGACAGTCTCAACGATCGTATCGACATTTTTACTATCCAACAAGATTGGTATTCCAGAAAGGCCGACAAGGGTTTCCATCAGCATGGCTTTGCCTTCCATGACAGGCATACCTGCCAGAACGCCGATATCGCCCAGGCCTAATACCGCAGTGCCATCGGTTACGATTGCGACGAGATGGCTGATAGCAGTATATTTGCGAGCCAGGGTAGGATCCGCGGCGATTTTCAAGCATACGCTGGCAACGCCGGGAGTGTAAACGCGGCGCAGAATTTGTAGAGAATCGATTGTATAACGGCTGCGGATCGCAATCTTCCCTTTTTGGTGCAGCTCCAGAACCTCATCGCGCACTTCTAGCAGGCGTGTCCCCGGGTTAGTAGCCACAGCATCGAGCACTTGTGCTAACTGCTCGTCACTGTCCACATAAATCGAGAGATCGCGTACCATCGCCTGGCTGTTTTCCTGAACCAAACGGATCGACCCGACATCTCCCCCTTGCTCTGCAATCGCAATCAACAAGTGACCCAGAATGCCAAGTCTTTGTTCATTACGGACGCGCAAAGTGCGCATTAACTTCTCACGATTCATCAGTTCTCCACAATAAGAACAGAGTTTTTGAAAGGTAGATTCTGGAATTTGCAGCGGTGAAGCCCCTGCAAGCAATACAAAACTTTTATCCCAGGATAGTCTTTAATGATTATGCCAGAGCTTGAAGACTTTCAAATTCGATCCTCCAATGAATTCTCGCAAGATCGAATTATCGGGGATCAGGTCACTTTCCAAGGGCAAGAACCATTCTAGAAATGCAAGTAGCCGCTTGGCTTCGACATATTCCGGCTTGTTGTAGGGCACCTGGCGCAGTAGAGGTTCAGCCAGTTTCTTCAGAACCGACAGCTCATAAACCAGCGCCGAATTAAACATGACATCCGCGTTTTCCTGGTAGGGGAAGATATATAGTTTTTCGCCGCGGCGCACGGATTCCCAACGTTGCAGCGTTTGAGTAGCATTATAGCCGCGTTCGCGCGCATCGCGCACAATGCGCCGTATCAAGCGCGTGTCGGTTGTGGATACCCGGTTATGGCGGTCGAGGTTCAATTGGGTCAGAGCGGATACATAAATGCGAAAAGCTTGTTCTGCCTGGATTCCAGTGACCAAAGCAGGATTGAGCCCGTGAATGCCCTCCAGAATGATGATCTCCCCCGATTTTAATTGGATTTCTTCGCCAGGCTCACTTTGGCCCGTGACAAAGTTATAACGCGGTATCTGCACGCATTCTCCTACGATCAAGTGGCGGATGTCGTTGGATAATCGTTGGCGGTCGAGGGCCTCGATGGATTCAAAATCGGGTTTACCATCCTCGCCCAGAGGGGTAAGCGACCGGTCGATGAAATAATTATCCAGCTCCAGGGGGAAAGGTGATACGCCACGCGCCAGTAATTGGACTGAAAGCCGCTTAGAAAATGTGGTCTTACCGGAAGAGGATGGACCCGCGACGAAGACTGCCCGGATATGGTTGGAGCGTGAGGCAATCTGAGCAGCAATTTCAGAGACGCGCTGCTCGTGCAAGGCCTCAGAAACCAGGATCAATTCACTCTCGCGTTGCGCCAGGATGCTATCGTTGAGTGACCCGACATTCGAAATCCCCAGCCTTTGTAGCCAATCACCATACTGCCGGAAGGTAGCGAGTAGTTTTGGATATTCAGGCAGTGGCAGAAGCGTCGTGGGGGCGTGCCGGCGCGGAAAGCGCAGGGTGAATCCTTCCTCCGTAGGATAAAGCTCAAACCAGCGTAAATAGCCCGTGGATGGCACCATATAACCATGGTGATAATCCCTGTGATCGCCCAACCGGTAGAGAGTGAGGTAGTCCTTTCGCCGGTGCGTCATCAACCGGACTTTATCGGTAGCACCTTCTGCTTTGAAATACTCGATAGCCTCGGCTAAAGGCACCTCAGAACGCTTAAAAGGCAGGTTTGCGCTCACCAACTTGCGCATCGTCTGATCTAGAGTTTTAAGATCCGTTTCGGAAAGTGGTTCGCGACCGGAAACCTGGCAAAAATAGCCTCCAGAAGCCACGGAGTGATCTACTGTCAAGACAGCGGTTGGAAAACAATTCGAGAAAGCAGATTCCAGTAAGAAGACCAGTGAACGCCGGTAAATGCGCGCTCCATCCGGGTCTCCCATCGTTACGGGCTGCACCTTTGCATCCAGGTGCAGAGGGAAGGTCAATTCGCGCAGCTCGCTATTCACAATTGCTCCAACAATCGGAGCTGGGGTTTCCGGGTCCAGGATTTTTAATAACTCACCAACGCTGCTACCACGCGGCCCGCAGATCGCCCGGCCGTCCGGTAGATGGATTTCTATCGTTGGACGAGGTTGGACAAAGTTGATATCAGGCAGGTTTCCCATTTAAATTCAATAAGGGTTGATGAATCAGATGATAATATTTTCTCTAGGTCTTGCGCAGTTGGAGGAGTTTTCCCCTGAACTGCGTAACTTCTTCTCTTTTCGGATCAGGCTTGTATTGTATCACGCAGGAGGTCGGGTCAATGATTACTTACATAAGTATGAGGATAAAAAAATCGCCCCTGCCTGGGGCGATTTTTATTAGGGAGTAATGAATGGATTATTCGGAGACAGATGCAACCGCGCAGCAAAGGACAAGTTCCTTGGCTGCTTTTACTTCATCCAGGCGGCCTACGGGCGTAAAGTGGGGAGCCTCCTTAAGTAACTCGGGTCGTGCGTGCGCCTCCTCAGCGATCTTGATCAGGGCATCTGCGAAGGCGTCCAATGTCTGCAGGCTCTCAGTTTCGGTGGGCTCGATCATCAATGCATCGTGGACGATGAGCGGGAAATAGTTCGTCGGCGGGTGGAAGCGATAGTCCATCAAGCGTTTGGAAATATCCAGGGCCTGGATATCGGGAACCTCGGGCCAGCGTCCCTCCACCACGAATTCATGCATACAAATGCGGTCATATGGTACATGATAGGTGTTCCGCAAGCGGGCCAGCAGGTAATTGGCATTTAACACGGCATAATCAGCGATCTTGCGGATACCTTCTTTGCCGTGCATGCGCATGTAGATGTAGGCGCGCACCATCATGCCGAAATGACCGTGGAAGGATTTGACACGGCCAATGCTCTTGGATGGATATACAAAACCATACAAAGGCGGCAGGTCTTCACTCGCATCGCCTTCTTCGATGATGTCCACGATAGGGCCTGGCAGGAAATCTACCAGTTGGGCTGCCACACCGACGGGTCCGGATCCCGGTCCTCCTCCGCCGTGGGGTGTTGAAAAGGTCTTGTGCAGGTTATAGTGCAGCACGTCGATCCCCAGGTCCCCCGGGCGAACGATGCCTAACAGGGCATTCATATTCGCTCCATCGCCATAGACCAGACCGCCAGCTTCATGCACCATGCGGATGACCTCTTCCACATTTTCGTCGAAGAGTCCCAGGGTATTCGGATTGGTCAACATTAACCCTGCCAGGGTTTCATCGCATTCTGCTTGCAACGCCTTCAAATCTACGTTGCCGCGCGAGTCCGATTTCAGCTCGATCACGCGCATACCGCTCATGGCTGAGGTTGCTGGATTGGTACCATGAGCTGAATCAGGGATCAGGATTTTATCCCGTTTGGCATCCATGCGGGCTTCGTGGTAGGCGCGGATGATCAATACGCCAGTCAATTCACCATGGGCGCCGGCGGCGGGTTGCAAAGTAATCCCAGCAAACCCGCCAATCTCTTTTAACCACTCTTGCAACTCAAACATCAGCGCTAGACTGCCCTGAACGGTTTCGATGGGTTGCAACGGGTGGGCGTGAGCAAAACCGGGTAGGCGGGCAGCCTCTTCGTTCACTTTAGGGTTGTACTTCATCGTACAGGAGCCCAATGGATAAAAACCCGTATCGATGCTGTAATTGAGCTGCGATAGGCGAGTAAAGTGGCGGATGACATCCGGCTCGTATAGCTCAGGGAGAGGCAGACTCTCACGAACCAGGCCTTCCGGCAAGGGGGTCGGATCCACATCCGGAGCTGGATAACGGAATCCGATGCGACCCGGCATGGATATTTCGCACAACAATGGTTCAGTCATTGGACACCTCCGCCAGCATATCCACCAGCAGATCGATATCTTCTTTAGAGTTCATCTCCGTCACAGCAATCATCATATGATCAGGCAATGCCGGATAATCCTTTCCCAGATCATAACCGCCTAAAATCCCGTGATCCAGGAGATGCTCGTTGATTTCATCCACCGGCGCCGGGCATTGCACGACGAATTCGTGGAAGAATGGCACCTGGGACCAAAGTTTGTACCCCGGCAGCCTGCCGATCTGCCGGGCGGCGTAGTGCGCTTTTTGGTAGCACAGCTCGCTCACCTGGCGCAAGCCGGCTTTACCTACCAGGCTCATATACACCGCGGATGCCAGGGCAATCAAACCTTGGTTGGTGCAAATATTTGAGGTGGCTTTCTCGCGGCGGATGTGCTGCTCGCGGGCGGTCAGGGTAAGAACGTAAGCGCGCTGGCCGCGATTATCCACGCTTTCCCCTACCAGGCGTCCGGACATCTTGCGGATATATTCTTTGCGGGTAGCGAAAATCCCCAGGTATGGCCCACCAAAAGATAGGGGGATGCCCAGGGGCTGTCCTTCCCCTGTGACGATATCCGCACCGAACTCATTGGGCGGCTTGAGCAATCCAAGCGCTATTGGATTCACGGCAACAGCAAATAAGGCTCCAGCTCTATGGACGGCTTCACCCAAGGCGCTGAAATCATAAATGCGCCCGAAGAAATCGGGATATTGCACCACCACCAGGGCAGTTTGCTCGTTGATGAAGGGGATCAGTGCTGCCGGGTCGGATTGTGGTTCGAGATCGTCGCCAACGAGCTGAAGGCTGGAGTCGTGGCTGTAAGTACGCACCACGTCTCGGTAATGGGGGTGCAAGGCTGGAGAAAGCACAAAGCGGTTTCGTTTGCCTCGGAAATTTGCATAAGCCATATTGACTGCCTCGGCAACAGCAGTGGCGCCATCGTAGTGTGAGGCATTCGAAACGTCCATTCCGGTCAGAGCTGTAATCAGGCTCTGATAATCGAAGATGGCTTGCAAAGTGCCCTGGGAAATTTCCGGTTGGTACGGAGTGTAAGCTGTGTAGAATTCGCCTCGGCGCAATATAGAATCAACTGCGGCAGGGATATAGTGATTATAGGCGCCTGCACCCAGGAAACACACCAGATCACGGGCGGTGTCGTTGGCGTAGGCTAATTCCTGCATTTCTGCCAGGGCTTCCATCTCAGAAAGCGCAGGCGGCAGCTTCAACTCTGGGAAGCGGTGCGCCGCTGGCACAGCCTGGAAGAGATCTTCCAGGCTGCCGACGCCTATGGCGCGCAGCATTGCCTTCTCTTCAGCTGGAGTATGAGGAAAAAACATATTTACTCCTTTTCCTGCAGGTATTTTTCATAACCTGCTGCATCCATCAAGCCATCCAATTGACTTGTGTCGCTGAAATCGATCTTTAACATCCAGGCAGCGCCGTATGGATCGCTATTAATGGTTTCGGGACTATCCGGCAAAGCCTCATTTACCTCAAGTACCTTACCACTGACCGGCATGTAAACATCAGCAGCAGCTTTCACCGATTCGACAACCACGCAGGTATCGCCCTGGTTAACCTCGTCTCCGACGCCAACCACCACCTCTACAAAGACGATATCAGATAGGGCTTCTTGAGCATGGTCTGTGATCCCGATAGTTCCGGTGCTGCCATCTACTTTGATCCATTCATCATTTTTTGTATATTTTAAGTCGGTGGGGATATTCATCGCAAAATCTCCTTTAAGGATTGGGTGGTTTCTTATCCAGCGCTTGTTCCACAGGATGACCAGGGAATGGAAATAAAAAAGGCGCACGTAAAGTCTACATGCGCCTCTGTCTTTTACCTGAGAGATTCGCGCCCATACTGGACGCTTGCCCCGTCGGTGTGGGTAAGGAGGGCGGATAGCTATCTCTTTACCGCACTTTCCAGAGGGAGTCTAAAACAGGGTCCTTTTACCTGAGAGTTTCACTCGGCCAAGCACGGCCCGAGTTTGCACCTTCGGTGCCCGGAGACTCCGGGGCTCTTCCCCGTTTTAGTTAAATTGTCAAATACCGTACATCTTCTAAATTAGCCGGGGAGCCCCAACTTATTGAGAAGACATTTCAAATTCTAAGATGGAGTCAGTGAAAAGTCAAGTGAAGAATGTAATGGTCATCCATCCTCGAGCGTTTTACGCGTCCAATCACCCACCAACCAATAGCGAAAATCCTGCCCCTGGCTACATTGGACTGCGCCTACTACCCCATAAATCAGGGCCGCCAAAGGAATCAAGGAGATGATCAGCGCGCCGGGCATCAGTAAACAACCCAGGCCTACGACTGCCACCAATGCTCCACTTATGGCCCAGGCGATCCCGGTCGCTAATCCGCCTCCTACCCACCAGATCAATTGGAATACAAAGGCTTGCATGGCATGGTAGGCAATATAACGCGATCGGTCCTTATACACCAGGTAAATGACCAGGGCAGCTATGGGTCCTAGAAATCCGGTGACCAGGTTGGCTAACACACTCAGATGCGCCAGCATTGCCCAGGTTCGTTCATCGCTCTCAGAGAGAGACATTTGATTCGGGGTATTTGGAGGATTTTCCATCACTGAAATCCTTTGCGAATCGTCAAAGGACCCTGTCCGTGGGTGCTTTCCAGGACGGGTCCCAAAGTCAATTAATTTCATCCAAGTTGCGCAGTTCAGGGAATAAATGGGGATAAGTAGGCAGGCTAGACCCGCCCACATACCCCCATCTCCTCTCCAATTGCGTAAGTCATATTGCAATTACACCCAACCCTGGTTCTTGATAAAGTTGGTAATGACCGGGATTTCGGTGTGATTTCCTTTGTAAGAATCGAATGCTGGCCACAGGGTTACCAGCCAGATGAAGGGGGCGCAGATGGCTCCCACAACGGTAATCCCTAGCAAGATCATCAGAACGTATAGAGCGACG
>Ga0105100_10002140_pt1 | contig 11551 bp, 20 predicted proteins | sample PPLLak12cMay2015_2_FD_87033 | JGI IMG/M metagenome (GOLD analysis project Ga0105100, IMG submission 87033) | Freshwater sediment microbial communities from Prairie Pothole Lake near Jamestown, North Dakota, USA - PPLs Lake P8 Core (1) Depth... | ecosystem: Environmental > Aquatic > Freshwater >... | reverse complement strand
TCGAGACAACCTTGCTGCACTCGGGTTTGCCTGTTTCCCGCCAAGCCAGAGCCTGCTCGCCGTGCGCCGTGAGCCGCGCCCTGGCCCTCTGCGCCCGGACTTGGCGTTCCCGATCCAGGCGCCCTCAGACGCTCGCGAGCCATGGAGCAGCTCTGTTCCTGCGGAGGCAGTCGGGCACACGGACGGATCTAGACTCGGAGCAGCGAGATTGCCCGGCCAACATGCGCTGGAGCCTCCGCTGGATCTGATGCCCTGGCGCACTCGTACTCAGGTGTCTTGCCCGAGCAGGCGATACCACACCGCAAGTGCAGCTAACGCAGCCCCAAGCGCAAAGTAGAACACCTGAAGGTTCCTGGCCAGTCCAGCGGGTGAGCCAATCGCCAGCACTTCGACGGACTCGAAACCTATGATGGCGAGTCCCGCTGCGGCCGATGCGACCCACGCGCGCCGGTCTCGGCGAAGGAGCAGGGTGGTCGCCGTAAGCGCAAGCCCTCCCACAACCAGCATCAACGCCAGCCCGGGCAGCAGGTAGTCCCGGAAGATGGATCCTGCCAGATCCTCCAGCGGGGGCGCAACCGCGCCGGAGAGCAAGCCGACGCCCCCGGCGACCGCCGTCAATGCCAGGAAGCCATTCAATGCGACCAACACCCAACCCACGCCACGCTGCGCCATTCGATTCATCTCCCTCGACCCACGCCGCTTGCGCTCTCGCCACCCGGGTGGACACTCCAACCCCTCAGAGCGCATGCAGATATGAGATTCTATCCAATCCGGGCGTTTCTCCCGGATGATGGCTCTTACCCGCGCCGGATCCCGGCACGTTCTGCCCCAAGGCGACTTCGGCGCCGGCCCATGAGCGGAAGGGGGAGGAGGTTCCGTTCGCATGCGGCCCGAGCCGTGGAAGATGGGCGAAGGACGATCTGGCCGCTGGGAACCGGGCCGGCGCGGGGTGCGTCAGATCGTACTCACTCCGCGCGATTCCCCGGCGCGTGGCGCAGACGAACGCGCCATCAGGAGATCCTGCTGCAGATCCTCTCCGAGAAGGAAGGCCTGGGTGCCGACCTCGCGGAACCCCCAGCCCGCATAGAACGCCCGAGCTCGCAGATTCTGTTCCCAGACGTCGAGCCACAACGTGAGCTTCCCTCGCTGGCGAGCCCGGGCCAAGCAGGCGCGCATCAGGGCAGCGCCAACGCCGCGCCCGATCCAGTCCGGGCGGGCATAGAAGCGCGCAATCTCGATAGGATTCGCCCCCTGAACGGCCTCTGGCACCGCCCCCTCTCGCAAGCGGGCATAGCCGACCGCCTCACCGCCGGCCTCGGCAACCAGGAACTCACTGCCTGGCTCGGCCAGCTCCGCAGCCTGGATGTGTGGCCCGAAGGCCTGCCGGAGGTAGGCGTCCATGTCTTCGGGGGTGTTGTCGGGTCCGAAGGTATGGGCGAACGCCAGTGCCCCCAGCTCAGCCAACATCTGCGCATCGGCCGGCCCTGCCAGGCGGACGGCGATTGTGCCGGTGTCGGATCCCTGCCCCGCCGCCATGCCGTTCACTCGACGAGTGCCCGCAAGGGCAAGTATGCATGGCGGTGCTCCGGCTCGGTCCCCACCCAGCCTTGCTTCACATAGAGTCGCCCGCTCATTGCCAGCCGGGTTGCGCGCGTTCGGGAGGCGTCCGCGACCAGTCAAATTGCAGGGCCTGCAACACGGCCCGCGCCAGCACGAAGTGTCCCGCCTGCTCCACATGCACACGGTCGCCGGCCAAATCGGTCGGGCAGACCCAGGCCATCACCCGGTCAAGCGCGGCTTGCGTGTCCACTAGCACGGCGGCATGCCTGACAGCCAGGCCTTGGACGGCCTGCCCGAATTCGTCCATGGCCTGGCGCATCGGATCGGAACGGTCTGGCTGAAGATAGTAGGGCATCATCAAGATCAATCCAGACAGCATGGGCCGGGTTCTGGCGATTAGCTCGCCGAGCGTGGCCGCGAACTCGTCCCGACCGATCGTCGCCTGCGACTGTTCGCGAATCGAGGATTGCTGCCAGACATCGTTGATTCCGATGAAAATCGACAGCCAGTCCGGCCGCTGGGGCAACACATCGGTGTCCCAGCGTGCCCGCAAATCATGCACGGTGTCGCCGGACACCCCCAGGTTCAGGACTTCCAGCTCGTAGTCCGGATAGCCCGCCGTGAGGGCCGAATGCACCAGGCGGACATACCCGTCTCCCAGCGCGACTGGCCCCACGCCTTCGCCGACCGGTCGGCGGCGCCCGCAATCTGTGATCGAGTCTCCGATGAACAGGATTCGGCTTCGTGGTCTGAGCAGCACAGACGACCCTCTCCGCGTGGGCTTGATTCTACGGCAAGGTGCGGCGTGGCGATCCCTCGCGATCGCGGGTGGCGGCTTGTCGCGCCCGGCACGCGCTTCCTGGCTGGAGTGCGTTCCGGCGGCAGCGCCTCCGCCGCGCTTCGCTCCAGACACGTGGTCCGAACGCGGGCGAGAATTGGCCGTTGATTCGGGTGCGCTCTCGCCCTGGGCCTCGCCCCTTCCGCTTCGCGGCAGCCAGGGAAAACAGACTCAGGGGCATTGGGACTCGCGCAATCGTTCTAGTGGCCAGCCTTCGCCAGACGACGCCTTCCCCCGCAGGGCGCGATTCGTTGCAGGAATTTCCACAGCGGGTGTTCGGCCGCCCAGGAACCGAATGGAGCTCCTCTCAGGCAGCTTGCCCGCCGCTTTCACCCAGGCTTCGCCAGGAAAGAGATCACGCGCTCGACAAGGGCGTCCATCTCAGGCCGCAACCAACTTGAACCGCTACGGATCGATTTCCCGCCCGCTAGAACGAACTCCATTTGGTAGCTCGGAGAACTGTCGCTCCATTCGGTGACGGCGATCTGCACGCGCTCGATGGAGGCGATCGAGTACTTGGACGTGCGGAGGGGAACAATCGGCGCGCTGGCCGAGTACGAGATCTCGCCCTGAGTCTTGTCGATCCGGATGCTTGAGCTCAAGCCCGCAATCGCCGCCCAGATCAGGAACGCGCTCAGCGCAATCGCCCCCGCCGAGATCACGGCGGCAAACAGAAAAGGGAGATTGAAGTAGCTCTGCCAATCGATGCGCAGGATCAGCTCATAGGGCGCAAGCAGAGGGAAGAGTGAAAGTCCTGCGAAGAGCACACGCTGCCCGGTCCGCATCGGGCTGTTGATCTCAAGGGAGTCATGGTCTTCTACTTTGATGGCCACCGCCCAGCCTCCTTCAGATTGACGCTACCGCAGTCCGATCGGATTCCCGCTCCTTCGAGCAGATCCAGGGACCGGCGACACAATCCCCGCGGCACCTGAACGCTGTTGTGCTCGTTCCCCTCAGCGCCATTGTCCTGCCGTTTCGACCCGTGGTTTGATGCGCCCCCTAAGTGGGCCCGGGGCCTTGCCGCGTTCAGGCGCCAACCGATACAGCCGTCACAGCATCAACGGGGGCAGCGGGGACCTGAGCGTTTGCCATCCACCACCTTCGACGCCTCGGCACCGGCAAGGACACATCCCATCAGGTCGGCCGATGGATCAACAGAGGTCCTTTCCGGAGTGGGTGCGCAGCCCGTAGCGGGCAGGAGCGGAAGGGCAGACTGCCGCGCCAGGGGCGTGGGCGGTTCCCAGCCGTTGCCTCGCCCCGCACCAGGGATCGCAGCATTGTACCTGGCTGCCGGGCGCCTGTCTCACGAAGCGCGTTGTGGAGGGGTTCTCCGCGCAGCGGATCCTCAGCAGGGAGCCGGAGACGCAGCAAGTGGGAGCAGTTGGGCGTGGCCCGGCCCGCTGCGAAGCCCTCTGGGACGCTGGCATCGGTTGCGCTCCTGCCCAGGCAGCGGCCCGCACTTGCGCGAGGCTGCCTCTGTCCACTCCAACGTAGGTCCGAGCTCACCCGGGGGCGGCCTCGATCGCCTCGGTCGTGAACAGCCGCGCAAAGCCGAGATGCTCAGCAACTCGCATCGAGCCATGGTTCTGAACATCGCAGCGGTACTGGGCGATCAGGCCCTTGCGCTCGGACTCGAGGAAGATGGCGGCCAGAATTGCAGGCGCAAGGCGGCGGCCGCGGCAGGCAGGGTCAGTGATCACCCCGATGTCAAGGAAGCCATTGCGCCGGTAGCCGCTGCCAGCGGCCAGCAAACGGTCGGCTTCAAAGCAACCTTGCACGATCTCATGGCTCACTTCGACAGATGCATCCTCCACCTCGCCGGCTCCGCAGCGGGCGAAGAGAGCCAACCGTGCTGCCGGGTCGGATTGGCTCAGGGAGCGTATGCCAACCGGGGGTCCCGGTTGCCAGTCAACCAGATGTTGCGGGTCGAGGTGGAAGACGAGCCCCTGATGGCAGGCAAGAACACGCCCTGCCGGCAGAGCTTGCTCGATCGTCCCGGCGTCCAGGTTCGTCGTCGACCCAAGGTGCCCCACTCCGTCTTCGAGTTCGGATTCCACCCCGGGATCGAACTCGACGAAGGTGCGCGGGCAAAGATGGACCAGGTGGATTGCGCCCGATCCGTTGAAGGGCTCCCGGGCAACAAGCCTCGTCCCTGGGCGGCGCAGTTCCTTCAGGGAGCATTCGAAGTACGTGGCCCAGGCCTTATCGACCCGTTCTCTGAACGGTTCGTCACTCACGAGCGCATTCCAACTTCAAAGCGACACAGGCCACACCTGGGCAGCCTTCTCCTATGCGGCGCAAGCACCATACGTATGCACCCCAGGCTTCAGCTGGTGGACGGTGAATATCCCCGGTGGGGAGCCAGGTTCACCCTTCCCTCACCGGTCTCACCTGGTGGCCCGCCTGGGCGAGGCACGCGAGCGCCGCATCCAGCTCCCGCTCCTGCAGGAGCAGGTAGTCGGTGTCATACGTGGAGAGGGCAAAGATGCTGATTCCGGCTCCAGCCAGCGGGGCGGCCAGCGAAGCGAGGACGCCGATCGCCGAGAACTCCAGCGGCCCCAGGACCCGCAGGCAGCGGTAGCCTCGCTGGGCATGGACTGTGTCTGGAACCTGCTCTGACTGGCACACGACCGAGAGTTCAGTCGGTGTGCGCGTAACGGAGGCCAGCGCGCCCGCCTGGGCCCAAGCCGGAATGGCCGCCTGCGGATCCAGGCGGGCGATCGCGAAGCTGAATGCCAGGAGATCTAGGGTAAGAGTCTTCGTGGTCATTGTCCGGGATCCTAGTCTAGAGAGGTCCCCCTGTGCTGCGCAGGCCGCCTCCTGCCAGTGGGGGCGATTTCCTGTGGGGGCCATCCTCTCCCACCTGCCGGCGAGCCTCCCACGAATTCCGGAGAAGTACAAGGCCACTACTCCAACCGGTCCTCGATCTCCCAAGCATGGTCGAGCAGATGCCAGGCTGCCCGTCGCACGAAGAAGCGAGGCGTCCACAGCTTACCGCCGCGCGGCCCGGTGGCAGGCTGTCGGCTCTCTGCGGTCGCAGTCAGCGCGTCCATGCTGTCGGCCTCTGACATGCGCATCCGCTGCAGAGGCGAGCTGCCAGCTGGCTGCGGCTTCCAGGCCAGCTTCTGCAAGTAGGCGCGGTTGCCCTCGATCACGTGCTCGAGCAGGGCGGGCAACGCCCGACCCCCACCGCGCGGGCCTTTGCGCAGCTCGCGACCCTCTGCTGCCTGCAGCGCCGCCTCAAACGCGCGAAAGCAGCTTGTCAGAACCCACACCAATCGGCGCAGTTCCTCCGGGCCCAGCGGCATTTCGTCACTGGCCAGCACGGCATCGGGCGCGCCGAAGTCCGTGGTCGTCGAGCCCGCCAACCGCTCGAGAACGAGCAACTGGCCTGTATCGACTGGCGGCAGCAGGTCAAGACCGAGGGCCTGCACGACCCCGGCATAGCGCGACCCACAGGCCAGCAGGGCCTGCAGCGCTTCGGGTTCATTGCGCCCGCTCCGGCACCAACCCGGCCAGTCGCTGGCCCCGGCGAACGCTCGCCTGCGCCCTGTTTCCACGAACACTTTCACGGAGTCCGCCCGATCTCTCATTCATCGTCCTGTTGAGAACCGGCACGTCCGCCGGCACCCCAATGCAGTTCGGCATGGAACCCGGCGCGTCTCGCTCGTCAACCGGTTCCAGCCGAGGGTCAACGACAATCCGCAGCAGCCCCCGCGCCCCCCGACCCGGACGGCCCGGTCACCGATCCCCTGCTCAACGGTTGCTTGACTCCGCGCATGCGGCGCGGCTGGAGCCGCGCCGCATGCGTGAATCGCTTTGGGCGTCGGGGAAGCTAGTCAAGCAGTTCCTTCGGGACGTTCCCGCCGTTCTCGGCAAGCTTGCGCAGCACGGTCTTGTGCAACCAGGTGTTCATCTTGGCCGAATCGCCCATCAGATCCGCCGGGCAGCGAAGTTCGGTCGCCAGTTCTTTGCGCGCCTCAGCGCTGCTGTCGAGATCCAGGAGCTTCAGGAGATCCACAATCGACCGTTTCCAATTCAGTTCCTGCGGATTCTTGGCTGCCATCCCCTCGAGCTTAGCAACAACATCGACCTCCGACATGGCCTCCGGCCTGGGGATGACTTGCCCGACCCTGTAGGTGGAGGTTGGAGATGGAGCCGACTTCGTGGCAGTTGCCTCCGCTATGATTTCCTTCTTGAACCCAAGCTTCTCCATGATCTTGCCAAACAGACTCATCGTGTCTCCTTTCCGTCCGGTGACGGCTCCAAGAAAGTGCCGGGCTTTCCCATTGTTGACTTGCGAACCCACGGGCTACATGAACTCAGCCCACCCCCCTTCGAGTCGGTGAACCGATTGTCCGGTCCAAGGAGGGCGCAGCTGGCTGAAGTTGCGCGAAGATTGGCCGAGATGGGATCTGGTCGAGGTGAAGTGCTTGATCTGCAGGTTGCCTGCCCCAAGTCGAGGTGACTCCCAATAGCGTCGTCGCGACCGGAACCCGGCGGAGGAATGCATGTTGATGTTTCCCAGGCAACCCGCGCGGGTCCGGCTCGACCTGCGCCATGAGGGTCTTCCTGACCCGCCCTTCACCGTCCCCATCCACATGCCAATTCCATTATAACGGCGATTGGGGAAGATGATTGCTGACTCCCGCCGCTGCAGGTAGATCTGGCGTGCCCCCAAAGAGCGCGGCGGCCAAAGGCCATGTGTCTTGCAGCGGGTGGACGCCGCCGCGCATGCGTAACTCGGAATTGGCGCTCCACCCATGCCTCTAGCCTCATCTATAACCGTCCACCAGCCAGCGTGCCTGCCCTCGGCGCAATCCCGTTTCCGCCTGGCACACCCAGCAGCCCGCCGGGTCCTGGGTCGTCATGCGCCGCAGGGAGATGATCGAAGCCACCGACATCAGTCCTGAGCTAAGCGTGAGCCCCAGGGCCAGCGCCTCCGAACCGGCGCCGTTTCTCCACGGGCCAGCCGCGAGGATTCCCGGGGGGGCTTGCCCAGATCCGCAGTAGTGATGATGCCGCCGGCGATCGCCCGGCCCAAGAAACCCCTTTGCCGACCCCGCACCGCCAACGCGATCGGGCCCACCACAGCCTGCATATGGCTGAACGCCCGCTGCTCTGTCACGCCCTCAGCCGGTGGCATTCGATCGGCGCCTGCCACTTGAACTCATCGATCAGGTGGGCAGCCAGGAAGGCGCAGAACCCGACCCCAAAGACCACGGCCGCAGTCTGCCAGCGATCCGCATTCACCCTTTCAGCCCCTGAAGATGCGGCCCACGCGGTGCCAGCAGATCAGGCCACCTTACCTATCCGCCGCGCGACTGGCCGCTGACGGCCCCGGGCATGAATGCTGCGCGATTGTCGTTTCGAGCCCAGCTCTGGCGCGATACAGTCCGACTCCCCCAAGCCGAGCGATGTTTTCCGTCACCTGTGCAGCCTGGCGCGACCCTTGCCCTATCCGAAGTCGGCACGGCGATCACTTGCCGTACATTTCAAGAGGAGGCCATTGCAGCCAGAGCAGCAGGACGAGGATCCCTCCATTCATCACCAGTGCGATCACGGTGTCCAATGTGGAGAGTCTCCGACTCGGCGCACCCGGCCAGACTCCACTGAACAACGCGATCCCCAGGGTCGAGAGGATCGAGCCCGCAATCGCCAGCGGCCTCCATACGTCCCCAGCCACCAGGAAGCCCCAGAACGACAGGGAGGACAGGACGAAGCCTAAGGTTGACAAGAGCCAGAATGGGCTGGCCAGCAGCGCAGCCGAACGCGGCGAAAGCGAGGGCAGCAGCCATGAATGCACAGGCACCGGCGTCCGGCCCGCGGGCCGCTGCGCATCGCCGATCAGCGCGAAGAACGCCTTCCCGTGGGCGACCCCATGCAGCAGCAAAGCACCGGTGATCAGGACCTGGATGAGTTCAGGTGACATTTCGGTTGCCTCCGATCAGCGCCGGTACTCCCTGACGAATCGCTTCGGCCCATCGTCCGCCAAGTCGGCTCTCCCGGCGCGATCTAGCGTCCGGCCCGGCTGAACTCCGGCCGCACTCTGTGGCAGTCGCTCGCCCAGGATTCTACTCGCCAACCTCGGGATAGCGCCTCTCCCCCCAGATGCAAGTCCGCCTCCAAAGCAGACCGGCAACGAGGATCCAAGTCCTCGATGGAGGAGGACCAGCCGCCACCCCGAGTGCGTGATTCCGCGGATGGGCTGGGTGCCATCCCCCGACTGGTGCTCAAGGAACCCTGTGGCCGGAATCCGGAGCGCCACGTTCGCGCTGACCTCGCGGGAATCAATAGACCTCACGGTGTTACTGCACTCCAAGGGGCTCTGTGAGCTGCAAGGGCTCTGCCTTCGTCGCGTGGAGACGGTCCAATTCGACGATCGGAGCTATCAGAACCGGTTGAGGGCTGCACTGCGGCGGCAGCGCGTAGCATCAAGCCAGACCGCCAGGGGACTCCGTCGCAGTTCCTTCGATCCCGTCCGTCACCAGCGGCAAGGCGCTGCTGCCCTTAGAGCCGCCAGGCTACCCGAGCATGTGAGGGGAGAGCGGGCAGCGCGGCAGATCCTGTCTGGCGCTATACCGGCCCGGGTCTTCTGGGGACGATGAAGGGCACCTGTCGCTGGTAGTCCAGATACTCGTCCCCGAATCTCGCGGCCAATTCGCGCTCTTCCACCCGCTTGAGGTAGGTGATGAGCAGCGCCGAGAGAATCAGCACAAGTGCCGCGCCCACAACGGTGGCTGCGGCGATGCTCATACCCACATACGCCAGGACCGTTCCCAGGGTCATGGGGTTGCGACAGTACTGGAATGGACCGGTCTTCAGGAGCTTCTGCGTGGGCATGACCGGCAAGGGCGTGCCTCGGCCTCGCGTGAGTTGCTCCAGGATCGACCAGATCGCCAAGAAGAACCCACCTACCATGAGTACGCCACCGAGAATGAAGGCCGCCGCCCCGCGTCGGTCGCCGCTCAGGCCAAGCTGATCGTCCAGGGCAGGACAGAGCACCACAAGCACATACGGGAGTAGGACCACAAACACGAGGCCCGCAAAGAGCGTTGCTGCAATCCGAGCGAAGACCCCGTGCTCTACCCGACCCCAACTTGAGAAGCGTGACATCTTCGCAAGCGTACCTCCCTGTCCCGTCTTTCGAAGGGCACTCATGGGTGCTGCCTGGCGTTGCCGGAACGCCTCATAGGCCCTCCCCGCGCGGCCTGGCGATCGAGCAGTTCCAGAACCCCAGCCTGACACAATCCTCGTGCCGATCAGCCGCCAGCTCAACCTATCGACCCACTCGTCCGCCCGTCAATCTCGGTTCCCCGCTCCCCTGCGCGATCCGCCACGAGCTGTCCGGGGGTCTCCAGTCCAACCGTCGCTGGGCCGCGCGTCGAGGACGCTCGCCGCGTCAGCTCAAGTGAGACTATCCCGAATGAGATCGAGCCGGGCTTTATTCTCGTAGGGCGCGATGAAACGGGCGCGGTCCGCGTCGGGGATGGGCCAGTCGAGGCTGGCCGCAATTGCCTCGAAGACCACCGTGCGCAGTTTGAGCTTCTCGCAGCCATACTCGGCGCAGTGTGCGCAGTTCTCCAGCCCTCTGCCAATCACGCAGGGCCTGACAGGACAGCTTGTGTCGATAAGGCAACCGTTCTCGCTCATGCAGCCGTCGCAATTGATCTGCTGGGGGGGAATGCGAAACCCGAAGTACTTGTGCCATCCATCGCTCAACACCTGCCGGTTTGACGGGTTCGTTTCAACGTTGGCGCGGTATGCAAGGCACCGGTCACATCGATAGCCGCAGCGCGCAAGGACCTGATCCATCACACATGCCTCCAGACAGCCAGGCTGGTCTGTCCGGAGCGCGCCGAACCGCTCCGCCCAGCCAACCCGGCTCGGGCCGCCTTGGCAGATGCTTCGCACATCACGTCGCTTGTCAAGCAGCCCGTGCCAGATTCCGCCTCCGGGATTCTGATTCCGGTTCGTCAAGTCTCTCTTCCACGCTAGGGGAGCCCAGACCGCCGGGCGGCACGCCGCTTGGCCCGCTTGATGGCGTTGTCTTTCCACCAATTCCGGTCTTGCTCCAGCAGTTCCAGCTGTTTGTGCAGCGCAGTCAGTTCCCCGGTCATGCTCGCAGCAGTGATGCGCTCAAGCTGCAACTGCTCCCTAAGGGCAACTAACTCCGCGCGCTCGGTCTCCCATGCCGAGGCGTGGGCAAGCAGCGCCTCAATCTCCGAAGGCGCGACAGGCATGTGCAGACCCGCAACCAGCATCCTCAGCCTCTCCGGTCCCGGTGTGTCGACCATCCATGCCTCCCTGCCGCCCTTCACCGCAGCAGTCAAGCGAAGGGGAACCGCGCCTGCGCGCGTGGGATCGAGCAAGCCGTACCGCTCAGCGACCAGCCGAGTCAGCCCGGGCGGGAAATCAGGCGGCCCCACTTGGTCCTGTCGCACCGCCCGAACGCTGAAGGTACCAACCGCGTTCCCTGACGAGCAATATGATCGGAACAACGGTGAGGACAAGAACCACAAGATCAGGCAGCCCGAATTGGTCCGCGAGCAGGGAGATCGCGATCGCGGACAGAAGAGCCAGCGCACCGAAGTAGGCGACTCGGCTGTGCCGGCGCAAGAAGTGATCGAGCGTCAACAAGACTACACCGCAGCCAAGCGCCAAAGCAGACAAGCCCCATCGGACTAGTGGCGTGTCTGGTATCCCAGGATGGGCTCCGCTGGCAGTAAGGACACCGAACGCCAGCCAGAGCAAGGCGTTGATTCGCAGGAGCAGCATCGATACAAAGGCGGGAACTGGAGGCCTAGGCATTGGGAACTCCATTCCAAGCTAGACAAGGCGATCGCGCCGCTTCGAACCCTGTCGCTGTTAGATGGGCGGCCAAGCGACTTCGGGCCATGAGCAGCATCCCGCCGGGAAAGGCCCCCGGCGCATGGCGCTCGGCGCCTTCGGTCTGCGGCAATCGAGTAGGGAAGCCACACCCGCCTCTTCGCCCAAGAGCCAGATCGGTCGCCTGGCAGGCTTGAGCCCTCCGGGACCTCACCTTGGAATCCCCTAAGTCGCAGGGCGGCATGTCGTACAGGGAACTACAGAGTGAATGTGCCCGCTTCATACACAACCTGTCCGTCCATCGCAATGGTTCCCCCGTCGCGC